>ERZ777306.4139-NODE-4139-length-13710-cov-5.506994_pt1 | contig 13710 bp, 12 predicted proteins | sample MGYA00374966_ERZ777306 | MGnify/ENA primary metagenome ERZ777306 (study PRJEB29329, sample SAMN06343882) | mouse gut metagenome | isolation source: Mouse cecum | place: Austria: Vienna | collected 2014-11-15 ...
GGCCTTTGTGAACCGCCTGACGGCGCTGTTTCGCCAGAGCCGCTTCTATGAGAACCTCATCGGCCGGAGCCTGCCCTTCTGCCGGGCCGTGCTGCCGGTGATGGCCGAGCTCTTCCCCCGGCAGATGGCGGGCGTGACGCCCGAGGCCCTTTACGCCGCCGTCAACAAGGCCGAGCCCTCACTCATCCGTACCGAGGCGGACGAGCTGACCTATGCGACCCATGTCATGATCCGCTATGAAATGGAAAAGCTGATGATGGCGGGGGATGTGAAGGTGGACGAGCTTCCGGCGCTGTGGAACCAAATGTACAAGGAGTACCTGGGGGTGGACGTGCCGGACGACCGTCGGGGCATCCTCCAGGACAGCCACTGGTCCGGCGGCTCCTTCGGCTACTTCCCCAGCTATGCCCTGGGCAGTGCTTATGGCGTACAGATGCTTGCCGCCATGGAGAAGGATGTGGAGGTTTGGCCCGCGGTGGAGCGGGGCGATCTGACGCCTATCACCGCATGGCTGGGCGACAGGCTGCACCGCTTCGGCAGGCTGCTGACCCCGGAGCGGCTGCTGCGCAATACCATGGGCGCGGACTTCGATCCCCTGTGCTACACCGCCTACCTGCGAAAGAAGTTCTCCGCTCTGTATCGGCTCTGACACAGACCATCAGCAAAGTCCGAGCAGGGCATGCCTGACTTGCCGTCGGCACACTGTAAACCGACAACCCCGAGCCCCCTTCGGGGCGGTTAAACGGGACGAAGCCCCCTGCGCGGCGGTTATCGCGCGATCTGATGAGAGATCACTTCCTTACGCGAGCGAACGGCCGGGAGAAAGGCTTGCCCGTTCGACCAGTGGGCGAGTGCAGTGAAACAGGGCAAAGCCCCTTGCCGAAGTGGCGACAGCCGCTTCAATGATACCTTGAAAGGAGGCCGCCATGACCCTGCAGGCGATTCTTGAACGAACCAAGCGACTTGTCTTCTTCGGCGGGGCGGGCGTCTCCACCGAGAGCGGCATCCCCGACTTTCGCGGCGTGGACGGCCTGTATAATCAGCAATATGACGCTCCGCCCGAATCCATCCTGTCCCACAGCTGCTTCATCCGTCGCCCGGAGACCTTCTTCCGCTTTTACCGCCAGAAGATGCTCCCACTGGAGGCTCAGCCCAACGCCGCCCATCTTCGTCTGGCGGCCTGGGAGCGCAGGGGACTGCTGACCGCCGTCATCACCCAGAACATCGACGGCCTGCATCAAAAGGCCGGAAGCGGCTGCGTCTTGGAGCTCCACGGCAGCATTCACCGCAATTACTGCGTCAGGTGCGGCAGGTTTTATCCGCCGGAGTTCATCCGGGATGATCCCCGTCCCGTGCCGCTGTGCGCCTGCGGCGGCGTGGTTAAGCCCGATGTGGTGCTCTATGAGGAGGGGCTGAACGAGCAAACCATCAGCGCTTCCCTGCGGGCCATCCGCCAGGCGGATACCCTTATCGTTGCCGGCACCAGCCTGACGGTCTATCCCGCTGCGGGGCTTGTGCATGACTTCCGGGGGCGGTATCTGGTGCTCATCAACCGGGACGCAACACCCATGGATCATCTGGCCGACCTGGTCATTCGCGGCAAGGTCGGAGAGGTGCTCTCCGCCATCACCCTGTCCAAGGAGGCTTGACCATGCCCGCGCTTGAAAGGCTGTTTCATCCCGGCGACAAAGACCGGCTGTATCCCGTTATTGCCAGGCGGGTATCCTGCCGCGGCTTTGCCGCCCCGCTGTCCACCGCCGACTGGGCCGCCGTGAGCTACCTGGCCGGGCGTTATCAGCTCCCCGGCGCACGCCTGTACCTGACCCGGGTGGAGGAAAGCCTGTTCACCGGCACCCTGCTGGGGCCCGGTCGGGTAACGGGCTGTCAGGCTGTGGCGGTGGTCGTCGCGTCTTCCTCCATCCCCCGTGCCAGGCTTTACGCGGGTGTTCTGGGCGAGGCCCTGTGCCTGGAGGCCGCCGCCATGAATCTGGCCTCCTGCTGGATTACCGGCACCTACCGCAAGAAACAGCTGCGCGTCCCGCTTCAGCCCGGCGAGGCCATCATGGGCGTCATCGCCCTGGGCCATCCGGCTGAAGGCGTGCTTCAGCCGGGCAACCGCCGCCGCAAGCCTCTGGAAAAGCTTTGCAAGGGCGATGTCCGCGCTTGGCCGGAGGAGCTTGTCCGTGCGGCCAGAGCCGTGCTGATGGCGCCCTCCGCCCTGAACCTGCAGCCCTGGGAAATGACCGTTGTCTCCAGACGCTTCTGCGTGGACGCCAGTGAACGCGCTCAGCTTGACCTGGGCATTGCCCTGTGCCACGCCGAAATAGCCCTCAGATGTTCCCATGCCTGGCGCTTCGCGGCGGTGCGTAAAGACCCCGCGGCCTGGGCGCAACTGGATGAATATAAGGAGGATAACCATCATGGCGCATCTTGACGCGAATACTTTCGCCACCCTGGACTGGAAGGTGGTGGATCCTGCCACCCTCAACGACAATCTCACTGGCAAGACCATCATCCGTGCCGAGCCTGTCGGCGGCCAGCCCGGCATCCCCACCGAGGGCGTGATCCTCTACTTGCGGGATCAGCACCGCAACGTGATGGCCGTCATGATTGGCGCGTCGGAGTTCGATACCGCCAGCGAATACCCGGTGCTTGTTTCCGCTGCCCGGGTGGACGGGGTGGATGACTGACGAGGTCGCCCTTCCTCTTGCGGAGGCGCGGCTGAACATCCGGGGCTGCGCCGCTATCCTCCGGGACGGTCGGTTGCCGGTGATGAAGGATGAACGCACCCCGTAATCCGCCTCCCGGGAGGAAGGGGGCGATCCACGGGACCGCTAAGGCCGCACAGACGGTCTTCACCGGGCCGTGTCCGGCGAGGGCGTTCATGCGCTGCGCTTCTGTTCGCTGACAGTGCCGATGGAACGCGCTGCCCGTGCCGTCTTCACCCGGATATCCGCTGCGGATGGTTCCGGAGCGTCCCTGTATCCGCAAGCCGCTGTTCATCAAGGGACGCGTCGCCGCCCTTCCGGCTCCCATGGAGCTGCTCATTCCCTACAAAAAACAGAAAGGTCTGATGCATATGCCCGATCATCAGCTTGGCACCCGCTGCGTTCAGGCGGGTTACACTCCCGGCGACGGCGAACCTCGGCAGATTCCCATTATCCAGTCCACCACCTTCCGCTACGAGACCAGCGAGGCCATGGGCAGACTGTTTGATCTGGAGGCCTCCGGCTACTTTTATTCCCGGCTGCAAAACCCCACCTGCGACGCCGTGGCCGCCAAGATCGCCGCGCTGGAGGGCGGAAGCGCCGCCATGCTGACTGCCTCGGGTCAGGCGGCCAACTTTATGGCGCTGTTCAACGTCTGCGAAGCTGGAAGCCACATCGTGGCTTCCTCATCCATCTATGGCGGTACCTTCAACCTCATTGCCGTCACCATGGCCAAGATGGGTGTTCAGGCTACCTTCGTTTCCCCCGACGCCACCGACGAGGAACTGGATGCGGCCTTCCGGGACAACACCCGGGCCGTCTTTGGGGAGACCATCGCCAATCCTGCCCTCACGGTGCTGGACATCGAGAAATTCGCCGCTGCCGCCCATCGCCACGGTGTGCCGCTGCTGGTGGACAACACCTTCCCCACGCCCATCAACTGTCGGCCCATCGAATGGGGGGCGGACATCGTGACCCACTCCACCACCAAATATATGGACGGTCACGGCGCGGCCCTGGGCGGCTGCATTGTGGACGGCGGGCGCTTCGACTGGATGGCCCACGCGGACAAGTTCCCTGGCCTGACCACGCCGGACGAAAGCTACCACGGCGTCACCTACGCGGAAAAATTCGGCATGGAAGGCGCCTTCATCACCAAATGCACCAGCCAGCTTATGCGTGATCTGGGCTGCGTTCAATCCCCGCAAGACGCCTTTTATCTGAACCTGGGGCTGGAAAGCCTCCATGTGCGGATGCCCCGCCATGTGGCCAACGGTCAGGCGGTGGCGGAATTTCTGGAAGGGAGGCCGGAGGTCAGCTTCGTCAGCTACCCCGGGTTGCCCTCTAACCGCTACTACTCCCTGGCCCAGAAGTACCTGCCCAACGGCGGCTGCGGCGTGGTCTCCTTTGAGCTGCGCGGCGGACGGAAGGCGGCGGAAGCCTTCATGGGCCGTCTGAAGCTGGCTGCCATCGAGACCCATGTGGCCGACGCGCGCACCTGCTGCCTGAATCCCGCGTCCACCACCCATCGTCAGATGACTGAGGAGCAATTGGCCGCCGCGGGCGTTCCCGCCGGGCTGATCCGCATTTCCTGCGGCCTGGAGGACGCCGCGGACTTGATTGAGGATTTCCGGCAGGCGCTCGCTGGGGATTAACGGAGGTTCGGGCGCGGTGCAGCCACCTTTGCCAGAGGGGTTCACTTCTCTGGATATCGTCCATACAACGACGTGCTGTCTTCGGGCATTGTGTGCGTGTCAGGTGAGGTTTCGCTCTGCGGGGGAAGAAAATTTAGGCTCTAAGGTTTAGTCCTTCCCCTACCACCAAAGCGGCCGTGCGGGTTCCCACCGCACGGCCGCCTTTTTAGCTCATTACCCCGCTATTGCCTTCACCGCGTCCCGCAGGAAAGCCGCGCATCCGGGCACATTGCAGTCATAGTAGGACAGAAAGCGTTCGTCCTGCACATACATCTCCGCCAGCCCGGCATGGGCCTCGGGCGTATAGGTTGCCCAGGTATAGCCCAGCCATTGGCGGTGCAGGGCGGCGATAGCCTGGCCTTCCGCGCCGCTGGGGGCTTTGCCGCCCATCACCGCCGCCTCCAATCGGGCGCGGATAGCGTCGCCGGTGGCGTTCCAGGCGTCATAAGCCGCCGGGGTCATGTTCATCAGCTGGGCATTGGATGCGTCCACCGCATGATCGCCGTATTGACGGCGGCTCTCCGCGCCATAGCGGGCCTCGTTTTCAGACACGGCGTTTCGCTTGAGGGCCTCAAACTTTTCCTGATCCATCAGGGGTTCCTTCCTTTCCTCTGCGTCTATGGTGCGCCGAAGGGCCGCGATCAGCGCGTCCATGCGTGTTCGCTCCCTTTCCAGCGCCGTCAGCTGACCCCGCAGCGCGGTCAGTCTGTCGAAGGCGGGATTCTCCAGCACCTGCCGGATCTGCGCAAGCCCCAGCCCCAGCGCACGGTAATACAGGATTTGCTGCAGCCGGTTGACCTCAGCGCTGGTGTATAGCCGATAGCCGTTTTCCAGCCTGCCGCCGGGCGACAGCAGGCCCACCTGGTCATACCAGCGCAGTGTTCGGGTGGACACGCCGGCCAGCTCCGCCAGCGCCCGAATGGTGTAAGTCATGCACATCCCTCCCTCACTCGAATGATACAGCTTGACGCAGCGTCAATGTCAAGCATGATTTTGTTAGAAAAAGCTTTCCCTATTTTCCATGAGATAGAACGTCCTTGCGCTCCCAGAACGCCGGGCTTCTCCGGCCCTGTGAGCGCTAAAAAAGCCATTTTCATAGAAAATGGCAGAATTGTCTGATTGGCCGAGTTGGCTGAAGGAAAGAGCAATCAGGACGGTGTCCTTGCGGAAGCCTTGCCTGATCGGATCTTGGCCGCTGTCACCCATGCCGCCGCTGCCAGCGGGCCATGGCCCGGGAGACGCCCAGCGCTGTCGCGCCGCCAGCGATCACCATGCCGGTCAGGGCCAAACATTGTTCGAGCGTCAGCGTCACCAGAAAATACACCTTTCCCAGCACCAGTACGTTGCCGATGAAGCATAGGGTCATCACCAGCCAAAGCGTTCCCCGCAGCAGGTTGAAGGGGCGGCACACGCGCAGAAGGATGCCCAAACCTATGGCGCCCGCCGACAGAGTAGCCAGGGTAGAGCCCACCGCCTGGGGCCAGCCGAAGCGTACGGTCATCATGGCGATGACGGCGCATACCGTAACTCCTGCCGCACCGGGGATAGCCCGGCGCAGAACCGTTTCCAGGAAGCCGCCGCGGATGCGCTCCCGGTTGGGCTCCAGGGCCAGGAAGAAGGAGGGGATGCCAATGGTCAGGCTACTGATGAGCGTCAGCTGAATCGGCTGGAAGGGATATGCCGCCGGAAGCGCCAGCAGCAAAAGTGCCAGCGCGAAGGAGTACAGGGTCTTCACCAGGAACAGGCTGGCCGCTCGGGTGATGTTGTTGACCACCCGCCTGCCTTCCAGCACGATGTCCGGCATGGCGGAAAAGTCAGCGTCCAGCAGGGTCAGCTGGGCCGCGTGCTTGGCGGCGTCGGAGCCGCCGGCCATGGCGATGGAGCAATCCGCTGCCTTCAGGGCCGGAATGTCGTTCACGCCGTCGCCGGTCATGGCCACGCTGTGGCCCGCCTGCTTCAGCGCTTCCACCAGGAGCTTTTTCTGCGCGGGCGTTACCCGGCCGAAAACGGCTGCGGTTTCACAAGCTTCAATCAGCTGGTCATCCGTGAGGGTGGAGGCATCCACCCAGCGCTCGCCGTCGGGCAGTGCCACACGGCGGGCAATGGCGGAGACCGTCCGGGGATCGTCGCCGCTGATGACCTTTACCTGAACGCCCTGCTCACGGAAGTAGCGCAGGGTTTCCTCGGCCCGGTCGCGCACCTGGTCGGTAAGCAGACATAGCCCCATCGTTCGGCTGACGGCGGGCGCCTCGGTTTCGGTCACGCAGCCCTGCGCCTCCGCCAGCGCAAGCACCCGGATACCCTGGGCTGCGTAGGCTTCCACACGCTCGCGCACCTTGCCCGCGTAAGCGTCTCCCAGGACAAAGGCGGGGGCGCCCAGAATCAGGGTCACGCCGTCAGCGAAGGAAGCGGCGGATTTCTTTCGCGCGGAGGAAAAAGGGAGCACGGCAAGGGCGGGTTCTTCGCTGGCGGGAATTGCCTCCCTGAGGGCGTCCAGCGTACCGGAGGAATGGTCGAAGGCGCCCAGGAAGCGGGCAAGCGCCGCCTTCATGGCCTGCTCGTCCGCTTCCAGCGGAATCAGACTGTCCAGCGCCATTTCTCCGGTGGTAATGGTGCCGGTCTTGTCCAGACACAAAACGTCCGCCCGAGCCAGGGTCTCAATGCCGTAAAGCTCCTGCACCAGGGTCTTGCGCCGTCCAAGCTTCACTACGCCAACGGCCATGGCTACGCTGGTCAAAAGCACCAGCCCCTCGGGTATCATGCCGATCATCGCCGCAACGGAGGAGGGCACCGCGCTGGACAGGGGCAAATGCTGGAGAAAAAACTGCTTGCAGAACAAAAGGACGCCCAAAGGCAAAAGCAGCACGCTGACCAGGCGGATCAGCTTGTTCAGCTCCGTCATCAGGGCGGACTTGGGGCGCTTGATCTCCCGGGCGGAATGGGTAAGCCGGGCGGCATAGCTGTCGTCGCCCACATGAACCAGCTGGGCCGTCAGCCTGCCCTCGCTGATGAAGCTGCCGGACATCAGCCAGTCGCCGTTATGCTTGCCCACCGCGTCGCGCTCCCCGGTGAGCAGGGATTCATCGGCCGCGCCGTGACCGTCCATCACCACCGCGTCCGCTACGACCTGATCTCCCGCCCGAAGGATCACCAGGTCACCCTTCACCAACTCGCTCATGGAGCAGTCGCGCTCGACGCCCTCCCTCAGCACATGGGCGGTGGGCGCGTTCAGCACCTGCAGGCGGCGGATGGTTTTGCGCGCCCGCAATTCCTGCACGGTGCCAATCAGCGCGTTGGACGCCACTACGCCCAGGAACAGCATGTTCCGCCAGCTGCCTACCAGCGCCAGGCAAACGGCCAGGGCCACGTTGAGTAGGTTGAACAGCGTCAGTAGGTTTTCTCGAAAAATCTGGCCCACGGATTTGCCCGGGTCGGCGGTGACCTCATTGCCGAGGCCCTGCTCGCGGCGGCGCTGGGCCTCGGTTTCCGTCAGGCCCGTGTCCGGCGTTGGGGTAAAGTCCTCCGGCAGCGCCGTGGGGATTGAGAGCTGCTCTTGCATACTTGCCTCCATCATGTGTGTGCTGCCAGTATACTACCAAAGCGCCCCGATGTCATGAAAGTTCCTTTAGAACTTCATGAACAAAGTATGAATGATTTTCCTTCGCCGGCCGTCAAAGCCCCAGCAGCGCCGGCAGATCGGCGAGGCGATCCAGCACTGGTACGCCGGCCGTTTCCAGCACGGAGCGCTGCTGATGGCCGCCGTCGATGAGGTAGCAGCGGCAGCCGATGGCCCTGGCTACCTCGGCGTCATGGGTGGTGTCGCCCAGGAAAACGGCGTTCACCGGGTCAGCGCCGTCCCGGGCCATGAAGTCCAGGGCCAGCTGAACCTTGCTGGCGCCGTAGACGTCGCCAAGGCCCAGGACTTCATCGAACAGGCCCGTCAATTCCGGGAAATGGCGAACCTGCTCCCGGAGCTGATCCCGCTGGCTGGCGGAAAGAATCACTTGCCGGAAACCCGCCGCCTGAAAGCGCCGCAGCGTTTCCAGTACGCCGGGGGCCAGCGCCGCCTGGTCGAAATGGGCCACATAGCCCTCGTTCCATTCCTTGGCGATGATGGGGAAGTCCTCGTCGGAAACGCCCAGCTCCCGGTAGTATTCCCGAACGGGGAAGCGGAAAATCCGACGGTATTCCTCCTCGTTGGTGTCGCGGTAGCCGTGCTTGGCGAAGACCAGGTTATTCACCTGAACCACCAGGGGCACGTCTGCCACGATGGTGCCGTTCCAGTCCCAGAAAATCGTCATGGGGTACCTCCTTTGCCGAAAGGGTCGGTAGAGTCTTGTGTGACTGAAAAGGGCCCTATCGGGAGATAGGGCATAGCATGTCGAAAAAGTGGCTTTTGCCACTTCTTTGCGGGGATGCGCCCCGTTTTCTTTCTTTCACTCACTAGTCAAACGGCGTTGCTGTTCTCCCGGCTGTTCGTTTGTGAAAGGAAGCGATTTTTAATGAAATCGCACGAACCCCCCCGCACTTGTCGCTGATTTTCGATTGAAAGTCAGAGGGCCTGCGGAATCTCCGACACCTCCCTGGACTTTTAGACAGTCTGCGCTCCATCGGGAGATAGAGCAGAATCATATGAAATCTTCAGATACCAGGCTGATGAGCTTGCATGCTGGAATCAGCCCCATGTGCAGCCACGCATCATAACTGAACCAGACGAGAACCCCGTTGCTGATTGGACATTTGCTTGCTCCGAGGGGGGGACGACCGCCCCTGCGAGGCGGTTTTAGCTGGTAGTTGCCTATGGCTACGCGCACCACGCTATGCCACGGGGGGCCTGGGGGCGGCTGGCCATGCAGGTTGAACTCAGCCGCCCTCAGACCTCTTTGCTGCTTTCTCCGTGGAGAAAGTAGAGCCATGATGATGCAAAGCACCGCAAAGGCATCGTGCATTTCCACATAAATAACTCAATGGATTGATGTGGCGTGACGCGTGTCACAATCCGCCCTTCTGCGCAAACCCATAAATACCGATGGCCGCGGCGATGGACAGGTTGAGGGAGTCCACCCGCTGATTGCTGGGAATGCGCACGGGCTGGCCCATCTGGCTGAACACCGGCGGAAGGCCGCTACCCTCGTTGCCGAATACCAGCGTCCACCGGGGCGGAAGAGGTTCGGCCAGCACCTCCGGCAGGGAACGGGAGCCGTCCAGCATAAAGGGGTACAGCGCCCGATGGGGATGCTCCGCCTGATAGGCGTCAAAGCTGTTGTAGGTATGCACACGCAGGGAAAACAGGCTACCCATGCTGGCCCGGACAGTTCGGGGGTCAAACACATCCACACAGGGGCGGATCAGCGCCACGTCCTCCACGCCGAACCCCAGGGCGGTGCGCAGGATGGTGCCCACGTTGCCGCAGTCCGACGGGTGATGGAGCACCACATGGGGACGTGCCTCGGCCAGGGCGTCTTCAAACTTGCCGAACACCGCCGCCGCGAAGCAGTTTTCCTTGCCGGAGATGCGGGCCAGGGCCTTGTCCGCGATTTCGACGCGGATGTTCAGCTGCCGGGCCAGGTCGGTGAGCTTTTCCGCGGCTTCAGCGCCCTCCGCCTTGCTATGCAGCAGCACCCGGCGAGCGACGCTTGGCCGATGCAAAAGACATTCCATGGCCGGGAAGGCCCCGGGGGCATAAGCGTAGTCCAGCTCGGCGCGGTAGGGGGATAAAGAGGGCATGGGGATCTCCTTTCATGGGCTGGGTTACATCAGCGCCTCCACAAAGTCCTTGGCGCCGAAGGGCTGCAGATCGTCGATGCCTTCGCCCACGCCGATATACCAAACGGGCACCTCCAGCTCCTGGCGGATAGCCAGGGCAATGCCGCCCTTGGCCGTACCGTCCAGCTTGGTGAGGATGATGCCGCCGATCTCCGCCACCTCCTTGAAGGCCCGGGCCTGAGCCAGACCGTTCTGGCCGGTGGTGGCGTCCAGCACCAGGATGCAGCGCACGTCGGCCTCGGGATATTCCCGATCCAGCACGCGGCGCATCTTGTTCAGTTCATCCATGAGGTTTTTCTTGTTGTGAAGGCGTCCTGCGGTGTCCACCAGCAGAAGATCGGCGCCCTGGGCCTTGGCGGACTTCACGGCGTCGAATACCACGGCGGCGGGGTCGGCCCCCTCCTCATGCCGGACGATGGGCACCCGGGCCCGCTCCGCCCAGACGGTCAGCTGCTCGGCGGCGGCGGCGCGGAAGGTATCCCCCGCGCAGAGCATCACCCGGCGGCCGATGGACTGGAACCGCAGCGCCAGCTTGCCGATGGTGGTGGTCTTGCCCACGCCGTTGACGCCTACCATCAGCATGACCATGGGCCATTTCAGCGGCGGACGGGGGATGTCCATCTGCTCGATCATGATAGCCTTGAGCATCTCCCGGGCCGTGGCGGCATCCTTGACATTTTGGGCCTTTACCCGCGCGCGTAGCTCGTCCATGATGACGGTGACGGCCTTCACGCCGCAGTCCGCCATGACCAGAATGTCCTCCAGCTCCTCGTAGAAATCCTCGTCAATTTTGCGGGTTTCCCGCACCAGATCATCCACCTTGTCGGTCAGGTTGCCCCGAGTCTTGCTCAGGCCTTTGAACAGGCGGGAAAACAGACCGCCTTTTTTGTCCTCGCTCACATGCCCTTCCTCTTTTCAGCGGGGAGATCCCCCGGAAATATGCGTATCGCAGCATGTATAGTGTACCATACTTGCCGTGAAGGAGCAAGACCCATGGGGAGCGGGCGATCAAGCGGCAAAGTCACTTCAACGGGCGCACAGGGCCGCGCACAATCGGCATTCTGACGGCTCCGTTCTCGGGAGCATGATGAGCGGTCAGCGGGCAGACGGGGGCTCAGACGCTTCGCGAGGCCTTGTCAAGCTCCGGTGCAGTCCCACTGGTACAGGCGGAGGTCGACATGGCAGGCGTCCTTCAGGGAGACACCCTCCGCCAGCAGCAGCGGCCCCTGTTCATGCCAGCCGGGGACCAGCCTGCCCGCGTAATTCACCACCCGATGGCAGGGGTACTGGCCGTAGTATTCTGCCATGCTCAGCACCCGGCCTACCAGGCGGGCGCTGAGCTCCCGTCCGATCAGCCGGGCGATCTGCCCATAGGTGGCCACCCGTCCCGGCGGGATCTCCGCCACAGCGGAAAGCACCTCGTAGATCAGCCGCTCATCCAGCACACGGCTCATGGCTGATCCTCCGCCGCGCCGGGGAGATGCGCCATCAGCATGGCGTGAAAGTCCGGGAAGTCCCGCTTCAGCCGCAGGAACCGCCTATCCCGGCTGAGGAAGCAGTGCTCGGTGCGGCCTGTGCAGCATACCGTGCCGTCCGCCTTGCGAATCTCATAGGCAATGCGCAGCGTGACGCCATTGAAACTTTCCAGCGCCAGGGCGATGGAGACGGTCTCTGCGAAGGTGGTGGAGGCGACAAAGCGGCACTCCACCGCCGTTACCGGGGAGAAGATGCCCAGGGACTCCAGACGGTCATAGCTCCAGCCAACGGACTTCAGCCAGTCCACCCGGGCCTCCTCCATCCAGCGAATGTAGTTGGTATGGTGGACAATGCCCATGCGGTCGGTCTCGTAGTAATGGATCAGATGACGATAGGCTTCCATGTCAGGCGACCTCCTGATCGGGCTGGGCCTTCATCCGGCTGAGGATGCCGCCGACAATGGCCAGCGCCAGGATAAAGGTGATGATGTCCGCGATGGGCTGGGCCATCTGCAGACCCAGCAGGTCCAGAAAGGACGGCAGGATCAGCAGCATGGGGATCAGGCAGAAGCCCTGGCGCGCTGCGGATATGATGGTGGCCCTCACCCCGTAGCCGATGGACTGGGTGAACATGTTGCTTATGGTGATGAAGCCCCACAGCGGCATGGTCAGCAGCTGCAGCCGCAGGGCCAGGGTGCCGATGCGGATGACGTCGGGGTCGTCTGGGCGGAAGACGGTGATGATGGGCTGAGCCAGTAGCATCGTGACGCCCACCAGGCACACAAGCAGTATGGTCGTTACCTTGACGGCAAAGCGGAAGGCCTCCCTTACCCGGCTGTACTGTCCGGCGCCGAAGTTGAAGCCGCATACCGGCTGGAAGCCCTGGCCGAAGCCGATGACGGCGGAGTTAATGAACATCACGAACCGATTGACAATGGACAGGGCGGCAATGGCGGCGTCGCCGTATATCCCGGCGGCGGTGTTGAGCACCACCGTGGCGATGGCTGCGATGCCCTGGCGGCCCAAGGAGGGTACGCCGTTGTAGAAGATTCGGCCGTAGATGCGTCCGCTGAAGGCGAAATCCCGCAGGCGGATGGAGATGGCGTCGGGCCGTGTGTTGCACATAATCAGCAGGATGAAGAAGCTCACCGCTTGGGAAAGGGCGGTGGCGATGGCCGCGCCGGAAGCCCCCAGGTTGAAGCCGAAAATCAGGATGGGATCCAGGATCATGTTCAGCACGCCGCCGGTGGTGACGCCCACCATGCCGTAAACCGCCAGCCCCTGAAAGCGCAGGAGATTGTTCATTGCCAGGGAGGCCATCATGAAGGGTGCGGCGTAGAAAATGTAGGTGGCGTAGTCCATGGCGTAGGGGACGATGGTCTCCGTGGCGCCCAGAAAGCGCACCAGGCCATCCAGGTTGCACAGCGCCAGCGCCGCCAGCATCGCACCCAGGGTAAAGGCGGTGACGATGGCCGTGGAGCAAAAGCGCCGGGCGTCCTCGTCGCGGCCCGAGCCCAGGGCATGGCTTACGTTGATGCCGCCGCCCTGACCGATGGTGAAGGCCAGGGCCTGAATCATAGCCATAGCGGAAAAAACAACGCCAACTGCGCCGGAAGCCGAGGTGCCCAGCTGGCTGACGAAGAAGGTATCGGCCATGTTGTAGATATTGGTAATGAGCATGGAAATAATCGTGGGAACGGCCAGCCGGGAAATGACCCGGCTGACCGGCTGATGGAGCATCAAATGAGTGCGCTCCTGCGAGGTCATGGATTTCATGGCGGCGCCATCCTTTGTTCTGTTTTGGTTGTTCTCAGGTACATTCGACATCGGCGGGGACAATCCCTTGCGGGAAAGGGGGATTCTTTTTGGCCGCCTGCAGGGCGGAATCCCCTGCTTGATGAAAAGTTTTTTTGCAAAGATGCTTTACCCTTGGCAGGGCAATGGTGCTGTTGGGTGGTACTTTCTCTTCATAGAAATTACGAAAGAGGATCGGGGGCGGCTAAATTGAACAAGCACCGTAGCCGATCCACAATTCGGCATTGTCGCGGGGACGCAGACGCTGTCCCC
>ERZ777306.4143-NODE-4143-length-13699-cov-4.604075_pt1 | contig 13699 bp, 14 predicted proteins | sample MGYA00374966_ERZ777306 | MGnify/ENA primary metagenome ERZ777306 (study PRJEB29329, sample SAMN06343882) | mouse gut metagenome | isolation source: Mouse cecum | place: Austria: Vienna | collected 2014-11-15 ...
ACAACTGTTACGGGGAATTTGCGGAAAAGCAAGAGCCGCTTGAAGTCGGCGCCGATCTGATCGTGGGGTCGCTCATCAAAAATCCCGGCGGAGGGCTTGCGCCCACCGGCGGGTATATCGCGGGCAAGGCGCAATATACGGGAATGTGCGAAAACCGTCTCACGGCGCCTTCCGTCGGCGCGGAGGTGGGTTCGTACGCTTACGGGTATCAGGCGTATTTTCAGGGCTTCTTTCTCGCGCCGCACGTCGTAGCGCAAGCGTTAAAGGGCGGGCTTCTGATCGGGAAATGCATGGAAGCGCTCGGCTATGAGAATTTTCCGAAGATCGGAACGCCGCTTGCGGACATTACGCGCGCCGTGCGGTTTCCTGACGAAAAATCGCTTACCGATTTCATCGTTTCGGTGCAGGAATGTTCCCCCGTCGATTCGTTCGTCCGTCCGGAAGCATGGGATATGCCTGGGTACGATTGTAAGGTGATCATGGCCGCGGGCACGTTTGTGGGCGGGGCGACGAGCGAACTTTCCGCCGACGCGCCGATCCGCGAGCCGTACGTCGCCTATTTCCAAGGCGGTCTGACTTACGAACATTGCCGCATCGCCTGCAAGAGAATTTTGGAAAAATTGACGTGAGCTTAGCTCCGTGAATTCCCCGTAAGGGGGAATTTTTTTTGGAAAATTTTTGGAAAATCTTGACAGGGATAGAATTGTGTGTTATCATAGTGATATCAAAACGATATCATAAACGGAGGTTGTTATGGAAGAAACAAAGAACGAGCTGAATTATATTCAGGAAAAAACCGCGCGGGAAAAGAGCGGTTGGGCGATGCTTGCGGTCGTGATTTTGCTGTTTGTGCTGGGAATCGTCTGCCTCGTTTGCGCGCTCGTGTTCACGGAAACGGACGGGATTCCGGAAGCGATCCAGCCGGTGTTTGTGGTCGTAACGCTTTTGCTGTTTTTGACGGGGATTATTTTTATCATGGGATTTAAGCTTTTACAGCCCAACGAAGCGTATGTGTTCACGCTGTTCGGAAAGTATTACGGCACCTTGAAGCGGGACGGATTTTATTGGGTGAATCCTTTTTGCGTCTCCGTAAATCCCGCGCGTTTCAGCATGGGTTCCGGCAAAAAGCTCTCTTTGAAAGCGATGACCCTGAATAACGATAAACAGAAAGTAAACGACGAAGAGGGGAATCCGATCGAAATTTCCGTCGTCGTCATTTGGCGGATTTGCAATACCGCAAGCGCCGTTTTCAACGTGGAAAATTACAGCGCGTATATTTCCACGCAGTGCGATGCGGCGATTCGTCAGGTTGCGCGCCAATACCCTTACGACGTCTCTTCGAACGGCGACGAAAAATCCCTTCGCGGTTCCGCACAGGAGATAGCCGACGTGCTCCGCAAGGAATTGCAGACGCGCGTCGCCATGGCGGGTATCGATATTCTGGAAGCGCGGATTTCGCACCTTGCCTATTCGCCCGAAATCGCGGCGGCGATGTTGCAGCGTCAGCAGGCTTCGGCGATTATTGCGGCGCGCCAAAAAATCGTGGAAGGCGCGGTTTCGATGGTGCAGATGGCGTTGAACCGCCTTTCCGAAGAAAAAATCGTCGAGCTTGACGACGAACGCAAAGCGCAGATGGTTTCCAATCTTTTGGTCGTGCTCTGCGGCAATCGCGACGCGCAGCCCGTTGTGAACAGCGGAAGCATTTATTGATCTTTTCGAAAATAATCTAAACAGGAGGGCTGTGTGGATCGCGAGAAAGAATCACGGGAAAACAAGATCAAAAAACAAGTGCCGCTACGGCTTTCCGCAACGCTATTTCAAGAGCTGTCGCGTTGGGCGGAGGAGGACTTTCGTTCCTTGAACGGTCAGATTGAATATCTTCTCACCGACTGCGTAAATAAAAGGAAGCACAAAAAATAGTTCAGGGTATTTACATATCAGGAAAAATATGATATAATCGAGTTGTTCGAGAACCGACGGACTTTGCTGAAAAGCCTCGTCGGTTTCGGCTAAATTTTTTTGGGGAGAGTTTATGGAAGAAGAAATGGAGAAAACCGTTGAAGTTCCCGTTTCCGCCGAACCGGCGCCCGCGGCGGCGTCGGGCGGGGATACGAATGCGGAAGCGCTTCGGCAGGAGCTTGGCAAGTTCGCCGCGCCGGAAGGCGAGCGGTATATTGTCGAGTGTCGGAATCTCGGAAAGACTTACGGTAATTTTACCGCGCTCTACAACGTGTCGTTCAAAGTTCCCGCGGGCGGCATCGTCGGCTTGCTCGGACCGAATGGCAGCGGCAAAACGACGCTGATCAAGCTTGCGATGGGAATGTTGCAGCCGACGACGGGCGAAATCCTGATCGGGGAAAAGCGTCCGGGACCGGCGACGCGCGCGATCACCGCATATCTGCCCGATGCAAATTATCTTTGCGATTGGATGCGGGTGGAACAGCAAGTTACTTACTATGCCGACTTCTTTGCCGATTTCCGAAGAGAGAAGGCGGAGGCAATGTTGCAACGGCTCGGCATCGGGCTGAAACAAAAGATCAAAGCGCTTTCAAAGGGAAATAAAGAAAAACTCGGGCTGATTTTAACGATGGCGCGGGACGCGCAACTTTATATTCTCGACGAGCCGATTGCGGGCGTCGATCCTGCGGCGCGCGATTTTATTCTTGAAACGATCATGGCGAACAAACCGGAAAACGCGACGATTTTCCTGTGCACCCACTTGATTGCGGATATCGAACCCGTTCTGACCCATGCGATCTTTTTAAAAACGGGACAGATCGCGCTCAATGCGCGCGCGAACGAGGTGCGGCTAAAAACGGGTAAGACGCTTGACGAACTGTTCAGGGAGGTGTTCAAATGGTAGGCAAAATTATGAAATATGAGTTGCAGGCTATTTTCCGCGCCCTGTTGTATATCGCGGTCGTTACGCTCGGTCTTGCCTGCATTTCGAGAATTTTTATGGCGGTAAATGCGAGAAGCATCGCAGGGGTTATCTTCTGTTCTCTTGCGATTATGTCAGCGGCGACACTTATGCTTACGGCGTTCATTACGAGTATCGTTCGTTTTTGGCGGTCGCTCTTTAAAGGGGAAGGGTACATGACGTTTTCGTTGCCCGTTTCCACGTCAAAGCTCTTAATTTCGAAACTGCTTTCCGCAATCATCGCGATGTTCGTCGGCGTTGCAGTGGCATATCTTTCCTACTTCATCATTTTCAGCGGCTTTTACGGAGAAACTTGGGATAGTGTGGAAGAAATGTTTCGCGACATGTTGAATATGTTCGGTTCGTATTTGGCGTCCGATCCGCTGTTGATTGTAGAATTGATTCTGCAAATCATCGTTGCGGTTCCGATGACGTTGTTGCTGGCGTTTTTGGTCGAATCGATCGGACAGCTCGCGACGAGTCACCGACTCGGCGTGACGTTCGGAATCGGAGTTGCCTTTATCGTGGTGTTTGCGCTCCTGCAAAGCTTGTGTCTCGAACCGATCTTGGAGGCTGCGGCAAGAGTAAACGTTCATTTTGCGATGTGGATTCAGATTATCGTCTATGCCGGAATCGACGTGGGCAGTTTCTTTCTGATCCGTTATCTTGTGTCGAGAAAACTCAATCTGATCGTATGACCGTAAATTTCAAAGCCCCGCCTTTTAAGGCGGGGCTTTATCGTATGCAATTTAACACGTTATTGCGGTTTTAACGGTTCCTGTTTTACGAGCCGGTATCCCGTTTTCGGCTTGCGGCGGAACCAATCGATTTTCGAACCGAATTTCATGATCAAAAAACTGCCGATCGTCGTTGCCGCCGCCGTACACAGGACGATGATCGCCCACGCGTCGAGTGCTTCGCCTTTTACGCGCGTCCAGAGTTCGTTGATCAGATCGTCCGCTTCTTTCCCGTAATAGTCCATTACCGCGCAGCGAAGGGTATCCTGTTGCGGAGGGAATTGGGCGTATAATTGCCGTTTGAGTTGTTCTTCGGGCGCGGAAATCACGTATTCGCGATCGTTGCCGAAGAAATAGGAGAGATCGTAATCTACCGCGGTTTCATCGTCGTCTTCCGCGCCGTACAGGTTGTCCGTGTATTCGAACATCTCCTCGCCGCCGATCACGGAAGTGTAACCGATGTAATAGGAATTGCGCACAGCATTGCGCGGCATCGACAGGTAATTGATAAACGCATGCGCCGCGTGCCGCGTTTCATCGGACCGCCCTCCGTCTCTGGGGATCACCCAACCGTCGAAAAACAGATTGGCGCTTTCTTCGGGCATGTAATAGTTGAGGGAAACTCCCTGATCTTCCGCTTCGTCCATCGCGTAGACGGCGTCTCCGCTCCAAGCAAAGTTGAGCGAGATCGTGCCTTTTACCATATCCGATTTTCCCGTGTCCGTTTCAAATCCGAAGATATTCCGTTTGATATCCATCAGGATTTTTTCCACCTCGGCAACCGTCTCCGCGTCGCGGCGGTTCATGATTTCGGTGACCATGGCGTTATAGTTTTCGTCGGCGGGATCGAGGGCGAGGAGTTCTTTGCGGTAACGGATCGCGAGGGCGACGAAATAGGAGTCGCGTACGTTGTCTTTCGTCGTGACTTTCCCTTTGTACTTGGGATCGCACATGATGTTCCAACCCTGTTCCAAATCGCTTTCGTCAACCGTTTCGGGATTGTATACCAGACCCGTCGTTCCCCACATATAGCCTGCGGCATAATCGCTCCAATGCTTTTTACCCGTATCGGAATCGGAGACTTCGAGTTCGCCCGCTTCGAATTTATCCTGTATGAAACGGGATACGTTGCGGATATAATGATTGTTTTCATCCGTCTCGTCGAAGAACGATTCGTCGAGGGGGTCGAGCATGCCTTCGGAAGCGAGCTTCATGATCATATATTCCGAAGGGCAGGCAAGATCGTATTTGTTGCCGAGTTTGAGCTGGTTGTACATGTCCTCGTTGGTGCCGAAGGTGGAGTATTCCACGCGGACGTTCACGCCGTATTGCGTTTTGTACCAGTGTTCGAAATCGTCGATCAAATCGTAGCCGTTTTTGTTGAACGCGCGGCCCGTCTCCCGTTCGTAACGCTCCATATAGTCCGCGTTCACGATATCCGACTCGATTTCCGTTACTTTGTGCGTGGTCTCGTCTTCTTCATGCAGTTCGTCGTACACGAAAGATCCTTTGCCGCCTTCGTCGATATATTCTTCCCAGTTGTATACGCGAAGAGTAACCGTTTTTTCGCCGCCGCAGCCGCTGAGCATGCCGAGCATCGGGAACAGAAGCAGCGCGGAAAGCGCGATGGAACCAATGCGTTTTTTCACTTTTTCGCCTCCTTCTTTCTTCTGCCCGTGAGGTTTGCGGCAAGGACGGTCGCAAGAATCAAAACAAAGATGATCGTCGTCAGCGCCCAGAACGAAGAGAGGACTTCCGCGGTATGGGCATTGCCCTTCATCGTGGCGTTAAACACGTAAGTCGAAATCGTATCGAAGCCGCTCGGACGGGTGTAAAAGGTCACGATATAGTCGTCGAGCGAAAGGGTGATCGCAAGCATGAATCCGGAAATTACGCCGGGAATGATCTGCGGCAGAACGATTTTCAGAAGCGCTTTCGCGGGACTTGCGCCAAGATCGAGCGCGGCCTCGTACAGGCTGTTGTCCATTTGTTTGAGTTTGGGCATGACGGAAAGCACGACGAAGGGGGTGCAGATCACCATGTGACCGATCAGCATCGTAAAATACGATTTGCCGAGTCCGACGGCGACGAACGTGATCGCAAGAGCAAGCGCCGTCACGATTTCCGCATTGATAATGGGGATTTGAGAAACGCCGTTGATCACCGTTTTCGTGCGTTTTTTGCTGTAATAAATTCCGAGCGCGCCCGCCGTGCCGAGGATCGTGGAAAGGGTTGCCGCCAACAGCGCGAGCAAGAGAGTGTTTCCGATCATCGTGAGGATTTTGGGTTCGGAAAAGAGGGTCTGGTAGTGGACGAATGAAAATTCGCCGGAGGTTCCGATTTGGTCGGTGCCGATAAAACTGTATGCCGCCAGTAAGACGATCGGGGCATACAGGAGCAACAACACCAGCCCGATAAACGCGGCTTTCAGGCACTTGATCGCGATATCTTTTTTACGGTTCATAAATTCGCCCCCCTTGCGGTTTCATCCGCTTTGAATCCGCCGGAAAGCCATGCGGAGAAGAATACGACGATGAGCAGGATCAAGGCGATCATTGAACCCATGTGCCAATCGGTCCCGAAATATGTTTCGATGAATTTTCCGATGATCGTCACTTTGGAGTTTCCGAGCATGTCGGATACAACGTAGTTCGTCATGGAAGGGAGGAATACCATCGTGATCCCGCTCCCGATACCGGGCATCGAAAGAGGTACTGTGACGCGGAAGAAAGTCGTCAGCCGATTTCCGCCGAGATCGGCGCTGGCTTCGTACAGACTTTCGTCGATTTTCTGGATCGTCGTATAAAGCGGCAGGATCATGAACGGAAGGAAGTCGTATACCATGCCGAATATGGTATTGAAATAGTTTGCGGTTCCGAGGAGACCGATCCAGTTCAAAAGTTCGCGGATCGCGTTGATGCGCAGTACGAAGTTGATCCACATCGGCGTAACGAACAAAAGAAGCAACACGTTTCTTTTTTTGATTTTACTTCGCGCGAGAATATAAGCCGCGGGGTAGGCGATCAGAAGGGTGATCACGGTCGTTACCAACGCAATCACGACGGAATAGATCACCGTGGAAATTTTGGTCGGGTCGGAAAAGAAGTTGATAAAATTCCAAAAGGAAAAGTGCATGTCCGCATCGGTAAAAGCGTATACGAAAATTACCGCCATGGGAACCAGCACGAAAAAGAGCAGAAAGACGGCGTAGGGGATGCAGAGCGTCTTTCTGGAAAAACGCGGCGCTTTCATCTTTTCTTTTCCTCCGTATTTTTGAGCGAAAGCTTGATTTTTTCTTTTGGAATGATCACGGACACGAAGTCGTTTTCGTTCCACAGGTCGTTCGTCATGAATACGAAATCTTCCTCGCTCTCTTCCGTTCTCACGATAAGGCGGTAATGATCGCCTTTATAGATGATCGAAATGATATGACCCGTGGTTCCGCCGGCTTCGGCGTCGTCGCTGATTTCGATATCCCCGAGCCCGACTTCGATTTTGACTTCCGTGCCGGTCAGATCGATCCGTTCGCCCGTTGCGGTGATCAGATAATCCTCTTCGTCGATATGGCTGCCGGGGTAGAGGGCGGTCACGTCGCATTCGAATTCGCCGTCGGCAAATTCCACGGTGTTGCGCTTGGTGATCACGCCTTCGAATACGTTCGTCGTATATTTCGGCTTCATGAGATGGATTTCGTCGGGCGAAACGTTCATGCCGATCGCTTCGCCTTCTTTACGGCTTTCCGTGCTGTTGATGACGACTTCGTATTTTCCGACTTTAACGGTGATTTCATAGTGAATCCCCTTAAACACGACGGAAATGACGGTGCCTTTCAGGATCCCTTGTTCGGGTGCGCACATGTCGATGTCTTCCGGACGCACGACGACGTCGACGGGTTCGTTGAGTTCGAAATCGTCCACGCAGTCGAACGTCTTTCCGCAGAACTTAACTTTGCGCTTGCCGACGACCGTGCCGTTAAATATGTTGCTTTCGCCGATGAAGTCTGCGACGAAGGTGTTTGCGGGCTCGTTGTAAATGTCGGTAGGGGTGCCGATCTGCTGAACGACGCCGTCGGACATGACGACGATCGTGTCGGACATCGTAAGCGCTTCCTCCTGATCGTGCGTGACGTAGATAAACGTGATGCCGAGCCGTTTGTGCATCGCTTTCAACTCGATTTGCATTTCCTTGCGCATTTTTAAATCGAGCGCGCCGAGCGGTTCGTCCAGCAATAAAATTTCCGGTTCATTCACGATCGCACGGGCGATTGCGACGCGTTGCTGCTGTCCGCCCGAAAGGGTGGAGACGGAGCGCTTTTCAAAGCCTTCGAGGTCGACGAGCGTCAGGGCGCGGCTGACTTTTTCGCGAATTTCCTTTTTCGTGAGTTTTTCTCTCTTCGTATATTCTTCACCTTGGTCGTTGCGGTATGTATTCAGAACTTTTTTACATTTCAGTCCGAACGCAATGTTTTCGAAAATATTCAGGTGCGGAAAAAGCGCGTACCGCTGAAAGACCGTATTGACGGGGCGCTTGTTCGGGGCGAGGTAGGAAATATCCTTGCCGTTGAGCAGGATCTGTCCGCTTGTGGGCATGTCGAAGCCTGCGATCATGCGCAACGTCGTCGTCTTGCCGCAACCGGAAGGGCCGAGAAAGGTGACGAATTCACCTTTTTTAATCGTAAGATTTACGTGGTCGATCACAAGATTGTCGTCATAGCTTTTGCTGACGTCTTTTAATTCGATAATCGGTTCGTTCATGGTGTCGTTCTCCTTCGTTAAAAATTGGGCGGCGTGGAGATCCAGAGGAATCTTGCCTTGGTCTTGCCTTTGTTTAAAATATAGTGTTCTTTATTGGCGATAAAGTAAAAGCTTTCGCCTTTTTTCGCCGCGTGCTGTTTTCCCGCGCGGACAATCGCGATCCTGCCTTCGAGCACGAAGCCGAATTCCTCGCCTTCGTGCGGGAAATCCGTCGGCGTCGCCGCGCCCGATTCGAGTTCGACGAGCACCGGTTCCATCATATTTTTCTGCGCATTGGGGATCACCCATTGCCAGATCATGCCGTCCGACTGTTTTTCGATGTACTCCGCATCGGAAAATACGATTTTTTCCTCCGGTTCTTCATGAAAAAAGTCGTTCAGACTGCTTCCGAGTGCATTCAACAGATCGCACAGCGTTGCGATAGAAGGGCTTGTCAGATCGTTTTCGAGTTGAGATATGTATCCCTTCGTCAGCTCGCAACGGTCGGCAAGTTCTTCTTGCGTCAGATTCTTTTGCTGTCGCAGTACTTTCAGCTTCGAACCAAGTTCCATAACCGCGAAACCTCCCGTAAGTTTACAAATATTAAACTTTTTGCCGTTTTTTACGAAACCATGTTAAAACTAAACCAAAAGTTTAATAAAAATAAACTCAATGCTGTGAAAGAGTATAGTATATCTTTTGAAGAATGTCAAACGTTTGAAGGGCGTTTTCGACAAAAAATTCCCGTTCTTTTAAAAAAGTACGGGAATATAATAGAAGAGGGCGGAATAAAAACCCCTCCGCTTTTGCGGAGGGGTTCAAAACATTGATTTATACGCGGTTTAAGCGGCAATCGAAGCGAGCTTTTTGGCAAGCTTGGCTTTTTTATTCGCCGCGTTGTTTTTATGCAGAATGCCTTTCGTAACCGCGGAATCGATCGCCGAAACCGTTTCGGGGTACAGGGCGGTCGCCGTATCCTTGTCGCCCGCGCTGACTGCGGCGAGGAATTTTTTGATCTGCGTTTTCAATGCGGATTTGATCATTTTGTTTTGCTGGGATTTCTTTTCGGTAACCAATACGCGTTTTTTAGCGGATTTGATGTTAGGCACGTTATTTACTCCTTTGAATCTGTGCTGAATTAACTTTTGTTATTTTAACATAAATCATGGGCGTTGTAAACTGTTTTCAACACAATGGCGTAAAATTTTCGGAAAAAATTTCTGCGGAGGGCGGATTATGGAACAAAATACAGCGCGCGTCGGGGTTTTCGACAGCGGAATCGGCGGACTTACGGTGCTTTCCGCCTGCCGTCGGATTTTTCCGTCTCCCGAATATCTTTATTACGGAGACAATCCGAACGCGCCGTACGGCGCAAAGAGCGAAGCGGAGATCTTGCGGCTTGTTCGTGGCGCGGTCGGAAAATTATGCGAAGAGGGGGTAGACGCGGTCGTACTCGCATGCAATACCGCGACGGCGGTTTGCGCCGAAGCGTTGCGCTCGGAATTTTCCGTTCCGATCATCGGTATGGAGCCGGCGGTGAAGCCTGCGGCGGCGACTTGCAAACGGGTGCTCGTGCTTGCGACGCCGCGCACTGCGGAGAGCGAACGGTTGCGCAAGCTCGTTTCCGCATCGGCGGCGCGTTGCGACATTACGGTGCATGCGGCGCCGCGTCTGGCAGGCTGTATCGAGCGCGCGCTCTCGTTCGGCGAGCCGCTTCGTCTTTGCGAACACTTGCCGCAAGGGGATTACGACGGCGTCGTTCTCGGTTGCACGCATTATGTCTATATGACACGGGAAATCGGAGACTTCTATCGCGCGCGCGTGTTCGACGGGAACGAAGGGGCGGCAAATCGACTGCGGAGTCTTCTCGGAAAGCGAATTTCAGGGACGGACGACCACCCGATCAATCGCGCTTGTTTCGGGGGCGGAGAAGTGATTTTTTTGGGAAATGGAGCGGAAACCAACAAAAAACTGTATAATACGAACAAATGTTTTATAAAATTTTGAAAATTTTTTGCTTTTGAGACCAAAAAGTGGTTGTAAGTGGTTGACAGTGGTTAAAAGTGGTGTTATACTGAATGCATAGTCAAAAGGAGTCTGCCGTGGAATTGTTTGTCGGAACGTTTTATCATCAAATAGACGCAAAAAACAGAATACGCATTCCTGCGAAATTCCGCGCGCTGCTCGGAAAAGACTATTACTTTGTCGCGAGCATGCAGGGCTGTATTCGCGTTTATTCGAGCGAATCAATGACCGATCGACTGAAAGCGCTGACCGAAATCCGTTCGGGAGATCCCGTGAAACTGAAAGCGAAGCGTCTGATTTCCTCCTCGATCCAGAGCATTGCGGAAGACGATCAGGGCAGAACGGTGATTCCCGCCTCGTTAAAGAAACATGCGGGGATTGAAAAAGATGTTGTCACGATCGGAATGTCCGATTATATCGAAATTTGGGCGAAGGAAGTGTTCGAGGACGAAAAGAGCTGGACGGTAAAACCGTATGAGGGCTGCGGCGAACAAATGACGATCGACGACGCGTTCATACTTTTGGATTTCTGATATGGAATACCACGTACCGATCATGCTTTCCGAGGTTATCCGAGGTCTGGATATCAAAGAGGGCGGCGTTTATTTCGACGGCACGGCGGGCGGCGGCGGACATTCTTTCGGGATTTTAAGCGCGAACGCTTCCGTTAAGCTGATTGCGACGGATAAGGACGGAGACGCCGTTGCCGAAGCGGAAAAAAGACTTGCTCCGTTTGCGGGAAGATTTAAGATCTACCGCACCGATTTTAAAAATTTCGAAGAAGTTTTCGAGAAGGAAGGCATTCGGCAAATCGACGGTTACCTGCTTGATTTGGGAATATCTTCCCATCAGATAGACGACGAGACGCGCGGGTTTTCTTACCGGAACGGCAACGCCGCGTTGGATATGCGAATGGATCGCCGCGCGGAGTTTTCGGCAAAAGACGTCGTGAACGGTTATCCGGAAGAAAAGATTCGTACAATTTTACGGGAATACGGCGAAGAGTCGTTTGCCGCCTCGATAGCGCGAAACATCGTCCGGAAACGGGCTGTGAAACCGTTTGAGACCTGCAAAGAACTAGAAGAGGCGGTCGAGGAGAGCGTTCCCGCAAAATACCGGTTCCACGCCTGTGCGCGCAAGACCTTTCAAGCGATCCGCATAGAAGTGAACGGCGAATTGTCCGGGCTTGCCGAGTGCGTCAAGGCGCTTACGTTGCGTTTGAAACCGCAGGGTAGAGGATGCGTGATCACGTTTCATTCTTTGGAGGACCGAATCGTGAAGCAGGCGTTCCGCGATCTGTCGACGGGGTGCACGTGTCCGAAAGAGTTTCCCGTCTGTGTTTGCGGACGAAAACGGGAGATCGAACCCGTCGGCAGAAAACCGCTTGTCGCGAGCGAAAAAGAGATCAGTGAAAATTCGCGCAGTAAAAGCGCTAAATTGAGAATCGTGGAAAAATTGTCTACATAAAGCCGCGTTCTCGGGAATACGATAATAAGGAGAAAACGCCAATGGCTCAGCTTTCGGTATTAGAACCCGTAACCGAAACGAGAAACACGCTTTCGGAAGAAAAGCGCGAAATTTCCGCTGCGGAAAGACAACACGCGAAAGAAATCGAAATTTACCGTAAAATGCTTTACGCGGGATATTCCGAAGCGGAAGCGACGGGGGACGTCGCCGTTGCCGAGCCGAAGGAAGCCGCGCCCGAACAGAAAACTTCCGCGGCGCGCCGTTTTGCCGATTATAAAGCGTATTCGATTCCCGCTTCGAAAAAGATGCTTTTCGAAGACGCGTACGGAAGCGTCGATACGGCGGAAAAGCCTGTATTAACGCGTCCCGTGCAATCGCCCGCGTCGTCTGCCGCAACGGTAACGGCACCCGCGGATGCGCCCGCGGTCGGATCCGAGAACGACGAGGATCTGAAACCGACGCGCAGAACGCTGGAAACGCTGCGCCGCAGTAAAGAGGAGCAGTTGACGGCGCAGGAGACGAAAACGAGCGTTTTCTCGGCGGTGTCCGCAAAGACGAAAGTGGTGCTTGCGGCAATCGTATTCGCCGTAATCATGGCGATCGTCGTGATCTGCATCAATACGGGGATCATCAATTCGTTGGACGCGAATATCGAAAAGATGCGGGCGAAAGTGCAGGAACAGCAACAAAATTACGAAAACATTGCGAATGAAATTATGGACATCGAAAACGGAGAAGGCGTTTGGGGAGAGATCATTAAAGAATTCGCAGAGAATCAAGGAATGGTTCGCCCCTGACGTCGGGAGGCATACAAATTAAAAAACAATATTCATTTAGTGTTTTGCAAAAGAGGTTATTTGCCGTATTATTGGCGATAACCTTTATTTTTTGTCTTTTTCTCTCGCGATTCTTTTATATTCAGGTAATCTGGAAAGACGAATTGCATTATCTGGCCGTCGATCAGTGGATGCGGGAAATCCCCGTCGTTGCGAATCGCGGGAGGATTTTCGATCGGAACGGAGTTCTGCTTGCGGGAAACAGCACCGCTTACAGCGTCTTTGCGCGGGCTTCCGCCGTGAAAGACGCCGAGGGGAGCGCCGCCTTGCTTTCGGCACAACTCGGCGTTTCGTACGAAGAAATTTATAAGAAGTTGACCGATCGGAGCCGATCGGAAGTGACCGTCGTACGGCAGACGGAGAAGTCCACGGTAGAGAAAATCGAAGGTGCGGCGCTCGACGGCGTTTATTATGCGCGGGACAATCTTCGGATCTATCCGTATGAGTCTCTTGCCTGTCAGGTGCTCGGATTTACTTCTTTCGATAGATCCGGAACGACGGGGATAGAAGGCTATTACGATAAGTATTTGGCGGGGAAAAACGGAGAAATATTATTCGAGACGGATCTGGTCGGCGTGGATTTGGACGGCGCGACGGCGGCATATCTCCCTGCGGAAGACGGGTTGGACGTTCGGCTTACGATCGATTATCGTATCCAGTCGTTGGCAGAAGAGGTGATGCTTCGCGTACAAACGGAGTCGCAGGCGAAGGCCGCCCGTTGCATCGTTCTCGATCCGAACGATTTTTCGGTGCTTGCCATGGTCAATTTGCCCTCGTACGATCTGAACGAAATCCCGCGGAACGATTTATCCGCTTTGAATAAGCTGTCGCGAAACTCTTTGGTGAGCGACGTTTACGAACCGGGTTCTACTTTTAAGATCATTACTTCCGCGGCGAATATCGAAGAGCGGTTGCGGGGAAATTCACCGCAACCGCTCTTCGATATTCGCAGATCGGAAGAGCACACGTCTGAACTCCAGT
>ERZ777306.4144-NODE-4144-length-13699-cov-4.462914_pt1 | contig 13699 bp, 11 predicted proteins | sample MGYA00374966_ERZ777306 | MGnify/ENA primary metagenome ERZ777306 (study PRJEB29329, sample SAMN06343882) | mouse gut metagenome | isolation source: Mouse cecum | place: Austria: Vienna | collected 2014-11-15 ...
CCATAGCCGGACCGTACAGGCCGTCAGCCTCCCCCTGGTTCACATCGGATTCCGGGATCTGCCTGCCTCCGTTGAAGAACCAGTAATGCTCCGCACGGTGGGAAGACGCTCCGAACACGATGCCGGCTTTCTCTGCTTCCGTTTTTAGTTCTTCCAGTATATTTCGTTTCGGTCCCATCTTCGCCGCATTCCACTCGGAATACTCGCTGTCATACATCTGGAAGCCGTCATGGTGCTCCGCAACCGGAACTACAAACTTTGCTCCTGCTTCCTCAAAAAGCTCCGTCCATTCCTTCGGATCAAATTTTTCCGCCTGAAACATAGGGATAAAATCTTTATATCCGAATTGATCCAGAGAGCCGTAAGTCTCCACATGATGGAGATTCTCTTTGGAACCTTTGATATACATATTTCTCGGATACCATTCATTTCCAAATGCCGGCACGCTGTATACGCCCCAATGAATGAAAATACCGAACTTTCCTTTCTGATACCATTTCGGCACCGGATGCTCGCAGAGCGAATCCCAGGTGTCCGTATATGGCCCCTGTACGATCACATCTTCAATATGCTGTAAATATTCTTTTTTATTCATCTCAACCTCACTGTTCATCTATAAAACTATCCGTAATATTCCTTCTGGATCAGCCTTTGACTGCGCCGGCAAGGATTCCTGATTCTACCTTTTCATGGAGTACAAGGTAGATGATCAGCATCGGGATCATGGACATGATCACAAACGCAAACTGCGGACCGTAGCTTGTAGTAAAGTTGCTCGTAAAATTGAGCATTGCTCTGGATACCGTATATTTGCTGCTGTCAGATATCAGGATCAAAGAGAAGATCAGTTCACTGTATCCATAAATAAATACCAGGATCGCCTCCGTCGCAAGAATCGGCTTGCAGATCGGCACCAGAATATTTACCAGAAGCCTCAAGTCACCGCAGCCGTCAATTTTAGCCGCTTCATCCAGTTCTCTGGACAGCCCTCTGATATACCCTGTAAACAAAAAGATTGCCTGTGACAAGTTAAACGCCACATAAATAATGATCAGGAATACATAGCTGTTCCTTGCCCCTAATGTACTTGATATCTTGGATATGGATACCAGTGTCGTATGAACCGGAACCATCACTCCTGCCATAAAGAGAAAATAAATACCTTTCAGATATGTATAAGGTTTTCTGGCCAGTACATAGGCGGCAGGAAGCGCAACCACAACCGTCAAAATCAGCGTCGCTATCGCGACAAAAAGAGAATTACCTATGGAGCGGATCGCATCCGCCGTCCGCATCGCTTCAGGATAGTTGCTGAATTTCCAGGTCTCCGGCAGCGAAAACATACCTAAAAGCAGATCTTCATTTGTTTTAAATGAAGAAAGCAACGTAATGATCAGCGGGAGGAACGTAGCCGCAGCCATAAAGATCGCCACCAGATACAAAATTCCTGCTCCCAGTTTATTCAAGCTCTTCTTTTTACTCATGTATGTCTCCTTTCTCTGTAAAGTCCGCTTACAGATCTTTGTCCTGTTTAAAAATTACATTATTCAGAAAAACAGATAACACAAGTCCCAGCACCAGAAGAATGATACCGATCGCACTGCTCCGGCCCATCAGCTTATACTGGAAGCCCTGTGTGTAAAGAAGAACCGCGGGAGTCGCGCTGGAATCCATAGGACCTCCATTCGTCATTGCCCATACGATATCAAATGCCTTCAGACATCCGGTCACGCAGAGCACGGAAAATACCATAAACATATTTTTACAAAGAGGCACAATAATATAAATAATCTTTTTCAGGCCGGTACAGCCGTCAAGCAGCGCCGCGTCATGCACGTCTTCCGGTATCGCAACAATTCCCGCGGCAAAGATCAGCATGTTATAGCCGGCATACATCCACTCATTGACCAGAACCACGCACCAGATATTGACCGTCGGAGTCGCCAGCCAGTTGATAACCGCGCTCTCAAGTCCGATCGCTCTTAAAAACTGAGCAAAAATGCCGAAATCCGCATTGAGCATAAAGGTCCACATCAAACCTACTGCTGTCGTACCTAACATGACAGGCATCAGGTAAGACGCTTTGAAAAATTTCGTAAATTTAATCTTTGATGTAACGAGAAGCGCCATTCCAAAGGCAATCGGCATCAGGACCACAAATCCTCCGATCATGAAATAGAGCGCATTCAGCATACTGTTCCAGAACTTCTCACTTGTAAACACTTTTATGTAGTTGTCAAGCCCTACCCATGTCACCGGAGCTGTCGCGACGCCGTTCCAGTCATTCAGAGATAACCAGAATGTATTGATCACCGGATAAATTACAAAAATCACCGTGATCGCAACGCCGGGCAGGACGAAAAGCATGGATTTGAAAAAGGCTTTTCGATATTTACTTGATGTAAAAAACATACAGTCCACCTCCTGAACTGAATACGTGGACATTGTAAAGCACTTCCCTTTTACAATGCCCACGTATCTAAGAAGCTGTTTTATCATTTATCTACGAGACCGCCGCACCTGAACGGCGCGGCGCCTGATCCGCAGAACTGTATCTGACGATCCGATCTTATTCATATTGAGCGATCGTATCCACAACGGTTTTTCCGACCTTTTCCGCATCATCGCCCATCGCGATGCCCTGGAGCGCCTGACGGACTGTATTGATCATATGTGTCGCACTGTCGTAGTTCTCGATATCGCCGCGTACTTCCGCTGTCTCTGCTATGATCGCTGAAGCTTCCTGACTCAGATAGTTGCCTCCCTCTGATTCAACATTTACGCAGACCGGAGTCGGATATCCTTTTACAAATTCCTTCACAACTTCCTCGCTTGTCATATACTTCAGGAATAATACAGAAGCTGCCACTTCATCCGCATCGCCGGTATCTACTACATAGTAAGCTTCATTTCCGCCGCCCATGTCGTGCAGCTTAAATTCTTCATTTACATAAGGCATACGGAGCGCATGGATCAAAATGGAGGGATTTATTTTGAAAAAGAAATTAGTAGGACTTCTTTTGACGGCAGCGATGCTTGCAACGGCACTGGCAGGATGCGGCAACGGCAATTCTTCATCTTCTAACAATGGGGGGAGCACAGATTCTGGCGCGGGGGATACAGCAGCAGAGTCAGACGCGGGAGAAGGAACAGACTATGATGTGGAGAACAGGGAGTATTTTTAAAGTTATTAGTGCATAATAGTTTACATCTGCAGAAGTAAAACGTTTCGTTTTGTACGTTTATTATAGCCTTCTCACAAAAAAATGTCAATAACGCTGTGCATATTAATTAATTTTGGTATGATTGCACAAGATGCAGCAATCGTTTTTGTCAAAAAACAACAAAAATCGTTTCACTTTTGTTTTCTGTTGAGCATTTCTTCTTCTCATGATAATATAATTGTATAATAATACTCATAGTCGATGAAATTTGGCGTTCCGTATAACGCCTTCACCACTTTGAAGCTTTGCTGCCATCATACAGTCCTGATCCGGTATGACAGAACGGAGGAGCACATGAAAGTCACGATTAAAGATATTTCCAGAGAAACCGGCCTCTCCCTGGCTACCATCTCCAAATATCTTAACAACAAAAAAATCCAGGAAAAGAACCGTCTCCGCATTGAAGAGGCTATCGCCCACCTGAATTACAAGCCGAACCGCACCGCCCAGGTCCTGCGTTCCAGACGCACCATGACTGTAGCGATCCTTGTTTCCGATCTGGGGAACTATTTCTGGGGGACCATCATCAGCGCTGTGTCTCAGTTTTTTGTAAATTATAACTATACGGTCATCACCTGTTCCTATTCCCATGACACACAGATCGAGCGGGAGCTTCTGCAGGATCTGATCATCCGTAAGATCGACGGGGTGATCATCCTGCTTGCCAATCTGCTGGATGACCGATACCGCCTTCTGCAGGCGGAAAATATCCCTGTCGTAGCTCTGGACCAGAATCCTGTCGCAATAGGCCATCCGCCTGTGGACTGTGTGGTATCAGACAACTATAACGGCGGCGCTCTGCTGGCCCGGTACCTGCTGAAAAAAGGGCATCAAAGAGTCCATATCCTGGATCCGGCCTATGATTCCAGTCCTGTGGCCGAACGAATCCAGGGTTTCCGGGATGTATATGAAAAAGCAGGGATCCACTCCATTACTTACCCGGAATCCATCCGATTCTCAACAAACCAGGATGCCATCAATGAAGGGAAAAGGCACTTCCGGCAGCTGATGGAAAGCAAAGAATCTCCCACCGCAATCTTTTTCACCAATTATTTAAGCGCCCTTGGGGGCCTGATGGAGGCCAGCACCTCCGGCTGCTCCATCCCCGGAGATGTCTCTGTAGTCACCTTTGACGACGATCCTCTGTTCCGCAGTATGTATCCGCCCATCACCTCCCTGGCGCAGAATCTGTCTTTGATCGGAGAAACTGCTTCGCGCATCCTGTACAGGAGAATGCAGGGAGATTATTCTGATTTTCCGCTGACCAGATGTGTAGACGTATGCTTTTATGAAAGGCAGTCCGTCAGAGACCTGACGCTGGATGTGAAGTAGATACAAAAGACCTGCCGCCGGCTGCTTTTCTGCATACGATGGTGTACAAAAAGGGGGGCTTTCCGCCCCCCTTTTTATATCTCCTATTTTATCCTATGATTGGTTCAAAAATCGGCTCTTCCTCTTCCATTTCCAGACAGACGCTGAAATATTTCCTGTCAAAATAGTCTTCCGGAAGCTCTACATCAATGGCGCTGTTGCCCTCGCAGGTCATGGATGTCTTAAATTCCAGCTCACGCTTGTCTGCTACCAGGTAAGCCCCCGTGATCTTATTTGCAATGTTGATGAGCTCCACCCTTCTTCTCGGCTTGAATACATGAACATAAAGCTTATGGTCTTTTCTGGTCAGCATGCCCCAGTCCAGTTCATAAGCATAGATCCCTACCCGCTTTGTCCCGAAAATGGCTTCTTCATTTTCATTCACATATTTCCCAACCTCGTCCAGGATGCGGACGCTTTCATCCGGCACATGTCCGGAAGCCTCCGGCCCGATATTAAGCAGGTAATTCCCTCCCCGGCTGTTGATCTTGACCAGAAGGCGGATGATCTCTTCCGGATCCTTCCATTTGTGGTCGTCCTTGTTGAAGCCCCAAGTGTCATTCAGCGTCGCCGGAACCTCCCAGTCACCTTCATACGGAAGACGGGGGATAAAATTGTCTCCGGTGGTCATATATTCGCCCAGCTCATTTCCGATCCGCCCGCTGACAATGCAGTTCGGCTGGAGGCTCTTTACCAGATCCACCATCTCCTGGCTTTCTTCCTTTGTTGTCCCCATGGGGGTATCGAACCAGATCAGGGCGACGTCCCCATACTCGGTCAGAAGTTCCCGAAGCTGCGGGAAGCATTTCCGTTCCAGGTATGCGCGGTAATTCTTCTTGGAATTGTCCTTTCTGTGTATGTACCCGTCCGGATCGTGCCAGTCCTGCGCCTGAGAATAATAGAATCCCAGCTTCATGTCATACTTGTCGCAGGCTTCCCTGAACTGTCTCACGATGTCCCTGCCGTAGGGGGTCGCTTTTACCACGTTATAATCGCTGCACTTGGAATCCCACATCGCAAAGCCTTCATGATGCTTTGAAGTAAAGACGATATACTTCATGCCCCATTCTTTGGCCTTGCGGACGATCATCTCCGCGTCAAATTCAACCGGGTTAAATTGGGAAGCTAATTTTTCATACTCTTCCACAGGGATATCCAGGTCATTCATGATCCACTCTGCAATACGGTCGGTCTTCCTTCCATTATACTCGCCAGCCAGAAGCGCATACAGCCCCCAGTGGATGAACAGACCGAATTTGGCATCCTTAAACCATTGCTGCTTTGTATCTTTCATCTTTTTGCTCTCCTTTTTCTTTTTCACGAAACGTTTTACCTTTTAATGTGATTTCATTATTTCATATAACCATCAAAAAGTCAATCAACTTTTAAAAACGAAACGTTTTTCTATTGCTTTCCGGAGTCATATCGTATAAACTGATTCATGCAGACATGAAATACATTCTAACTGTACAGTTAGAATACATTCAGAGCAGCGGATCGAAAGGGTCGGCGAATGTGCAGCCGGTTCGGCCATTTTTTCTATTTCCGCTGCTGCTTTGATCGGAGGAAATGATGCCAACAGAGAATAAAGAATATACCACCGGGGAGCTGATGAAGCGCTTTTTCCCCTATTACAGAAAGCATAAGGGCGTGCTTGCCATGGACCTGTTCTGCGCCTCCCTTACCACGCTCTGCGAGCTGGTGCTCCCCATGATCATCCGGTTTATCACCAATACCGGTATACAGGATCTGGCAGGGCTCACTGTGGAAGTGATCGGGAAGATGGCGCTGCTGTACCTGGTGCTGCGTGTCATCGACTGTATGGCCAACTACTATATGGCGGATATGGGGCATGTCATGGGCGCCGCCATCGAGACGGATATGCGCAGAGATGCCTACGCCCACCTGCAGAAACTGTCCAACACCTATTACAATAATACGAAGGTGGGGCAGATCATGGGGCGGATCACCAACGACCTGTTTGACGTAACAGAATTTTCCCACCACTGTCCTGAGGAATTTTTCATTGCGGCGGTAAAGGCAGTGATTTCCTTCCTGATCCTGGCCTCCGTCAACCTTCCCCTGACCCTGGCCATCTTCCTGATCGTCCCGGTGATGGCCTATGTGTGCATTAAGCTGAACCGAAGGAGCAGAAGGGCCTTTGCCAAGCAGCGGGTTCAGATCGGGGAGTTAAACGCGTCTATCGAGGACAGCCTGCTGGGGCAGAAGGTGGTCAAGGCCTTTACCAATGAGCCCGTGGAGATTGACAAGTTTGAAAAGGGCAACCTGCGTTTTTATGACATTAAAAAGGAAACCTACAAATATATGGCGGCCTTCCAGACCTCGACCCGTGCCTTTGACGGGCTGATGAACCTGACCGTGATCCTGATGGGCGGCATTTTCCTTGTAAAGGGATTGATCACCGCCGGTGATCTGGTGGCCTATGTGATGTATGTGTCCACGCTGATCGCCACCATCCGCAGGATCATCGAATTTGCCGAGCAGTTCCAGAGAGGGCTCACCGGCATTGAGCGTTTCCTGCAGATCATGGATGCGGACGTGGAGATCTTTGATGAGCCCGGGGCGAAGGAAATGGGCGTTCCGGAGGGAAATATTTCCTTTGAGGATGTTTCCTTTGAATACCCGGACGACCACAATACAGTCTTCCGGCATCTGGACCTGACCGTCCATGCAGGGGAAAAGCTGGCCATCGTGGGCCCTTCCGGCGGCGGGAAGACGACGCTGTGCAACCTGATCCCCCGGTTTTATGACATCAGCGGCGGGGTGATTCGGATCGACGGGGAGGATATCAAATCCTTTACTTTGAAAAGTCTTCGGAAAAATATCGGGATCGTCCAGCAGGATGTGTACCTGTTTTCCGGCACAGTGCTGGAGAATATCCTGTACGGAAACCCGGACGCATCCAAAGAGGACGCTGTGGAAGCCGCAAAGAAGGCGGGCGCGGATGCATTTATCCGGGAATTGAAGGACGGATATGATACGTATGTAGGCGAGCGGGGTGTAAAATTGTCCGGCGGGCAGAAGCAGCGCGTCAGCATTGCCCGGGTCTTTTTGAAGAACCCGCCGATCATGATCCTGGACGAAGCCACCTCGGCGCTGGACAATGAGAGCGAATTTGCGGTGGCACAGTCGCTTCATCACCTGTCCGAGGGACGGACCACCATTACCATTGCGCACCGGCTGTCCAGTATTAAAAATTCGGACCGGATCCTGGTGCTCACCGACCAGGGGATCACGGAGGAAGGGAACCATGAAAGCCTGATGGCGCAGAAGGGAACGTATTATCAGTTTTATACGATGGCGGAGCGGTTAAAGTAAAATGTGTGCGCCGTGACGCACACTCGCACCGAAAAGAGACTGCCGGGAATGCTGTATGACTGCAAGAGCTTGCTGTCATACCGTCATTTTCCGGCAGCCTCTTATTATTATGTCTCTGCCAACAATAGCCTTTCAAAATCCTCATAAAATTTGGAAAAACTGATCGGACATTTCTCCAGCAAAACTCTGATCTGTGTTGCTTTTGCAATTTCAATAAAAACCTCACGCCCCGGCTCCTTATGATATTGCTTCAGTACGCGAGTCATTACATTTTTAGGGTAATCACTCTTCGGCTCCTTTTTCTCTCCCCATATTAGTTCCGGCCTTTTAGGCAAAAGCGCTTTTTCAGGTCTCAAGCCAAAATAATTCTGATATGCGTCCTGATCAGCTAACAGCCAGCACTCTATCATTTTCAGCGCGATCATAGGTATACCGATCCATTTTTTCGAAATATCATCCTGCAGTCCCTGTAAAACATCCTCATATATTTTTTCAAAATGTTTTTTACAATCTGACTCTCTTGTGTTTTTTCCATATTCGACTTTATCCGTATCGCAATAAAATATACCTCTCGTATAGCCTCGATCCAAAGCATATACTGTAAATCGAAGTGCAGGGATCCCTTTTCCATTTACATTTCTTGTCCGCCTCATACCAAACTTCATTCGCTTTTTTCCATCAATTACACTTTTATCCGCATAATCAATTTCCAGTTCTGTCTGTAACTCTGCCGCACATTTCTGAAGGAGATAAATGATCGGGCCTGCTCTCCATTCTCCCGATGCGTCCCGCCAACCATAATCCGTTGGACCTTCCCCATATACCAACAGTTTGATTTTATCCATCAGATTGCCCCTCTATTTTGCCCCTCTTGTTTCAATAATAGATCAACAATGTCCTTGTTGCACATATTCATAAACAATTCTCCCGGATATAAATACTGCAGTTTTTCATTCAGCTCCGTATTTTGGGCCAGAGAACTGCATTTACAATTTCCCGAAGCCGGCTCCCGATACAAATACCGGATATTTTCTTTTTGAACATAATCTAAGAAAATCGGGCTGTGTGTCGTGACGATCAACTGATTGTTTTTACTTTTGCAATTCTCATCCAGAATATGAACAATCTGTTCTGCGTAGTCCAGATTAATCCCATTTTCAATCTCATCCAGCAGCATCGTACATGGGTCCATTTCGCAGATTGCCAAAAAGGCTAACAGCCGGAGCATACCATCGCTCATATTTTTAGACTTGATCTTCATGGTTTTTGCCCCGTATCTTTCCTCTGTAATCAGTTCCGTCCATCCTGGCTTTCCCTTGGTCTTGGCATCCACACTTACAATACGCTTTCCAAGCAGTTCTTCTATCTTGCTCTCGAAATCTTCTTTCTGTATTTGATTCATGGATTTCACGAAGGAGGGTAATTTTTCTCCGGCATTTCCGATCGTGTTTGTATCACCGCGGCTGGACAGGCGCATTTTGTCCGGTGAAAGTAATTCAAAGGATTCCAGCTTTTCAAAAAATACTTTGAGTGCCTGTATGACGGGATAATTGTCCAGATCAAACATTTTCATTACAGAGGACCGAAACAGAAGCTTCTCTGGAAACGCAGTACATTTTCCCATTTTATCTATCATATATCCTCCGGAGGGCTGGGCATAGTTCAGGATAATATCCTCCCCCTCTTCCCTTTGCACACGGATTTCTTCCCGTGACAATTCCATCATGTTCTTTAAAGCATACGCTAAAATTTCTATTTTCCATTGTACAGATACCATCTCGCCTTCTACCATGAGTTCCAAATCGCAGGCAAAGGTCATTTTCTGAGATTTCTGCATTTGAGACTTGATATCAGCCACTTTCCATCCTCTTCGATCCAGAAAAACAGTAAAATCTTCTTTCACGATATTGGACAAAAAATCCAATGCCTGCAGGACAGTACTTTTTCCGGACATATTATTTCCTACAACAACCGTAAACGGATCCAGATCCATAGAAAAATCATTCAATGCTTTGAAATTGTCTATATAAAGACTTTTAATCACTGCTTTTTACCTCCATGGCCAATTTCATATCTATTTTATCCTATTTCCCCATTTTAAGCAATACGGTCATCAACAAAAAGCAGGCCGTACATTTTTGTATAGCCTGCTCTTCTGTATCCATATTATGATACTCACGGCCGATGAACTCTGCCGTATCTTCTTTTTCAATACTACCGCGCTTTGAGCCGGAACTTCGCCACCAGCTCCCGCAGCATATTGGCCTGACCGGACAGCTCCTCGCTGGCCGCGGCGCTCTTCTCCGCGGTGGACAGGTTGGACTGTACCACGCCGGAGATCTGGTCGATCCCGCGGATGACTTCTTCCGTAGCCGCCGCCTGTTTTGCGGAATAATCCGCAATCCCTTCGATCAGCTTGTTGACCTCTTCGGCCTGGGCTACCACTGCCATCATGGACGCTGCCGTATCTTCCGCCGCATTGGTCCCCTCCTCTACGGCTTCCACGGTCTGCTCGATCAGGACTGTTGTATTTTGGGCTGCCTCAGAGGATTTTCCGGCCAGGTTGCGCACCTCGTCCGCCACCACGGCAAAGCCCTTTCCGGCCTCCCCCGCGCGGGCCGCCTCCACAGCCGCATTGAGAGCCAGAATATTGGTCTGGAACGCGATATCCTCAATGGTCTTGATGATATTCCGGATCTCCGTTGACTTGCCGCTGATCTTTCGAATCGCCTCATTCATATGCTGCATCTTGTCATTGCTTTCCAGAATCCTGCTGCCCACATCCTGCGAGATCTGACTGGCCTTCTTCGCGCCCTGGGCCGTCTTCTGGATGCCGTCGGACACCTCGTTGATATGGGCCGCAAGCCGTTCTACCGAATCATTCTGCTGCACGGAGCCCATGGAGAGGGTCTGCGCCCCTTCCGAAACATATCCGGCCCCTTCCGCCACCTGACCGGAGGACACATGGATCTGTCCGATAGTCTGGTTCAGAAACAGGGTAATGCTTTCCAGAGAGTCCTTGATCTTGGAAAAGTCCCCCACATACTCATGGGACAGTGTGATATCCAGGTTTCCTCTGGAGATCTCCTGCAGCTTTTCCGAAATCTCATGGATATACTTGATATATTCCCGCAGCCGGAGTACGGTTTTTTCAAAGTTATCCGCCAGCTCACCCAGCTCGTCGTTGGAGGAGTGGTTGATCGTCTGTTCCAGTTCCCCTTCCGCGATTCGCTCTGCCACTTTGTTCAGCTCTGCCACCGGCCTGCCGATGATCCTTCTCACAAGGATGATGATCAGAACAATGCTGATCAGGACCGCCAAGACGGATATGGTCGCCATGATACCGGTCAGTACGTTCAGCTCCGTGAGCACCTCCGCCTTCGGCACGTAAACGACGGCTGTCCAGTCGCTGTTCGGAACGTTCACCGCCTGGATATATGTACTGCCGTCAAACAGGGACAGCTCCGAATTGCCTTTTTGGATCTGCTCCGCGGCATATGCATACATATCCCCGCTGAATTCACTCAAAAGCCGTCCGGTGATCTCCGGATCCTTATGGCCGATGATCGTGTCCGTCCTGGTATCTACAAGGAATACTCCGCCGGTCTCCTCCAGCTGGATCTCCGCCACGATATCCGAGATCGCGTCCAGATATACATCCGCAGCCGCCACGCCGCGGGTCTCTCCGTCTTCTCCCTTTAGCCTTCCGGAAGCGCCTACCACGTAGGACTGACTGTCCTCGTCAAAGTATACATCCCCCAGGATAAAATCCTCCGACGCGATGCCGTCCTGATACCAGGATTTTTCCAATGCATTGAAATCCGGGCCGGGCACAAAAGATGCGTGATACAGGGAACCGTCCGTCAGGGCCACATACAGTCCCGCCGGATAGGCGCTGTTCTGGTCCACCGTGTGCTTGATATACTCCTCCATCTCCGGAATGTCCATCTCTTCATACTCAATGGTATCCTTCTGCATCTCCAGCATCGTCAGCGTCTTATTCATCCACGCATTGGTCTCCTGGATCACTTTTCCCGTGGTCTCCTGGATCAGATTCTCGCTTTTATCCAGCAGCGCGTCAGAAACGCGCCGGTAAACAAGCGTCAGCAGCACCGCAACCATGATCACAATGGTGATCACGATGGTCACGACCAGCTTGGCCGCGATCCTCCCTCCCCGCCGCCGGGCTTTCGCTGATGGTCTGTCTTCTGTTCTCTTTTTTGTTTTCATACTCTCGTCTCCTCTATCAGTCGATTTGGGCTGTTGTATACAAGATCGATCATACGCAAGCCCCGCAATGTAACGGTATCTTTTCCAAATTATAACTGATATACGTAAAAAAAACAATGAAAGAGCAGAAAATACATGAATAATTTATGTTGAAATCCCACCAAAAGAATGCTATATTGGAAAAATACTGCACGAGAATGAATGAACTGGGGCCATGGTGGAACTGATGCGGCAGAACATTGGAAAAGACGGCGACGCGGCATACCAGAGAAGGGAAATCAAAGATCAAGTGAGGAAAAAGAATATGAAAGAAAAGAAAATGAAAAAGGTACCGGAGCGGATCCTCCGGCTTGAAAATGTACATTCGATCGGCGTGATCGGCGATCCTGGGTGCGAGGGACTCGGCACTTACAATATGAAAGTGTATGCCGGAGCGCTGGAGGAAAGCGGAAAAGACGACATCACTCTGGTCGCGGGCGACCTGGTGCCCATTGGATCGGACCATTATTATCAGGTGATACAGGATATGACGGAAGCGCTTGCGCAAAACCCCGTCTACTCTCTCCGCGGGAATCATGATACGGGAGCGTATACGGAATATTTTGGTGAAAAGAATTACGCGCTGCTGGCAGAGCATTTTGCAGTCGTCGCGCTGGACAACGCGCTCCGTACTTTTGAGGAGGAAGGGCTGGCACTGCTGGCAGAGGTCCTTGCAAGGGAAGACGTGGAGCAGGTGATCATCGCGTTCCACATCCCGGTTCCCAACCACTTTATTCAAAACAGTGTCTCCGAGGAGGAATTTTCCCGGCTGCGGAAGGTTTATGAACCCTGGAAGGAAAAAGTAAAATACCTTCTCTGCGGTCATGTGCACTCTCGGTTCATTGACGTTGCGGACGGAATCCCGCTGATCTGCACCGGAGGCGGCGGAGCCATGATTGAGGATGTATCGAAGGAGATCAAAGCCTGCGACGTGGAACACCACATCGTCCATTTTTATGAGAAGGACGGAGTGCTGGACTATCGGATCGCCAATCTGTCTGAGGACTGCTACGGGCAGGAAAGTGACAACAGCGTCTTAAACCAGAAGCTGAAAGAATCCGTACAGGGAGAGCTGATGGCGCATTTCAGATACCTGATGTTTGCGGACCGCGCAAAGCGCAGGGGATTTGACCAAATTGCCAACCTTTTCCGCGCCCTTGCTTCTTCCGAATACCATCATGCCCGAAATTTTTATTCCATCCTGGAACGTCCCGCCGCTTTTATGGAATCCATCTGTACCTATATGCCGGGGGAAGAATTTGAATATCAGCATCTTTATCCAGCGATGGCCGCTTATGCGTCGGAGCATCAGAGCCCTCTTACCGAACAGGCTTACCTGGGTGCGTCTGCCGCGGAAAAAGTACATGCGGCTCTGCTGAAACAGGCAGAGGATGTGCAGGAGTTCGGTGAAAAGGTCATCTATGTCTGTCCCATCTGCGGATATGTCATGACCGGGGATTCTGTTTCGGAGCGCTGCCCGGTGTGCGGCGGACCGA
>ERZ777306.4150-NODE-4150-length-13684-cov-5.826546_pt1 | contig 13684 bp, 13 predicted proteins | sample MGYA00374966_ERZ777306 | MGnify/ENA primary metagenome ERZ777306 (study PRJEB29329, sample SAMN06343882) | mouse gut metagenome | isolation source: Mouse cecum | place: Austria: Vienna | collected 2014-11-15 ...
ACGACTACAAGACCAAGGGCCGTGCGGACACCCCCAACAAAAACGGCTACTACACAGCGGCGAATGTTGATTTCGGCGAAGCCAAACTGGTGTATGAGTTCCTGGATATGGTCAATGAAGCCCGGGCGGCAGAAGGTCATGCGCCAGTTACCTGGACCAATCTGGACAGCATGGAGGAGTATACGCTGCTTCGGGCGCAGGAACTGACAGTTGTGCATTCCCACGAAAGACCTGGGTATTCCGAAGCAAATCCTGGTGAAAAATATAATTTTTTGGATGAAATTATTGCCGGAAATGATAGTGCAAATTCTGCTCAGATCACTAAAGTTTTTGAGGCTTGGATGAAATCTTCTGGACATCGGCAGTGTATTATGGATGATGTTTACACTTCGATGTGTGCGGCACGCATCAAAAATCATTGGATAATCACCTTTAACACAAAAGGAGGAGAAGGTTTACTTGAAGGAGGAACTCTTGTCAATTACGAACGGCACAATGGTTGGTTGACAGATTAATAAACAAAGAAGGGTGGATGTTGCAAAACATCCACCTTTTTTATAGCTTCTTGAAAACATATTTGAACAGCAGAATGGTGCAATCATGTGCCGGCTGCTGTTCTTCTATTTTTCAAATGGTGGCCCCCACCATGATCGGACTGATTGTACTGAACCTGTGGCCCTTCGCCCAGACCATCTATACCAGCTTCTGTGAGCATGAGGGCTTCGGGCGCTACTCGTTCATCGGATTTCAAAACTACATAGATATGTTCCAGAACGCCGAGTTCTGGAGAGCCACCTGGAACACCATACTGTTCTGTATTCTGACAGTCCCTGTGGGTCTGTTCCTCTCCCTGCTGGTCGCTATGCTCCTCAACGCCAAGATTAAATTCAAAGGCGGCTTCCGCACCATCTTCTTCCTGCCTCTGGTGTGCGCTCCCGCCGCCGTTACTATGGTGTGGCGCTTCATCTTCAACGGCGAATACGGCATTCTCAACCAGATTTTCGGCAGTCATATCGGCTGGATCACCGACCCCAGGTTTGTTATGATCTCCTGCGCTATTGTGGCCATCTGGAGCAACATCGGTTACGACGCCGTCCTCCTGCTGGCCGGTCTCCAGAATATCCCGAAAACTCTCTATGAGGCCAACAGCATCGACGGCGCCGGACCGGTGAGGCAGTTCTTTACCATCACGCTGCCCATGGTGTCCCCCACGCTGTTTGTTGTTATGATTATGCGCCTGATGTCCTCTGTCAAGGTCTATGACCTGATCTACATGATGGTGGAAGAAACCAACCCCGCCGTCACCAGCGTACAGAGCCTGATGTATCTGTTCTACCGCTCCTCCTTCGTTGCCGGGGAGCGCGGCTACGGCTCCGCTATCGTCCTTTGGACCGTTTTGCTCATCGGCCTGGTCACAGTGATTCAGTTCTACGGCCAGAAGAAGTGGGTCAACTACGACGTGTAAGGAGGGGTAACATATGAAAAACAGTTCATTGGAATCTTCAAGAAAACGGATGGCCGCCCTCACCTACATAGCTTTGATTTTGGGTGCCATTATCATGGTATTCCCCTTTCTCTGGATGATTCTCACCAGCTTCAAAACAGTGGCAGAAAGCAACGCGGTGCCCCCGGTTGTCTTTCCCAGTGCGTTCCGGTGGGAAAATTTTCAGGAAGCCGCTGCCAGTCTGCCGTTCCTCAAGCTGTATCTTAACACTGGCCTGATGATTCTTTTCCGGGTGATCTGCGCGGTAGCGTTCAGCTCCATGGCGGGCTACGCCTTCGCTATGCTGGAATTCCGAGGCAAAAAGCTGCTGTTCGGCATTGTGCTGGTTCAGATGTCCCTGCCCAGCCAGATCTTCATCATTCCCCAGTATCAGATGGTGGCCAAAATGGGCCTGGCCAATACCATCTTTGCTCTGGTTTTTCCTGGCTTGGTCAGCGCGTTCGGTATGTTTTTCCTGCGGCAGACCTACATGGGCATCCCCAAGGAGATCGGCGAGGCCGCCTATCTGGACGGCTGCAACCAGTGGCAGACCTTTTATAAGGTCATGTTCCCCCTGACGGGGACCTCTGTGGCCGCCCTGACCATCTTCACAGCTGTGTTTGCATACAGCGACCTGATGTGGCCTCTTGTTGTCAACTCCGACCTGAACATGATGACCCTCTCCTCCGGTCTGGCCACTCTGCGGGGCCAGTTCAGCACCAATTTCCCCATCCTGATGGCTGGGTCTCTGCTGGCCATGCTGCCTATGGTAATTTTGTATTTGATCTTCCAGAAGCAGTTTATCGAGGGGATTGCCTCCACCGGCGGGAAATAAGCCCCTTTTCCCCACGGCCCCGGCGCAGAAAAATGCCGGGGCCATTTTTATCCATCTCCTTGTCTTTTCGCCTTGCGTTTTGTATAATGAACTTGAAAATTCTTATTGGGGGTATCCCTATGATCGTGCTCGACCAGGAAAACAGAATTTTTACCCTGCATACAAAGCATACCACCTATCAAATAAAAGCCGACCAATATGATGTGCTGCTGCACACTTACTACGGTCCCCGGATCAACGGCGCTGACCTGTCCGGCCTCATTCAGTGCGCCGGGCGCAGCTTCTCTCCCAATCCCGGCCAGGCCGGGACGAACCGGGCTTATTCCCTGGACATTATGCCCCAGGAATACTCCACCTGCGGCGTGGGAGATTTCCGCCTGCCCTCCATTGAGCTGGAGCTGCCCAGCGGAAGCCATACCTGTGACCTGCGCTACTGCGGGGTGCAGACACAAAAAGGAAAATACGCTCTAGATGGTCTGCCCGCCTTCTTTGCCGGCGAGGCAGAGGCCGAGACCTTGATCGTCCATCTGAACGATGCCGCTGCCCAGGTGATGGTGAGCTTGTATTTCGGAGTGTTTGAACATCTGGATCTTATCACACGGGCCGTAAAGATAACAAATATAGGAGAAAAACCGGTACACCTGTGCCGCTGTGCCTCCCTGTGCCTGGACTTTCTCCGGTGTGATATGGACTTTATTACGTTCGACGGCCACCATCTTATGGAACGGTGTCTGGACCGGGGGCCGCTGCGCTCCGGAGTACAGAGCGTAGGCAGTGTGCGGGGAGCATCCAGCCACCAGCACAACCCATTTGTTATGCTCTGTGATCACAATGCGGACGAGGACGTCGGGGTGTGCTATGGAGCCATGCTCCTGTACAGCGGGAACTTTGAGGCGGCGGTGGAGTGCAGTCAGTATGAGAACAGCCGCCTGGTCATGGGGATCCACCCCTATCATTTTTGCTGGACACTGGAGCCTAACGGAAGCTTTACCGCTCCAGAGGCGGCAATGTGCTGGACTTTTCCCGAAACGATGTCCGGGAGCATATCTACGGCCAGCTGAAGAAGGTGCTGTCCAGCGCCGATATTTCCTATGTCAAGTGGGACATGAACCGCAGCCTCACTGACGTGTGGTCCGCCGCTCTGCCCGCCGGCCGTCAGGGAGAGGTCTACCACCGGTATGTTTTAGGTGTATATGATATGCTGGAGCGTCTGCGTCAGGACTTTCCCCAAATCCTTATTGAGGGCTGCTGCGGGGGCGGCGGCCGGTTCGACGGCGGTATGCTTTACTATACGCCGCAAATCTGGTGCAGCGACGACAGCGATGCCATCGACCGTCTGCGTATCCAATATGGAACCTCCTTCTGCTATCCTGTCTCCACAATGGGAGCCCATGTATCCGCCGTTCCCAACGAGCAGAACGGACGGGTTACCCCCCCTGGAGACCAGGGGGACTGTGGCAATGAGCGGGGCCTTTGGCTATGAAATGGATCTGAGCAAATGCACAGAGGCGGAAAAGCAGATAATCCGTCAGCAGATTGAGACGTACAAGGCCCGGTATGCGCTGATCCATCAAGGAGACTACTACCGGCTGGCCAATCCCTTCCATAACAGCGGCTACACCGCCTGGGAGCAGGTGTCTCCCGATAAGCGGGAGGCTCTGGTCAGCGTGGTGCTGGGCTGTACCCACGCCGCGCCGCCCTTCCGCACCCTGCCCCTCAAGGGGCTGGACCCCAAGCTGAACTATCAGGCGGATGGAACCGGCCCGCTTTATAGCGGCGCAGCCCTGATGAAAGCCGGGTGGCCTCTGCCTCAGGTGCCGGGAGATTATCAGTCGTTCCAATTTTATTTCCGCGCCGCCCGGTAAGCCGGCATAAAAGAAAGCGCATTTCCTGTAAGTAAGAATCGGTGTGGCGATGCCACACCGATTCTTACGATTTGTTTTGCCTGCGCCATTCCCGCGGCGGCAGGCCATAGCGCTTTCGGAACGCTTGAGAGAAATGCAGCTGATCTCGGTAGCCGCACTGGTCCGCAATCGTTTTAATGGGGAAATTGGTAGAGCGCAGTAATTCGGCGGCACTGGCAAGCCTCTGCCGGATAAGAAATTCCTGCGGTGCGCAGCCCATCAAACTCCAACCATACATATTTCCAGGGCTCTTGTTCGTCAGCTGTGTACAGATTGATCTGTCCGGGGCAAATGAGGAAGCCTTGACCGGCGCTTAGGTGATATTCATGAATATCCCCATTGGCGGAGTGGGAAAACAAAGTCCCTTGGCCGCTCATAATGTAATGAAACAAGTAATGATTGCGGACGAAGGGGCCGAAAGAGTGGAGTGGAGCACACTCTTCCCAGCCATATTGGTATGGCTTAAGATCAAGAAAATCCTCATTGGGAAAAATCGAATGGACATGAGCGCTCACAGCTTTCACCTGCTTTTCTCATAAATCGTATAAGTCTCATTTTCATTATCCGGTTGACCCCAGTATTGATTCCCAGGCAGCAAACAGTATACTCCACCTAGTAAATACTGCCCCATCCCAATATTTTCACAATCGCGCCCCTCAAAGACGCCTGACCGTCTTTTAAACCCTCTTCCAGCTGGCTCCGCCGGGCACATCGGTAATCTCAATCCCTTGGCCCTTCAGATCCTCCCGGATGCGGTCGGCCTCGGCAAAGTTTTTCGCCTTTTTGGCCTCGTACCGGGCCAGCACCAGCGCATCAATCGCCGGGTCTCCCTCGCCGGTAACGACATATCCCCCCTGGGAGCTGGACTTCTGCTTGGCCTGTTCTTCCCGGACACCGGCCGCCTTCTCCAGCAGGGACAGCGACAGCACCGTATCGAAGCTGTCCAGAATGGCCAGACGGGTTGCATCGGTGGTTTTGGCCTTCAGGGCGTCGTACAGCAGGGTAACACCCATGGAGGTATTCAAATCGCTCCCCACCTGCTGGCGGAATTTGGTCTGGTACTCCTCCAGCACCGCCTGGTCCACCGGGCCGTTCTCCGGCTTCAGGGCGGCAATCCGGGCAATCAGCTTTTTAAAGGCCACAGCGGCATTGTCCAGGTTCTCCCAGGAAAACACCAATCCCTTCCGGTAGTGGCTCTGGAGGCAGAAGAACCGGTAGACAATGGGGTCATAGCCCTTCTCTTCCAGCAGGGAGACTGTCAGAAATTCTCCCTTGGACTTGGACATTTTTCCGGAATTGGTGTTCAGATGGTGGACATGGAACCACTGCTTGCACCAGGGATGGCCAATGTAGGCCTCCGACTGGGCAATCTCATTGGTGTGGTGGGGGAAGGCGTTGTCAATGCCGCCACAGTGCAGGTCCAGATACTCCCCGTTGTATTTCAGGGAAATGCCGGAGCATTCGATGTGCCAGCCGGGGTAGCCCACACCCCAGGGGGAGTCCCACTTCAGCGCCTGATCCTCAAATTTGCTCTTGGTAAACCAGAGGACGAAGTCGTTTTTGCTCCGCTTGTTGGCGTCCTCCTCCACGCCTTCCCGAACGCCTACGGCCAAGTCCTCCTCGTCGTGGTCGTTGAACACATAGTACCGCTCCAGCTTGGAGGTATCGAAGTACACATTCCCTCCCGCCGTGTAGGCATAGCCCTTGTCCAGCAGTCCCTGGACCAGGGTAATGAACTCGTCAATGAGGCCGGTGGCCGGCTGGACCACGTCAGGAGTTTTGATGTTCAGCTTTTTGCAGTCGTCAAAAAACGCGTCGGTGTAGAACTGGGCGATTTCCATTACGGTCTTGTGCTCCCGCTTGGCCCCCTTGAGCATCTTGTCCTCGCCGGTGTCTGCGTCGCTGGCCAGATGGCCCACGTCGGTGATGTTCATCACCCGGTTCACGTCGTAGCCTTCGTAGCGCAGGAATTTTTCCAGCACATCCTCCATGATGTAGGAGCGCAGATTGCCGATGTGGGCGAAGTGGTACACCGTGGGTCCGCAGGTGTACATCTCCACATGGCCGGGGGTGTGGGTCTGGAACTCCTCTTTTTTGTGGGTGGCAGAATTGTATAACTGCATATTGTTTCCTCCTCTGTTTGTCGGGCTCATTCGTGTAATTCCAGGGGCAGACCGTCCGGGTCATGGAAAAAGGTCATTTTTCTCTGGGTGTAGGGGTCCTCCCGGTAGTTTTCCCGCAAAACCGGAAAGCCAAGCTTTTCCGCATAAAATCCCGGTTTTTTTGTAGTCTGAAACGATGGCGGCCACATGGTGTACCGCATCAAACCGCATTTTTTCTTCCCTCCAGTCGTTTTTCCAGCTCCTCCACCCGGGCGTTCAGCGCGGCCAGCTTTTCCAGGGTGGGGTTCTGCACACTGGTCTGGTCCACGTCGTCGGCGTAGTGGGTGGTTTTTCCCGCGATGCGGACGATCTGGGCGGGGATGCCCACAGCGGTGGCGTCCTCCGGCACCTCCGACAGCACCACCGCGTTGGCGGCAATCCGGGCGTTGTCCCCCACTTTAAAGGGGCCCAGCACCTTGGCCCCGCAGGAGATGAGCACGTTGTTTCCAATGGTGGGGTGGCGCTTGCCCTGGTCCTTGCCGGTTCCCCCCAGGGTGACCCCGTGGTAAATGAGCACGTCGTCCCCCACCTCGGCGGTCTCGCCGATGACGATGCCCATACCGTGGTCGATGACAAACCGCCGGCCGATTTTCGCTCCGGGGTGGATCTCAATCCCGGTCCAGAACCGGGACCACTGGGATACCCACCGGGCCAGAAACTTCCACCGGCGGCAGTACAGCCAGTGGGCCAGCCGGTGATACAGCGTAGCGTGAACACCCTGGTAGAGCAGGAAAATTTCCAGCTTGGACCGGGCGGCGGGGTCCCGGCGCTGGTATGCCTCCAGGGTTTCGTTGAGGGATTTGAACATGAACTACCTCCTGAAATGAAAAAACCTCTTACGCCCCCCAGGGGCATAAGAGGCGAAAGGTTCGCGGTTCCACTCTCATTTTTTACTCACGGGCCGGTAACGGGGCCAAACCGGGCGGCATTGCCCGCCGCGCTCCCGGACGCACTTCCCGCTCCTGTCAGACAGCCCCGCTTTCAGCCGGCGGCGGGGCCTCTCTGTGTCTGGAAATAGAGCGCTACTTTTCCGTTCCTTGCGCTGATACCACATTATATTAGCATCTGCCTGGGGTTGTGTCAAGCAGAAACCGCACAAAGCATTCCCCCAGGCAGAAAACTATGCTATAATGAATGGGCCGCCCATTATCCCCCGGCATACCGGATGCTGTTCCATACGCTGATCCCGATGATAACGGCCATCAGCACAAGAAACAGCCGCTCTACCAGCCGGTCGTCCATTTTTTTGTTCAGCACCCGGCCAATCACGCCGCCGCCGATTCCTCCCGCCACCATCAGCGCCAGCGTCAAGGGCTGGAAGGGGGGCGTGGTGCGGGTAACCAGCGTGGTAAGCAGGCTGAACAGCTGGCCGAAGAAAATGATGTACAGGCTGTTGGCCGCCGCGGTTTTGGTGTCCATGCTGAAAAAGAAGTACAGCACCACCAGATTGATGGGGCCGCCGCCGATCCCCAAAAAGCTGGACATACACCCCAGCCCCAGGCCGATGAGCACGCAGGCCCCCTTGTTTTTCACCTTCCACGTACGCACCCGGCTTTTATTTACCGTATACACCAGCGTTCCGGCGGTGACCGCCGCCAGACACACCGCCTGCACAGAGCCCACAGTGTTCGGGTTTTCAAACAGGGCCTTGATGGCGGAAAAGAGCTGGCTGCCCAGCAGTCCTCCCGCCGCCGACCCCAGGGCCAGAGGCGTTCCCGTGGACAGCTCCACCCGCCGCTCCCCGGCCAGCATACTGCGCCCCACCGAGTAGCAGCTCATGGACAGCACCGTGCAGCCGGATAGAAAGCTGATGGTAGACACCGTCTCCAGGTGGAGCAAATCCAGCACCGGCTTGATAATCACGCCGCCGCCGATTCCGCAGATGGCCCCCGCCACGCTGGCCAGCAGGCTTACCAGAAAAAAGATCAGCATAAAACCCCTTCCTTACCCTTCAAGCTTGGAACTGATTATATACAATTTTCCCCAGTCCGTCAATCCAATTCCCGATGCTCACCCCCAAAAGGAGGATTTCCCCATGGAACAGCCCCTGCACATATTAGAGCGCTATTTCGGCTACCGGGCCTTCCGTCCCGGCCAGGAGGAGGTGGTCCGGCAGCTGCTTCAGGGCCGGGATGTGCTGTCCGTCATGCCCACCGGAGCGGGCAAGTCCATCTGCTTTCAGGTCCCCGCCCTGTGCCTGGAGGGGATTACCCTGGTGGTTTCCCCGCTGATCTCTCTCATGAAGGACCAGGTGGGGGCGCTGCTTCAGGCGGGGGTAAAGGCCGCTTATCTCAACAGCTCCCTCACCGAGCGGCAGTTCGGCCTGGCCCTGCGCAACGCCCGGCAGGGAATGTATAAGATTATCTACGCGGCCCCGGAGCGGCTGGAGACAGAGAGCTTTTTGGAGTTTGCCCGAAACGCAGAAATCTCCCTGCTGGCGGTGGACGAGGCCCACTGCATCTCACAGTGGGGCCAGGACTTCCGGCCCAGCTATTTGAATATCCCCCAATTTGTAAAAGCCCTCCCCCGCCGCCCGGTAGTGGGGGCCTTCACCGCCACCGCTACCCCCCAGGTCCGGGAGGACATTGTCCGCTCCCTGGAGCTGCAAGACCCCTTTTCCCTGGTGTCCGGCTTCGACCGGCCCAACCTGTTTTTCCAGGTAGAAGTCCCCAAGAGCAAAAAAGAGGCTCTGCTTCGCTTTCTGGCGAGCCGCCGGGAGGAGAGCGGCATCGTCTACTGCGCCACCCGCAAGACCGTGGAAGAAATCTGCGCGTTTTTGCAGGAGCGGGGGTTCTCCGCCGGCCGGTATCACGCGGGGCTGGAGAGCGGGGAGCGGCAGAGCAGCCAGGAGGATTTTTCCTACGGCCGCACCCGGCTGATGGTGGCCACCAACGCCTTCGGCATGGGCATTGACAAGTCGGATGTGCGCTTTGTGGTCCACTACAATATGCCCAAGGACGTGGAGAGCTACTACCAGGAGGCGGGCCGGGCGGGCCGGGACGGGGAGGAGGCCCGCTGCCTGCTGCTGTACAGCCCAGGCGACGTGCGGACCAATCAGTTTTTGATTGAGCTGCGGGGAGACGAGGAGACGGACCAGGGCTATGAGCAGCGGGTGAAGCGGGAACAGGAACGGCTGAAGCACATGACCGTCTACTGCCGGACCACCGGCTGCCTGCGGGGCTATTTACTGCGGTACTTCGGCGAGAGCGCCAGGGAGCACTGCGGCAAATGCGGCAGCTGCCTGGCCAACTTCCGGGAGCTGGACATCACCCGGGATGCCCAGCAGATTCTGAGCTGTGTCCGCCGGGCGGGGGAGCGGTTCGGAGCCGGGACCATCATCGACATTCTGCGGGGAGCGGACACAGAGCGCATCCGGAGCTGGAGTCTGGACACCCTGTCTACATACGGACTCATGCGGGACTACAGCCGGGACGAGGTCCAGTCCCGGATTCAGTACCTGCTGGAAAACGGCTGTCTGGTCCAGGCGGAGGGCCAATATCCCACCCTGGCTCTGGGTCCCAAGGCCAGGGGAGTGCTCTTCCAGGGGGAGACGCTCGTGGCTCAGGTGCGCTCCCTGCCCCGGGAGGAGGTCCAAAAGGCCACCGCAGCCTCCGGCACGCCGGCGGACCCGGAGCTGCTGCGCCGGCTCCAGCAGCTCCGGGGGCGGCTGGCCCAGCAGGCGGGTGTCCCGGGCTATGTGGTCTTTTCCGACAAAACGCTGCGGGAGATGGCCGCCATACGGCCCCAGACGCTGGCCCAGATGCGGCTGGTGAATGGGGTGGGCGACTTCAAGCTGGAGAAGTACGGACAGAAATTTTTGGACGAGATTTTAGCATTCCAGGAGGATTGAGTATGCTGTATTTCTGCGCCCCTCTGGAGGGGCTCACCGGGCGGCAGTTCCGCAAGGTGCATCAGGCCTGTTTCCCCGGCGCGGACCGGTACTATATGCCCTTTTTATCCCCCGCTCAGGGCCACGTCTTTTCCCAAAAGGAGCTGCGGGAGCTGGACCCGGACTATAACCGGGGAATCCCCGTGATTCCCCAGCTGCTCACCCGCCGGGCGGAAGATTTTGTCTGGGCCGCCGGGGAGCTGGCGGCCATGGGCTACCCGGAGGTCAATTTAAATCTGGGCTGTCCCTCCGGTACGGTGACCGCCAAGGGGAAGGGGGCCGGTTTTCTGGGCCGGCTGGAGGAGCTGGAGGGGTTTTTGGACGAGATTTTCGCCCACAGCCCCCTGCCCATCTCCATCAAAACCCGGCTGGGGGTCCAGGAAGCGGAGGAATTTGAGGCCATTTTGCAGCTGTATGCCCAATATCCCCTGCGGGAGCTGATTCTGCACCCCCGGGTCCAGAAGGACCTGTACCGCCGGCCCGTTCGGAACCAGTGGTACGGGTTTGCTCTGGAACGGGTCAAATTTCCCCTGTGCGGCAACGGGGACCTGAATACCCCGGAGGACGCCCGGGCCCTGACGGAGACCTATCCCGAGCTGGAGGGGTTGATGTTTGGCCGGGGGCTGATGGCCGACCCGGCGCTGATTTCCAAGCAAAAGGGAGGTCCTCCCGCCAGCCGGGAGGACCTCCAGAGGTTTCATGACGCGCTCTACGAGCACTACATCCAGGATTTCGGCAGCCCCCACAGTGCCATGATGCGGATGAAGGAGCACTGGTCCTATCTGATTACCCGCTTTCGGGACCACGAAAAGCACGCAAAACACCTGAAAAAAGCCCAGAACCCACAGGACTTCCGGCGGTGGGCCCAGGCTGTATTTCAGGAACTGGATCTGGTCTGAATTATTTGGGCCAAATCCACTTTTTTGGTCCCTTCTCATAGACCTGCTCATAAAATCCGTCCCAGAAGGCCAGGTCCTCCTCCTGGAAGCCGCTGGCCAGCAGGGCCTTGCGGACCTGATTGGGATAGCGGATGAATTTTTCATAGGGGACATACAGGGCCATGCCGTGGGAGCGGTCCATGGGGGGGGTACTGTCCAAAAAGACCACCGCATCGGATACCGCCCGGCGCAGCTCGCCGGTCTGGGCCAGATTGGCGTTGCTCAGCTGGACCAAAAAGTCGATCAGATCCACCTGGTCATAGGCGGTGCCCTGGCCGTAGGCCTTGGACTGGCGCAGAGCGCTCTCAATGTCGTAATACCGGCCCGCCTCCAGCTTCTGGGCCAGCTGGGCGGACACCTGCCTCCAGCCCTCCGCCACGGCCTCCATCCGGCTCAGATCAATGAGGGACATAGTGGCATACAGCCAGTCGCTTGCCAGGGCGTCCCGCAGATAACCCTCGGAGATGATTCCGGCCAGCTCCAGAGGGTCCATGTCCGGGTCCCGGCCCAGAGCGGTGAGCCAGTCGGTGTAATACCAGCCGTCCAGGGGCTCCAGCTCTTCGGAGGCCAGCAGGTAATCGGAGTAATCCTCCAGCATATAAGCGGTGGACATGGTGGCCATCAGACAGGCGTCAAAGCCCACCAGATCAAACTGCACATCCGCCCAACCGAACGCCTGGTCCAGCTCGTCCAGCATCATGGTTTTGGTGTTGTTCATCTCGTCGTGGCCGTAGCCCCGGAGGGTGCCGCCCCCGTGGTTCCACAGCACCAGGATATACCGCTGGGCCGGGTAGGCGGTGACCCCCCACCGCAGAAAGTTGGACAGCGTCTCCGGCTGGGACATGAGGGCACCCTCCAGAATGGGGGAGGCCGGGCGCAAATCACCGTTCTCTATCACAAAGCGCTGAGTGGCCCCGTCGGTCATCCAGTCGTTTTGCCACTCCTGGGTGCCGCCGGTCTGCATGACCACGCGGCAGCTTCCAGGGTCCGCCTGGAGCATCTCCCGGATGTCGGCGCTGGCCCGGCCCTGGAGGCGCTCCAGATTGCTGCCGGTGATGTACAGCAGGACGGTCACGTCGGATTTTGTTCCCACGCCGTCCCGAGCGGACTGGTAGTCCTCCCAGTCAAACAGGCCCTCCTGAGCCAGCCGGGCGGCCAGGGTGCCGGAGCCGTCGGCCATGGGAGCGGCCAGGGCCGCCAGGGACAGGTCCACCAGATCCCCCCGGTCAAAGCTGCCGTCCTCCGGGAGCACGGCGGGGGTGCGGGTTTGCAGGAGGGACAGGGCCTCCTCATAGGGGAAGCTCTGATAGCCCAGGGCCCGCAGGAGAAAGGACGCGTACTGCTGGGCGGTGGCGCTGTCGTTGGTCCCGAAGGCTTCGCCGGACAATCCGGCGGTCAGCCCCTGCTGATAGGCATAGCCGATGTAGGGGTCCGCCCAGCCGGCATCTTGGAAGGGGTGCTCCCATTCCCCCGCCAGGGCGTCCTCCGCCTGTCCGGTGAGCTTCAGCAGCATCACCAGAGCCTCCGCCCGGGTGGGGGTGCGGTCCAGCTCATAGCCCGCCTCACTGCCGGAGAAGAGCCCCAGCCGGTCCAGAGCCTGAGCGCCGTCCTCTTCCGCGGCCCACGCCGCCGGGAGCAGAACCAGGGTTAACACGGCCAGGGCCGCAAGTAATTTTTTCATATGTACCGTCCTTTTTGAAAAAACCTCCGCAAAGCTCGCTTTGCGGAGGTTCTATTTTTACACGTATTTCAATCCGCTGCCGGGCTCAGTCTTCACGTTCTCGGTGCGCTCGTCCATCCAGGCCTTTTCGGCCTCGCTGCTCAGGTAATACTGGGCCTCCAGCATCCAGTAGGGGTCGCCCTGGGCCGCCAGATACATCACGTGCCAGCCCTGCACCGTACTGCCGGTGTTCTGGACCAGCTCGGTGTCGCCCACCTTGCGGGCGGGGTCCAGGGCCCAGTCGGTGAAGGTGTCCACATAGTTGGAGTAGGGGGTGATGGCGGAGATCAGCCCGCCGTTGGAGGCGGAGCCGGTGTCGGCGCTGTTCTCCCGGGCCAGTTCGGCGAAGGAATCCTCGGTGGCCTCGCCGGCCTTCCACTGGTCCAGCAGCTCCTGGGCCTTGGCCTTGGCCTCGTCAAACTGCTCCTGGGTGGGGGTCTGACCGCTCTCGGCGGCGGCGACCAGGATGTGGCGCACGTCGGCGCTGGGGGTCTCGTCCCGCTGGCGGTCCTCGAAGCGGACCACGCAGTAGTTATAGGTGCCGAAGCTCTCATACTCTGCCTGATGCAGGTCGCCGGACTTCCGGGCGCTGTCATAGGCCCACTCCTGATATGCGTCGTTCACGCTGCTGCCCAGGCGCACATCGTCCTGGAGGAAGGAATAGGCGCTGTACTGCTGGGACAGGCTCTCCAGGTTCTGGCTGGGATTGGCCTGGAGGGCGGCGTACACCGCGTCGGCGTTGACCTTGGCCTC
>ERZ777306.4152-NODE-4152-length-13677-cov-4.660109_pt1 | contig 13677 bp, 13 predicted proteins | sample MGYA00374966_ERZ777306 | MGnify/ENA primary metagenome ERZ777306 (study PRJEB29329, sample SAMN06343882) | mouse gut metagenome | isolation source: Mouse cecum | place: Austria: Vienna | collected 2014-11-15 ...
GAAGTATCAGCGCGGGATCGTGCTTCGCCGCACCAAGTTCGATCTGAACCAGGCGCGCGAGCGTTGCCATATCCTCGAAGGACTGATCGTCGCCGTACGGCATATCGACGAAGTGATCAAGATCATCAAAAAAGCGGAGTCTACGTTGGACGCGCGCGAAAAATTGCGCAAGCGGTTCGACCTTTCGGAAAAGCAGGCGCAGGCGATCCTCGATTTGCGCCTTGCCCGCCTGACGAAATTGGAGGTGTACAAGCTCGAAGAGGAATTGAAAGCGCTGAAAGAACTGATCGAAAGACTGACCGCGATCGTGAACAGCGTCCGTTTGCAGGACGACGTGGTCAAGAAAGAACTGCTCGAAATCAAAAAGAAATACAAGACCGAACGCCGTTCGAAATTCGTATTCTCCGAAGACGAAGCGTCGGCGGAGCGCGGCGACGTGCGCGCCCCCGGGGTCGCGTGCATCATGGGCGTGACAGCGGACGGCAAGGTCAAATGCGTGACGGAAAAGAACCTGCACATGTCGAACAAGGAGATCGGAGAAAAGTCCAAGCCCGCGGCGGTATTGGCAAAGAGTGCGAGCATGAAATCCGATTCCGCGGTTTTGATCTTCACCAACGAGGGCAACTGTTACCGCACGTATGCGGAAAACTGCTTCCGCAAGTACAACGAGAACGGCTGTTCGTTGAACGAGCTGTTCGAAGACGCGGGCAAGAAAGAACGCCCCGTCGCGGTATTGAGCGCGGCGGACGAGGGGAACGTTTTGTTCGTGACCAAGAAGGGCATGTTGAAGAAGACCGCGTGGTCGGAATACGCCGTTCCCAAACCCTTCTTCCCCGCGATCCGTTTGAACGAGGGGGACGAACTTCTTGCCGTAGAACCGGACGATACCGACGAAAGCACGACGGTGTTCTTCGTGACCCGCGGCGGCATGTGCCTGAACGCGCGGAAAGACGATATCCCCATGCAAGGCAGAGTTGCGGGCGGCGTAAAGGGCATGAATCTGAAAGAGGACGACGAGGTCGTGTTCGCCTCTCAGATCGACGGCGAGGGCGAGATCATCGTCGCGATATCGGGCGGCAGATTCAAACGCGTGATCGCCGCGCAGATCGATTCTCTCCCCCGTTATCGCAAAGGCGTGCAGATCGCCTCTCTCAAAGACGAAAGCGTGATCTTTGCCGATTACGTGACGATCCCCTACATGCTCGCGATCGTCAAAGACGACGGCTTGATGACCGAAATTTCCAGCGAGGATATCCCCATCGATTCAACCAATACCCGCGGCAGACCCCTTCGCGGCGTAAAGTGGACGGCGCAAGCCGTTTACGCCATGAAGTACCGCGAACTCGCCGATTAACGATCGTAGGCGAAAAGCGGGGAGCGAACGCATAATGTGCGTATTGCGTTTTTTTCACCGCAAAATCGCGATAATTAAATACGGCTCGGCAAGCGTCCGTTCCGCCGCAAGGCGATACGGAATGATCACTGACGGAGAAAATGGAGCAAGAGACGAATAACAAACTTGGCGAACTGATCATTGCGCTTGCGCGCGGCGATATGCTGGCGCTGGACGAGATTTACAAGATCATGGGAAAATTGCTGTATTCGATCGGGTTCAAATATTTTACCGGGCAAGCCGACGTGGAAGACGCGATCGAACATTTCCTTGAAAAGCTGATAAAGAAAGCGAAAAAGTTCAAGGAAAACAAAAACGCCTATGCGTGGCTTTGCACCGTTTACCGCAACGCGATTTACAACACGTACGGCAACAGAAAAGTCGAATCCAAGTGTTTTCGACTGCAAAAAGAAAAATTGCGATTGGAATATCGGTATTCCGGAAACGAACGTCTTGAAAATTATCTGATCGTAAGCGAGATCTTCTCCAAAGTCACGCCGTACGAACGGAAAATTTTGTACTATAACTGCTTTTGCCAATTATCCATTGCGGAAACCGCCGAGATTTTGGGAAAACCGAAAAGCACGATTCAATACCAACTTGCCAAAATAAAACGGAAAGTCAGAAATCTTTAAGCGCATTTCGTACGAATTTGTTGAGAAAAATGTTATTATTAAAAATTTTTCAGAGGTTATGGAATGTATTTGCACAAAAGAGGTTTACGTAAGCGCTTATTATCCGTCGCGTTGTGCGTGGTTTTGTCTTTCTTTTTGGTCGCCGCCGCGCTTCCCGCAGTCGTTGCCAAAGCGCATGCGGAACAGCAATTATTCGGTAATAATGATGAAGCAAATTCCGATATTTTGGAAAACAATTCGAGAGCGGTTCCTGCAACATATACTGTTCAATACGATTATTATACGGTTGAAGAAGTGGTACATAAATCAGCGCCGTCCTATCGCGGGCTTGGATCGACAACCGATTGCGGACCGATTACAGGCTTGAACGTCATGGTCTTTTTCGACCGTTGGTACGTCAACCTTATCCGCGGATTCGAACCGGGTGTATTAGATAGTTCTGGAAATTATATTTATAACGAGGATGCGAGCAACGAGCTTACGCAGAATACATACCGTTCCATTTACAGCTATATGGGAACGACGAGCGAGGGTACGACCGAAAAGGGGTTTAAAAACGGATTGAACGCGTATGTAGAAAGTACAAAGTATACGCTCTCTCCTTCGTCCATGTATCAGAGCAGTAAAACCGTTAATCTCATCAGTCTGAAAACAGCGATCGAAAAGAACAGGGTCGGCGTTTTGTTTTTAAAAAATTATAATTTCGCTTTAAATATCGTTGACTTAAAAGAGTACAAGATGATGTCTGTCGGAAAAATAAATTACTCTGAGCCTCATATCATGATGGTCTACGGTTATAAAAAAATCGCTTATTACAAAAACGGCAGTAATTTCCGCACGGATACGTTTTTGTATGCTTCCAGCGGTACAGATGCCGCAAATAGAGGATATATTTTAATGAATCAGGATCTGACGATCGTGGACGCGGTTGTCTACGCAGTCTTTTAGGGGGGAGAATGAAGAAGAACGAAAACGATGAACCGTTTGACAGTTGGGAACAGCTCTTCGCCGTATACGACGATGTCGAGCCGAATCCCGAAATACCGCATCGGGTAATCGAAAAGATGCGGCGTAACGAACTCAAATCGTCGCGCCGTGCGAAAGCGCGCCGCGTTTGGAAATTCGTTGCAAGCGGCGCTGTCGCCTGCGGCCTTTGTCTCGCGGTCGTTTTACCGGTCACGCTTTCGTCACAAAAACCGATTATATATGACACTAACAAAGTAACAATGGTGATGGTTGATGATCTCAACGTTTTTCAACAAGAAAATAATTTGTCCTTTCTTTTCTATGAGCAGGGTAGTCTTTATAATTATATTGCTTCGGCAGAAGGTAAACTTGCTTTTGTATATCAGGGCTGTTTTCTTTTGAGAGATGAAAAATTAGAACAAGTTTCTTTGTACGCAGTGCTAATGCCGAACGCTGTATTCGAATTTCAAGATGGATTTAAAAATCTGAATAAGTCCGAAAGCGTCGGCGATATCAAATTACGGTATTCGGAGTCGAAATCCGAAACCGGATTCACTTACAAGGCAGAATTCAGTTACGAACAGTACACGTATTATTTACAGATCGACTCGTCCGACCAAAGCCCGACCGCTATCGAGTATTACGTGAATTTGTTGCTGAACTGAATCTAATATATATTTGCGCGGAAACGACAGCATTGACCGAATTTGGCGGTGCTGTTTTTTTGTGCAAAAAAACAGGAGGAAATCTTATGAATTACACAATCAGAAACACGGAAAAAGCATTGGTCGCGCTGTATCGCAAAAGTCGCGAAAGCGGCGTCGACGCGGAACGCGCAAAGCTGAAAATCAAAATTATGAATTACGGCTTTCGCCTGGTCGGCGTTTTCACGAATACCGATCATGAATCCGTCGTGCAACAACTTTATTTCTCGCGCGACAATCTTTTCGAAGCGGGCATACTCCCCGTTTCGTACAAGCTTTGCATCAGCGAACGGACTTTAAAGCGGTATCGCGACAATTATTGTTCGGTTGCGGATCTGGTGTTCCGCTTCTTCGGCGAATTCGGATTGTAATCGCAGGATAAAGGGGTCGGTTCGGGCTTTTGGTCGGTTTTCGCCGCCCGCGTGTTCTTAGCGGGTTCGCCCGAACTTTACCCTTTGCGCCGTTCTCGTCATATAACGACATAATTCTGCATATAATTTCGGTAACCGGAGGTACAAGTATGACTGATAATATAGCCGAGCGTGCGATCATCGAGGGGAAATACATATTTGAAACAAAAAAAACCGTACGTGCAACGGCAAAGCATTTTGACATTTCTAAATCTACCGTACATACGGTTGTAATAAAATAGAAAAATTTTTATGGGTAATTAAATAACAAAATAATTAATATATGGGTGCGGCTTCCTATTGGAAGCCGCACCTTAAATATTTTTACATTAATTGGGCCAAAATATATATACACCGTTAACTGGAAAATTTATGTAATTCTATTGCTTTTTACTTTATATTGTTGTACAATTAGAATTGTACAATTACATAGTAACGGAAGATTGTAATGTTCACACAAAATAATAAATTTAAGCGATTTGAAAAAAAAGTTTGGTTAGCTACTCCAACAATGCATGGGGAAGAACTTCAATGGATGACTGACGCGTTCAATAAAAACTGGATGTCGACGGTAGGAGAGAATATAAACGAAGTCGAACGTATAGTTGCTGAAAAAATCGGTTGTAAGTACGCTGTCGGACTTGCAACAGGAACGGCATCTTTGCACCTTGCAATGAGGCTTGCTGGAATTAAACGCGGAGATAAAGTCTTTTGTACAGATATGACGTTCTCTGCTACGCTCAACCCTGTTGTTTATGAGGGAGGGGTTCCCGTATTTATCGATACTGAACGCGATACTTGGAATATGGACCCCGTTGCCCTTGAAAAAGCGTTCGAGTTGTATCCCGAAGTTAAGCATATAGTTATTGCTAATCTTTACGGCGTTCCGGGGAAGATGGACGATATTCGTAAGATTGCTAATAGACACGGTGCCGTTATTATTGAGGACGCCGCCGAATCCTTTGGTGCTACCTATAAAGGCAAGCAAACGGGTATGTTTGGCGATATAGGAATTATCAGCTTTAACGGCAATAAAATTATAACGGGTTCCGCAGGCGGAATGCTTTTAACCGACGATTTGGAACAGGCAAACAAAGCCCGTAAATGGTCAACGCAGAGCCGTGAAAATGCTCCTTGGTATCAGCACGAAGAACTTGGCTATAATTATCGTATGAGCAACGTGATTGCTGGTATAATTCGCGGACAGTTGGCTCATCTTGAAGAGCATATTTCGCAAAAGCGTGCCGTATACGAAAGATATAAAGAAGGGTTAAAGGGCTTGCCCGTTACAATGAACCCTTTTGATGAAAAAAATTCCGTTCCTAATTATTGGCTTTCCTGTTTATTGATAGATGAAAGTGCTATGTGTAAACAGGTTCGCGGGGAACAGGAAGCTTGTTATATAAAAGAACACGGTAAATCTTGTCCTACCGAAATTTTGGAAACACTTGCAAGTTATAATGCGGAAGGCAGACCTATTTGGAAGCCTATGCATAAGCAGCCCATTTTCAGAATGAACCCGTTTGTGACGCGTGAGGGCGACGGCAGAGGAAGAACTAACGCTTATATTATGGGTAGCGGTTTGGACGTCGGAATGGATATTTTCAATCGCGGTCTGTGTTTGCCGTCGGATAACAAAATGACTGTGGAAGAGCAGGAAAAAGTAATAGAAATCATAAGGGCATGCTTTGACTGATGAAAGAGTTTTTAGAAAACCTTATTTCCACTTGGTGGGGAATATTATTAATCTGCTTAGTCTGCGTTGTTGTTTGGATATTGCTTTCAGCTTTGTTGTATAAACCGTTTTTTAAACGCTTCTACGACATAGTTTTAAGTGGACTCGCAATAATAGTTTTTTTGCCCCTTTTGTTGTTTTTGATGTTTATCGGGGCAATCAAGATGAAAGGCAATCCTTTCTTTACACAGCTTCGTCCCGGAAAAAGAAAGAAGCTTTCTAAAAAGCAGTGTGCAAAGCAAGGCGTGCCTTATGGAACTTATGGCGAAGAAAAGATATTTAAACTCATTAAGTTCCGCACAATGACATGCGAAAAAGATGAAAACGGCGAACTTCTCCCCGACGAAAAACGCCTTACAAAATACGGCAAATTCTTGCGTAGTACGTCTTTGGATGAGATTCCCGAATTATTTAATATCTTTGTCGGACATATGTCCATTGTCGGTCCTAGACCTCTTTTGGTCCAATATTTGCCGCTCTATAACGAAGAGCAAAAGCATAGACACGATGTGCGCCCGGGACTTACTGGGTATGCGCAGGTTCACGGCAGAAATGCAATTTCTTGGGATCAAAAATTTAAACTCGATATTAAATACACACAAAAGATTTCTTTGTGGAAAGATATAGCAATTTTATTCCAAACAGTTTTAAAAGTGTTTAACCGCTCAGGGATTTCGCAGGAGGGTCAAGCAACAATGGAGTTTTTTACAGGAAACAACGAAGATAAAGAAGATGAAAGAAACTAATATATTAATTTTAAGTGCAGGCAGAAGAGTAGAACTTGTAAACTGCTTTAAAGCGGCACGCGATAGATTAAACATTAAAGGTAAAGTTATCGCTGTAGATATAAGTACGACGGCGCCTGCTTTATATTTTGCGGATAAGTATTTTATTGTTCCGCGAATTAGTTCTAACGATTATATAAGTTCATTAATTTCAGTTTGTAATGATAATGATATTTCTTTAATTGTTCCTACCATCGATACGGAACTTGAAAAATTAGCTGAATATAAATCTGAAATTGAAAAGGCAACAAAAGCACGCGTCTTGGTTTCAAACTTTGAAGCTGTATCTGTTTGTTGTGATAAATTTAAAACAGCTAAGTTTTTTGAAGATAACGGATTTGGCTATCCCAAAGTCGTTGAGAAGAAAGATATGGAAACTGATAATTACAATTTTCCACTTTTTATCAAACCGCTTAACGGGAGTTCAAGCATTAATGCATTTAAAGTTAACAATAAAAAAGAGTTAGATTTTTTTGTTGATTATATAAGTAATCCTATAGTGCAGGAGTGTATTACAGGTAAAGAGTATACCGTTGATTGTTTTTCTGACTTTAACGGCGATATTATTACAGTTGTACCGCGGTTGCGTATTGCAACCCGTAGTGGGGAAGTTCTCAAAGGCAAAATAGAAAAGAACGTGCAAATTATTGCTGACGTAAAACGGCTTGTTGAGGCTTTTGGATTTATTGGACAAATTACTGTGCAGTGCTTTCTGTGTGATGACGAAAGCATTAAATATATTGAAATTAATCCACGTTTTGGCGGTGGCGCACCTATGAGTATTATGGCGGGTGCGGACAGTTGTGAAAATCTTTATCGATTATTAAAAGGCGAAAAGCTTGAGTATAACGAAAACTATGAGGATAATTTATTAATATCAAGATTTGATAATAGCATAAAGGTGCAGCAGTGAGTATTAAAGCTGTGGTTTTTGATTTAGATGATACACTTTATCCTGAGATTGATTATGTAAAATCCGGTTTTTATGAAGTTGGGAAAGAAATTGAAAAGCGTTTTGGTGTTAAAAATGCTTTTAACAAGTTATATAAATATTTCTTGCACAATAAAAACAATGTTTACGGACGGGTTTTGCGCGACTTTGGAGTTGCGTTTAAAGAAAGCGATATTTTTGATTTGGTTAAAATATACAGAACCCACATCCCCAAACTCTCATTAACTGATGAAGTTAAAAATACGATTTTATCTTTGCGGAAACAAGTCTTAAAAATAGGAATAATTACAGACGGCAGACCTTTCCAACAGTATGCAAAAATACAAGCACTCGGTTTAGATAAAATAGTTGATACCATTATTGTTACGGATGGGTTGGGCGGGATTGAATACAGAAAGCCCAATCCTACAGCTTTTAAAAAAATGTGTAAAATTTTGTGTATTCAACCCGAAGAAATGGTTTATGTTGGCGATAATCCCAAAAAAGATTTCGCTATAAAGAAATATCTTTCGATAAAAACTGTTATGGTAAAATCTGGTCTTTATCAACAAGAAAACTATCTTTATGATATACAACCCGATGTTATTATAGATTATTTATTTGAATTACTAAATGTTGAATTGAATGCTATACGAGGATGTTAAAAAATTAAATGAATATATTATTTTTAACAATGTACAATATTAAATCTGTGTATTCAAGCGGTATATATGAAGATTTAATGCGTGAATTTTTAAACAATAATCACAATGTTTATATTGCGACGCCGGTAGAAAAAAGATTCCGTGAAGACACGAATATTGTTGAAGAAAATAATTGCAAAATTTTAAAAATTAAAACTGGCAATTTACAAAAGACTAGTTTCATAAAAAAAGGAATATCTACTTTCAGAATTACTTCCCAATTTAAATTCGCTATCAAAAAATATTTCAGAAACGTTAAATTTGATTTAATAATATATTCTACACCTCCAATAACTTTGGATAAGGTTGTTGAATATGTAAAAAAGCGTGATAATGCAAAAACATTTTTACTTTTAAAGGACATATTTCCTCAGAATGCGGTAGATTTAGGCATTTTATCAAAAAAAGGTTTAAAAGGTATAATTTATAAGTATTTTAGAAAAAAAGAAAAACAGCTTTACTCTTTATCCGATAAAATCGGTTGTATGTCTCAAGCAAATGTTGATTACATTGTCGAACATAATTCCGAAGTTGATAAGTCAAAGTTGACTATTGTTCCGAACAGTATCGAGCCTAAAAATTTTTTTCTGCCTACAAACGAGAAAGTCGTTATGCGTAAAAAATATGATATTCCGCTGGATAAAGTCGTATTTGTCTATGGGGGTAATTTAGGTAAACCACAAGATGTTCCATTTATAATAAAGTGTTTAAAATCTCAAATAAAAAACGAAGAGGTGTTCTTTTTAATAGTAGGCGATGGAACAGAATATCATTTATTGGAAGAATATTTTGAAAAAGATAAGCCTAAAAACGTTAAAGTGATGAAAAGGTTACCAAAAGAAGATTTTGATGCAATGGTGGCGAGCTGTGATGTCGGAATGATTTTTCTTGATCATAGATTTACAATACCTAATTATCCGTCAAGACTTCTTTCATATATGCAGGCGAGGATACCGGTGCTTGCTTGTACAGATAAAAATACTGATATTGGTGATGATATTGAAAACGGCGGTTTTGGCTGGAAATGCGAGAGCAACGATGTTAATTCTTTCGTAAAATCAGTAACCGTTGCAATTCAGACAGACAAGGTTGATATGGGGCAGCGTGGGCGACAAATTTTAATCGAACGATTCAATGTGAATGTTGGCTACAAAACAATTATGTCGGTGGTGCGGGAATGAAAATTGTGCAGATAAATTCAGTATGCGGAGTAGGCAGCACAGGGAGAATATGTACAGGTATTGTCGAAGTCGCTCGAAGTTGTGGGCATGAATGTGTCATTGCATATGGGCGTTCTGATGCACCTGAAAAGTATAAAGATTTAAGTTATAGAATTGAAAGTAATTTCGGCGTAAAAGTTCACGCATTAAAGTCGCGTTTATTTGGAAAAACGGGAACTTATTCTAAAAGAGCGACAAAAAGCTTCTTGAAGTGGCTTGACGAATATAAACCCGATATTCTGCACTTGCATAATCTTCACGGTTATTATATTAATGTTCCGATGCTGTTTGATTATATAAAGAAAAGAAATATTCGTACTATTTGGACATTGCATGATTGTTGGACTTTTACAGGACATTGCGCTTACTTTGATTTGGTAAATTGTGATAAGTGGAAAGCACATTGTACTAATTGCGTTTATAAAACAAGATATCCTAAAAGTCTTGTGGATGATTCTAAAAAAATGTTTGATTTCAAACGTAATAGCTTTATAGGTGTTGAGGATTTAACTATAGTTACACCTTCACAATGGCTTGATAGTATGGTTAAACAATCTTTTTTGCGTAATTATGGCGTACGCGTAATTTACAATGGCGTTGATTTGGATTTATTTAAACCAGTAGAGAGTAATTTTCGTGAGCAATATGGATTACAGAGTAAAAAAATTGTTTTGGGAGTTGCTTTTCAATGGGGGGAAGAAAAAGGCTTAGATGTTTTTGTTGATATTTCGAGACGTTTAAGCAATAATTATCAAATAGTATTAGTTGGGATAAATAATAAGATTAAAAAAGAATTGCCAGAAAACATTATTTCCATTTCAAGAACGAATAGTCAAACAGAATTAGCACAAATTTATTCGGCGGCAGATGTTTTTGTAAATCCCACAAGACAAGAGGTGTTAGGGATGGTTAATATTGAAGCTTTAGCTTGTGGTACGCCTGTCGTTACTTTTAATACAGGTGGGAGTCCAGAGACAATTGATGTAAGTTGCGGTATAGTAGTACCTAAAAATGATATACAAGTATTGATTGAATCAATATGCAGAGTTTGTGAAGAAAATACATTTTCATCACTTGCGTGTGTAAAACGTGCACAGCAGTTTAATTTCAGGAAAAAATTTGAGGAATACATTGATCTCTATACAAAAGGAGTAAAAATATGAACTTATTTACAAACAAAACTTTAATGATAACTGGTGGAACAGGGAGCTTTGGTAATGCTGTTTTAAACAGATTTTTGAAAACTGATATTGGTGAAATTCGCATTTTTTCTCGTGATGAGAAAAAACAAGATGATATGCGCCATGAGTTCCAAGCAAGAATGCCAGACGTAGCGGAGAAGATAAAGTTTTATATTGGCGATGTCCGCGATATTCAGTCAGTTAAAAATGCCATACATGGCGTTGATTATATTTTTCACGCCGCGGCATTAAAGCAAGTTCCATCTTGCGAATTCTTCCCTATAGAAGCAGTTAAAACCAATGTTTTTGGAACCGAAAATGTGCTAACGGCAGCAATAGAAGAAGGAGTAAAGTCAGTAATTTGCCTCTCTACAGACAAAGCTGCGTATCCCGTAAATGCTATGGGGACAAGCAAAGCGATGATGGAAAAAGTTATTGTCGCTAAGTCTCGTACCACGTCAAAGACTAAAATTTGTTGTACGCGTTATGGCAATGTTATGTGTAGTCGCGGTAGTGTTATTCCTCTCTGGATTGATCAAATCCGAAATGGACAGTCAATTACGCTTACAGAACCCAATATGACTCGCTTTATTATGTCGCTTGACGAGGCTGTTGATCTTGTTCTGTTTGCATTTGAACAAGGGAAAAGTGGCGATATTCTCGTACAAAAAGCTCCCGCATGCACGATTCAGGTGCAGGCTGAGGCGGTGTGTGAACTGTTTGGTGGCGATAAGAAGAATATCAAAATCATAGGCATTCGTCATGGTGAAAAAATGTATGAAACGTTGCTTACCAACGAGGAATGCGCTCATGCTGTGGATATGGGTAATTTTTATCGTGTGCCTTGTGATAAACGTGGACTTAATTATGATAAATACTTCAAGCATGGTGATATCGAGCGAAACACACTTACTGAGTTTAATTCTAACAATACAGAATTGCTTACTATAGAACAAGTCAAAAAAAAGATATTAGCATTAGAGTTTATTCAAGACATGTTAAAAATAGTTAAGTAGAATTTGATAGTTGATTATAAGTAATAAAATAATTGAGTTTGAATAGTTAAAATTGCGAAAATGTGTATGAGTGTTGTTGGATTACTGCTATTAATGTTTTTAATAACATGGTTGCTCTGGATGGGGCAAACTAGGGTTATTATGAAGACTGATGGCCCAATTAAAAAAAGAAAACGTAGTGCGGTTTGCGCATTGTGTGTAAATTTTGCATTATTTTGTATATTCGTAAAATTTTTTGTTTTTAGGGAAATTAGCAATACCACTGGTGGGACAGATGCGTACGTTTATGCTGAAAGGTTCTTAAATGCTACTGGTGGATTGGTTCAAGGTGTTTTATCACAGAAGAATGAAATAGGATATGCGCTATTAGTTTATATTGTAAGGTGCTTAACTAAAGATTTTAGGGTGTATTTGGTTGTATATTACACGTTACTCCTTTTATTGATTAATAATATAAATAAGAATGTTATTAAAACACACGTTTCTTTTATTACAACTTTTTTATTTATTACATTAAATATAATAACTAGTTTGTGCTTAATGCGAAATCAATTAAGTTGCTTTTTAGCATTTAATTCAATTATGTGTTTTACACAAAAGAAAAAAGCAAAAAGTGGTTTGTTTTTTGTTTTGGCTGTGTCGTGTCACTATTCAGCAATAATTATTTTAGTCGGGTATATTTTATTCGGTCTATATAAAAAATTGCATTTTAGTACACCAAAATTTGTCTTGTTTTTAGGTTTGGCAGCATTGTTTTTGTGGATTTGTGGAATATACGCTTCAAAAATTTTAGTAAACACACGATATGGTGTATATTTATTAAATTCGGGTGATGTCGGCTATGGACAAATTGTTCGTTTAATTGTTTTATTTTTTGTGATATTTATAACGTACAGACAGGTTAAGATGAGCAATATAACAAAAAAACATATGATGCAAGTAGCGGATTTGTTTTTAATATTTCCGATGCAAACATATTTATCCGTATTATATAGGACATTTACAATGGCAAATTATTCCCAACTAGTTTTACTTAATGATGCATATTACGAAAATAGAAAAAGAAAAAAATTTATGACGGTGCAGATGTTTAATATTGGTGCATTTATTTTATTAGTGCTTGAGTTATATTTATTCTTTACGCAAACAGTACCGTCTTACGGATTATTAGGAAGTTATTGATTATTATATGGCAAATATTTTATTTACAATGATTGATATAAATGTAGGCGGGACCGAAAATGTATTGTTACGCTTTATAGATGAATTAAACAAACGCAATCATCGGATCACTTTACTATTGGCTAACAATGAGGGTGGATGGATTAATCGTATACCTACTTATGTTGATGTGAGGTTTATTCAACTAACTGATAAACAAAAGAAAAATGTATGCAATTTGGGAATAAGGCAAAATATTGTAGCGGAGTTCAAACATGGAAGAATTGTTTCGGCGATTAAAATACTAATAAAAAAAATGCTTGGAGACAATTTAGCAACATTAAAATTTGATTTTTCTGAACTACCGTGCATTGATGATTATTATGATATTGCGATAGCTTTTCAATATCATAATACTTTTACTTCAAGATATGTGGCGGAGAAAATCAATGCAGGTAAAAAATATATTTGGGTCCATAATGATTTACTCACAACAAAATACAACTACAAATATACGTATTCATATATTGGAAACTTTGACAAAATATTTTGCGTGTCTAAATCATTGAAGGACGAAATTGATGCGTGCTACGGTAATGCTATAGATGTGCTAAATAAGGTTGACGTTTTTTACAACTCAATTGATTATGAAAAAATAATTCGTCTTGCAAATGAACCTCAAACTGAAATATCTAAAGATACGATGTCAATTTTGAGCGTTGGTCGTTTAAATGCGCAAAAAGGGTTTGATTTGGCGGTCAAAGTTGCACAAAAATTAAAGGAAAACAATGAAAAGTTTTGCTGGTATATTATCGGAGAGGGAGAAGATCAGAAAA
>ERZ777306.4156-NODE-4156-length-13668-cov-10.265775_pt1 | contig 13668 bp, 12 predicted proteins | sample MGYA00374966_ERZ777306 | MGnify/ENA primary metagenome ERZ777306 (study PRJEB29329, sample SAMN06343882) | mouse gut metagenome | isolation source: Mouse cecum | place: Austria: Vienna | collected 2014-11-15 ...
ATATTTCAATAATTTCAAAGAACTTTTTCAGATTTTAATGGGACAGTAGTGATTTTACCCATAAAATAGGTATCTGCCATGTTGTAGAAGGACGTCACCAGCATGCTGATGATGGTCGGCACAGCCAATGACGTAATCAGCCGGGGGACCGGAGTCGTCGTTAAGTGGACATAATTATCCTTTGCAGAATGGTGCATCATAGGGAATGGAATGACAAGACTATTTGCAGCAATTTCTCAATGGAGTACACTGTTACCGGCTCCTTGCCCGGTCGATGGAATACGAAGCTGCCGTCTCCCTTCAAATCTCCGGTTTCGATATAAATCTCCGACTCAACATTCCGGTTTGCCAGAATGCCGTTTCTCTGGAGTGCCTTGCGCACCATGGCATACTTCTGCCCGTGGCCCGCCAAGCGTATCCGGGAGGTATATTCATTGGCTACCCTGAACAGTCCCGTTTCCAAATCGAAGGCAATACCCTTACGGGCAAAGAAGTTGCTCAAGCTGCCGTTCAGCGAGAGGTCTTCGGGCGTGCCGACGGTCACTCCGTTCGCCTTGTCCATCAGCCATATCTTGTCCGCTATCTGCAGGGCCAGTTCCAGGTCGTGGGTAGAAAGGAAAATCGTCTTGTCCGTCTGCCGGCTAAGCTGGTGAAGCAGCTGCATCATCTCTACTTTACTGGGAAAGTCGAGGAAAGCTGTCGGTTCGTCCAGATAGATGACGGGAGTTTCCTGGGCGAGCGCCTTGGCTATCATCACCTTCTGCCGTTCGCCGTCACTCAGCGTATGCACCATGCGGTGTGCCAGATGGGGAATGCCTACCAGGGCGATGGATTTGTCCACCACAGCCTTGTCCTCTTTCGAAAGGGTTCCCCAGAAACCGGTATAGGGGCTGCGGCCCAGACCTATCAGTTCTACGACAGACATATTCCGTATGTCGCACTTCTCCGTCAGCACCACGCTGATGACGCGCGAAAGCTGCTTGTCGGTATACTCCCCTATCTCTTTTCCTTCAATAAATATGTTTCCGCCAAGTTTCGGCTGGAAGGCGGACAACGTACGGAGCAATGTAGACTTCCCCACTCCATTGGCTCCCAACAGACAAGTCAGCTCACCACTGTTGATTCCGGCGCAAATGCCGTCTGCCACCGCTTTCACATCGCCCTTACCGGGATAGCCGATGGAAAGATTCTCTATATGTATGGTTTCCTTATTCATTCAATTCTCCTTTCCGTTTTCTAAAAAGTACAGAAGCCACTACCGGCGCACCTACCAGTGCCGTCACCGAGTTGACCGGCAAAGCTCCCTCGAAGCCGGGCATACGGGCTATCAGATTGCAGACCAATGCCAGGGAAGCGCCTACCAGCAATGTGGCAGGCATCAACACCCGATGGTCTGAAGAGTGGAAGATGGCACGGCACAAATGGGGAACCGCCAATCCGATAAACATAATCGGACCGCAATAGGCCGTTACAATAGCCACCAGCACACCGGAGCATGAGATAACCAGCAGGCGTGCCCGCTTGATGTTCAGTCCCAGATTGCGTGCATAGCCATCGCCCAGCAGCAACAGATTCATCGTCTTTATCAGCAGGAAGGACAACGGAAGCAGCACAGCCATGATGCAGACAAACAGCACCATCTGGTCGCCCGAAACACGGGCAAAGCTACCCAATCCCCAAATGACATATGCACGTATATCTTCCTCCACACTGAAATATTTCAATACGCCGATGACGGCACTTGCCACATAGCCTATCATCACACCGATTATCAGCAGCGTCACGTTGCCCTTCACCTTCTGGGAGACATAGACAATGAGCGCCATCACAGCCAGCGCACCGATAATGGCGGCAACCGACAAGGCAACCTCGCCCATATACCCCAAACGGCTCAATGCCACACCGCCCATCGCCCCGGACAGCAATACCACACAAGCCACACCCAGGCTGGCACCTGAACTGATGCCCAATACCGAAGGCCCTGCCAGCGGATTGCGGAACACCGTCTGCATCTGCAGACCGCTGACCGACAGCCCTGCTCCCGCCACCAATGCCGTCAACGCCTGGGGCACGCGGGACTTCCAGATGATATTCTGCCAAATAACGGATTCATCCGTATTTCCCCACAATATGTTCCACACGGAGCGCAGAGGAATGTGAACCGACCCCAAAAGCAGGTTCAGCAGGAAAAAAAGAAAGATAGATGCCAGTGTCAGCAACATCAACGGAAGTACGGGTCTTTTTATCATTTCAGCAGTTCGTAGTAAGTCGGTTTATAGTCAGGCAACAAATCGGGATGGAAAGCATGTATCAAGTCTTCCAATACAATTTCGGGCTGCATGGGCATACTTTCGTAGAAGGGTTTCTCACGCATGTTGCAGTACACCACTCCCTTCTCACGGAACGCACGGAAGTCGGCATAACGCGGGTCGAGGGACTTCAAGGCATCATACGTGAATGTCCCGTCATAGCTGTTGACAATGCGCCAATAGTCGGCACTCTCCGCCTGGCTATATACGGTTTCAAAATCCAGCGTGACACCTCCCGAACGGGAATCGTCTTTCAAGAAATAATCCGCACCGGCATCACGGAACAGTTCGGCAAGAAAGCTCTTTCCTCCCACTGCATACCAGTTGCCGCCCCGTATCTCGCCGCTGAATACCACCGGACGCTTCTTCACGTTGGCAGCCAGTTCCTTCAATTCGTTATAGCGCTTCTCTATCGCAGCAAACTTTTCATTCGCCTCCACTTCCCGGCCTATAAACATGCCGATGAATTTTATCCATTCAGCCTGCCCCAACGGGGTCATCTCCTTATACCCCAAATGGGGAACCAGTGGAATACCGATTTCCCGCATGGCATCATATCCACCCCGCTTGAAAGGAGAGATAAAGATAACATCCGGATTCATGCTCATTATCAATTCATTATCAAAGTTCCCTTCGATACCAATCTTCACGGTCTCGCCGGACTTCAAACGGTCGTTCATCTCCTTGTTGAAGAGATGGCGCGTACTGGTGATGCCCACCACATAATCGCAGGCATCCAGACGGATGAAGTTGGAAAGTTGCAGGGATGTCATACACATGACGTGCTCCACCGGCGTTTCTATCACCGTATAGTCGCTCGGTATGCCGACAGGCTTTATGCCTTTCGGTACCAGCGCATAGTGGAAAGTGCTGCTGCTTTCTTTTTGAGGGTCGTGTATATCCACCAGACGGACATGGTGCGGAAGATATTTCACCGTATAGCCTTTGGCATAGCACGGTACAATGGTAGCTGCCGTGTCTGTCGTAACCGGAGAATAGCCCGTTTCGGAAGAAGATTCGGTAGTAGTCTGTCTTGATTTTAAGCCGCAAGAGGTTACGCATAAAATGCACAGCAGTGCAATGCCTATGGCAGATATCCGGGTCATGACTATTGGGGTTTATGGAATTCGGGCACAATATTCGTCATTTTTGGGGAGATACGCAAATGCTCTTCCTGCAAATTGACGGATATTGTGCCTAAATAATCTTTAAAAGCCCATCAAGTCATTCAGTGCTTCACTCATGCTGGGATGTGTAAAGACAAAATCACGGAGGAAGGTATATTCCTGCCCGGTCTTCATAGCCATTGCCACCAGGTTGATGACTTCACTCGATTCCGGCCCAAACAACGTGCAGCCCAAAATCTTGTCCGTATCGGCATCTACCACTACCTTGAAGAGTCCGTTCGTATCGCCCAAAGTCCTGGCACGCGGAATGGCGGCTACCGGCAGCTTGTTGACCTTTATATTCAATCCCTTCTTGCGTGCTTCCGCTTCGCTCAGCCCGATGCGTGAAAGCGGCGGGTCGATGAATACCGAATAGCTCACCGGGTCACGGTCGGACACCTTGCGTTCTCCCGCCCCGAAAAGGTCTTCGCGCAGAATGCGGTAATCATCCAAAGAAATGTAGGTAAACTGCAAACCGCCCTTTACATCACCGATAGCATGTATCTTGGGGTTGGTAGTCAGCAAATAGTCGTCCACCACAATGGCACCGCGCTCATTCACCTCTACACCTGCCTCCGCCAGATTCAAGCCAGCCGTATTCGGACGCCGGCCGGTAGCCAGCAGGATGGCATCAGCCTGCAACTGATGCTCCTCTCCAGTGACTGCATCCCGGTAAATGACGTCAGAACCTTTCACGGACTGCACGCGTGCATTCAGCCTGAAAACGATTCCTTTCTGTTCCAATACCTCCCGGACACTGTCCGCAATGTCCCGGTCCTCCCGGGATATCAGTTCGGAAGAGCCCTCGAGCACCGTGACTTGCGAACCGAATGAAGCATACATGGAAGCAAATTCCAGTCCGATGTATCCCCCGCCTACAATGACGAGCTGTGCCGGCAGCTCAGTCAGTTCCATAATGGAGGTGCTGGTATATACCCGCGGATTGCCCTGTATCCCCTCTATCGGTGGAATGACGGTTTCGGCACCCGTATTGATGAATATCCGGGGAGCTTGCAATTGTAATGTCCCTTCCGCCATCCCAACTTCCACCACATCCGGACCTGCAAAGGAGCCGATACCCGTATAGACCGTTATATGAGGATTGTCGGCCAGATTGTGATAGTTCTTCTGACGCAGGAAAGAGACGACCTCTTCCTTCCTTGCAATGGACTGACGATAGTATGCCTTCTTGACCTCCCAAGAAGCGTCTTTGTCCGCATACTTTGCCGCATGCACCAATGTTTTTGTGGGAATGCAACCGATATTGATACATGTCCCTCCGTACATCTTTTCCGAACGCTCCACTACGGCAACGTCCAGCTTCCGTTTTGCCAACTCGGCAGCCAATGTCTTTCCGCCTTTGCCGAATCCGATGATAATGACATCATACTGTTTCATACGTCTATTTCCTTAATTGGTTCAATACTCTTTTTGCACTGTCAAACAGTACGACAATGGCACCGGCAAGAATGGCCGTATCCTTGATGACCAAGCGCCCTGCCCCCGTCAGCAACGGAAAGCCGTGCTCCCCGCTTCCCAAGTCAGGCACCCACACCTCAGGGGTTGTCACCAGGAAAGAGAGGGTACCTATTGTCATGACAATGGCCAGTGCAGCTCCCACCAGTCCGATTTTCGGAGAGAATATCCCCAGAAATGTCAGAATGCCGATGGTCATAATCAGAATGCCCAGACCGTGAGAGAAACCATACGTATTGTTCTCCACGTGCCACTGATGTTTCGCCTCATTGAACTCGCCCTCTTTCAGCTTATACTCCTTGTACTCCGGGGCACTCTTTGTATAAAAGAAGCTCATGAACGGGCTGTTCGCCACAAAAGGGACAATCCCTTCAGCCTCATAATTCCAGAATTTCAACCCACCAATCCATACGAAAATAACCAGGATGGCTACACGAATCAAATTAACACCCAACTTTTGAGTGGAAGCGGCCAGCGTCAACGCAGCCATAAACAAGTTTTGCAATTTCGTTTTCATCTTTGTTCTACTTTTTAAATGGTTTCAGTAATATGACTTGATTTTTGTTTTTGCAAAGTTCCTTGTTTTCCACCACGTACGAAATGGCAATTATTCCGCAACAGTTGGCAATTCTTCCCGTTTCACTCTTTTCCGGTAGTCCGAGACACTCTCGCCGGTCATTTTCTTGAAAAAACGGCTGAACGCGGACAAGTCTTCGAAGCCCAGAATGGAGCTGATTTCCTTAGCGCTTTTGTGGGTATACAGCAGCAATCTCATGGCTTCCGCCTCAATGCGGTCATGAATCACCCGTAAAGGGGAAGGCAACCCGCAGGTCGAGAACAGATTGGAAAGTGTCTTGGGAGAACGGCAAAGAATATCGGCATAATCCTGCACTTGCTTCTTCTCCTTGAAATGCCGGTCCACTAATACGTAATACTGCCGGATGATGTCAAACGTCTTTTCCTTCTCCTGCCCCACCCCGAAACGCTGGCGCGCAATGCGTGTGCAGGTAATGATGAAACGTTTCAAGACAATGCGTAGCATCTCCTCCTGCAGATTGTCATGGATGACCGATTCCTGCCGGAAAATGCGGACTATGTCATGCAGGTTGGAAGACTGCCCGGCAGAAAGCGCCAGTCTCATCACCTTGGAAGAGCCATAAAAAAGGAATCCATTGCAAGAGACCTCGTTGTCATGTCCATAGATGCAATAAAAATTGCTGTTGAATACAAACGTCAGGTATTCACCGTCCACCTCTTTTACCTCCAGGTGATGCAACGGGGTCAAGGTCACGATTTCATCCTTTTCCAGGCGCATGGGGATATGGTCTATTTCCAGAGTGAGCGTACCGCTCTGTACCCAAATGAATTTATACAGAGTCTTGTCACGTTGCAGCGACGCACGCTCATGGTAGCTGGAAGTCATGGCTATGTTGCCATTCAAGCGGGTGTTCAGTTGATAATCCATAAAAAACAGATTGTTTTAGTAAATAACAAAGATAGCGAATATCTTGTTTGCTACTGATTATTTCCCCACTTTTGTAGCCGTTTTGCTGTTCTTTAATTTTTAACCTTTAATGTCTTCATGCAAATGTTCCCCGTCATATTTGTATCTCTCGGTCCCGGCGAACCGGAACTGATTACCATAAAAGGCTTGAAAGCCCTGCAGGCAGCCGACTGTATTTTCTGTCCCGAGACACTGGCCAAAGATGGAAACAGAGTTTCACGCGCAGCCGACATCCTATTGCAACTCGACATTCCGGAAAACACGGTGCGCCGCTTTCCACTCCCCATGAGCAAACAGCGCGAAAAAGCCCTGAGCGCCTACGACGAGGTCTATATGGAGAGCTCCACCCTCCGGCAACAAGGAAAGAAGGTCTGTATCGTTGCCGAAGGAGATGCCGGATTCTACTCTTCCATACACTATGTATATGACAAACTGCAGGCAGACGGCATCCCCGTGGAACACATCCCCGGTATCCCCGCCTTCATTGCCGCCGGCGCACTGGGCGGGCTCCATGTAGCCAGCCAGGAAGAGCGGCTGACGGTGATACCCGGCATTACTACGACAGAAGAGATAGAGAAACTGACAAGCGAAAACAGTGCGGTTGTCATCATGAAGCTGTCCAGATGCACCGATGAGATTCACCGCTGCATCCGCCTGCATCCCGAATACCGGTATCACTATTTTGAGAATGTAGGCACTCCGGAAGAGAAGTATATCAATGACAGCAAGCGGATAGCGACCATCCGCTTCCCCTATTTTTCCCTGCTTATCATTCGTACAGAGACCTTTTGAGCCCGATTTAATACAATTTCGCACGCCATAGGCATTATTTTAATGAAAATGGGTTACCTTTGCGCCGTTGAAATATAAATAAAGATAAGAACATGAAGAAAGTCGCTTTTTATATGCTGATGCTGGTTATGAGCATCGGTTGTGCCTATGCCCAAGGAAAGGCAGACATCAAATTCGAACAGACCACCCACAACTTCGGCACATTCTCCGAGAACAGCCCGGTGGTCAGCTACACCTTTAAGTTCACAAACGTAGGCGATGCTCCGCTTGTCATCCATCAGGCCGTGGCTTCCTGCGGATGTACCGTTCCCGAATACTCACAGGAACCGATAGCACCTGGAAAGACGGGCACAGTGAAAGTAACCTATAATGGAACCGGAAGATACCCCGGCCACTTCAAGAAATCCATTACCCTGCGCACCAATGCCAAAACGGAAATAATGCGATTGTTTATCGAAGGAGATATGACGGCAAAAGATGCCAAATAAGCATTTTACCATACAGAATTAAGGAGATTTTTTTAAATCTCCTTTTTTTTGCTTTCTTTGAACTCCATAACGAAAAACATAAAACTACAAAACCTATGAAACAAGAAGAAGAACCTATCACCGGACTAGCAGAAAATGCGTTCCGTGAATTGAAACTGGGAGAAGTGTACAACCCTTTGATGAGCCCGGACAAGAAGTATTCAGAAGTAAATGCCTGGTCGGTGACGTGGGGTATTCTGATGGCCATCCTCTTTTCGGCCGCAGCAGCCTATCTGGGGCTGAAGGTGGGGCAAGTATTCGAAGCAGCCATCCCCATCGCCATCATTGCCGTCGGCGTATCGGGTGCCGCCAAACGCAAGAATGCACTGGCCGAAAACGTCATTATCCAGTCCATCGGCGCCAGCTCGGGCGTCATCGTGGCAGGCGCCATCTTCACCCTTCCGGCACTTTATATCCTTCAGGAAACCTATCCGAAAGAAATCACCGTCACCTTCGCACAAGTCTTTATCAGCTCCCTGCTGGGAGGTGTGCTGGGTATTCTCTTCCTGATTCCCTTCCGCAAATATTTCGTGAGCGACATGCACGGCAAGTATCCCTTCCCCGAGGCAACAGCCACCACGCAAGTGCTCGTCTCCGGCGAAAAGAGCGGCAGCCAGGCAAAACCGTTACTCATGGCAGGTATCATCGGCGGTCTATATGACTTCATCGTGGCAACCTTCGGCTGGTGGAACGAGAATTTCACCACCCGCGTATGCGGCTTCGGCGAAATGCTGGCCGAGAAAGCCAAGCTGGTGTTCAAGGTTAACACGGGTGCTGCCGTGCTTGGTCTGGGCTATATCGTAGGGCTGAAATACGCGTCCATCATCTGTGCCGGCTCACTGGCCGTATGGTGGATTATTATCCCCGGCATGTCCATGATTTGGGGAGACTCCGTACTGAACCAATGGAACCCCGAGATTACGGCAACCGTAGGCGCCATGACTCCGGAAGAAGTCTTCAAATATTATGCCAAGAGCATCGGTATCGGTGGCATTGCCATGGCAGGCATCATCGGCATTATCAAGTCCTGGGGCATCATCAAGAGTGCCGTAGGGCTGGCTGCCAAGGAAATGGGTGGTAAATCCAATGTAGAGGCCGGCGTAAAACGCACGCAACGGGACATCTCCATGAAGATTATCGCCATCGGTTCCACCATCACACTGCTGCTGGTTGTTCTCTTCTTCTACTTCGATGTGATGCAGGGCAACCTGGCACATACCATTGTAGCCATCCTGCTTGTGGCAGGCATCGCTTTCCTATTTACCACCGTGGCCGCCAATGCCATTGCGATTGTGGGCACAAACCCCGTATCCGGAATGACGTTGATGACATTGATCCTGGCATCCGTGGTCATGGTAGCCGTAGGGTTGAAAGGTCCCGAAGGAATGGTTGCCGCACTGGTGATGGGCGGTGTTGTATGTACGGCACTGTCCATGGCAGGAGGCTTCATCACAGACTTGAAAATCGGTTACTGGCTGGGCAGCACACCTGCCAAACAGGAGACCTGGAAGTTCCTCGGAACCCTCGTTTCCGCCGCTACCGTAGGTGGTGTAATGATTATCCTGAACAAGACGTACGGTTTCACCAGCGGACAATTGGCCGCTCCACAGGCCAATGCCATGGCAGCCGTTATCGAACCTCTGATGAACGGTGTGGGTGCGCCCTGGCTGCTCTATGGTATAGGTGCAGTGCTGGCCGTCATCCTCAACTTCTGCAAGATTCCCGCACTGGCGTTCGCACTGGGCATGTTCATCCCGTTGGAACTGAATGTTCCGTTGGTAGTGGGCGGTGCCATCAACTGGTACGTGACCAGCCGCAGCAAGGATGCCGCTCTCAATGCCGAACGTGGAGAGAAAGGCACACTGCTGGCCTCCGGTTTCATTGCCGGCGGTGCACTGATGGGTGTGGCAAGCGCCGCCATGCGTTTCGGAGGAATCAACCTCGTGAACGATGCATGGTTACAGAATACCTGGTCTGAAGTACTGGCACTAGGTGCATACGTCCTGCTGATATGCTATCTCATCAAAGCTTCCATGAAAACCAAATAGTTGAAATCTCACAAGCTCAACATTTGAAAGGAATAAGGGGGACGGAAAGTCCCCTTATTCCTTTCAGACCAAATAACTTTAAATATAAGAAACATGAAAAAGATTCTATTATTCTTTTCTTTATTTACAACGGCCCTATTATTTGCACAAAATCCCGTCGAATTGCCTTTATGGCCCGACAAAGCCCCCAACAACAGCAGACCGTCCGAAGCAGAACAGAACTATAACAGTGAATGGGTAACCAACATTACCGTCCCTACCCTCACCATCTTCCCGGCTTCCCAGCCCAACGGTATGGCCATCATCATGTGTCCGGGAGGCGCTTACAGCGGTCTTGCCATGCGCCACGAAGGACTCGACATGGCCTCCTGGCTCAATGCACAAGGCATTACGTACGCAGTACTGAAGTACCGCATGCCCAACGGCCACAATGAAATCCCCCTTTCTGATGCCGAACAAGCCATTCGCCTCATACGCGAACATGCTGCCGAATGGGGCGTCAACCCTCAGCGCGTAGGCATCATGGGAGCCTCTGCAGGCGGACATTTGGCCGCTTCGCTAGCCACTCTCTACAGCAGTGACAAAACCCGTCCCGATTTTCAGATACTGTTCTATCCGGTCATCTCCATGCAACCGGGTATCACTCATGGAGGCTCACGCACCAATCTCCTCGGAGAAAACCCGTCTCAGGAACTGGAACAGAAATACTCACTCGAAAGACAGGTATCGGCACGCACCCCCCAAGCTTTCATCATGCTTTCTTCGGACGACGATGCGGTGCCACCCATCAATGGCATCGGCTATTTCCTCGCCCTGCGCGACCATAAAGTACCTGCCAGCCTGCATGCCTACCCTACCGGCGGACATGGCTGGGGATTCCGTGACAACTTCCCCTACAAGCGTCAATGGACCGAAGAACTGGAGAAGTGGCTGCGTGAAGGGCTCGTATTCCCCGGCCTCTGAATCTGCCTCAAAAGAATTTATAAATATTTAATCCGGCAGTATTGAATTTAATTCCCCCGTATTAAGCTTTTATAAAAAGGATGTAGTAAATTTGCTGCATCCTTTTTACGTTTAAGAACAGTAATAATCAAAAGAAAGAAAAATGAAAACAATGACTAAATTTATGTTCAGCGCCCTCTGTGCGGCAACTCTGGTAACTTCCGTTTCTGCCCAGGGAGGGAAAGATATGTTGAGCAATGGAATAAAGTATCTGGATGTGCCATACGTGGCCCATACGCTGGAGGCAGATGGTCCCGAGGAACTCGTCATCAACTGCGATGAGGTAGACTGCACCACGCTGGTGGAATATGTGCTGGCAGAGACACTCACCCCCAAATTGGCCGACGGAGACATTTCGGAAAGCGCTTTCGCCGATAACCTGCAGAAAATCCGTTACCGTGACGGTAAAATCGACGGGTACACTTCCCGCCTGCATTATATTGCCGACTGGATAAACAATGGCGTACGCAACGGCTTCCTTCAGGATGTAACGGATGCCATGAGTCCCGACACCGAACAGTTATCAATCTCCTACATGTCTTCCCACCCCCAACTCTACAAGCAGCTGGCAAATTCTCCGGAGAACATAGCCAAAATGAAGAAGATAGAGCAATCCTTGTCCGGCAAGGAAGTTCACTATCTTCCCAAAGCCAAACTTCCCGCCGATGGCCTCCCGTGGATTAAAGACGGCGATATCATAGCCATCACTACCAACACTCCGGGGCTGGATGTAGCCCACATGGGAATCGCTTTCTATGCAGACAGCAAACTCCTGCTGGTACACGCTTCCTCTACCGACAAGAAAGTGGTGGCCTCCAAAGTCTCCTTGTCCCAAATGCTGAAAGACAATAATAAGTGGACGGGAATACGGGTGCTGAGAATGAAGAAATAAGGTGAAATTCTATAATATGGAAAAGGCGATGGAGAATCAAATCTTCATCGCCTTTTCCATATATATGATTGTTCGTTCCTATTCCTCCACGACAATATATTCATCAATATTCCGTGTTTCTTTACTGAGGTTCACACCTACTTTCACTAATTTCCTGCCATCCAAGGTATAAGGAATCAGATACCCCTTCTCATCTATTTGTTTCAGAGCTGCGTCGGCTGTACCGTCCAGTTTGAACTCAAAAACATAAATAGCGGTAGGGGTATGAACTACTGCGTCCGCACGACCACGGCTACTGCGAACCTCGGACCGGATGAACTGTCCCAGCAAAGTAAACACTACATGAAAAATAACTTGATAATGACGTTCCATATCATCACTCAACTCGTACGGAATACCGGAGAAGAATATCTTAAGACGCTCCATAAACGCCTCCACATCCCCACTCTTCAATTCACGCATGAATTTAGCGATGTGGAAACCAGTCTCATCATCAGTAACTTTAGTATAAAAAGGAACCAGAAAATTCAGAAAGCCGTAACGTACCTCATCATTCGGAAAGCCTAAAGTGTATAGCTTCACATCATCATCATACCCTTTTATGGTCAAATAACCACTTTGATAAATCATCGGAAGAGGATTATTTGTTTCCGCACGATATTCAGAGAAAGCGGAAGCCAGCACTTCCACTCCATCTATCAATAGACGTATATCGTAATCACTCTGCTTCAGCAAGTCAACCAAGTAAGTAGGTGTGCCGGTCTGAAACCAATAGTGCCCCATCTCTTCTGCATCAAAAGCATTCAATACACTGAACGGATTGAACATTCCTACACCTTCCGGATGAAAATGATAACCATCATATTGACGTTCCATCAAATCAATCACTTCTTGTAAGGATATCCCTCTTCGTTTAGCCAGTCTCTCAAGTTCCGGCAGAAAGGTTTTCAACAACTCCTCTTTGGTAATACCACACAAAGCAGCGTAAGGAGACTTCATGCTGATATCATTCAGCTGATTCAAGTCACTGAACACACTTACTTGCGCAAACTTGGTCACTCCGGTCAGGAAAACAAAACGAAGATAACGGTCAGCGCTCTTCAAGACACCGTAGAACGCTTTCAATATTTTCCGATACTCATCCAGCAAGTTCTCATCCAAGACCGCTTGAAGCAATGGCTTGTCATACTCATCAATCAGCACAACAACCTGCTTTCCTGTCTGTATGCATGCCTGCTCTATCACGTAAGCAAAACGCTCTTCCGGACTACGGTCTTTCTTCTCTTGACCATAAAGCAGTTCCCATTTCTCCAGATACTGATTAAGCATAGCCGTCAGGTCAGCAGCAGTTTCATATTTCCGGGCATTCAAATCCAAGTGCAAAACCGGATATTCTTCCCATTCCTTTTCCAGCTGTTCAATGGCCAAACCTTGAAACAAATCCTTGCGTCCTTGAAAGTAGGCTTCAAAAGTAGAAAGAAGCAGGCTCTTGCCAAAACGACGGGGACGGCTCAGGAAATAAGGAGTAGAAGTAGATGCTATTTGATAAATCATAGCCGTCTTATCTACATAAAGAAAACCGCCTTCACGTAGTTTATCAAAAGTCTGTATGCCTATCGGCAGTTTACGTATCTGTTCCATGTTATTATAACCTGATTGGTGTATGACAAAGGTACGATTTTATTCCTCCACGACAATATATTCATCAATATTCCGTGTTTCTTTACTGAAGTTCACACCTACTTTCACTAATTTCCTTCCATCCAAGGTATAAGGAATCAGATACCCCTTTTCATCTATTTGCTTCAGAGCTGCGTCGGCCGTACCGTCCAGTTTGAACTCAAAAACATAAATAGCGGTAGGGGTATGAACCACTGCGTCCGCACGGCCGCGGCTGCTGCGAACCTCGGACCGGATGAACTGTCCCAGCAAAGTAAACACTACATGAAAAA
>ERZ777306.4158-NODE-4158-length-13653-cov-6.785998_pt1 | contig 13653 bp, 12 predicted proteins | sample MGYA00374966_ERZ777306 | MGnify/ENA primary metagenome ERZ777306 (study PRJEB29329, sample SAMN06343882) | mouse gut metagenome | isolation source: Mouse cecum | place: Austria: Vienna | collected 2014-11-15 ...
AAGAAAGGACGTTCTCATGATTCAATTCAAGTCTGAACAAGGTGAGATCTCCGTCAGCAGCGCCGTGTTTTCCAACATCACGGGCATGGCCGCCACCAACTGCTTCGGCGTCAAGGGCATGGCCTTCCGCTCAATGACGGACGGACTGGTTCACCTGCTGCGCCGCGAGGCTATGAGCAAGGGCGTCAGCATCACGTATCACGACGACAGTTCCATCTCCATTGAGCTTCACATCATCGTGGAAAACGGCGTCAATCTCCCCGCCGTCTGCCGCTCGATTATGAACGAGGTGCGCTATGTGGTGGAGAAAAACACCGGCGTCACCGTCCGGGCCGTGGATGTCTGCGTCGACTCCATGACCCTTTGAGGGAGGAAGAGATCGAATGAATGAACAAATTACCGGCGCGCTCTTCAAGCGGATGATTCTTCACGGCGCCGCCGCCATCACGGCCCAGAAACAGGCCATCAACGACCTCAACGTCTTCCCCGTTCCCGACGGCGACACGGGCACCAACATGTCCATGACCATCGGCGCCGCCGTGACGGAGCTGAAGAAGACCGAACCCGCCGCCCTGGACAAGGCCGTGTCCATCACCGCCTCCGCCCTGCTCCGCGGAGCCAGGGGCAACTCCGGCGTCATTCTCTCCCTGCTCTTCCGGGGACTTTCCAAGGGTTTGAAGGGCTGCGAGACCGCCGACGCCGCCACATTTGCCGCCGCCATGCAGGAGGGCGTCTCCTCCGCCTACAAGGCCGTGATGAAGCCCGCCGAGGGCACGGTTCTGACGGTGTCTCGCCTTGCCGCCAAGCGGGCGGCGGAGGCCGCCGGAGAGGAGCGGGACTTTGAGAAGGTCTTGAGCGCCGCCATTCAGGAGGGGTACGACGCCCTGGCCCAGACCATCGAAATGAACCCGGTGCTGAAAAAGGCCGGCGTTGTGGACGCCGGCGGCAAGGGCTATCTGCTGATTCTGGAGGGCATGCTGGCCGAGCTCCGGGGAGAGCCCATGCCGGAAGCCCAGGAGGACGCGCCCCAGAAGGCCAAAGCCGATTTCGACGTGTTCTCCACCGAGGAGATCACCTTCGCTTTTGACACCGTGTTCATCGTCCGCAAGAACGACCCCAACGTCAATCTGGACCCCTTCCGGGCCTATCTCAACAGCATCGGCGACAGCTTGGTCATCGGCGAGGACGACGAGGCCTTTAAGGTCCATGTCCATACCAATATCCCCGGCAGCGCCCTGACCGAGTCCCAGAAGTACGGCACGCTGGAGCTGGCGAAGATTGAAAACATGCGAACCCAATATGAGGATGTAGCCGCAGGAAAGAAGGCCCAGAGCGTGGACGACCTGGAGATGGAGGAAGAGTCCTCCGCAGGCGGACATGTGGTGGCCCCGCCGGAGAAAAAATACGGGTTCCTTTCCGTCTGCGCCGGAGACGGCTTGGCGGCTGTGTTCCAGGACCTGGGCGTGGACGGCGTGGTATCCGGCGGTCAGACCATGAACCCCTCTACGGAGAGCATCCTGGAGGTCGTGGATCAGATTCCCGCCGAGACCGTATTCGTCCTGCCTAACAACGGCAATATCATCATGGCCGCCCAGCAATGCGCGGCGCTGACGGAGAAAAATGTAGTGGTCATCCCCACCAAGACCGTTCCCCAGGGCATCACCGCCATGATGAATGTGGACTTTGATGCTCCCGATGTACAGACGCTGACCGACACTATGACGGACAGTCTCTCCGGCGTCACCACCGCCCAGATCACCTACGCCGCCAGGGACTCGGACTTTGACGGCTTCGACATCAAGGCGGGGGACTATCTGGCACTGGAAGAGGGAAAACTCTTTGGCACGGACAGCTCTCTCCGCACGCTGTTGGAGCGGCTGGCGGCGGACGCGGCCAAGCGGGGCGCATCCTTCATCTCCCTTTACGCCGGCGAGGACGTGAAGGAGGAGGACGCCCAGCAGGCCGGAAAGCTCTTCGAAACCGCCTGTCCCGGCGCGGAGGTCATGGTTCTCTCTGGCGGGCAGCCCGTATACTACTATATTATTTCCATGGAATAACCCCCAGGCCCGGACCTGAATAAGGCCGGGCCTGTTTCTCTGACCAAAAGGAGGTTCCATCATGACCGTCGGCCGTTTCGCCCCCTCCCCCAGCGGGCGCATTCACCTGGGAAATATCCTCTGCTGCCTCCTGGCCTGGCTCAGCGCCCGGCAGAAGGGCGGGCGGGTAGTTCTGCGGATCGAAGACCTGGATACCGCGCGCTGTCCCCCCCGCTACGCGGAGCAGATGATGGCGGACCTCCGCTGGCTGGGGCTGGACTGGGACGAAGGTCCCATCACCGGCGGGCCGGACGAGCCCTACTTTCAAAGCCGGCGGACGGAGCTCTACCGGTCCGCTTTGGAAACGCTGGAGGCTCGGGGACTGGTCTACCCCTGCTTCTGCACCCGGGCCGAGCTCCACGCCGCCAGCGCCCCTCACCGGGAAGACGGCTTGACCGTCTACCCGGGAACCTGCCGGAACCTTACCGGCGCGGAACGGGCCGAGCGGGCAACGCGCCGCTCCCCCGCCCTGCGCCTCCGGGTCCCGGCAGAGGAGCAGAGCTTTATCGACGGACATATGGGACCATACCGCCAGCGGCTGGACCGGGACTGCGGGGATTTTCTTCTCCGGCGCTCCGACGGCATGTTCGCCTATCAGCTGGCCGTGGTGGTAGACGACGCCGCCATGGGTGTCACGGAAGTAGTCCGAGGGGCGGACCTGCTGTCCTCCACGCCGAGGCAGCTGTATCTCTATCACCTCCTGGGGCTGACGCCGCCGGAGTTCTATCATTTCCCCCTTCTGCTGGCCCCGAACGGACGGCGGTTCTCCAAGCGGGACGCCGACGCGGGGCTGGACCGCCTCCAGGACCGTGTCACGGCGGAGGAATTGTTGGGAAAGCTGGCTCAGCTCTCCGGCTTCCACCCTTCCGGCGAACCGGCGGCGGCGGAAGCGCTGCTGGGAGAATTTTCCTGGAAATATGTGCCGCAGGAGGACATCCGGCTGCCAGAGCAGCTATTTGACGAGAGCATTTGTCAAGGGGGAATTTCACCCAAAAGATGAAATCCCCCCGGTAAAACGGAACTTAATATCACACTTTTCCCTACCATTCACACGCATTTCTTAATCATATTCTTCACAGATAAATTTGAAATCCTCAGTCTTGCGCAACGTTGCCAAAGCATATTTCTCAATATGCTTCGTCATGATTTCTACCGCATACTGGAAATTTTCTGACGGATGGCCCTCGGCACAGCGCACCATTGTGATCAGCATCCCGTTGTCACCCTTGATATCTTCTGATGGGTAATTGCCAGAGTTATCACAGGCATCCTCATCGTGGTATTTCCGTCTTACTGCCTCCATTTGCGCCACGGTGCCAATCACGGCATGGTAATCCATGTTATCGCCGTCACAGTAATAGTCGATAAAAAGTCTTGCTACAACATCTGTGCATTGTTGGAACTGCTCGATTATGGCATCTGCATTTCGGATAGCAAATCTCCGAATTTTCTCCTTAGCATCTTCCTCACTTTCATAACGGATGTACAAAAGTGTTTCTCGTCCCTTAAGTACGGCCGTGATCTTTTGAAGGGTCCCATCCTTGCCATAGACGGCACGCAGCGTCCGAACGAGCTCCCCCTCCGGCACGCTGTACAACGTCATCTTACGCCATTCTTGCCCAACAGGAATATTATAGTCAAGCATTTGATACTGTGCGTCATAGTCAAAGGAGACAGCGTTGTCTCCCTCGATATCTTGACTAAAATCAGCAACGCTGTATACGCCTTCTTTGTAGGTGAGCGGAAAGTCACGCAATTCCAACATTTTGAGGTTCTCCTTCTACAAAATTTCCGATTTGACAGCCTATTACGAGCAAAGTATAGCACCAATAGAGGCAACATTCAACCTTTGTTTTTGAACACTGGCAGTAGTAGCAAGCAATGGCTCGGTATATACCGACCCGTTTGCTTGTTGGTGGCTGACCGCCCCCCAAGCCCCTATGAAATCGGAAACCGCTGCTTCCGATTTTTAAGCCACCTCCGGCATCTGCTGTACTGCTCTGACCGGCAGGGACCGAAACTGTTCCACATAGTTGATCGGCATATGACCTTGTATGGCCGCCCCCTGCCGATGGCCGCTTAGAAGCCCGTATTTTTCAAGGGATACGAGCGCCTAATTGTCCACATAGCGTCAACAGCCTTAAAAGAAAAAGGGGACGCCCCAGGTATCCGGAACGCCCCGACCTGCCCGTCAGCTTTTGCTCTTATCAGGCCCATAGGCAAGACAGGTATATACCTTCGACACTTTCCCCGCCTTCCCGCAACCGCCATTCTGCCACAAACGAGCCGCTGCCTCTTGTATTTGGGTGGTGGTTAAATTCACCCTTTACAGCATACATCTGAGTAAAAGACCGGGGACAAAGTCCCCGGTCTTTTTATAGAAAGGTCTCAATCGCTTTCGGCTCCTGGAAGTTCTTCTCCAGCATGGCCACATGGGACAGGAACGCCGGGTCATCAAAATACTTGGCATGGTGGGTACACTTCCGCACACAGGCCTGGCACTTGATGCAGGTCCCAGGCACCTCCGCCACATTCTCCGGATTGACCGCCCCCATGGGACAGACTCTGGCGCATACGCCGCAGCTGCAGCATTTTCCGAAGTCTGTCTGGGGCTTGGCCTTCAAAAACTTTGCCGGCTCTCCGTCCAGACCCTTGGGAATGTAATAAGGAGCGGAGGGATCACCCGGAACCGCCACCGGACCAGGGATCTCTTCCAATTCCCGGATCTTTCCGGCAATCCGTTTGGCAAATTCCTGTATGGTCCGCTTGTCCTCCCAATCAGGGCGGCCGTCTCCCAGCGCATCGGTAAAGGCGTGACGGCCCGGAAAGGCCCCAGCGGCAACGGTATGGAAGCCCCCGGACTCCAGAAGGGCGCACAGCTCCGCCAGCGAATGGTCAAAGGCCCGGTTGCCAAAGGTCACCGCCGCTACTGCCAGGGCTCCATTTCCCTGGAGTTTCGCCTGAAAATCCGGCGCAATTTTGTTGGGCAGGCGTCCGGCATAGGTGGGAGCCCCCACAATCACCAGTTCCCCCCTGCTGAAAGACAGCGTCTCTCTCCGTTCCGCCGGCCTTGTGAAGCTCCGGCAGGTCAGGGGAAGGGAAAGCGCCTCCGCCAATGCCTCCGCCAACGTGCGGACCACCTTGTCCGTTACGCCGGCGGCGCTGAAGTAAACCGCGCTTATCCGATTCAATTCCATATAAGCGTCTCCTTTTCATTCCGCCATTTGACGACCCGCCCTGATGAGGCTTCTCACCGGGGCGGGTCAAACTGAACTAAATGGAAAAATCCTCTTTACGAAGCTTCTGCGTGTTCAGCGCCGCCGGACGGGGCGGGACACGCTTCATCGGGTCGTAGCGGAAAGCCCGGCAGGAATGCTCTACCGGCACTACGCCCTTTTTGATACAGGCAACCTCCCTCTCGTTCAGCCGCTGGCCCCGCTGGCAGTATGCGCAGCGGGGATCAATGTCTTTTCGAAACAGCATATGGACCTTCCTTCCGCACGGCGAACGCCAAGGCATTTCCGCATTCTCAAGTTAATGAATCATGGACGGCAGTACTCAGACGGTGCTCAGACAAACGGTTTCCTCTTCCGCGGCGGCATGGATGCCAATAATGGGATTTTCATAGCTGTCGATGATCCTCGTGGCCATGGGGTCCTCCAGCTCCTTCTGGATGGTCCGCCGGAGATTTCGGGCGCCATAGGTCCGGGAATAGGACTTTTTCGTCAGGAAGTCCACCACGCTGGCGTCATAGGTAAAGGTGATGCCCTTTTCCCTGAGAGAGGCTTTCAGCTCGTCCAGCATAATCCGGGCAATGGCCTGGAAATTCTCCTCAGAGAGGCGGTTGAAAGTAATCACCGCGTCTACCCGGTTGATGAACTCCGGGCGGAGGAACTGCTGAAGGGCCTTCATGGCCTTCTCGCTGTCCTGCTGGCTGAGACTGCGGTCAAATCCCACCGTCCCCTCCTTCGTGGCGCTGCCGGCGTTGGACGTCATGACGATGATGGTGTTTTCAAAATTCACCTTCCGGCCATGGGCGTCGGTGATCTCCCCGTCGTCCAGAATCTGCAAAAGCACGTTCAGCACATCGGGGTGGGCCTTCTCAATTTCGTCGAAGAGGACGACGGCATAGGGCTTTCGTCGAATCTTCTCCGTCAGCTGCCCCGCCTCGTCATACCCCACATAGCCCGGAGGGGAGCCCACAATCCGGGAGACGGAGTGCTTCTCCATAAACTCCGACATATCCAGACGGATCAGGGCATCCGGAGTGTTGAAGAGGTCCGTGGCCAGCTGCTTCACCAGCTCCGTCTTTCCAACGCCGGTGGACCCCACAAAGATGAAGCTGACCGGCTTATGCTTGGGAGAAATGCCCACCCGGTTCCGCCGGACGGCGGCGGAGACAGAAGCGATGGCCTCGTCCTGGCCGATGATATGCCCCTTCAGCCGCGTCTCCAGCTGGGAGAGGCGCTGGAACTCCTGCTCGCGGATGCGGGAGGCGGGAATTTTGGTCCACAGCTCGATAACGTGGGCCAGATTTTCCATGGTGAGCTGCGGCTGTCCCTTCTCATTCAGGGTTTTCAGCTCCGTACTCAACTGGAGGTCCCGGCTCTTCAGCTCCGCCATGCGGGCGTAGTCCTCCTCGGATTTCTCCTCCTTCTCCTCCAGCATGGTCCGCTCCTTGGCGTAGTCGTCCACCTCCCGCTGAATCTGCATGCGGCGGGAGATGTCCGGGTCCTTCAGATTCAGGTCGCTGCTGGCCTCGTCGATGAGGTCGATGGCCTTGTCCGGCAGGAAACGGTCCGTGATGTAACGCTCGCTGAGCAGCACCGCCTGACGGAGAATGCCCTCCGTCAGCTTCACGCCGTGGAATTCCTCGTACTTGGGAGCCAGGCCCTTCAAGATTTTGATGGAATCCTCCACCGACGGCTCGTTGACCGTCACCGGCTGGAAGCGGCGCTCCAGGGCGGCGTCCTTTTCAATGTGCTTGCGGTACTCGTTGAACGTGGTGGCGCCGATGACCTGAATCTCCCCCCGGCTCAAGGCGGGCTTGAGAATGTTGGCGGCGTTCATGCTGCCCTCGGCGTCTCCAGCCCCCACCAGGTTGTGAACCTCGTCGATCATCAGCACGATGTTGCCGATCCGTTTTACCTCGTCAATCAGGCCCTTCATCCGGCTCTCAAACTGGCCCCGGAACTGCGTGCCGGCCACCAGCGCTGTCAGGTCCAGAAGGTAGACCTCCTTTTCCCGGAGCTTGAAGGGCACATCTCCGGCGGCAATCCGCTGGGCCAGCCCCTCGGCAATGGCGGTCTTGCCCACGCCGGGCTCGCCGATGAGACAGGGGTTGTTCTTCTGGCGGCGATTCAAAATCTGGACCACCCGCTCGATCTCCTCCGTCCGGCCAATCACCGGGTCCAGCTTGCCGTCCTTGGCCTTCTGCGTCAGAGAGATGCAGTAATTCTCCAGATACTTCCGCTTGGCGTTCTTGGGGGAATCCTTCTTCTCCCTGCGCTCGCTCCGGCCCTCCTCGGCGCCCTCCTTGGAGGACTCGCCGCCGGAGAACAGACGGTTCAGGAAGGGAAAGGTGGCGGTTTTGCCCTCTTCCTCCTCCTCGCCCTCCTCTCCGCCGGGAAGGTCCTCAATGTTCTCCACGCCGTTCATGGCCTGCATCATCTCGCTGTTCAGCGTCTCCAGGTCCTCGTCGGAGATGCCCATGCGCTTCATCATGTCGTCCACCTGGGGCAGTCCCAGCTCCTTGGCGCACTTCAGGCACAGGCCCTCGTTAATGGTCTTCTCGCCGTCCAGCTTGGAAATGAATACCACGGCGACGTTCTTTTTGCATCTGGAACAAAGTGTCGGCTGCATACCTCTTAAACCTCCACGCGCCCTGGGGCGCTTTTGAATTAATATCGAACCCGAAAGGCCAACCCCCGGGTCTCCCCTTACAAACCCAGGAACGCCAGCGCGTCCAGGGGAGAGTGGGTGGTGAAAAACCGGAATATCCAGCTGCTCTCCTGTCCGTCAAAGGACATGCCCAGCAGCCGCAGAACCCATACCGCCAAAAACAGCAGCAGCGCCCCCTCCGCCAGACCGATCAGGCCGCCGCCCAACGCGTTCAGCCCATGGAGACCCGGCAGCTTCAAAACCGCGTCCAGCATCCGCACCAGCAGGTGCAGGGCGACGGTCAGCAGAGAGAAGGACAGCAGATACAATATGCCGTAGAGCACGGATTGGGCCAAACTCTCCACCACTGCCGCCGCGATCGAGGCCCCGGTTTCCCGGACGGTCTCCTGGGCGCGGCTGGAAAGCGCGTCCCGCCGGACCTGATCTACGCCCAGCAGATCCAGCAGTTCCGCCAGAGGCAGATGGCCCTCTTCCCCCGGCATTCTTCCAGAGAGCTGTTCCTGAACCGCCTCCTCCAGGCGGGACTCAATCCGCTTTTCAATCACCGGGACAATCAGCTTCGCCGCCGGTGCCGTCAGAGCTGAGGCGATCATCCCCGCCCCCGCCAGAGAAAATGCCACCACCAGCAGGCCCGCCAGCGTCCGCAGCAGCCCCTTCCAGGCCCCCAGCAGCGCAAAACCCGCCAATACCACAAGGGCGATGGCATCTATTATAACAGGTGTCGTCAAACTTTCCTACCTCTTCCCATGTAAACGTTTTGTGAACTTGCCCCTAAATTTTTGTCGCTCAAGGCAAAAACAGGCTGGCAGAGCCGGAAGACAGCAACAGCACCGAGCCGTCGGAGCGCATCAGGGCCTCCCGGGCGTCTCCCGTTCCCCGGAGCGTGGCGTAGGTCTGAAGGTCCTGGTTATAGACCGTGAGATGGTCGGCGTAGAGCACCGCCAGATACCGGCCGGAGGCGGAAATGCTCAGCACCTCCTCCCGCACGTCAATGGTTCCCAACTCCTCGCCGTCCTTGTCCACCGTGACCAGACGCCCCACGCTGCCGGAGCGGTAACGATTCAAAAGCAGCGCCGCGAAGCCTGTGCCGCCCAGGTCATACTCCCGGAGATAAGCTCCGCCGTAGGAATACGACCCGCTGATCTCCCCGCCTGGGCTCGCGAAGGTCAAAGCCGTATCGGAAACCGTAACCAGACGCCCCTCCTGCTCTCCAACGGCGGCCACCAGCCCGCCGGAAATGCTGTAGTTGGCTTTCGGCTCCTCCTCCGGCATCTCGTAGAGCACAATATTGCTGACAAACACGCCGTTTTCCTGGCCCAGGGTCACCGCCGCCAGGCGGTTCCCCAGGGTATACCCATCCAACACAAAGCGCTGGGAGGACTGAAACTCGAAGGCTGGCGCCAGCAGCTCCCGGTCATAGACGGTGACGCTGCCCTTAAATCCCCGCTTCTGGGCCGTCACGGTCAGGACGCCGTTTTTATTCAGGGCGGCGGCTATGTAGGGCTCCTCCTCCTGGGCGGTGAGCTCCAGCAAAAGCCCCGTTTGATCCAAAACATACAGCGCTGTTCCCCCCACGTCATAGGCCACGGCTCTGCCGCCGCCGACGGAGAGGGCGGGGGCCGTCATGGTCACGGAGGTGGACCAGACCTCCTCCCCCGCACTGTTAAACAGGCTCAAAGCGGCGTCCGACAGCACCACCAAACTCTCACCCAACAGGGCAAAGCGGTTTTTGGAGGCGGCGTCATAGTGATAGACCACCTCGCCGCCCACCTGCTCCGCCCGCCCATAATGGAGGTAGCGCCGGAGAACATCAAAGCCGGTGCCGTCTCGGTAGGCCGCAAACAGCACCACCAGCAGCACCGCCGCCAGCATCAGGGCAAAGCTCAGGAAGCTGCGGACAGGATGCCGTTCCTCTTTGGAATTGTCCACGGAGTTGTCCACGCGTTTCTCACTCATTCAGCCGCTCATCCTCATACCAGATTCTCGTCAGATACAGCCCGCCGGGAGGCACGGTGGGCCCCGCCAGGGTCCGGTCGCCGCTCTCCAGAATGGCGGGGATGTCCTCCGGGGCAAACTTGCCCTCGGCGGCGTACAGCACGGTGCCGGTAATGGCCCGGACCATATTGTACAAAAAGCCATCGGCGCAGACCCGGAGCTCCAACAGGTCCCCGTTCCGGGTCACGTCGCACCAATGGATGGTCCGCACGGTGGTCCTCGTCTCCGTCCCCACCGAGCGGACGGCCCGGAAATCGTGGGTCCCCACAAACATATGGGCGGCCCGGTTCAAAAAGTCCTCATCCAGCCGCTTCGGGTAAAAATAGGCCCGGTTGACATAGAAGGGATTTTTGAAGCGGGAGTTGTAAATGCGGTAAGTATACTCTTTTTTAACACAGGACCCGATGGCGTTGAAGTCCTCCCCCACCTCCACCGCCTCCCGGACGGCGATGTCCTCCGGGGTGTGGGTGTTGATGGCGTAGGGCATTCGGTCAATGGGAATCCGGCTCTCCGTCCGGAAGTTGGCCACATAGCGCTCCGCGTGGACCCCGGCATCCGTCCTTCCGCAGCCGGTGAGGTGGACCGGACCGCCGCAGACCTTCCCGATGGCCTTTTGCAGGGTCTCGCAGACAGAGGCGGCGTTTTTCTGCACCTGCCAGCCGTGATAGGCGGTGCCGTTGTAGGTGAGCTTCAAGGCGATGTTGCGCATGGCCGTCTCCTTTCCATTCAGTCCCAGGTAAGCTTGGGCCAGTCCTCCCACTCGGAACCGCCCCTCGCGACGTCCCGCTCTTCCACAGCAATCCAGTCCTGGAGCAAAAACTCATAGCCCAGGCCGTTTTCATCCCGGCAGAAGAAGGTCAGGGCCATCTGGTCCCCTGGCCGGACCTCCGTGGAGAGTTTGCCGCAGAAATAGGTGTCCAACCGGTCCCCCGGTTCCGCCGCCTGCTCCGCCGCGATTTCGCCGTTTCGCCGGAGACGGAATACGTGGTCCTTGGTCTCGGGAAGACTCTGGTAATGCCAATTAAGGAGTTTCGCACCGCACTCATAGACGGTAAAGACGTCTTTCAGATATTCCGTCTGTGTCCGCCCTCCCTGGAAGTCGCACTGAACCGGCAGCATTTCACTCGGGTCGTACACGCCGCCCAGGCTTTCCCTGCGCTGGGTCTCGCCATTTTGAACCACGACATCCAGGCCGAACTCCCCGCTCAACACCGGGAGGAACATCCTGCCTGAAAACGATCCCTTCCCGGCGCTGGCAAGGGGAATCACGCCCTCCTCCCCGGTTTCGCCCAGATAGGTCCACACCAGCTCCACTGTACTGTCCTCCCGCCACTCTCTCAGCCACACCGTGACATACAAGGCCACGCCGCGCCGCGCCATATCCAAAGCGGGAGTATAACTCCAGTCCAGGACCAGCTTGTCCGCCTCCTGTATCTGGGAATAAACCGTGGACTCCATATCCCGGATGTCGTCCATGATGGATATCCGCGCATCGGAGATCTGGCGCTCCAGCGTCTCCAGCCGCTTTCCCTGCCGGAAATTCACCGCCAGCAAAACTACGCACAGGGTCAGCGTCAAAATCGCCGCCCAGTCCCGCCCTTTCTTCCCTTCCATCAAAATCGCCTTCCTTACAGCCCGAAGGCCCGCAAAGCAATGACCCCCGCCAGGATCAGCACGCCCAAGGTCAGGGCGATATAATCCCGCCGCTCGAATTGCAGCACGTGGAGCTTCGTCCGGCCCTCGCCGCCGTGGTAGCAGCGGCACTCCATGGCCGTGGCCAGCTCGTCCGCCCGGCGGAAGGCGCTAATGAACAGAGGTACCAGAATGGGAACCAGCGCCTTCGCCTTCTCCATCAGGTTTCCGCTCTCAAAGTCCGCCCCCCGGGCCTTCTGGGCGGACATGATCTTGTCCGTCTCCTCAATCAGGGTCGGGATGAACCGCAGGGCGATGGACATAATCATGGTCAGCTCGTGGACCGGGACGTGAAAGCGCTTGAGGCCGTTCAGCAGCCGCTCCAGGCCGTCGGTGAGGCTGATGGGGCTGGTGGTGTAGGTCATGAGGAAAGTCCCCATAATCAAAAGCATGATGCGCAGAACCATAAAGGCGGCATTCCGCAGGCCCGTGTCCGTGATGTGGAACGGTCCCCAGGCCCAGAGCTCGTTCGTCCCCGGGGTAAAGAACAGATTTAAAACGCCGGTGAAGACAATGATGAACAGCACCGGCTTCAGGCCCTTCACCAGGGCCTTGAGACCGACCTTTGAAATATGGACACAGGCTGCCAGTACCAGGGCCATACAGCCATAGGCAAGGAAGCTGCCCGCAGTGAAAAGAGCCGTGATATACAGCACCACCAGCAGGATTTTCGTCCTCGGGTCCAGCTTGTGCGCCACGGTATTTCCCGGGAAATACTGGCCCAGAGTGATGTCCTTCAGCATGGGCCCCCTCCCTCCTTCAAAGACAGGAGCTGCCGCTCCAGGGCCTCCACGGTGTAGACGGCAGGGTCGATGGGAAGCCCCCGGTCCCGGAGGGCCATGGCCACCCGGGTAATCTGGGGCACATCCAGCCCGGCGGAGAGAAGTTCTTCCGCCCGGGTAAACACCTCCGCTGGAGTTCCGCTCATGAGGATATGGGCGGCTTTCAGCACCAGAATACGGTCCACGTTCTGGGCGATCTCATCCATGCTGTGGCTGACCAAAAGAATGGTGGTTCCCTTGTTCCGGTGGTACTCCCGGATGTTCGCCATCAGATTCTCCCGGCCCGCCGGGTCCAGGCCCGCCGTGGGCTCGTCCAGAACCAGAACCTTGGGCTCCATAGCCAAAACCCCCGCCAGGGCCACCCGGCGTTTCTGTCCGCCGGAGAGCTCAAAGGGGGACTTGTCCAGCTGCTCGTCCCGAAGGCCCACCAGCCGCGCCGCCTCACGGACGGCGTGGTCCAGTTCGTCTCCGGTCTTCCCCTGGTTTTTGGGGCCAAAGGAGATGTCCTTATAAACCGTCTCCTCAAAGAGCTGGTACTCCGGGTATTGAAACACCAGACCCACTTGAAAGCGGACATTTCGTATTTTTTTCGGCTCGGCCCAGATGTCCCTTCCCTCCAGCAGAATCTGTCCGGACGTAGGCTTTAAAAGGCCGTTCAGGTGTTGAATCAAGGTGGATTTCCCGGACCCGGTGTGCCCGATGATGCCCAGGAACTCACCCCGCTCCACGGCAAAGCTGACGTCCTCCACCGCGCTACGCTGAAAAGGCGTTCCGATGCCGTAGGTATGGGTCAGATTTTTGATTTCCAGGATAGGCAACGTCCATTTCCCTCCGTCACTCTTTTTTCAGCGCCGCCGCAACGGCGTCCGCGCATTTCTCCACCGTCAGCGCCTCCAGGGGCACGTCCCAGCCCCGGCCCCGCAGGCGGTCCAGCAGGTCCACGGTGTCCGGGGCCGTCAGGCCCAGGTGGCGGAGGCGGGTCACCTGGCTAAACGCCTCCTCCGGCGTGCCGTCCAGGTCCACCCGGCCGTCGTTCATCACAATAACCCGGTCCGCGTCCTCCGCCTCGTTCATGTGATGGGTAATCAGAATGACCGTGATTCCCTTTTCCTTGTTCAAGCGGTGAATGGTGGCCAGCACCTCCCGCCGCCCGATGGGGTCCAGCATGGCGGTGGCCTCGTCCAGGA
>ERZ777306.4163-NODE-4163-length-13644-cov-4.982191_pt1 | contig 13644 bp, 14 predicted proteins | sample MGYA00374966_ERZ777306 | MGnify/ENA primary metagenome ERZ777306 (study PRJEB29329, sample SAMN06343882) | mouse gut metagenome | isolation source: Mouse cecum | place: Austria: Vienna | collected 2014-11-15 ...
GAATTTATTGCCTTACAATTTCTTGTTCTTGCTATGCAGTTGTCAATCTTCGGTTTTCCTTCAAAAGAAGGGCTTTTTCCTGCGAAAAAGCAAGCTGCCTAAAAGACAGCTTAAACATAATATCATCTTCCCAAAAGATAGTCAAGCGATTTTGAAATTATTTTTTAACTTTTTTTCGTGAAATTCCGAAAATTTTTCCGCACGTGATATCTTGATTTTTTAACGCGTCCGGACACAAGATATAGCGCGCAAAGCAGTCCGCGCCGAAAACGGCAGATCGACTATTTGATCAAAATTCGACAAATCTTCCCATTCCGATAAAAAAATACGCGGCGTTTCGGGGTTCCGAAACGCCGCATCCGATGTTTTCTTGCCGAACTTATTATTTGCATCCGCCGCACGTCCGACAGTTGCCGCCGCACTTTTTCACGGGTTTTCCCGTTGCGGAATACACTTCGCCGGACCAATCCCGCTCCGCAATTTCGCCGCACGCGGGACAAACGACCGCTTCGTCGTACTTCCCGACGAGTTCGTCGAACGTCTTTCCGCACGACTTGCATTTATATTGTAATACAGGCATATCCCACTTCCCGAAAAATTACTCGCGCGGCGCTATCTGTCGCCGTCTCTGCGGTTCCGCCGTCTTCGATGCGGTCTTGCGGTTTTGAATTTAATGGAATTGGTGGAGCGGATGATGAAGAACGCCGTAACGCCCGTGACCGCGATACAGATCCCGATGATCACCCAGAATCCCCATACGGAGTCGCCGAACGGGACCGCGACGTTCATGCCCCACAAACTTGCGATGAGCGTGGGGATCGTGATGATCAGCGTGATCACCGCAAGCAATTTCATGACCGTGTTTACGTTATTGGAAATCACGGAAGCGTACGCGTCCATCGTTCCCGATAAAATATCACGGTAAATATTACACATTTCGACTGCCTGACGGGTTTCGATCACGACGTCGTCATACAGATCTTTATACTCTTCGTTGCCCGAAATGACGGGCATTTTTTCCATTTTATTATAGACGCCGATATTCGAACTCAGCGACGTGGAAAAATACACGAGGGAATTTTCGAGCGCGAGCATCTGAATCAGCTCTTTATTCTTCATGGAACGGTGCAACTCCGCCTGCGTGCGCAAAGACTTTTTATCGATCTGGCGCAAGCTGGAAAGAAAGCGTTTTGCGTTCCCCATCATAAAGGTAAGAATGAACAGCATCGGCTGCGCGGTGTCGATTTTGACGCGGTTGGAGATAAAATCGCCGATCACGGAATTACCGCGCAAAGAAACGCTCACCAGACACTTATCGTTATAGATCAGCGCGATGGGAATCGTTTCGTAAGTATCGCCGTCGTCGGTATCGGTAATCGTGGGCGTGTCGAGCAGGCACATGAACGCGCCCTCGTCCCGTTCGCAACGCGCCGTCTCCTCTTCGTCGAGCGCGGCTTTGAGCATCTCCTCGGGAATTCCGGAGAATGCGATCACGTCTTCCACCTCGTCGTCGGTCGGGTTTACCATATCGATCCAGCATCCCTTTTCAAACTCTTCGAGGCGGACGGTCGCATGACCGCCTTCGGACTTGAAAAATTTAATCATAAGCATTTCCGCCTTTTATCGCATTTGTCTTTTCGGACAACAAAAAACGCACGGGAAAAATCTCCGTGCGTCGGAAATACTCAATCCTTCATCTTGCGAATTACCGTTTTACCGCACGGAACAATTCCGTTGTAACAACACGTCGGTTGTTTGGGCCAGCGTCCATTTTCCACTCCTTAATGCACTGCGCGGAGAAAAACTTCTTCCGCATTTTTTATTATACCTTGAATCGGGAAATTTGGCAACTGTTTTTCGGAAAAAATTTTCAGATTACGCAAAGCCCTTCGGTAAACGACGTGAACACGCCTTCCGCATTCCCGCCCGCCGCGGTAAAACAGGAAATCATATTTTCCTGCGTCGCGAGTTTTCCGCGGTACTGTTCGGCGTACCGTTTCAGTCCCGCAAAAAATTTCTTCTCGCCCAGCACGCTTTTGAGGCGCGAGAACAGAATGACGCCTTTATCGTACGCGATATTGCGGTATTCGTAGTCCCCCGTGAACGAGGTGAGCGGACGGTTCATCTTGGTATTCGCCTCTCCGTTGATCTGGGAATAGACCGAAAAGAAGGCGCGGTAAGATTTTTCGCTTGCCGCAACGGCGTTTTCGTACGTCACCCCGTAGGAAGGATGCGCCCCGAAGAAGAGCGCGGTCGAAAATTCCGCGAGACCTTCGTCCTGCCAGGAACTGCAATACTGATTGCTGCCCACCATGCCGTACCACCACTGATGCGCCGTTTCGTGCGCGATCACGGTCGGAATTTCGGTAGAGGAAAGATCGGAAGCGATCATCGCCATTCCCGAATACTCCATTCCGCCGTAAGGGAAATCCGTCTCCACGACCGTGTACCGCGGATAGGTGTACGCCCCGAACGTTTTCGCGTAGTACGCCAAGCTCTCCGTCGCGGCTTTCAACGAAGCCTCGGGCGCGGCGTCCGAAAAATAATAGTATTCTACGGGAACGCCGTCCGCCGTAGCGGTCACGCTTTTGAGTTCCGTGCCGAGTACGATCGCGGTATCCCGTACGTTTTCCGCTATTATATGATACGCTTTCTTTCCGTTTTGTGCGACGCATTCCCCCGTACCGTTATAAACGGCGGTATAGTTTTCCGGAACCGTCAGCGTGACGTCGAAATCCATGCATTCGTTCACGAACGGATCGCCGGTCGGCGTATAGACGTACTCTTCGTAACCGCTTTGCCCGTAAAAACAGGGGATCGGATAAAAGTGTGCGAGATTGACGTTGTGTTCTCCCACGCCGAGACGGTGATTGATTTGCGCAAGATCCACTTCGAACTGCATGCCGAGCGTGATCTGTTCGTCGGGATACAGCGGCGACGAGGGCTTAACCGTGAGAATATTCGCGTCTTCCCCCGTAACCGCAAAGGTCCCGCCCGTTACGGAAGCGATCGTGATCCCGCCGTAACTCTTTCCGTTATAATACGCCTTGGATTCGTACAGCTGGGAAACGGGCGCGTATTTTGCGCCCTCGCGGTAAGCGTTCGCCCAAAGCTGAAATTTTAATTCTCCGAGCTCCGTATCGGTACGGTTGCTCAGCGTGAGCGTCGCCTCCGCGGTAAGCTTGCGCTCTTCGGGAAAATATTCCAGATTCATCACGTATCCGTCTCTCTTCCGCGGAGAAGAACAGCCGACGGCCGCCGTAAGCGGTAAAAGAATACCCGCACACAAAACACAGCAAACGATTTTGCGCATAAAAAAACCTCCCGGAACCGCCGCTTCCCGCGCCGTTTTCCGACAGGTTATTCTATGTTTCCGCGCGCCGCATTATGCGTCGGTCCGAGATTCCTCTTCCGCCTTCTCTTCCGCGACGGATTCCGCCGCCGGCGCGGCGATTTCCCGCACGGTCTCCGCAGGCGCGGAAGGCTTCCGCTGACCTCCCGCGGCGGGAACGCCCGCCTTTTCTCTGATCAGCGTTTGTTGCAACAGTTTCCGTACGGCGGGAATCGTACCCTTGTAGAGATTTCCCGTAAGATCCACGGCGTATAAGCGAAGTTTTTTCAGTTCCTTTCCCTTCTTGCCTTCGACAAGCACGCCGAGCAGTTCTTCCTCCGTGAGCGTAAACCGCAGAGAACTGCGCTGTTCCACGACGATGCGCACGTCGGGAGAGAGCCCGCATTTTTTGCGATAGAGCTGCGTGAGATCGAAATTCACCCGTCCGTTGCGGATGCCGAGTTCGACGACCGCGACTTCGTTCAAAGACTTATTCCCGATCGTGAGTTCGGCATAATTGCCGCGGGTTTCCACATCCGTGGAAAAAAATCCGAGAAAGTTCAGTTTTTGCACGGCGATCCTGTTTCTGAGACCCCAGACGATACAGATCACCACGATCAAAAGTACCGTCGTAAGAATTGCGGATATGAGCGCGATCAAACCCGCCCCGTTGTTCAACCATTCCATAGCGATTCCTCCGAATCAGTTTTCTGAATTCATTATACGATATATCCGCCGCCGTTGTCAACCGTCTTCTAAATAATCGCAACGCAAAAATTCCCCGCGGATATTTCCGCGGGGAAGCAATCTGCTTATTTTTCTTCCTGTACGACTTCGAAATAGTCCGCAGGGTTCTTGGCGACGTTGTTCACCGAAACTTCGAAGTGAAGGTGCGTGCCGTCTTTGAACTCCGAGCCGTACGCTTCGGCAACCGTGCCGATCACCGCACCCTTTTTGACTTCGGCGCCCTTGCCGAGTCCCTTGACGGGTTCGACGAAACGGTACAGCGTTCTCAATCCGTTGCCGTGATTTACGATGATATAGTTGCCCGTCTTGTCGTTATAGCTCACCGTTTCCACCTCGCCGTCCGCCATCGCGTAGACTTCGGTGCCCGCCTCGGCGGCGAAGTCGAGCGCGTTGTGACGGTAAGACCAGCCGAGCGTTTCGTTGGTGTAGATCTCGCCGTATTCGAGCGTATACTTCACGTTCGCAAGAGGCGCGACGTACTTGTCCGCGCTGTCGCCGCCCGTGGGCTTGTCCGTATCGTCGGGGTTGTCGCCGCCGGGTTTGTTATCATCGCCGCCGGGCTTGTTGTCGTCTCCGCCGGGTTCCACGACGGGCGGCTTTTCAAGCACGTTCGACTGATTCGACACGAAGTACACCGTCAGCACGGTCGCCGCGGCGAGCAGAAGGACGCTTACCGCAAGAATGAGGTAGTACAACAATCTCTTTTTGCTTTTCGTTTTTTGTTCTTTCATAAAAATCCTCCGAAAAAATTCTATGTAGATATTTGACGGTCCCGAAAAATTTTATACATGCTTTTTTTAAAATCCTCCGAAAATGATCGGGGTGCCGATCGCCGTCTGTTCGGAGCCGACCGCAACGTGAAGGTTGACCGCATAGCCGCAAAGTCCGATCCCGTCGCCCAACAGCGGAGAATAGCAATAGTAATTGACAACGCCTTCCGCCTCTTCCGAAAACAGCACCTTCGCGCGATAGCGCTTCATGAGTTCCGCCGCGCGGTCGCCGTCGTAACGCACGCTTTCGCCCGCGACGCAGCCGCTGAGGAGCTTGTCCCGCACGGGATTCCGCGTACCCGTTGCGGAGGCAGACGACGACGCGCCGTAATACAGTTCGTAGTTCTTTCCGGTCTCGAACACGGGGGCGTGAATGAGAAAGAGCGCGAACGCCGCACAGATCACCGACGCGATCAGAATCGCGCACGCTTTTGCTATCGCCTTTTTCCGCATAAAAAAAATCCTCCCGAAGTTCGGAAGGATTGTTGACGGTTTTCCGTCGGTTTATACATGCTTTACAAGAATTATTCCCAAGGCAACGCTTCGCCGCCGAGCAGATGAAGGTGCAGGTGCAACACCGTCTGCCCCGCGTTTTCGCCCTGATTGATCACGACGCGGTATCCCCCGCCGAGCCCGAGCGAATCTTTGAGCCTGCCGATCTTTTGCAATGTGCGCCCCAACAGCGCGGCGCGGCGATCGTCCGTCTCCGAAAGATAGGCGAAGTGTTCTTTGGGAACGCACAGCAGATGAATTTTCGCCTTCGGTTCGATGTCTTTGAAAATGACGATTTCGTCGTCCTCGTACGCCTTTGCCGACGGGATCTCTCCCGCGGCGATCTTACAGAAAATGCAGTTCTCCATGATTATATCTCCTTTATGATCTCGGCGGCAACGCCGTCTTTCCGTCTTTGCATCAGCCGCACGCGGTACATGCCCCCCTCGCGCGCGTCTTCGGCGAACACGCGGATATAGTTGCCCGTGTATCCGCCCGACTCCTCGAACAGCGCCGTCTCTTCCGTCCCGTAAAAGCGGGAGAGGTACGCCTCCTCCGCCTGCGCCGCCGCCGCGAGCATCCGCGCCATGCGTTCCTTTTTCACTTGGGGAGGGAGATCTTTCAGTTTTGCCGCCTGCGTGCCTTCGCGCGCGGAAAACGGGAACGCATGCACGCCCGCAAGCCCCGCTTCCCGCACGATCGACAGCGAATCTTCGAAATCCGCTTCGGTTTCCGCGGGGAAGCCCACGATGACGTCCGTCGTGATCGCGGCGGACGGAAAATACCGGAACACGCGCGCGCACGCTTCCAGATATTCTTCCCGCGTATAGCGGCGGTTCATGGCTTTCAGCACGCGGGTCGAGCCGCTTTGCAAGGATAAATGAAAATGCGGCGCGACGTTGCCCGCTTCCGAAGCGGCGGTCAAAAACGCTTCCGTGACCGCGCAGGGCTCCAACGATCCGAGCCGGATCCGCGCGGGAACCTCTTTCAGCATGCGAAGCAATCCTCCCAAATCGGTATCGCCGTCGCGGTAAGAGGAAATGTCGATCCCCGTAAGCACGATCTCCCGCGCGCCGCAGGCAACCGCTTCCCGCAGAACGCTTTCCGCGCGGCGCGAGCGCGTCCTGCCGCGCAGATAGGGGATCAGACAATAGGAGCAGAAACGGTTGCAACCGTCCTGAATCCGCAAAAACGCGCGCGTCTTGTTGCGCTTGGGGACAGGCAGTTCGCAAAAGGCGTCTTCCTCGGCGAGCACCGCGCCGCGCTCCGTAAGCAGATCGAGAATCCTATCCTTGCGCATCGTACCGGAGACGAACGTGACTCCCTCGCGGGATTCGAACGCATCGGGACGGTTCTGGGAGGCGCAACCGCACACGATGACGGGCGCGGCGGGATTGAACTTTCTCACCCGCGCAACCGCCTGACGGCTCTTGTGTTCCGCCTCCGCCGTGACGGCGCAGGTGTTGATCAGATACAGATCGGCATAACCGAGTTCGTCCGTCGCCTCGAACCCGCGTTCTTCGAGCCCGCGCATGAGCGACGCGCTCTCAACCTCGTTCACTTTACAGCCGAGGGTAAACACGCACGCCTTCATTGCAGTTCCCCCGCGAGGTATGCCGTAACGGACAAGAACGCGATCGCCGCCGTTTCGGCGCGCAGGATCCGCTTGCCGAGGGAGATCCCCGCAAATCCCGCCGCTTTGGCGCAGGCAAATTCCTCTTCGGTAAATCCGCCCTCGCTGCCGACGACGAGCGCATAAGACGCTTGATCGGCGGGGATCCCGCATTCGCTCCGATCCAAAAATTCGCACGCGAACAATTTGCAGGCGTACCCCTCCGCGGAAGCGAACGCCGACGCCGCGTTATCGAAATATACGACTTCGGGCGCGGTCGCGCGCAGGCATTGTTTCGCCGCCTCCCGCGCGACTTTGTTCAGCCGTTCGAGTTTGTTTTCGTTCATGTACGCCGCGCAATAGCGGGAAGAGAACACGCCGATTTTCTTCGCGCCGAGTTCGACCGATTTTTGCACGACGAGTTCGGTCTTATCCCCTTTCAGCGCGCCGATCAGCAGGTACAGATCTGTTTTCGGCTCTTTGTCCGAGAGCCGCTTCCCGATCACGTGCAACGTCATGTCGTTCTTGCCGACGCGGGCGATCACCGCGGGGTATTCGAACCCGCCGCCGTCGAGCAGCGTCGCCTCGTCCCCCTCCGCAAGCCGAAGCACGTTCTTCGCATGGCGGAACTCCTCTCCCGCCAGCACGACCTCTTCGGAAATATGTTCCGCGAAAAACCGTTTGGGAGCCGCCATAGCCTACCTCCCGAACACGGCGGCGAACCATTCGCCCTTCCGCCGCGTCTGTATTTCTTTCAGCCCCGCCGCGGTATACGCCTCCCGCACTTTTCCGAGCCTGTCCTCGATGATCCCGCTCAGGATCAGCGTCCCGTTGCGTTTGAGGTATTTCGGAATCTCGGGCGCGAGCAGAACGAGGACTTCCGCCGTGATATTGGCAAGCACGATCTCGCCCGAGATCTTCGCCTCGTCCAGCAGATTGGAGTGCGCGACGGTAACGCGATCGGCGACACCGTTCATTTCGGCGTTGTGCCGCGCGCTGTCCACCGCAACGGGGTCGATGTCGGTAAGATAACATCTCTCCGCGCCCAGCTTCGCCGCGGCGATGCCGAGGATCCCGCTTCCGCAACCCACGTCGATGCAGATATCCCCCGCCCGCATGCGCTCCTGCAACAGTTCGAGACACATGGAAGTCGTCTCGTGTTCGCCCGTGCCGAACGCCATATTCGAATCGAGCAGTACCGTGACTTCGCCCGCCCGCGGGGTATAGCCGATCCATTCGGGAACGACGACCACCCGCTCCCCGACGTGCAACGGACGGAAGTGCTTTTTCCAGATGTCGATCCAATCGTCGCCGTCGATCTCCCGCTTCGTCGCTTCGAGCGTGCCGAACGGGATCCCGTCCGCAAGCGCGCGGCGTTCCGCGATCTTTTTCATGATCCGAGAAGCCGTCTCCTCTGCGGCTTCCGGTTCGAAAAAGCATTTGACGAGCACGTCGGAATTCTGCCGCGGAGAAACCGCGTCGTCGATATAATCCCAAAACACGGAAGAATCGCGCTGCAACGCGACGAGATCGGCGGCGTCGCAAACCGCGACGCCGTGCGGCGTCTCTTCCCACATGGCGTCCGCGACGAGTTCGCTCGCCTCCGTCGCGGTATGTACGGTCAGTTCGATATATTTCATGCGTTCATTATATTCTTTTCCGCAAAATCTGTCAAGAAATAACCGTCGGGGAAACGCCGCGCAAATCAATCGTTTTGTTCGAATACGAGCGTTTTCGACCGAATGTCCACGCCGCGCAAACGGTATCCCGCGCTCATCCACGCGTTCGAAAGCGGCCGCTCGGTATTCGCCCAGAACTCACGGTAACGGTAAGCGGATGGCGGAAGCGAAAAGCCCAGTATCTCTTCGAGTTCGAGAAAGGAAAGCTCTTCCCGCTCCTTTCCGCTGTTTTTGAGGTATCGGGTCAGATTCCTGTATTTGATTCCGAGCCGGCTCTCTTTCCGAACGCCGCGCGCGCTCGCCGCGCTTTCGGCAAACGGCGTTTCCAACCGCTCCACGCGCAACTCCAATTCTTTGACCCTCGTAAACAGCTCCAATATCAGTTCGTGATCCATGCCCGTCTCCCGTATGTTTCTGCCGTCATTGTATTACACGAATTGTGCAAAGTCAAGTAAATTTTCACGATTTGTGTAAAATGAAGGTATGGAGATGAACGAGAGGCTGAAAGAACTGCGGACGGAACGCGGGCTTACGTTAAAACAGACGTCGCATGCGCTGCAACTGACGCTGAGCGCTTACGCGAACTACGAGCACGGAATCCGGGAACCTTCCGTTGAAATCATCAGGCGGATTTGTCGCTTTTTCGAGGTGTCCGCGGATTATCTGATCGGGCTGGAAGACGACACGGGAAAACGGTATTGAAAAGGGCGCGGATTCGAACCGCGCCCTGTCTTTTCGGTTAAAATTTGTAAGCGTCCTCGCCGTAGAGCGACGAGAGATTGTCGGAATAGCGCTTGGATTTTTCGAACTGTTTGATTTCGAACGCGCCGCCCGCTTCCTGCAATTTCCGCTTCTGGTCCTTGCTCAGTTTGGTTGGAACTTCCACAAACACCCTGAGGTACAGATTGCCCGTGCCGCGTCCGGACTTGATGCCCTTCCCGCGAACGGTGAACGTGGTCCCGCTCTGCGTGCCCTCGGGAATCGCGTACTCGAAGGCATTGTCCAGATCGGGAACCTTTACCGTACCGCCGAGCGCCGCCGTCTGAAACGGAACGGGAAGATCGACGTACAGATCCATGTTCTTGCGCTGGAATATCTTATGGGGCTCCACCTGGAACACGACGATCAGATCGCCCGCCTCGCCGCCTTCGGCGCTCGCCTGTCCGAACCCGCGCTTGCGCATATACGAATTGGTATCCGCGCCCGCGGGGACCGTGAGCGTCACTTTGGTATCGCGGCGGACGTATCCCTTTCCTTTGCAGTCGGGGCATTTATCGGTGACGATCTTTCCCCTTCCGCCGCAGTCGGGACATACCCCCACGCGCACCGTTCTGCCGAACATGGTATCCTGCGTGAAGCGGACCTGCCCTTTGCCGCCGCATTTTTTACAGCCCGTGAACGCCGTGCCGTTCTTCGCGCCCGTGCCGCGGCACGCGGGACAAGGTTCGTTCCGCGCATAGGAAATTTCCTTGTTGCAGCCCTTCGCCGCGTCCATGAACGACAGCCGCATGTTGATCTGAATATCTTCGCCGCGCGTGTCCCGCTGTACGGACGCGCCGCCGCCGAAGCCCTGAAAAATGCTGTCGAAAATATCCCCGAAGCCGCCGAAACCGCCCATGCCGCCGGAGCCGCCGAAACCGCCCATGCCCGGATGATCCTGCTCGTAATCGTATGCGGCGCGTTTCTGCTTATCCGAAAGCACCTCGTTCGCTTCGTTGATTTCTTTGAACTTTTCCGCCGCGAGCTTGTCGTTCGGATGGAGATCGGGGTGATACTGTTTGACCAGCTTTTTATACGCCGCCTTGATCTCGTCTTCCGAAGCCGTTTTGCTCACGCCGAGTATTTCGTAATAATTTTTTTTGTCTGCCATAACCGCCAGCCTTTGGGTATGATTCGAATCCGAAGCGTCCGGAGGGTTGCCCGTCCGCACGCCGGAACTTCCGCCGAAAGGGGTGAAAGCGCGCGGATTATTTCGCATTCCCGAAACTCCGCGCGCCGAGGGAAAACCTCTCCCCGATCACGGTTAACTCCCGCGTCTGTCCGCAGGAATCAACGCGAATTATTTATTGGTGAAACTCTTCGTCGCCCGTATTCGGCGCGCCGTCCGCGCCGGGAGCGCCGCCCGCCTGTTGATACATTTTGGCAAACACGGGCTGTACTTTGTTCGACAGCGCTTCGAACGCCGCGTTGTACTTTTCTTCGTCGTCCGCTTCGAGTTCTTTCTTCGCCTCGTCCACGGCGGATTGCAACGTCGCCTTATCCTCTTCCGAAAGCTTGTCGCCGCCCTCTTTCATGGTCTGTTCCACCGAGAAGATAAGCCCGTCGAGCTTGTTGCGTGCTTCGACCTTGGTCTTGCGCTTCTTGTCCTCTTCCGCGTACTGCTCGGCGTCTTTGACCGCCTTGTTGATCTCGTCCTCCGAAAGATTGGTGGAAGAAGTGATCGTGATATCCGTACTCTTGCCCGTGCCGAGATCCTTCGCCTCTACGTGTACGATGCCGTTGGCGTCGACGTCAAAGGTGACTTCGATCTGCGGAATGCCGCGCGGCGCGGGCGCGATGCCCGTGAGCATGAATCTGCCCATCGTCTTGTTGTCGCGGCAGAATTCGCGCTCGCCCTGCAAAATGTGGATTTCCACGCTCGTCTGATTGTCCGCCGCCGTGGAGAACACCTGACTCTTCTTGACGGGAATGGTCGTATTGCGGTCGATGAGTCGCGTAAACACGCCGCCCAGCGTTTCGATTCCGAGGGAGAGCGGCATGACGTCGAGGAGAAGCACGTCCTTGACTTCGCCCGTTAAAACGCCGCCCTGAATCGCCGCGCCGACCGCGACGCATTCGTCGGGGTTGATGCCCTTGAACGGCTCTTTGCCCGTGATTTCCTTGACCTTTGCAACGACGGCGGGAACGCGCGTGGAACCGCCGACCAGGATAACTTTGTCGATCTCGTTATAGGAAAGCCCCGCGTCCTTCATGGCGAGCCGCATGGGCTCCGCCGTCTTTTCGACGAGGTCGGCGATCAACGCTTCGAACTTCTGACGGGTGATTTCGATTTCGAGGTGCGCGGGACCCGCGTCCGTCATCGAAATGAAGGGAAGGGATACCGAAGTGGAGTTCATGCCGGAAAGCTCGATCTTCGCCTTTTCCGCCGCCTCTTTCAGGCGCTGCATCGCCATCTTATCCTTCGAAAGATCGACGCCGTGACTCTTCTTGAACTCTTCCACCATATAGTCCATCACGCGTTTATCGAAGTCGTCGCCGCCCAGCATATTGTTGCCGTTGGTCGCAAGCACTTCGAACACGCCGTCCGAAATTTCGAGAATGGAGACGTCGAACGTACCGCCGCCGAGGTCGTAGATCATGACCTTGCTGTTTTCTTTTTCCTTATCCAGCCCGTAGGACAGCGCCGCCGCCGTGGGTTCGTTGATGATACGAAGAACGTTCAGTCCCGCGATCTTGCCCGCGTCCTTGGTCGCCTGACGCTGCGCGTCGGTGAAATAAGCGGGACAGGTGATGACCGCGTCCGTCACCTTGGTGCCGAGGTACGCTTCCGCATCCGCTTTCAGCTTGGAAAGCACCATTGCGGAAATCTCCTGCGGGGAATACGACTTGTCGTCGATCTTCACTTTGAAATCGGACCCCATCTGCCGTTTGATCGAAATGACCGTTTTATCGGGATTGGCGACCGCCTGACGCTTTGCGACCTGTCCGACGATGCGGCTCCCGTCCTTTTGGAACGCCACGACGGAGGGCGTCGTGCGCGCTCCTTCCGCATTCGCGATGACCACGGGCTCGCCGCCTTCCATAACCGCCACGCACGAGTTCGTCGTGCCTAAATCGATGCCGATGACCTTTGCCATAATATTTCTCTCCTTTCTTGATGATTTCAGAATTTATTTGGTAACGGAAACCTGCGCGAACCGCAACACTTTTCCGTTCTGTTCGTATCCCTTGCGGAACACCTGTTTGACGATCCCGCTCGCCTCGCCCTCTTCGGGATCGACGGCGAACACCGCTTCGCATTTTTCGGGATCGAACTCTTCGCCGAGCGGACAGATCGTTTCGATCTTCTCGTCTTCGAGAAGTTTCGAAAACGCCTTCTCGATCATCGCGATCCCCTGCTTCGTCTTTTCCTCCGTACAGCTCGCGATCGCGAGTTCGAGGTTGTCGGCAATGGGGAAAAGCCCCTTGACGACGTCCGCCCGCCCTTCCGCATACGCTTGGCTTCGGGTGGAAGCCGTGCGTTTCCGATAGTTCTCGTACTCCGCCGTCACCGAATACCACTTCCGCTTAAAATCTTCCGCTTCGCGCCGAAGGGTCTCCGTCTCGGATTCCGCCGCCGCGGATGTTTCCGCCTGCACCGTTTCCTCGGAAATCTCCTCTTCGCACGCCGTTTCCGTCTTGTTCTTCTTTTCCTGACTCACTTCGCAACCGCCGTTATGTTTTTTAGTCACTTCTAATATAATGTAAATTCCCCTCTCTTAAACGATTTGTCGGAAAAAAATCGCTTTTTTTACGAAAAAATTTTAAATTCGCTCTTTACTTTCCGTTCATTTCGTATTAGAATGGTAGAAAAAGGAATTTTTATGGAAAAGAGAGCATTCGACCTGCGCGCAAAAAGAAACAGCACGGTTGTCATTCGGGCGATCCCCGGACATTTCGCCACCCAGCATTCCCACGTAAACTGCTGTATCGACATGACGAAAGTCAAATCCCAAATGTTTACCGCCAAGGCGACAGCGCGGCTGTTTGCGGAAAGTTTCGCGAACGTCCCCGTCGAAACGATCATCACGCTCGAACGCACCAAGATGGTGGGCGCGTTCCTTGCGAACGAGCTTTCGCACGCAGGCATCAATATCAATCTGGATATTGCCGTCATCTCGCCGGAGATCACGGACGAGAAACTGATCCTGCGCGACAATATGCTGCCGTATGTGAAAGGCAGGCACGTTCTGTTGCTTTCCGCCACGTCCACGACGGGACCACCTACTGCGGCTACGGCCACGGGAACGGCTA
>ERZ777306.4165-NODE-4165-length-13638-cov-4.317235_pt1 | contig 13638 bp, 6 predicted proteins | sample MGYA00374966_ERZ777306 | MGnify/ENA primary metagenome ERZ777306 (study PRJEB29329, sample SAMN06343882) | mouse gut metagenome | isolation source: Mouse cecum | place: Austria: Vienna | collected 2014-11-15 ...
ACATATTGACAACACAAAATTAGTTAATCTCAAGGAGACTTCGGTCTCCTTTTTTGTATTGTCAGTTGAAAGTTACATTTTGCGTGACTTAATGGCGGATTGGGGAGGGGCTGTGGGCTTGTGAAGCCCCATCCCCAATCCGCCATTAAGTCTCGAGCGTCAAAAAATATTGGGCTATTCAGAGCGATGAATTTTGCACTTCGTTCTTGAATCTACGGTTGCCGCATGGGGCATATGCAAGGATATGGACACTTGGCAGTCACAAGATGAACCTGCCTCTATTCCAGGCGGATGGTGGCGGTGGAGGCGCCCTGGGGCGACCACACGCCATAGCCGCCGGTGATGTTTGAGGGGAGGGAGCCGGGCGCTCCGACAAACACGGAGCCGTTGACCAGCGAGGCATTGTCGAAGGCGCGCCAGAAAAGGAACACCTCGCGGCTGACCCGCGCCAGGGTGACGGTGACGGTCTCCCCTTCGGGGAAATCGGCCTCATAGCTCTCGCCGGGAGCGGTCGAGCGGTTGCCGCGGTAAACCGGCAGAGAGACTTCACTGCCGGGACGGGTCACTTCCTGCGCCCCTATCATGCACGGATATTCGCGGCCGTCGCGCGAATGGGCGCGGGCTGTCAGGTGGTAGTAGGCCGGAGTGTCGTCTGGAGCCGTGAAGCGCAGGGTGAGATGCCGCAGGGTGTCGTTACCCTCCACAGGGGTCGCTTCGAGGCGGTCTATGGGGGTGGGTGCGGGCATGGTGACCGCGGAAGTCACCGTCATTCCCCGGTATGTGGCGCGGAGGGTATAGGTCTTTCCTGGCTCGCCGAGCATGTCAAAGGTATAGTAGTGGTACGGCGGGAAATATTTCTCGGAAGGGCCACCGGTCAGTATCACCTCGCGCTCGCCGTCGCTAATCGCGACCACGCCCCAGCGCACTATGCTCTCGGCCACCGAACCTTCCTCCTGCGACGGCACCATCGACAGGTTCAGCAGCACCTCGGGATACGAGCCGCTGTCGAACCACCCCTCCACGACCAGGCGGGGAGAGGCCGGAGGAGCTGATTCGTCGGCACACCCGGAAGCCAGTGCCGCGAGCGCCAATGCCGGCGCTAAAACGCGTGCGTATTCCATCATCAGAAACTTATCGTGTAACTAAGGGAGGGGAGGAAACGGTATAGCGAGCTGACGTCGCGACGGTAGTATGTGCCTGTTTCCGTGTCGAGGGCGAAGGTGCTCAGCTCGACATTGGCGCGGCCGTAGGCGTTGACCACCGACAGCCCGACCTCGTGGCGGAGCGGGACGCGGCCGCGGGTGCGGAACCGGTACGAGGCTCCCAGGTCGAGGCGGTGGTAAAGGGGGAGGCGCGCCGAGTTGCGCGGCCCGTACTCCATCATAAGCTGCTCGCCGATGAAATATATGGCTGTCACGGGGGTGTACGGCCGACCCGAAGCGAGGTTGAACGCGGCGTTCAGAAGCCAGTGGCGCCCGACATTCCATGAAGCCGCGGCGCGGAAAGCGTGGCGCGTCTCGTTAGAGGCGGGGGACCAGCCCGGTTCCCCCGGCATACGCCTGCGCGTCAGGCAGTAGGAATATGACGCGGAGGCGCTGACAGGTCCGAACTCAACGCGTGCCGAAACGCTGCCGCCGATATTATGGCCGCGGGTGGGGCGTATATAATCCTCGGCCGCGTATCCGGCATTGAGGATGTCGAGCACCGCTCCGAGATATTCCGGCTGGCAGCGTATCGCTTTATAATACACGTCGGCACTGAGGAAGAGGCCGTCCAACGGGGTGGCGTTTCCCGCCACGGAGAACGTCAGGCACTCCTGCGGCGGCACCCTCCGGGAAGCCGCGATCTTGAAGTTCGACGACATGCCCAGGTCGGAAAACCCTACCTGGTGGAGGTACTGGTGGTAGCGCCCGGCGTGAAGCGTCAGCGCCCCGCGGCTCCAGCGGCGCGTGGCCGACAGGCGCGGGTCGGGATGGAAGCGCGCGAACCCCTTGGTGGCGAACACGTTCAGCGGCAGCCCGAAAGAGACGCGCCAACCGCGGGGAAGCGACCTGGCGACTTCCGCGTAGGCCGAGGCTTCAAACGACCCGGTGACACCCCGACGCACGCCCCCATCCTGTCCGAGGCCCGAAAGCTCGGCATACTGCGGCCTCACGCCGTAGGAGCGCAGCGAATAACCGGCGGCCAGAGACCATCCCGCGGGAAGACGCTGGAAGTCAAGGCTGCCGGCCGCTCCCAACTCGTCGACGGCGGTGGGCGCGGCAAGCGACACCTTGCCCATGAGCAGACCCAGCCGGTTGTGGAATGAGGTGAGATAAATCCGGTGGGTCATTTCCACAGCGTCGCCCGACGAGGCCCATTCAAGCCCCGCCGCGAGGTTGTGCCAGCGCAGGGCGGTTGTCAGCGAATAGTTCCGGTCGGCATACTCGACATTGTCGGCGTTGTAATGCGCCGTAAGGCGCAGCCTGTCGCGGTCCGAGAGCCGGTAACGCGCCACCAGGTCGCAGTCGGCCAGGTTGTAGCTCGCCTGGGTGGAGCCGCTCCGCAGCAGCCCCGAATAGAGGGCGTCGATATAGCTGACGCGGCCCGAGACCTCGACTGACAGACGGCCGCCAACCGGAAGCGCCACCCTGGCCGACGAGGCGAGCATCCCAAGGTTCGCCGTGGCCGAAAGGGTGTCGGCACCCCCTGACGCGAGATCCACCACCCCGCCGAGCGTCCCGGCCGCGTCGGCGCCCTTGATACTCTTGCGCAGGCGCGCCGAAGAGTACGTTTCCGGGGAAAACACCGAGAATATCCCGCCGAAATGATAAGGGAAATGAATCGGTATGCCGTTGAGGCGGAAAAGATTGTGGGAATAGTCCATCCCGTCGACCGACATGCCGGAAGCGTAGTCGCCGGCCGAGGCCACACCCGGCATACTCGCCGCGAAACGCAGCGGGTCGGCCTCGCCCAGGATCCTCGGAACGGCGCCCAGGGCCTCGCGGGAGAAGCTGGCCGTGCCGTCGGCCGCCACGCGGACGCGGCCCCCTCCGCGGCTCTCGACCCTCACCTCGCCCAGGCGCAGCGTGTCGGATGCCGCGGTCTGCGAAGCGGCGCGGCCGCCCGGCAGCAGGAAAGCTGCGAGGGCGGCCGCGGTATATGCCTGTCGGAATCTCATCAACGACAATCTGCCGGTTTCACGGCTTCCTTTCAGAAGAGGGCGTTAAAGAGGTTCTCGTAGCTCTGGAACACGTTGTCGAAGCGGTTCAGCAGGCCGGCGAAGTCGTTGACGTCGTAGTCGTAGAAGCTGTAACGAGTGCCGTCGGCGAACTCCATCACGCCCTCCGGCTCCCAGCACCAGTAGGAATAGCCGTAGCCGTAATCCTCCTCATTGAGGTAAGGCTGCCATTTGAGCGTGGCGGTCGCGGCGTCATTGCCCGCGATGTAGAGCTTGGCGGGAACCTCCGAGTTCAGCAGCGAGCAGGCGGCCTGGCAGTCCTTCTTGGCTTCCGACTGCGAGTCGTAGTCGTAGGAGTTGAAGCAGGTTTCGTCGAGCTCGAGCAGCTTGTGGGAGTCAGGGACGGCGGCTTTAACCATCACGCGGCCCAGGAGTTTCGCGTAGGCGCTCCCGTTCTGGAAGATGTTGGCGAACTTGCGTGGGTTGGCCTCGTAGTAGTACTCGGTGACTGTCTCATAGCCGTTGCCGGTCCAAGTCTCGTAAGTATCCTCCTCGCGGTCGAAAGCCTTCTCTATGGTTGACGAGGTCACCATCCCCTTGCCGTTGACCGTGGCCGAAGCGCTGACGATTTCCGTTCCGTCGACAAAGAGTTTCTCCGTGCTCTTGACCACTGAGTTGGTGGCCTTGGTGTCGGCCGCGGCGCGGACGTTGAGCGCCGTCACATCGGTGGCGAACGAAAGCTCGCTGCCGTCGGCCCAGTAGGTCGCCAGCGAACCGTTGACGAGCGTTGTCGAGCCCTCGGTAAGCGAGAAAGTCATCTCGCGGGGAATCTTCACCGCGTCAATCTCCCCTTCGGAAAGCTCTGCGGCGTCGAGGGTCCAGGCAGCCTTTCCGGGAACCACTTTCAGCTCGCAGCGTTTCCCGTTGCTCTGGAAGCGGATTATGATGTCGGAGCTGTCGCCAGCGCGGTAGAACACCCCGCGGCGGGTGTCGGGCTCGTAGACGCCGGTGAACATGCCGAGCTCGAGCACGTTCTGCGCCGAGGCGGCATAGCCGAGATACTCGCGCGAGGCGGCCGCGTCGCGGAATCCCTTGAACAGCCTGCCGAGGGCTTTCGAGCCGCGCCGCGGCGCGCCGTACTGCGACCCGCCAAGGTCGATGGTGTAGTCGCCGTAAGCGTCAACGAAATCAGCGGCCAATTCGAGAATAGGGCGCTGGTCGGCGGGACGGAACTTGTCCAGCACCAGCGATGCGGTCTGGCCGATATATTCCTTGGCTTCCTCCTCTGTAGTTATTTTCCGGGAATTCTCTTTCTCGGCGTCGGTCCATTCGGCCTTGGTGTCGGTCTTGCCCCCCTGGGGTTCCTCGTTCGAATCGCCGCACGAGGCGACAGAAAGCGCGAGCGCCGTGGCGGCGGCTCCGCCGATCAGAAACTTGATGTAGTTCATAAGCGATGATTGTTGTGCGTGTGTGTTGTTTTTCTGTACCGCGAAGATACGCGAAATTTCCAAATCCGCCGCGACTTTTCCGCGGAAATCAGAAATCGGGCGCTGGATTTTGCGCGGTCGGGCGGAATCAGTATCTTCGCGGTCTGTAAAACGTTAGAATATACCTATGAAGAAACTTGCTTTGATACTGGCCGCGGGCGCGGTTTCCGTCGCCGCCACGGCCCAGGAACAGGTTCCCGCCTTCCCCGGAGCCGAGGGGCACGGCCGCTACACCGAGGGTGGCCGCGGAGGAACCGTGAAAATCGTCACCAACCTCAACGATTCGGGCTACGGCTCGCTCCGCGAGGCCGTAAAGGGGAACACGAAGAAAACCGTCGTGTTCAACATCGGCGGCGAGATAAACCTTGAATCAGACCTCTCCATCGGCGCCAACACCACCATCGCGGGCCAGACGGCCCCAGCTCCCGGCATCACCCTGCGCCACTACACCGTGCAGCCCGGCGGCGACAACATCGTGATACGCTTCATACGCGTGCGCCGCGGCCAGGAAAGGGACATCAACGACGGGGCCGACGCCATGTGGACCCGCAACCGCACCGGGCTGCTCATCGACCACTGCTCCCTGAGCTGGTCGATCGACGAGGTGGCCTCCTTCTACGACAACAACAACTTCACGATGCAGTGGAGCAACATCACCGAGAGCCTCTGCAACGCCGGCCACGGCAAGGGAGCCCACGGCTACGGAGGCATCTGGGGCGGAAAGCTCGCGTCGTTCCACCACAACCTCATAGCCCATGTGAACAACCGCGGCCCGCGCTTCAACGGCGCCCGATACGAGTGGGCCGGATGGTCCCGCAACAAGCGCGCGCAGGAGCTGGGATGGCAGAACCATGTGCAGGCCGAGAACGTCGACTTCCGCAACTGCGTGCAGTACAACTCCAACGGCTCGTGCTACGGAGGCCCCGGCGGAGGCCAGATCAACATCGTCAACAACTACTACAAGCAGGGACCCTCGGGCAACGGCAGCTGGAACCGCGTGACGACCGCGTCGGTATCCTCCTCCGGCAACAGCTCCGGCCACCCGAACATGTACGGCATGGCCTCGCGCTACTACATCTCAGGCAACACCGCCGCAACCAAGGAGGGGGAAGAAACGCCAAACCGCGACTGGGCAGGCGTATCCTACGACAGCGGAGTGAAGACCGTCGACGGCGTTCGATGGACCCTTGACAACAACAATTACTACGGCGACGCCGTAGAGCACCGCGACCTCGACGGCGACGGCAAGCAGTGGGTGAGCATGCGCCTTGAAGCCCCCGCCCCCGCCGGGGAGGTGACGACCCACTCGGCCTCCGAGGCTTTTGAAAAGGTGCTGGCCCACAGCGGCGCGTCGCTCTACCGCGACGCCTGCGACACCCGCTATGCCGAGGAGGCACGAACAGGCACAGCCACATACCGCGGCTCGGTGATCAATAAGCCCGGCCTCATAGACGTGGTGGCCGACGTGGAATACGTTCCCCTCGAACGCTCCCGACGCCCCGACGACTGGGACACCGACCGCGACGGCATGCCCGACCACTGGGAGCTGGCCAACGGCCTCGACCCCCAGAATGCCGCCGACGGCAAGACCAAGACCCTCGACCCCCGCGGATGGTACACCAACCTCGAGGTCTACCTCAACTCCCTGGTGGAGCACATCGTCAGGGCGCAGAACGCCGACGCCGAGGAGGGCGTCGACGAATACTTTCCCTCCTCTGTCTCCGCGATCGACATCGCCGCGGCCGATGACCCCTACGAGGTAGTGGCCGTGGAATACTACTCCACCGACGGGCGCCGCCTGGCCAACCCCGCTCCCGGCGTCACCCTCCGCCGCTTCATCTTCGCCGACGGCCACACCGACACCGACAAGGTGATCCGCTGAGCCCGGCGCACGCCATCAGGCACCTACCCTAATATGACATACCAAAGCGTTAACGCGGCCCTCCCGGCTGCGTTAACGCTTTTTAACAATAGGGGGGTAAAATAAGGACGGATATTCCTATCTTTGTGACAAAAACCAATAAATCACTGATTGACAATGAGAAAATTCTACGCTTTGCTCGCAGCGGCGGTTACCGCTTTCGCCGCCGTCGCCATCACTGCGCCCTCGGCGACCCTGGCAGAGTTCCAGCCAAACCCGCCCGGGGCCATACAGCTATCAGACGGCGACAATCTTGCGGCCGCAAGACTGACAAAAGCGCCCGCTCCCCTCACGGTAGCCCGGAAAGCCGCGGGAGAGGATACCCGGTGGGGCGAGTGGACGGAAGCCGGCCGAACTTCTTTCCCGGACGAGTTAATCACTTTCTGTGAAAGAATCAGTTCTAATGTGAACTCCGAATTTCCCGAATTCGAACAACCGTTCGCGGTAGACCTCAGAACGTCACTGGACGACCCCGCCGTGGCGCAGCTCCGCTTCCGCGATGTGTTCAACAATGTCGACATAGTGTTCGACCTCGATCCGGAAAGCGGGACAATCGTATGCTCGGCGGCTCCGACGGGAATACCTATCAACGTAGGCTACCCGTCATATAACGACCAGTTCCTGTTCAACGCTAGAGGAATCTATTTCGCAGCGACCAAGCGCATAGTCCTCAACACCGTATTCTTCCTGGTGACAGGCGACGTGGGTTATTCTGCACCGGTACCGCAAACCCTCGTGATGGAGGGCGCTCCTGAGTTCCGCTTCTCGGTGCCAGAAAGCGCTTTCATTTCCAGCGAGGCGTTCGAGACCACCGTCACGGTAGACCGTTCGGAAATGGTGGCCTGGTACCGCGTGGTGAACTTCGAGAACAGCATGACAGCCAAGGATCTCAACGAATACTACAAGCTCCAGCCAGACTATGCGGTCAACATCTACGCGGACTATACCGGCGACAGATTCAAAGTACAGCCGTTCGATGGTTTCAGCGCCATATATTCAAGTTATCTCGTGATTCCTTTCGGAGCCGACAACCACCCGCTGGGGGGATACGTCAGATGCGCGGTCTACCATAACCACGATTACCACCACGGCGTCATCGACTGGCGCTCACTCGGAACCGGCACTCTGAAAGAGAACCAGGCATACTGGGGATTCAGCGACGGAGCGGAACGCCCAAGCGAATACTCGCACTTCTCCAGCCAGGCGCAAATAGAAATCTCCGCCGACGGCACCATGATCTGCGTAAAGAATCCATTCGGCCCCTCCCATCCTGCCTATGGCTCGATGAACCGCAATACCGCGGCCGGGGATGAAGACTTCTATATGATATTCGACGTATCCGACCCATCGCGCGTGTATGTCCCCGACGCACTGACAGGAATGTGCGATTCCGACGGGCACCAGCTCCGATACCACAATATCCCCGCCCGCATGATGTTCAACGAAGGTACTACCCAGGATTTCATCGACAACCGGGAACACAATCTGTGGGGCAAATACGCCGACAAACGCGTCATCATTCCCGTGAGCGCCATGGACGGATACGCATATGGCGACTACGACATAGTTCTCGAGCTCCCCGGCTACATCGACTACGACATCACGGCGGCCGGAGAGTTCAGCGTCACCGACGGGACCTACCGCTTCCCGCTGACCTACGTCTCCCCCAACCTCGCGTCTGTCGATTACGCCCTGGTGCCCCAGGCGGTTTATGACCAGGATCGCAACTTTCCGGAGCGCCTTGCGAAGAGAATCGCCGAGCGCGACCCGGCGCTCACCGTCTACTCCGCGCCGACAAACGGTGCGGCAAGCCTCTCGGTCTCGATTCCCGACGAAGGAGTGCCATACGGCAACAGCGTGTTTATCGCCACCGGCCGCGACGCCCAGGGTGGCTACCACCGCGCAGCCGTGGTAAAGGACATCGGCAAGGCGCGCCCGCTCGACCAGTGGCGGAAGGCCGGGTTCGTAAAAGTGAGCGACGACCTAATCGCCCCCATATTCGGTTCTTCGACCCCTAAGACATTTACGGTGGAGCTTCTCGAAAACCCCGATCTGAATGGCGTTTATCTGTTAGCCGATTACTATAAGAAGCTGATAGGCTGCTACGGATGGGAGGAGAAGGGATTCGACGCCGCTTCGGCAGACCCGCTCGTGCTCGACCTTCGCGGAGAATATCCCTACCTGACCCACGACCTTTCCGGTGGCATGTGTACCAGGGAGATGCGTATGGGCATAAATCTCCCTGCCAGTGAGACGCAGATATACCAGCCCCGTCTCATGAACGCCTACGACTACTATGACAGCACCGGCAACCTCGGCACAATCGTCCGCGACGGAGAGGGTTCGGTGCGCGCGGTAAGCTTCGCCGACGCGCTCGTCTGCGTGCTGTACAACGCCATAGACAACAGCCGGATCGGGATATGGCACGCCTACTACACCTGGATTGACTTCACCTATGACGTCACGAAAGACCCGGACATCTTCGACAACTGGAAGCCCTACGGCAAGGTCAGCGTGACAGAGAACATCATCAGCGACATAGTGGCCCCTGGAAGCGAAGGAAGCTGCGAGGCATCTGTCTTCGCCCACCCGACTCTCGAAAACATCTACTGCGTCACAGAGATCTTCAACCGCATGCCCTGGAACGCCGGCGAGGATATGGAATTCAGCGGGAACGATGGTTATCCGTTCGTAATCAATGCCACCGACCCCTCGAAAGTGCATGTATCTCCCTATTATACCGGCGAACGCAGCGGCATCACCTGGTTTACCGGGTGGACGCAAGGGGGCATAGCGCTGAATCTGTGCCTTATGGCCAACGCCATCGACGAGGGAGCCTTAGTGGGAGACCACGACCCGAATGACTTCGTCGGCTCCTACGATGCCAGTGCCGGCGAATTCAACCTCGACAACTGTTTTATGGGCGCCCTCGGCTCAACCCTGCTCGACATTCCCGCGGTACCCAAGTTCCGCGTGAAGTTCATCCCCGCGGCGGTCGATGAGGCCGGGGTGGCTGAGGCCGAAGTCGTCGCCGTGGAGTACTACTCCGTAGACGGGCGCCGCCTCTCCGCTCCCGCCGAAGGCTCGATGACGATACGCCGCCGCGTCTTCTCCGACGGCACCGCGGCAACCGACAAGCTGTTCCGCTGACCCGCCCACATTCCCTGCAACCGACAGGGCATCCACTATAACGGATAAAAACAGGCCGGAAGTTTCCACCATAACGGAAACTTCCGGCCTGTCTGTGTTAGCGCGTCCCTACAATTGGATGAACGATACGCGGGCACTGATGGGACGATACGCGCGCCCCGATGAACAATACGGACTCCGTTATCGGGTCTATGGCGTTTTATGTTTTACAACATATTGGCGCAAAAGACTGAGTTTGTTCGCATTAACCTTTATTAACTGTGTTAAAGGGTGTTTTGGAACGCGGAAAATTGTTTAGTTGGGGGATTTTCGATAAGTTTGCGGCTGATTCTAACAGACATAAGCATCATCAGGGAAGAAAGACCGCTCCGACCAGTACCATGAAAAGCGGCGATTCCTCCTTTCGCGACTTAGAGATTATCGATTAGAAAAAACTTTTAAATGCCACATATGTACGCGCCTGAGGCGCGTACCGCCGTGCGCCCCTGGGGGTACGGCGGCGAGGGCTGAAAGACTTACATCAACCGTGAACGCAACATCAAATTCAAACATCTCTTAAATGAAACATTCACAAACAGGAATCGCCAAGAAACTAATGTTTCTCCTGGTGGGGCTGCTTTGCGCCATGGGCGTCAACGCGCAGTCAATCTCCGTCAGCGGCACAGTCACCGACCCTTCCGGTGAGCCGCTGATCGGTGCGAGTGTTATCGCGCAGGGCTCCTCGGCCGGCACTGCCACCGACATCGACGGCCGATACACCATCTCGGTGCCCTCCGACGCGGTGCTCGTGTTCTCATACGTCGGCTACGACACGCAGAACATCCCCGTCAACGGCCGCTCCGTCATCGACGTGCGCATGGCCGAGAACTCCGTAATGCTCAACGAGGTCGTGGCAATCGGCTACGGCGTCGTCAAGAAGAGCAACGCCACAGGCTCCGTGGCCGTCATCAAGCCCGACGAAATAGAGGCCGGCCTCGCCACCTCCGTGCAGGACATGCTCGTGGGCCAGACCCCGGGCGTGGTGGTGACCACCGCCGGCGGCCCCGAGGGCAACGCCACCATACGCATCCGCGGCGGATCCTCCCTCTCGGCTTCCAACAACCCCCTGATCGTGATCGACGGGGTGCCCATCGAGTCGTCGACCTCGGTCGGCATGACCAACCCCCTGGCTCTGATCTCGCCTGAGAACATCGAGTCGATGACCGTGCTGAAAGACGCTTCCGCCACCGCCATCTACGGCTCGCGCGCGTCAAACGGCGTCATCATCGTCACAACGAAGAAAGGCAAGGCCGGCAAGCCCCAGGTGAACTTCGCCGCCAACATGTACGTCAACCACGCCCGCAAGACCTGGGACGTGCTCTCCGCCGACGAGTTCCGCTCGCTCATCGGCAAGAAGTTCGGCGAGGACTCCGGCGCCTACAAGGCGATGGGCGACGCCGACACCGACTGGCAGGACGAGGTGCTCCGCACAACAGTCTCCCACGACTACAACCTCTCCGTGGCCGGAACAGCCGCGATGCTCCCCTACCGCGTCAACGTGGGCTACACCGGCTCCAACGGCATCCTGCTCGACTCCAAGATGGACCGCGTGACCGCCGGCCTCTCGCTCACCCCGAAGTTCTTCAACGACCACCTCTCGGTGAACCTCAACGGCAACTACACCTACATCTATAACAAACGCGTCGAGGAAGGCGCCATGAACGCCGCCATGAACTTCGACCCCACCCACCCGGTGATGGACAACCGGCCCATCGTCGGCGGAAACGCCATGGACCAGCACAAGTACCTCTACAACGGCTACTTCAACTGGGACAACACCAACGACAAGGGTGAGACGGCCGTCAACGACAACGCCACCCAGAACCCCGTGCAGATGCTCAAGGACCGCGACTGGCACGCCAAGCTCAACCGCTTCAACGGCAACCTCCAGCTCGACTACGCCATCCACGGCTTCGAGGACCTCCACGCCAACATCAACCTCGGCATCGACGTGCAGCGCGGCGACGAGTGGAACGACGTGGCTTCCAACTCCATCATGGCATGGCGCGGCCACGACCACTACGCCGGATCATACGCCGACCGCCTCCACCAGGAACGCGACAACTACCTCCTCGACTTCTACCTCAACTACAAGAAGGACGTCGAGAGCATCCACTCGTTCTTCGATGTGACCGCCGGTTACTCCTGGCAGCGCTTCGAGGACTCCGGCTGGAAGCGCGGCGCCGACTCCAACTCGGGCTACCGCACCGGCGTGGGCTACCTCACCCCCACAGTCAACGGCGACGGCTGGAACCTCAACATCAACCCCGACACCGAGAACCTCGTGGGCAAGAACTTCGCAGAGGACGTTGTCAACCCCGAAGGGAACTACCACTGGAAGAACCGCCTGCAGCTGCTGTCGTTCTTCGGCCGTGTCAACTACTCGCTCTACGAGCGCTACCTGCTGACAGTCACCGTCCGCGGCGACGCCACCTCGCGCTTCTCCAAGGACAACCGCTGGGGCGTCTTCCCCTCCGTGGCCCTGGGCTGGAAGATCAACGACGAGGCATTCCTGCAACCCGCCTCCGGCTGGCTCAGCGACCTTAAGCTCCGCCTGGGCTGGGGCGTCACCGGCCAGCAGGAAGTAGGCTCCACCTGCAACTACCTCCCCCTCTACTCGATCGCCGCTCCCGGCTCGTTCTACCCCGACATGCTCGGCGGCAACGGTTACCAGTCGACCTACTTCCTGATCGGCTACAACCCCGACCTCAAATGGGAGCAGACCGTCACCTGGAACGCCGGCCTCGACTTCGGATTCCTCAACAACCGCGTAAACGGCAGCATCGACTACTACTACCGCAAGACCAAGGACCTCCTGTCGTTCGTCACCGTCCCCGCCGGTTCCTCCACCACCAACATGCTCAACCGCAACATCGGCGACATGAAGAACTACGGCGTGGAGTTCAACATCTCCGCCAAGCCCGTCGTGACCAAGGACTTCACCTGGACACTCACCTACAACGTGGGCTGGAACCACAACGAGATCACAAAGCTCAACGACAACGCCGCCATCTACAAGGTCGGCGGAATCTCGGGCGGCACATCGAACACCGTGCAGGCCCACGCCGTAGGCTACCCCGCCTACTCCTTCTACCTCCTGCAACAGGTATATGACGCCGACGGCAAGCCCATCGAGGGGTGCTACGTCGACCAGAACCAGGACGGCAAGATCGACGAGTCCGACCGCGTGCTCAACCACTCGGCCGCTCCCAAGGTGACGATGACCTTCGGCTCACAGTTCCGCTGGAAGCAGTGGGACCTCGGATTCAACCTCCGCGCCTCCCTGGGCAACTATGTCTACAACAACGTGCTCTCGACCAAGGCCGTCTACGCCGACCTCTTCGGCTACGGCCTCAACAACCTCGTTGTCAACGACGTGTACTTCGAGCAGGCTCAGTATATGAGCGACTACTACCTGCGCAACGGCTCCTTCCTGCGCTGCGACAACATCACCCTGGGCTACACCTTCGAGAACCTGCTGAAGGACCGCCTCCGCCTGCGCCTCTTCGCCGGCGTGCAGAACCCCTTCGTGATCACCAAGTACAAGGGCCTCGACCCCGAAGTCGACGGCGGCATCGACAACAGCGTCTATCCCAAGGCCGTCACCTACTCCCTCGGCCTGGTCGCCACTTTCTAATCTTCCCTGTTTGGAAACTATTAGCACAAAAGAAACAACATGAATCTCAAGAAATATCTCCTGTTGGGCAGTGTGGCTCTCGGCCTGGGAATCACCACCTCTTGCGTGGGCGACCTCGACCTCGAACCCAACGACCCCAACCAGACCAACCAGGCAAACACCACCCAGTTCTACCTGGGTGCCCTGGCCAAAGTTTACTCCGGCATGGCGATTTCCGGCCAGAACGGCGCCGGCAGCTCCGACA
>ERZ777306.4174-NODE-4174-length-13614-cov-37.283059_pt1 | contig 13614 bp, 19 predicted proteins | sample MGYA00374966_ERZ777306 | MGnify/ENA primary metagenome ERZ777306 (study PRJEB29329, sample SAMN06343882) | mouse gut metagenome | isolation source: Mouse cecum | place: Austria: Vienna | collected 2014-11-15 ...
CTAAAATAGAATGTTTTTTCACTTTTTTTAATCTCAAACTGTAAAAGTCAGGATTATAGTAAATAAATATATTTTTTACAAATAATATTAATAAAAATGTCATATAAAGAAAATTTAATATTTTGATTATAAATATTAATAGTAAAAAATATTTGCAATTATCTACAAAATACGTATAATACATCTGTATATATCGGATGATAATGGCGAAAGAGATTCTAATTGAACACCGAAGAATTAAAGATTTCAGGTAAAAGGATCGCTATTGGACGAACCTCTGGAGAGACTTATTAAATTAAGCACCGAAGGAGCAAACCTAATTATAGGTGAAACTCTCAGGTAAAAGGACAGAGGGATGAATAGTTTTTTCATTATTAATTCCGACTTAATTTTTAAGAAGGAGTTTTTTTATGGAGTTTTTTACAGAGTTGTTAAAAAAGATTAATGAAATGGTATGGGGAATACCACTAATTTGTTTACTTTTAGGAACAGGCATATATTTTACATATAAGTTAAAATTATTACAATTAACAAAATTGAAACTTGCTTTTTCTTGTATTTTTAAAAAACAAGATAATAATGAAGGAGATGTATCTAGTTTTCAAGCATTATGTACAGCACTGTCATCAACGATAGGAACAGGGAATATTGTAGGTGTTGCTACAGCAATAGTATCAGGAGGACCAGGGGCCTTGTTTTGGATGTGGGTTTCAGCTTTTTTTGGAATGGCTACAAAATATGCTGAAGGTCTACTTGCGATCCGTTATCGTGTTAAAGATGAAAATAATCAAATGGCTGGTGGACCAATGTATTATCTTGAAAGAGGTTTTGGCAGTAAATGGCTTGCTAAAATATTTGCTTTTTTTGGTATTGCTGTAGCATTGTTAGGGATTGGAACGTTTACTCAAGTTAAATCAATTTCGGATGCAATGCAGTTATCATTTAATGTACCGCCAATTATTACTGCTTTATTATTAACAATAGCAGTTGCATTTATTACGATTGGAGGGATTAAAAGAATTGCTAATGTGGCAGAAAAAATAATTCCTTTAATGTGTTTATTATATATTGGCGGAGTTGTTGTTATACTAATTACGCACCTTAATGTTATTCCTCAAGTAATTGTGTTAATAATTGAATCAGCATTTAATCCTCAAGCAGCATTAGGAGGGGGACTTGGAATTACAATGACGATGGCAATGCAAAAAGGGATTAGTCGGGGAATTTTTTCAAATGAAAGTGGTTTAGGAAGTGCTCCAATAGCAGCAGCAGCGGCTAAAACTGATTCATGTGTAGAACAGGGACTAGTTTCAATGACTGGAACATTTATTGATACAGTTGTTATTTGTACAATGACAGGAATTGCTATTTTATTAACTAATAGTCATACTAGTGGGTTAGAAGGTGCTGCAATGACTTCACAGGCATTTAGTAAGGGATTATTTATTCCTGTAATAGGGAAGTATATTGTAAATATAGGCTTGATTTTCTTTGCTTTTACTACTATTATTGGATGGAATTATTATGGTGAAAGATGTATGTATTATTTAAAGGGGTTAAAAGCAATTCCTTATTACAAGTTTGTTTTTATTGTTTTTATTGCAATTGGACCATTTATGTCATTAGAATTTATTTTTATTTTAGCTGATATTGTAAATGGATGTATGGCAATTCCTAATTTAATTGGATTAATAGGTTTAAGAAAAGAAGTTATTATGGAGACAAAAATATATTTTAAAAAACACCTTTAGATTGGTGTTTTTAATTTTTAATAAAATTTTGATAATAATTCTTGCATTCAGCTAAATAAGTTCTGCTTATTGGTAAATATTCTTGGTCTATTTTAATTGTATTGTATTTAAATTCTTCAACATATTGCCAATTTACGATTATTGATTGATGAATACGAGAAAAATTCTTACTAGTTATTTTTAAAAGAATATTAATAATAGTATCACGAACTTTATATATTTCATCTGTTGTAAAGAATAAGCAATAGTGTTTATCACTTTTAATATATTTTATGTTATTTACTTTTATATCAATTAAACCAATATTAGTTTTAACAGATATATATGCATTATTAATATCTATTTTATTAATTAGTGATTTAATAACTTTTGAAATAGTACTTTTTAAATATTCCTTTTTAATAAAATAAAATGGATGTACATCAAATGTATCAAATACTCGTTCAATATTATTACTAATAAAAATGATTTTTGTTGTTTTATGATATTTAAGATATTCTTTTGCTAGTTCAATACCATCTTTTGGCATTTCAATTTCTAAAAATAGAACATCATAATATTTGTTAAAATCTAATGTTAATGGATTATCTATTTTTTCAATAATAAAATTAGAAGTATATTTTTGTATTTCGTTTTTAATGAAAGAATTAGTAATATCTAATTCTTTATTATTACTATCAATTAATGCAATTATCATGATTATGTTCTCTCCCTATTATTTACTGTATATATTAATATTGTAAGAAAAGGGAGTTTGATTGTCAACTTTTTCTTTTCAATGCAAATATTTCATGAATACTTGAATAATAAATTTAAATATTCTATTTAACTTTAATAAAGTATTAAATAGCATATATTATAATAAAAATGTTATTTAATGAATCAAGATAAACAAATACTTTATATGAGATATAATAAAGATACTAATACTATTTTTCATATTTATGAAATTGTTAATATTGATTATTCTTTCTGGGCTTTATATAACGCTTATAATAATTATATACAAGCTTTCTAGATTTACTTTTAAATAAAATGTGCTATTTATTCGTGCCAAAAATATGTCATTCGTGCCAGAAGTGTAGATTTAGTGCTTAGAATATATTAATATGTAAGTAAGATATAGCTATATTATAAACAGATTAAAATAATTTTTAGTATTTTTTGTTCAATTATTGTGTATTTAAAACATTTGTTTAATATATTTGTAAAGGTAATGCTATATTTAGAACTTAATGAGCTGTTAAATAAAGGAGAGATATTATTCTAGAAGTTTATTTTAAATTTTATAAGTTAATTATCTATAGTAAAATTTACTAATATAAATTTAAAATTATAAAAACATATCTAACTTTGATGAAAAATGTAAGTCTACAATAATTAACCATAGATAAAGGTTGATAGAAAGGAAAATATATATTATAAAGTATTCATAATATATTAGTTGAAAATGATTATGAGAAAAGCAAAAAAAGTTATTGTGTTTTGTTTATCAACAATTATGCTTTATACTACAGTTACGATTGCTTATGCAGCTAGTGATAATGCAAATAATATACAAAATACAAATTATTCAATGGTTTTTGAGGTTGAAAAAGATTCTTTAGATATTGCAACTGAAGAATATAATATTCCTAAGGAGGTTTCAAAATATATTGCAGATGTATTTAGTGAAAATAAAGAGGCGAAGGTTACAGTATATTCTCCTGAATCTAAGATAAGTATGTTTGGTTCTAGTGGTTCCTGGAGTAATACACGGACATATAAAGGGTATACATTAAAAGATTGGAATGTACATGTAACAAATGCATTTAATATGGTTGATGTAAAAACTGGTTCTCTATCAGCAAAATTTGCGAATGAATTACTTATATATGGTGCAGGGAATTTGTTGGATCGTATTGTGCCTTTTGGTAGTGCGGGAATTACATTGGCTCAGTTTATACTTGGAAACAGTTCAACAGTAATGGCAAAAAGTGGTGATAAAGCTAGTGCTGCTCCTAAATACACTTCAGATACAAAGTTCACTTATGTTAAAGTAGGTGTTGATTATTTACTTGGAGCGAGAACACATAAAGCATTACTTCAAGATATTACATGGTATTATTATAGTGATTCACTACATGAGACAATTTCTGGTAAATATATTTATAATAAAACCTTTAAAACACCATTATACAACTCTCCAGATGCTAAGGCTATTACTGGAACAGGGATAGGTGGAATTTTGGAAAGTGCAATTAAAGTTCGTATAGGAAGTAAAGACTTTGTGTTGGAATAGTATGAAAATAAAAAAATATATTTTATATACAATTGTACTAATTGCTGTTATTGTTACTCTAGGAATGACAGAATTTCTGATCAAAGCTTACTATAATCCTAGAGAAAAAAAGTTTTATTTATCTACAAAAGGGTGTTTAGTCTATGATTTGGCTGAAAGTGATTATGAAATTATTGAAGTAGAAGTTGTAGGGGAGAATCTTGATTATTTACTTAATAATAAAAATGATGTTATTCAAGGTAATATCTTAGTAAATGGACTTAGTATTTTTTCACAAAAAGAAGTATATTATGATTCTAAAAGTTCTTTTGATTATGATAATGGATTCTTTTATAGTGAATTTTATGATAACTCTATATATACAAGTATAGGGATAGGGAATAAGGAATCAATATGTAAAATAATTGCTGCATCAAAGTCATGGGATATGTTAGTATGTGGCATAGTTATTGATGAAAATGTTGATGATAAAGTAAAACAGGTAATAAAAAAGGATGCGTTATTAGTGATACCAGCTGATAATTTAATTAAAGCTAAGGAACTTATTGATGAAGCAACATCAAATTCAACACACATGGATGATTGGTTAAAAGAGAGGGGGTTTATTAAAGAATGAATGAATTTTATTTATCTACTATGTATTATTTTAATGTTATAGATGAAATTGGTGAGGTATAAAAGACCTCATCATTTTTTATACTAATGAATAAGGGGATAGTAATTATAAACTAGATGTTTTGGTGTAATGTATAATAATGGATATAAAAGGGCAGTAAGAGATATATATTTTTTTAGAAAAAATGCAGGTCAATGGATAATAAGATAAAAAAGGTAGTGTTGAAAACTAATAGATGTTTGATTCACACTACCTTCTATAGATATTAATATTGTAAGAAAAGGGAGTTTGATTGTCAACTTTTTCTTTTCAATGCAAATATTTTACGAATACTTAGACAGTAAAGTTTAATATTCTATTTAACTTTAATAAAGTATTAAATAACATATATTATAATAAAAATGTTATTTAATGAATCAAGATAAACAAATACTATATATGAGATATGATAAAGAAACAGATACTATTTTTCATATTTATGTAATTGTTAATGTTGATTATTCTTTCTGGACCTTATATAACACTTATAATAATTATATACAAGCTTTCTAGATTTGATTTAACTAAACAAGATGGTAAAATTGATGAATTTAAAAGAGTTTCAAATGTATACTGATATGGATTTAGAGCAAATAAATAAGCTAATTTTAGAATTTGAAAAACGCAATATAGTTATAAAAGAGATTGAGTAAAGTGATTTTAAGACATATTTTTAAATAAAATGTGTTATTCGTGCCAAAAATATGTCATTCGTGCCAGAAGTGTAGATTTAGTGCTTAGAATATATTAATATGTAAGTAAGATATAGCTATATTAAAAACATGTTATTGTAGATATTTATTTCTATAATAAATTAAATTATTTGTAATGAAATCTAAACATGATATTTCACAGGTCTACAATAACAAACTATAATTAGTGGTTAAAAGAGAGGAATGGTGATAATATAATAAAATACCCACCATATGATCTTCCTGGTGCTGAGATAGGTAAAATTTCGGTTAGGAAATAAAGGTTTTGTGTTGGAGTAGCATTAAATGAAGAGATTTATTTTATATACAATGGGAATATTTGCAGTTATTGTTGTTTTAGGGATGAGAGAGTTTTTGATTAAAGACTATTATAATCCTGAATATGTGAATTTGGTATTTGGAGAAAACGGAAATAATGAATCAATATGTAGAATAATTTCTATACCAAGGTCATGGGATATGCTCGTGTGTTAGCCTAAGAATTGATGGAAATGTTAGCGATAAAGTAAAACAGATAAAAAAAGATGCATTATTGGTTATATCAGCTGATAATTTTGAAAAAGATAAAGAACTTATTGATGAAGTGTATTCAAATTCATCACAAATGAGTGAGTGGTTAGAAAATGAAAAATAGATTAATTATCATTTATCAGTTTTATATTATGATCAATAAGGTAAAAAGATATATGTTCTGTTTTTGTTAGTTATGGATATATAATATATAATTATTTTTCATCAATCTTTTGTAATATGGGTAACTATATAGAAATATGTTATTTTTGTGTGAATAGGTTCGATACTTAGAATATGTTAATATATAAATTTAATATAGTTATATTTAAAATACTAAGGAATAATATTTTTGAATTTATTGAAAGGAATAAATGAAATGAAAAAATTTATAAAAAGAGTTTTATTTATATCTGTTTTAGGATTAATCATGTTTGAGAATTCTATTTATGCTGCTGATATAGGAATAGGATGTAAAACATCAAGAAATGTTGCTGAAGCAACAATATCTACACCTGATGAAACCTATACAATGTATATTAAAGGGAAATATACTGGAAGTTCAGATAGATATACTTATATAATGAGATTGCGAGATACAGCTTCGATAAATGGTCCAGTTTTGGCTAGTGGTGGTATTGATTCTGGAAAGAAAGATACTGCTATACATTATAATTATCAATATAAATTAAGTAATACTAATCATTGTCATACATATATGAAGTATACGAATTAAACCCTAATAAATGCTTTTCCTTAAATGTGAAAAGCATTTTTAAGATAAGTTGTTAAGGTGGTGAAAGAAAATGAAGAAGTTATTAATGGTAGTAGTTATGCTTATTTCTTTTTCATTAGTATATTATACGTTTAATGAAAAAAATATTGATGAGGCATCTAAATTAAATGAATTAAATTTGAGTGTAAAAGATGATCTGAAATTAAATAACTTTAATGTATATGTGTCATTTGAAAATAGTCAATTTACTGATATTTATCAACAGATTGGATTATATGCTAAGGAGAATGATTTAGTAGTTATTGCATTAGATAATACTCTTGATGATGCAGGATTATACACAAATCAAAATTATTATATATATTCTAATCATTCTGATTTGTTAAATGGTATATGTATTGATGGTAAAAAAATAGATTTTTCTGATTTAACAGGTAAGCAGTATTATTCTACTCATAATAGTAAAGAAAGTGTAGGAAAAATTAAGATATTAAATAATGGGTTTTTTGATAAAATCAAAAGAAAAATAAATATTTATCAATATAATGCTTTAGATAATACAGGATTTGAACAGTTAAAATATTTATATTTAACTATATATAGTAAAGATGATGGTTTTATAAATGATTTGCAAGAATATTTACAAAAAACAGATAATAGTGTTTCTGTATCAAATGAAACACAAGTACATGATGAAGATATTGAGAATAATTATATTTTTGATAATTTAAAAAATGCATTAATAATATTAATAATTATTTTTGTTACAGTTATGTCTACGATTATTATTAGAAAAAATCGCCAGTATATGATTAGAAGAATGATGGGAACATCTTCTATAAAGATAGCTGGATATGAGTTTTTTAGAATAATATTTATATCTCAAATTATTTTTATAATTACTAATTTATTGTCTTATTTTGTTTTATGTCAGGATATTAATAAGGCTACTATTGAATTATTGAAAATGATTTTGCCATTTAATATTTATTTTGCTGGAATTTTATTGATTATTTTTCTATTTAATTGGATTTTTATTTATTTGAGCTGTAATTTAAAATATTTAAATAATAAAAATTATTTTCAAAGATTATTTAATATGCAAATGATTATTAAAATAGTTATGATTATCTTTTTAATGACACCATTTATTACTTCATTAAAAGAATCATTACCATATTTAATGAACTATTTGAAAGTTAAAGATTTAAAAGAAGAAATAACATACTTATATTTTTTAAATGAAGTACCAGAAAAGAGTAAAGAAATATTTGCATATTATAAAGATGATTGTTATTATGCTGATTTTACAGATTATTCTGCAAATATTAGGGGAGCAGAATTAACGAATGATTATGAAAGTATCTATCCATATCCGTATATTCATGCAAACGAATATTATTTAAGAAATCATAATATTAAAACGTTAGATGGAAAGAAATTTGATTATAATAAGTATCCACATGGGGCATTGTTGGTGCCTGAAATGTATAAAGATCAAGATTTATCACGTTATCCATCTAGTGTGGAAATCGTGTATATTAAAAATCCTGGAGAATTTTTAAATTATCATGTTGAAGATATTTATTATTTAACAAACCCAATTATTTTATTGGAAACAGAATATTCAATTTTTGAAACAAGGATTACAAACTTGGGAATTAAAACTGATAATGTTAGTGAATTGAAAAAAGAATTAGAAGAATTAAATGGAATAAAGGTTAATATTATCAATGCCAAATATTATTATGATTATTTCATGGATCAAAGTAAATCTGCATTGATTGAGTTTGGAGTTAATTTGGGAATTTATTTAATTGTTTATCTGACTTTAGTATTTCAAAGTATCTTTACTTATTTAGAGGAAAAGGGTAAAGAAATATCAATTAATTATATTTTTGGTTTTTCTAGAATTAAAAGGCATATTAATTTATTTATGCTTAATTTGTTAGCTTATGCAATAATATTATTTGGAAGTTTTAAGCTAAATCTCTCTTTTAATAATCGTATTTTATTTGTAAGTTGTTTTATGTTGATGGAAATAATAATTGAAATAATATGTATAATTTATTTTGAAAATAAAAAAATGGTTAATTGGCTGAAAGGAGAGAAATTATAAAATGAAAGTTATTAAAATAATTAATATGAATAAATCATATCAAGATAATATAATATTTGATAAATTTAATTTTGAAGTTGAAGAAAATACTTTTAATGTTGTAATGGGAGTATCAGGTTCTGGGAAATCAACATTATTAAATATTATTGGTTTACTTGATAAAGCTGATAGTGGGGATGTTATTTTATTTGGTGAAAAAAACATTAAACCATTTTCTAGAAAGGCAGAAAAAATGTTAAGAGAGAAAATAGGTTATCTTTTTCAAAATTTTGCATTAGTTGAAAACGAGACAGTAGAGTATAATCTTAAGTTAGCGCTAGATAATATAAAAGCTGATAAAAAAGAAAAAATAAAAGAAGTACTAAAAGAGGTTCAGTTAGAAGGTTATGAAAATAAGAAAATATACAAATGTTCAGGGGGAGAACAACAAAGAGTAGCAATTGCTAGATTATTATTAAAACAGTGTGATTTAATTTTAGCTGATGAACCCACAGGATCACTTGATGAAAGTAACAGAGAAATAATAATTAAACTATTAAAAAGAATGCAGGATAGTGGTAAAACAATTGTAGTTGTTAGTCATGATCCAGTTTTTAAAGATATTGCTGATCAAATTATATATTTAAATTAGGATGATAGGTATGAAAAAATATAAAGTACTGTTAATAGTGATGGTTATTATTTTAATGATAGTGGGTTTAGTTTATTATCGCAATTATTATGTTAAAGATTTGTTATTGAATCAAAAACCTTATTCATATGAAATTAATCAAGAAGATTCTTCAGAAGTTAGTGTGACAATGTGGCTTGGTGGAGCTGATAAAATGGTTAAATATATTTTTGAAGATGATAGGGCGATACAATATCATTATAGTAATTTGTCTATAAGTATGGATAATGAATTAATTGTTCAAGCAAAGGATAATATTATATTATCAAAAAATGAAGAAGATAGTAAGTTATGGCAGGATTTCAATGATTGGTTGAAAGAGTTAGGAATTAGTAAAAGAGAGTTAATTAAGTTTATTGAAAAGTATTTACAAGAATATAAAGAAGATGGTAAATAAATATATTAATTCCATATTATTTTAATTAATATAGAAAGGACTGTTATAAAAAGGTATTTATTAGTTTTATTGGTTTAGATGTTGATATCTTGCATAATAGTAAAGAGATCTAGCAAAGCAATTTGAGTTTGTAGAATTTAATGATTTTTATATAAAGATCATTATTTTGTGTGTTTAAGTTATACCGATGATAAGTTAGATGGTTTTGGGGTAATGTATAATAAGGATGGTAAAAGATCGGTAAGGGAAGTAGATTTATTTTATAGAGAATACGCAGATCAATGGATAATTAAAAAGGGTAGTATTGTAAATGGTTCTTACTCAAAAATGGGTAAATAGGAGATTTTAAATATTATTGAATTAATCAATAATATAAGAAGTCTCCTTTAAAAGTTTACCCTAGAGTAAGAGAGGACCTTATAAATTAATACTGTCTTTTTTTATAAAATGAGAAAATTCTTATTTTATTATTATCATTTTTTAAGCAATAATTATTAAAAAAAGGTTATGATATAGATGGAAAGGAGATATAGATGGAAAAGTTAATAAATTATAAAAAACAAATTATTATTATTGCAATCTTGTTAATAGTAATTGTTATAGGATCTGGTATTTATATTTTACATACAACTTTAAATAATATTAATTATTCAAAAAGTGAGGCTCATGTAGCAGCATTAAAACAATTTCCAGGGACAATCATATCTTCTTCAATAGAATATGAAAATATGAAAATATTTTATGAAATTGAAATAGAGAATCAACAGCAGGATTATATTGAAGTTAGTGTAGATGCTAAAAGTGGAAAAATTATTGGATATGAATATAAGGAGAGGTGAAAATGGCAATATTAATAATTGAAGATGAAAAAAATATGTCAGATTTATTAAAACTTGAACTGACTCATTCAGGTTATCAGTGTGATCAGGCATTTGATGGTGAAAAAGGATTATTAATGGCTTTAAAAAATGATTATGAACTAATTTTGTTAGATCTGATGTTGCCGCGAATAAATGGAATTGAATTATGTCGACGTTTAAGAGAAGTTAAACAGACACCAGTGATTATGTTAACTGCTCGTGATGAAGTAATGGATAAGGTAAATGGGCTACAGGTTGGAGCAGATGATTATTTAGCTAAACCATTTGCAATGGAAGAGTTATTAGCTAGAATCAGTGCATTATTGAGAAGAATAAACATTCAAAAAGCTGAACTTGAGTATAGTTATAGTGATGTAAGAATAGATACTAGTAAACGGAAGGTTTATTTTAAGGATAAAGAAATAGTTTTAACTGCAACTGAATTTGATTTATTAACCTTATTAGTTAAAAATGGTGGTAATGTTGTTAGACGAGATATGATTTTAGATGAAGTTTGGGGCTATGATGATGAAGTATCAACTAATGTGGTGGAAGTATATATTCGTTATTTAAGAAATAAAATAGCTGGTATTAAAATTGAAACAGTTCGTGGTGTTGGGTATCGTTTATCATGAAATTAAAATCGTTACGTCAGCAATTAATTAGGAGTACTTCAAGTATTATCATGGTAGTAATTATTGTCTTTAGTTTGATTATTCTTCTTTATATGGGATATTATATGCTGATTATTGGTAAAATCTATGCAATGGATGAGAATTTGATTACGCCTGTGGCGGGAGTAGTTATTTTGTTATTAGGTATTTTAATTGTAGTTGCATTATTTGCTAGTATAATTTGTAGTGTGATGATTAGTAAAAGATTTCTTAAAACTGTTGATCAATTCACAAAAAATATACAAGAAATTAAAAATAAAGGGTTAAGTCGCCGATTAGTTATTGAGGGAAATGATGAATTAGCTTTATTAGGTAGAGAATTCAATGAAACATTAGATCAGGTTGAGCGCTCTATGATGCAACAAAATCAGTTTGTAAGTGATGCTTCTCATGAATTGAAAACACCACTAGCAATCATAAAAGGTAATCTTGACATGCTTCAACGATGGGGGAAAGATGATTTAACTATTTTAAACAATTCTCTTGAAGTGACAAGTAAGGAAGTTGAACGCTTAGCTCAATTGTGTAATGAATTATTGCATTTAACAAGAGATGTGGATACTAGTTGTGAAGAGCCAGTTGATTTATCTATTGTAATTAAAGATACGATTAGTGATTTTAAAGAAGTTCATCCTGAGTTTGATTTTGATGTTTATCTTAATTCAGCTACTAAAATTTGGATTCGTTTTGAACATTTAAAACAACTTTTAATTATTTTGATTGATAATGCTATTAAATATGCTAAAGAAGATAAAGGTAGAATAGAAATATATTATGATGGTATTGAATTAAAAATAAAAGATTATGGTATTGGTATTGCTGAAGAGAAAATCCCATATATATTTGATCGGTTTTATCGAGTGGATGAAGCCCGAAGTCAAAGTAATAATAATTTTGGATTAGGTTTAGCAATAGCTAAAAGAATATGCAGTTATTATGGATATGAAATTAGTGTTGAAAGTACTATTAATGAATATACAATTTTTACAATTATATTTGAGAAGAGGACAGAAAAATGAAAAAAATTATATTATTAGTTTTAATTACAATTGCTTTAGTTGGGTGCAATCAAAAAGTTAATGCTTTAACTATAGAAGAAGCTCAAGAAATTGCTTTAAAAGAAGTCGCAGGAAAGGTTTTAAAAGCTAAGGAAGATAAAGAAGATGGAGTAAGTTACTACGATTTTACAATTGTCACAGATACTGAAAAATATGAAGTAGAAATAGATGCAAATAGTGGTAAAGTTTTAAAAATGGAAAAAGATGATGATTATACAAAAATAAATTCTAATCCAGTTGAACCAGCAAATACAAATACATTAATCACTATTGAACAAGCACAACAGATTGCTTTAGAACGTGTTGGTGAAGGTTATTTAACTAAAAGTGAATTAGATTATGATGATGGTATTAAGAAGTATGAAATAGAAATCAAAAATGGTAATAAAGAATATGAGATTGAAATTAATGCAGATACTGGTGAGATTATTAAGTATGAAGAAGATAATGATTAAGGGATTGATTAGATCAATTCCTTTTTTTGTTAATAATTAGTTATGAATCTATCATAATTAGACAAAATATTTAAATAAAATATGGTTAAGTAGATAGGTAGTCTTTTAGTTAATTGCATAAATTAGTATTTCATGAATATAGATAGAGTAGATAGTCAATATGGAGGTTAAAAATATGTCAATAAAACCATTGATCTTAGGTGTATCTATTACACTAGGTCTTTTAGCAATAACTGTAACTTTAAGGTTTATTATATATCCTCTTTGGATAAAGTGGATTCAAAGAAAAGAAGAATTAGAAAAGGAAGTTATGTTGACAAATGATTATCAAGATAAAACTATAGAAATTAAAATAAATGGTAGAAAATTAATCAACTGATTTTGACTACATAGTAAAATTTTTTACTAAGTATTTTTTGAAAGGAGCATTATTGTGATAGATTTGTTAGTTGATAGTGAAAGCTTTGATATGATAGAAAGAGGTTCAATAAGTCATTTAATCGTTTGTAAAGAAGAAGGAATTCAAACGGGGGATCTTGTATCTTTACATGATGATAATAATAAAGTAAATTGTGTTGTAAAGGTTAATTATATTGATTGTGAGGGGTCTGGAGTAGATGAGAATTATTGTATTTTAAATGTAAAAAAATTATAAAAAAAGCCCTTATTGAAGGGCTTCCCAGGCTGTTGACAAATAAAAAATTGTCAGCAGTCTTTTTATTTTGTTGTTTATGT
>ERZ777306.4175-NODE-4175-length-13613-cov-6.296430_pt1 | contig 13613 bp, 7 predicted proteins | sample MGYA00374966_ERZ777306 | MGnify/ENA primary metagenome ERZ777306 (study PRJEB29329, sample SAMN06343882) | mouse gut metagenome | isolation source: Mouse cecum | place: Austria: Vienna | collected 2014-11-15 ...
CCTCGCGCGGGAAGTCGATCCACTCGGGGTGGCCGAACTCGTTGCCCATGAAATTGAGGTAGGCCTGGCCGCCCGTGGAGATGGTCACGAGGCGAATCATCTTGTGCAGAGCCATGCCGCGGTCGATGGCGAGGTTCTCCGACGCGCGGTCCATGTGAAAATACATCTCCTTATCCATCAGGCGGAACGCCAGCGTCTTGTCGCCCACCAGCGCCTGGTCGTGCGACTCGGCGTAGGCCACGGTCTTGACCGCGGGCAGGCGGTCGGTCATCACCGACCACATCTCCCAGATGTTCCACTCCTCGTCGGGAAGCTCCTTGAGGTAGCGGATCCAGAAGTCGGGAATCGCCATGCCCAGGCGGTAGTCGAAGCCTATGCCGCCGTCGGCAATCGGGATGCACATGCCCGGCATGCCGCTCACGTCCTCGGCAATCGTCACGGCCGCGGGGCGGAAGTCGTGCACGAGGCGGTTGGCCAGCGTGAGGTAGGCAATGGCCTCCTCGTTGACCCCGGCGTCGAAGAACTTTTCGCGCGCGTCGAACTCGGTGTAGCCGTGGTGGTGGTAGATCATCGAGGTCACGCCGTCGAAGCGGAAGCCGTCGAAGTGGAACTCGTCGAGCCAGTACTTGACGTTCGAGAGCAGGAAGTGGCGCACCTCGCGCTTGCCGTAGTCGAAGAGCTTCGAATCCCAGTAGGGCTGGTAGCCCGCCTCGCCCGGCAGCGAGTAGAGATGGTCTGTGCCGTCGAGTTCGTTGATCCCCTCGTTGAGATTCTTGACGTAGTGGGCGTGCACGAGGTCCATGATGACGGCGATCCCCAGCTCGTGGGCACGGCGGATGAGCTCCTTCAGATCCTCGGGCGTGCCGCAGCGCGACGAGGGCGCGAAGAAGCTCGACACGTGGTAGCCGAACGAACCGTAGTAGGGGTGTTCGGCGATGGCCATGAGCTGCACGGCGTTGTAGCCGTCCTTTTTAATTATAGGTAGGATCTTCTTCGTGAACTCGCGATAGGTACCCACACCCTCCCGCTCCTGGGCCATGCCCACGTGGGCCTCGTAGATGAGCAGGTTGCCGGCGCGCGAGGCGTCGAATGCGTCGCCCCGCCAGTCGAACGGCTCGGCCGGCGACCAGAACTGGGCCGTGTAGTCCTTCGAAGCCTCGTCCTGCACCACGCGCCGGGCATAGGCCGGGATGCGGTCGCGCCAGCCGTTGTCGCCGTGAACGTGGAGCTTGTAGAGCGAGCCGTGCACGAGGCGGTCGCGGTACATCGCCGCCGGGAAGAAGGCGCTCCACACCCCTGCGGCATCCTTGTGCATGCGGATCTCGGTGCGCTGCCAGTTGTTGAAGTCGCCGAAGACGTAGACGTCGTGCGCCCCGGGCAGCCACTCGCGCAGCCACCAGCCGTCGAGCACATCGTCCCACTGCCAGCCGAAGTAGCGGTAGCCGTTGGCGTAGTCGACGATCGACCCCGACCCGCGCTCGATCTCGGCCAGCTTCTCCAGGTAGTTGTCGTGGCGGCGCCCGACGAGCTCCTCCACCGGCCGGAGCCATTCGTCCTGCTCGACGATCTTCAGACGGGTCGTATTCTTTTCCATAGCGGTGTGCTGTTTTCACAAATATACGAATAAGCGAGGGCAAAAACAAGCTCGCTTGCATTTTGCCGAGCGAAAGTATGTTTGGCGTAGCCAAATATACGGAAAAACGCAGGCAAAAGCAAGCCCGTTTGCATAAAGTTTCGGCCGCCCGCCGTGCGTCGCCGAAAAAAGAATGGATCCGCAGGCCCTCAAATCGACAAAAAAGCGGAATTATCGGATTTTTTTTCTATCTTTGACTGCGGATAAACCCTTACGAAAAATTTTTAAAATCACCATGTTCAAAAATCAACCCAAAGGACTGCTCGCCGCGGCCCTCGCCAACATGGGAGAGCGCTTCGGATTCTACATCATGATGGCGATCCTCGTCCTCTTCCTGCAGGCGAAGTACGGCTTCGACGGCACGAAGGCCGGATGGATCTACTCGGTCTTCTACTTCTCGATCTACATCCTCTCGTTCGTGGGCGGTGTGATCGCCGACAAGACCAAGAACTTCAAGGGGACGATCCTCGCCGGCCTGCTGCTGATGACCGCAGGCTACGCCGTGATCGCCATCCCCACCCCCACCCCGTCGCCCAATCCGGCGCTCTTCGTGACGATCACCTGCGCGGGTCTGTTCGTCATCGCCTTCGGCAACGGTCTGTTCAAGGGCAACCTCCAGGCGCTCGTGGGTCAGATGTACGACAACGAGAAGTATGCGCAGATGCGCGACAGCGGCTTCTCGCTCTTCTACATGTTCATCAACGTGGGTGCCATCTTCGCCCCGATCATGGCCGTAGGCGTGCGCAACTGGTGGGTCCAGCACTCGGGCTTCGCCTATAACGCCGACATGCCCGCCTTCTGCCACACGCAGCTGGCCGGCAATCTCGAGGGCGAGTCGCTCGTGCGCTTCCAGGAGTTCGCCGCGCAGTTCGGCTACTCGGATCTGACGCTCTTCGCCAACGACTACCTCGGCGTCTTCACCACCGGATTCCACTACGCCTTCGCCTGCGCGATCGGCGCCATGCTCATCTCTCTGGCCATCTACCTCTCCAACCAGCGCAAGTTCCCCGGCATGGAGCGCAAGGCGGCCGACACGAAGCGTCCCGACAAGGCCCAGGTGATGATGGAGGCCCGCGAGGTGCGCCAGCGCCTCTATGCGCTGCTGGCCGTCTTCGGCGTGGTGATCTTCTTCTGGTTCTCGTTCCACCAGAACGGACTGACGCTCACCATGTTCGCCAAGGAGTATACCAACCTGAGCGGCATCAACATCGATCTGGGCTTCACGCAGATCCGCGGAGCCGAGATCTTCCAGTCGATCAACCCGCTGTGCGTGGTGGTGCTGACCCCCGTCGTCATGGGCGTCTTCGGATGGCTGCGCGCCCGCGGCAAGGAGCCCTCGACGCCCAAGAAGATCGCGATCGGCATGGGCATCGCCGCGCTGGGCTTCGTGGTGATGGCCGTAGGTTCCTACGTCGCCGAGCTGCCTCTGTGGTCGTCGCTCTTCGAGAAGGTCACCGACCCGGCGACGGGCGAGCAGAGCGTGAAGGTGCTGCGCGAGTTCCCCAACGAGCTGCGCGTGACCCCGTTCCTGCTGATCGGCACCTATGTGATCCTGACCGTGGCCGAGCTCTGCATCTCGCCGCTGGGCATCTCGTTCGTGTCGAAGGTCGCCCCCCCGCAGTACCAGGGCATCATGCAGGGCGGCTGGCTCGGCGCTACGGCCATCGGCAACCAGCTGCTCGTGATCGGCGCCATCCTCTACGAGTCGATCCCCATCTGGATGACCTGGGGCGTCTTCGTCGTGGCCTGCACGATCTCGATGGTCGTCATGCTCTCGATGGTCAAGTGGCTGGAGCGCGTCACCGAGTAGCGCGCAGCCGGACGTAAAATCGGACGACGGGTCGGAAGGTGCGCTTTCCGACCCGTCGCGCCGTCGGGGCTGAGCCCCGCCAACGAACGCAACACCCAAAAACAGAAAACCATGAACACAATGAAAAGAATCCTGCTGGGGCTGCTGCTCCTCGCGACGCAGAGCCTCGCGGCGCAGGAGCGCCCGCTGTGGATGCGCTACCCCGCCATCTCGCCCGACGGGCGGAAGATCGCCTTCTGCTACAAGGGCGACATCTTCGTGGTCGACAGCCAGGGCGGCCGCGCCGAGCAGCTCACCACCCACGCCGCCTACGACGGCCACCCCGTATGGTCGCCCGACGGCCGCACGATCGCCTTCGCCTCGGGCCGCGACAAGGGGATGGACCTCTTCACGGTGCCCGCGACGGGAGGCACCCCCACGCGCCTGACCCACCTCTCGGGCTCGGCCGTCACCCCCGAGTGCTTCACCCCCGACGGAAGCAGCATCCTCTTCCGCTGCAAGATCATACCCGACCGCCGCTACGGCCAGTTCCCCCACGACGGGCAGGTCTACAGCGTGCCCGCCGCGGGCGGACGCCCGACGATGTTCCTGCCCTTCGAGGCGTGCAACATCTCCTTCGACCGCACGGGCGAGCGCATCCTCTACCACGACAAGAAGGGCTACGAGGACGAGTGGCGCAAGCACCACACCTCGTCGATCTGCCGCGACATCTGGCTGCACGACCTGAAGAGCGGCACCTTCGCCAACCTCACCGCCAAGCAGGTCGAGGACCGCTACCCCACCCTGGCCGCCGACCAGAAGACGGTCTACTTCGTCAGCGAGCGCTTCGGCGACGCCAACGTCTGCCGCATGTCGCTCGATAATCCGAAGCAAATCGAGCAGCTGACCCGCCTGGAGCGCCACCCCGTGCGCTTCCTCACGCGCGCCGACAACGACACGCTCTGCTTCTTCTGGGACGGCGAGATCTACACCATGGCCCCGGGCGGCAAGCCCCGCAAGGTGGAGATCGAGGTGGTAGCCGACGACCAGCAGCCCGCCGCGGAGGAGTGGATCCGCAGCAGCGGCGCCCGCGAGATCGCCATCTCGCCCGACGGCAAGGAGTTCGCCTTCGTCTTCCGCGGCGACGTCTTCGTCGCCGACGCCGAGTTCGGCACCACCAAGCGCATCACCAACACCGCGGCGCAGGAGCGCGACATCGCTTTCTCGCCCGACGGCCGCTCGCTGGCCTACGCCTCGGAGCGCGACGGGCAGTGGCACATCTACGTGGCACGCATCAAGGAGAAGGAGGATCCCTCGTTCGCCTATGCGCGCCAGATCGAGGAGGAGCGGCTCACCGAGGGCGAGAAGGCGTCGTTCCAGCCCGCCTTCTCGCCCGACGGCAAGGAGATCGCCTACCTCGAGGAGCGCACGACCGTGAGGGTCATGGACCTCGACAAGAAGCGCAGCCGCGTGGTGCTGCCCGGCAAGTACAACTACTCCTACTCGGACGGCGACCAGTCGTTCGAGTGGTCGCCCGACGGCAAGTGGATCCTGGCCCAGTTCTTCGAGGAGGGGGGCTGGCAGCATCCCGACATCGCCCTGGTGAAGGCCGACGGCAAGGGCGAGATCCACAACCTGACCAACAGCGGCTACAGCGACGGCAACGCCCGCTGGGTGCTGGGCGGCAAGGCGATCATCTGGAGCACCGACCGCGAGGGCATGCGCAGCCACGGCAGCTGGGGCGCGCAGCGCGACGTCTACGCCCTGTTCCTCGATCCGAAGGCCTACGCCGAGTTCCGCCGCACGAAGGAGGAGCGCACGCTGGCCGAGAAGCTGAAGAGCGAGCGGGAGAAGCGCCGCGAGGAGAAGGACTCGGTCAAGCAGGCCGACAAGCCCGCCGAGCAGCGCTTCGACCTGGAGGATCTGGAGGAGCGCATGGTGCGCCTGACGATCCACTCCTCGGCGCTGGGCGACGCCGTGCTCACGCACGACGGGCGCAAGCTCTTCTACCTGGCCGCCTTCGAGGGGGGCTACGACCTCTGGGTGCGCAACTTCGACGACGGATCGACGCGTCTGCTCTCGAAGCTGGGCCGCGGCGGACGCCTCGAGCTCTCGAAGGACGGCCGCACGATCTACCTGCTCTCGGGCGGTCAGATCCAGACCATCGACCCCGCCAGCGGCCACACCAAGCCGATGAGCTACACCGCCCGCTTCGAGTGGAAGCCGGCGGCCGAGCGGCGCAGCCTCTTCGAGCATGTATGGCGCCAGGTGCTCGACAAGTTCTACGACCAGACCTTCGAGGGTGTCGACTGGGACTACTACAAGTCGGCCTACGAGCGCTTCCTGCCCTACGTGAACAACGACTACGACTTCGCCGAGGTGCTGGGCGAGCTGCTGGGCGAGCTCAACGCCTCGCACACCGGCGCCCGCTACTACGGCTCGTTCGGCCGTCCGGCCACGGCCTTCCTCGGCGCCTTCTACGACGAGAACTACGCGGGCGACGGCCTGCGCATCGCCGAGGTGCTGCCGGGCGGTCCGCTCGACCGGCCCGACACGAAGATCGAGGCCGGCGTCATCATCCGCAAGATCGACAACCAGCCCGTGAAAGCCGGCAAGGACTACTTCCGCCTGCTCGACGGCAAGATCGGCCGCCGCACGCTGCTGACGCTCACCAAGAGCGGCTCGACGAAGGAGTGGGAGGAGTACGTGACCCCCACCTCGCTCGGCGGGCAGAACGCCCTGCTCTACAAGCGCTGGGTGAAGCGGCGCCAGGAGCTGGTCGACAGCCTCTCGGGCGGCCGCCTGGGCTATATCCACGTGGCGGGGATGAACAGCCCCAGCTTCCGCAAGGCCTACTCGGAGATCCTGGGCAAGTACCGCAACCGCGAGGCGATCATCGTCGACACGCGCTACAACGGCGGCGGCTGGCTCCACGAGGACCTCGTGCACCTGCTCAGCGGCAAGCAGTTCGCCACCTTCGTGCCGCGCGGCCAGTTCATCGGCATCGACCCCTTCGCGCAGTGGACCAAGCCGTCGGCCGTGCTGGTGAGCGAAGGCAACTACTCCAACGCCCACGGCTTCCCCTGGGTCTACAAGGAGCTCAAGCTGGGCAAGCTGGTCGGCATGCCCGTGCCGGGCACGATGACCGCCGTGTGGTGGGAGACGATGATGAACGGCGTGGTGTTCGGCATCCCCGAGGTGGGGATGAAGGACAATGCGGGCCGCATCCTCGAGAACATGCAGCTGGAGCCCGACATCCGGGTGGAGAACGACCCGGCCTCGGCCATCGAGGGCCGCGACCTGCAGCTGGAGGCCGCCGTCGAGCACCTGCTCGGCCAGACGGCCCGATAGCCCGCCTGCATAGCTATTGCCAGAGGTCCGCTCCCGCCGGGGGCGGACCTCTCGTCGTTGTGTGTGAAGGCGCGGCCCCACCCCGGTCCGAAGAGAGCCGCCGCCCGGACGCGGCAACCGGCTGAAAACGGGGAAAAACGGGCAGGAAGCGGAGCCATCCGCCGGTTACAAAACAGAGCGCCGAAAGACGGTCTCCGGCAAAAACGCACACGCCGCCGCATCATTTTTTTCGGCAAACAGCACACAATCACACATTTTTTTCTATATTTACGGGGAGAAACCACATTTTTAACCAAAAACCCAACACCCATGGTAAAAAAACTCCTACTCTTCGTGGTGGTCGTGCTCGGGTTCGCAGCCCACGCTGCGGCACAGAACCGGCCCGTGAGCGGTACGGTGACCGACTCGCAGGGCGCTCCGGTGATCGGAGCGGCCGTCGTCATCCAAGGAACGACGGTAGGCATCGCAACCGATGCCAACGGAAAATTTACGCTTTCCACCCCCCCCCCGCGGGACTTTAATCATCTCGGCATTAGGATATAAGGCAACGGCCGTCGCCATCGACGGACGCACGCAGCTCGACATCGTGATGGAGGAGGAGGCCACCTCGATCGACGATGTGGTGGTCGTGGCCTACGGTACGGCGAGCCGCGCCTCGCTCACCGGATCGGTCGCCTCGGTCAAGGGCGATGCGATCGAAAAGCGCCCGACCACCTCCGCGACCGCCGCCCTCGAAGGGGCCGCCCCGGGTATCCAGGTCAACAGCTCCTACGGACAGCCCGGCAACGATCCGACCATCCGCATCCGCGGCTTCGGCTCGGTCAACGGCACCAACAACCCGCTTTACGTCATCGACGGCGTACCCTACGGCGGCAACATCTCCGACCTCAACTCCACCGACATCGAATCGATCTCCGTACTGAAGGACGCCGCTTCGGCCGCCCTCTACGGCAACCGCGCATCGAACGGCGTGATCCTCATCACCACCCGCCAGGGCCGCAAGGACAAGCTGACGCTCAACCTTACCATGAAGCAGGGTATCTACGAGCGCGGAATCAAGGAGTACGACCGTCTCGGCATCAAGGACTGGATGGAAGTCCAGTGGCGCGGTCTCAAGAACTCGGGCATGAGCGATCCCGCTCTGGGATACAACGAGGCGGACGCCATCGCCTACGCCCATGAGAACATCATGGCCACGCGCATCCAGAACAACATCTTCAACCTGGCCGACGACCAGCTCTACGACGACAACGGCCGCCTGAATCCCGCCGCCAGCGTCCTCCCGGGATATACCGACCTCGACTGGTTCGACGAGATCGAGCGTCTGGGACACCGCCAGGAGTACACGGTGAGCGCCGACGTGGGCGGCGAAAAGTACAGCGTCTTCTCGTCGCTGGGCTACCTCAAGGAGAACGGCTACACCCACCACTCCGACTTCAAGCGCTTCTCGGGCCGCGCCAACCTCTCGTACCGCCCGACCAAGTGGTTCCGCACGGGCATGAACCTGGCCGCCTCGTCGCAGGAGTCGAGCTACATCGCCAACGCCGACGGCGGAGGCACGGCTTTCGAGAACCCTTTCTACATCGCCCGCTACATGGCCCCCGTATACCCCGTCTTCAAACACGACGCCGAGGGCGCGATCCTCTATGAGAACGGCCGTCCTGTCTACAACGACGCCGACTACCTCTCCAACCGCAACACCGTCTACGAGAACATGGCCAACCACGACAAGCTGACGCGCGAGACCATGAACCTCCAGGCATTCGCCACGATCACCTTCCTCAAGGACTTCCAGTTCACCGTGAAGGGCGACATGAGCGTGCGCAACTCGCGCGAGGAGGAGTACGACAACCCGGAGATCGGCGACGGAAAGGGCAACAACGGCCGCTGGTATTTCTACAACTACCGTTACAAGAACTACACCTTCCAGCAGCAGCTCAACTGGGGCCACGACTTCGGCCAGCACCACGTCGACGCCATGCTGGCGCACGAAAGCTACAAGTACCGTTACGACTACGCCTACTCGGCCAAGAAGAACATCATGCTCCCGGGCCTCACGACCGGCAGCAACTTCTCGGATCTGACCTCGATCTCGGCCTACTACAACACCTACACCACCGAGTCGTACCTCGGGCGCCTGCGCTACAACTTCGACGAGCGCTACTTCGTCGAGGGATCGTACCGCCGCGACGGCTCGTCGCGCTTCCACCCCGACTACCGCTGGGGCGGGTTCTGGTCGCTGGGTGCCAGCTGGATGATCTCGCGCGAGGAGTTCATGCGAAACGTCGGCTGGGTCAACGACCTGAAGTTCCGCGTGGCCTACGGCGAGACGGGTAACGACCAGGGCGTGGGCTACTACGCCTACAAGCCCTTCTACACCTCCAACAAGAACCAGGGCATGGGAGCCTTCTACAAGGGCCAGCTTGCGGCCGACGACATCCAGTGGGAGACCACCGCAACGTTCGACATCGCCCTGGAGGGCCGTCTGTGGAACCGCGTGAACGTATCGCTGGACTACTTCGACAAGCGGTCGCGCGACCTGCTCTTCGACGTGCAGCTGCCCCTGTCGGTGGGCGCGACGAGCACCGACGACGCCATCGCCACCGTGACGCGCAACATCGGCAGCGTCTCGAACAAGGGCATCGAGGTGGCCGTCGACGTCGACGTGCTGCGCAAGAAAGACTGGCGGTGGAACATCGGCGCCAACCTGACGTGGATCCGCAACAAGATCGTCAAGCTGCCCGACCACAAGGACATCCCCAACGGCAGCCGCCGCTACTCGGAGGGTCACAGCATCTACGAGTTCTACTACTACCACTTCGAGGGCGTCGACCAGATGACGGGTAATTCGCTCTACACCATCGCCGACGAGTACAATATCGACCTGCTCGATCCCAACGACAAGAACTCGGTGGGCGGCACGAAGGCCACCAAGGACACCCAGGAGTACGACGTGGTGATCAACGGCAAGCGCTACACGCGCAACACCACCTACGCCTCGCGCGACTGGCGCGGCTCGGCGCTCCCGACCGTCTACGGCAGCCTCTCGACCAGCCTGAGCTGGAAGAACCTCACCCTCTCGGCACTCTGCACCTACTCGATCGGCGGCAAGATCTACGCCTCGTCGTACGCCTCGCTCATGTCGGTGCGCAGCTCGGGTGCCGACGCGACGCACAAGGACGTGCTCAAGTCGTGGAACGGCATCCCGGAGGGCATGACCGAGACCTCGCCCGACCGCATCGACCCCAACGGCATTCCGGTGGTGGACACCTTCCTGTCGACCTACAACAACGCCGCCTCGGACCGCTGGCTGAAGGACAACTCCTACTTCGCCATCAAGAACATCTCGCTCAGCTACCAGTTCCCCAAGCGGATCTGCAGCAAGATGGGACTCGGCGGTCTGTCGGTAGACTTCAGCGTGGAGAACCCCGCGATCTTCTCGGCCATGAAGGGCCTGAACCCGCAATACAGCTTCTCGGGCGGCGACGGCAACACCTTCGTGAGCGCCCGCGTCTACTCCATCGGACTGAACATCAAACTCTAACCCATAACAGACTATCGCGATATGAAAAAATTGTTATATACGGCGGCAGCCCTCCTCGCGATGTGCTGCACGACCTCCTGCTCGAAAGATTGGTTGGAGACCGACTCGACCACCTCGGGATCGCCCCAGCTGATCTTCTCCACCATCGACAACGCCGAACTGGCCGTCAACGGTCTGGCACGACTCATGTGCATGCAGCACTCCTACTACGGCCAGGGCGCCTCGGGTGAGGGATGGATCAAGTACCTGTTCGGCAACTTCCCCGGCCAGAACTTCTCCGTGCCGCGTCTGACCGGCTGGTCGAGCATCATGAACATGAGCTACCACCAACGCAACACGTCGTCCTACGACAGCTACGGCTGGTACTACTACTACCGCATCATCGACAACGCCAACATGATCATCGGCAACATCGACGACGTGCCGACGGGCGGCGACCCGCAGATCGAGGCGCGCAAGACCTTCATCAAGGCCCAGGCTCTGGTCTACCGTGCCTACGGGCACTTCCAGCTCACGCAGCTCTACAGCCACCGCTGGATGGACACCAACCACGGCGACGCCGACGGCGTCATCATCCGCACCGAGTCGTCGACCGAGGGAGCCCCGCTCTCGAAACTCTCGGCCGTCTACACGCAGGTGTTCGACGACCTGAAGGCCGCCATCGCCGCCTTCGAGAGCGTGCCGGCGCAGAAGCGCATCTTCCTGAGCGCCCCCGACCTCAGCGTTGCACAGGCCATCCTGGCCCGTGCGGCGATCACCCGCGCCGATTCGCGCGACGACTACGAGCTGGCGGCCCGCATGGCGGCTGCGGCCCGCAGCGGCTATCCCCTGATGTCGGTCGCCGACTACCGCAGCGACTTCGAGTCGCCCACCAGCGAGTGGATCTGGGGCTCGTTTGCGAGCGACGACCAGAACCTCCAGTACTGGTCGTTCCAGGCGCAGCTGGCCTATAACGCCAACACGTCGCGCTCGCGCGGCTACCGCCACTGCATCAGCCGCGAGCTGCTGGAGACGTTCCCCGACAACGACATCCGCAAGAACCTCTTCGTACACCCGGCCATCCTCGGCATGACCGACGCCGAGTTCCAGAAGATCGTGAACCAGACCACCGGCCAGATCTCCGACAAGAAGGCCATCGCCGCGATCGACGCCTACTACGCCGACCGCTACGTACCGGCCAGCGGCTCCTACTACGTGGCCTACGAGCACCGCAAATTCGGCTGCTTCGGCCAGCCGGGCGTCGCCTACCTCAACCACATCCGCTCGTCGGAGATGGTGCTGCTCGAGGCCGAGGCGCAGTGCCGGCTGGGCAACGACCCGGCGGCGCAGGCCCTGCTCGTGGAGCTCAACGCCACGAGCCAGCGCGACCCCGACTACACCTGCACGAAGACCGGCGACGAGCTCTTCGAGGAGATCGTCCGCTACCGCGCCCTGGAGCTGTGGGGCGAGGGCTTCGACTGGTTCGACATGAAGCGCTGGGGCAAGACGCTGGAGCGCAAGTCGTTCAAGAAGGGCGGCAACTTCGCCTCAGCCATGGCCGTGACGGTGCAGCCCGACGAGGCGAACCAGTGGACGTGGGTGATCCCCGAAAAGGAGACGGCCTACAACACCTTCCTCAACGAAGAGGCGGAGTAACGTCAGCCGACCGAAACGAAGCCTGCCGAACGATGTTCGGCAGGCTTTTTCTGTTTTTGCGAGGAGAGCCGGTCGGGCAGATGGCGACGGGAAATCCGAACGAGAAGGCCGACCGGGCAGACGGCGACGGAACCGCCCGGACGGCGGGAAAAGGACGGGCCACAGAGAAGACCCCCGCCGAAGGGAAGGGCCCGAACGACGGGAGAAACCTGAGCGACAGGAGAGAGCCCGGACGACGGGAGAAACCTGCACGACAAGAGAAACCCGGACAACAGGAGACACCCGAGCAGCGGGAGAGGCCCGAAACGGCTTCAGAACCCGCCCGCCGGCTACTGCGGGATAAAGATATAGGTGATGGTGCCGACCTGCCGGGCGGGGGCCGCGGGGTCGATGTTGAAGAGCGAGCGGCGGGCCGATGCCAGGGCGCACTCGCGCATGCACTCGTCGCCGCCCTCGCGCACACGTGCGTGGACCACCTTGCCGCCGCGGTCGACGGTGATCTCGACCACCACGTCGCCGCCCCCCTCGCAGCGGTAGGCCGGCACGTCGAGACGGCGCGAGGTGCGAAGCGGGTTGTCGAGCGAGAACGACACCGTGACTCGCCCCTGAACCTTGCGGTCCTGCCGCTGCTCGCCGTCGGCCGAACCGGACTTCGAGTCGCGGATGGCCTGCTCCTCGGCCAGCCCCCGCTCGTAGGCCTCGCGGTTGGCGCGCATGCGGCGCTCGGCCTCGGCGGCCGCCTCGTTGATGGCCGCCGTGTTGGTGCCGCGGTCGTCCTTCAGCTGCTCGTTGGTGGCATTCTCGTTGGAGGTCGCGTTGCGGATCTTGCGCCAGTCGAGCTCCTGCTGCTCGAGGCGCCGGCGCACCTCCTCCTCGAGACGGTCGCGCTCGCTCTCGAGATCGGAGAGCGCCTGCATGTCGATGAGCATGCCCTGCATGTGGGGGCGGCGCCCCACGACGATCTTCGAGGTGACGAAGGCGATCATCAGCACCAGATAGACGACGAGCGTCACGCAGAGACCCATGCGGTGGTCGTAGGCCCACGAGCCGGCGTCCTCGCGCCGGTTGTCGAACGGGAGCACCAGCCGCGGACGCCGGGGGCGCCTGGGCGGGTTGCCGGAAGGTATTTCAGCCATCGGGAAGCTTCGGAATTTTGAGCAAAAGTAAGGTTTTTTAACGATTTTTTAATACCTTTGGGCACAAAACTATCGAAACACATCTCTATGTCAACGAAACAGCAAACGCTCAAAGCCCCGATCTCGTTCTCCGGGAAGGGACTCCATACGGGCGTCGAGGTGACGATGACCGTCAACCCGGCCGAGGCCGACACGGGCATCGTCTTCCGCCGCACCGACATCGAGGGGCAGCCCCTCATCCCCGCACTCTGCGACTACGTGGTCGACACCTCGCGCGGCACGACCGTCGAGGCCGGCGGCCACCGCGTGAGCACGATCGAGCACATCGTCTCGGCGCTGTGGACCCTCGGCGTGGACAACGCACTGATCGACATCGACGCCGCCGAGACCCCCATCATGGACGGCTCGGCGCGCGAGTACGCCGCCGCCATCGCGGCGACGGGCACGGTCGACCTGCCGGCCGAGCGCAAGTTCTACCACGTGACCGAGAAGATGGTCTACACGATCCCCGAGAAGGGCGTGGCG
>ERZ777306.4184-NODE-4184-length-13578-cov-4.595430_pt1 | contig 13578 bp, 10 predicted proteins | sample MGYA00374966_ERZ777306 | MGnify/ENA primary metagenome ERZ777306 (study PRJEB29329, sample SAMN06343882) | mouse gut metagenome | isolation source: Mouse cecum | place: Austria: Vienna | collected 2014-11-15 ...
TCAGTATAGCAGGAATGGATGGGAAATGCACTACGCCATCTTTTGAGGCGCTTACGTATTATATATATATTATACCACTGTTTTGAATGTACGTCTAATTAAATTGGATTATACTAGTATCACGTTTCAAGGCAATTCAAATAACTTAACTATTTACAATGAGGCATTTGAGAACTGTTACCGCCTAAAAGAAGTTATATTTTCTGGTAGTTTCAATAATGTAATTATTGAAGAAAAGGCATTTAAGAATTGTACTAACTTAGATACTATTGTTTTTCCCCAATGTACTATGGATATTGAATCAACTGCTTTTGAGAGTTGTCCTTCAGTGACATCTCTACTTTTCCTAATAAAATCTTATTAGGATGTGCCGGGATGGGTACTATTTTGAAAAGTATATTGAAGATAATGGTTCTCAGGTAGGGATTTTAACAATTACAAGCAATGAAGGGACAGAGAATTGGACCAAGCATACAGGTTTCTCGAAGAATGATATTATGCATATAATCATAACTGAGAATGTAAGTACCATACAGGAAGCTTCTTTTTCTAATTGTATTAATTTAAAGGAAATTGACTTTTCTGCCTGTCCAGCTTTAAAAAAAATTGGTTCGAAAGCTTTTTCTAATTGTTCAAATTTAAACAAGATAATTTGCCCGGAACGATTTAATCATTTATTGATTATTAATGATGCCTTTGACGGGACAAAGATAATTTCCTCTGATTTTCCTGAAGAATCATGCTTTGGAAATGGTGACTATTTTTTTGAATGCCGCACTGAACCAGATGGTTCTCAAACTGGAATTTTAACAATTACAGGTGAAGGGGGACTAATCAATTGGAAAAGTGACGATAGTATTGGGAGTGGGGATGTAAACGAATTAGTAATTGCTGAACCAATCGCATCTTTTGATGACAACGCCTTTTCCGGATGCACAAATCTAAAGAAGGTTACATTACCGAGTACTTTAACGACTATTGGTGAAAATTCTTTTAAAGAATGTACAAGCTTAATCAATATTACATTACCGGAGGGATTGGAAACCATTAAGAAAAGGGCTTTTTTCGGTTGTACAAGTCTGAAAGGCAATATGAATGAATTTTCGGAGACTATCTTTGAAATTCCCAGTAGTGTAAAAGTCATTGAAGCCCGTGCTTTTGAAGGTTGTGTGTTGGAAAAGGTAATATTTAAAAGCAAAACTGCTCCTGAATTTCACTATTTTCCCCTTGGCCGTGAAAATTTAGGCCTTATAGTTCATATTCCTTATGGATCAGAAAATTATGACACACAAATTAACGGATGGTATACCCTTTGCTATCTTCCTGAGGTTCAACCTGAGGAACAACATATATCAGCTGGCGAAAAAGCATCTTTCCAAGTGGCCTTGTATAGAAATAACTTAGAGATAGCGGCCTATATTTTTCAATGGCAAAAATTAGATGATAATGGAAAATGGACTGATATTCCTGGTGCAAATGACCGAAAATACACCATTGATTCAGTATCCAATTCCTCATGTGGTACATACCGTTGTAAAGTGACTGTTTCTTTTAACTCAGATACAGTTAATGCATCACGAAAGGATATTATGGTATCAAACGAATCGATATTAACTCTGACAAATGCCAGCGATACCATTCAGGAAAATGAGTGGATTGAACCTCTGACAATTACTGGGTGGACATACGGTGAGCCTGCTAATTCACCTTCTGCTATTCCTAAATATGGTGCTGATACTGCAAAACAGCATATGGAGTTTTTCCCATACATTAGCAGGATAGTATTTTTCTTAATTGAAAAGAAAAAAATTCAAAAGGATTATGATTAAAAATAAGAAAAGCCCCGTCAGTCTTTAATTGAACGGGGTTTTTCTATTTAATTCATGAATCACTTCTTTCAGCCAACAATAACATACCTCCTTCGATTCCTTTACCATTTGACCAAATTCCATTGAGCCACATCGGTATAGCTGAAACAATGCAGTCAACAAAAGTCCTTTACAATCATATTTCCGGGCTATCTGCCGTCTGCGATTCGCTTTCCAGAATGCAAGATGATTTTTAGATTCTTTATCCTTAATATGACAAATACCTGCAATTTCATCTATTAAATCTTCATAGTCATGGTATTTCTTCAATTCCTCTGATTTACTTAAAATTCTTCTGGAATGACTTCCTTCCCTTATAAATACTCCGTATAACTTTTCCTGGATTGTAGGACATTTATAACGATGCATAAAAGGTAGCAGCATTTGAAAATTTTGTCCTACATTATACTCCGGAATATGTCGGGCTGGATAAATTTCGAAAAAATTCTTGGCTTTCAGCATATAGCATCCGCAGCATACAAATGTTTTTGACTCTAATATGTCCCAAAACAAATCCTCTTTTGATAGATCACCTGTTTTCTCATCTGCTCTTTCAGCCATCTCCCCTGTTTCTGCATTAAAATAATAAGACAACGACCGGACACACTGATACTGCGGATGGTTCTGCAAAAAATCAACTCTCTTCTTGACAGACTCTGGCTCCAGCACATCATCACTATCCGGCCAGATTAAATATTCGCCTGTCACATATGGGAGTCCCTGATTAATTGCTGTAGCTGCGCATTTGTGGCTAGCCTTGACAATACAGTATCCATAGCCTTTAAATGCAAATTTTTCACGATAGCTTTCTGCAACTGAAACTGTATTATCTGTTGATCCATCATCAACTAAAATCATTTCCATTTTCTCATAGGTCTGATTCAGTATAGAATCTAACATTCTAGTCAGATGGAACTCCCCATTATACACAGGAGTCACAATGGAAACCATTTCTTCTTGAAATTCATACTTCATCTTACTCATTCGCTTATCCTGTCCTTTAAAGTTTTTATTGCCATCTTAATACACCATATACTTTTGTCCAGTAAAATCATGGGTTTTCTCAGCATTAAATACATAGTATAATGATGAAAACAGCAATAAAATAATATTCTTGCAGTTATTGCAAGCTCTTTAAACAATGCATTCCTCTCTTCATTCAAGGCCTGGTTTCTTATAATTGTACTCTCTTCCTTACGATTTTTTCCCATTGCCAATGAATATTCCTGTCTCATCATCCAAAGCAGGCGCCGTTCCCAAAGCAATGCATAACTGTTATGTCCTCTCTGATATTCCTTATCCCGCAGGATCCTATAAATATCGAAGTAGTCTTTATTCTTCAATTTCACAAAATAATCTTCCTCTTTAACCGAATATAGCCGATGATAATACCATTCTTGCTCGGAATAAGCTATTCGTTGGTGCTTGCATAACAAAGAATAGAAAAACAAGGCTTCTTTTCCGTATGTCATTTCCTGATCATATCGAAGATTCCCTATAGTTTCTCTAGAAATCAACATTCCAACACGCATGAATGAATTGTAATACTTTTTATGAAGCCATTCCTCTGATTCTGTTCTTTCTATAATCTTCCACTGTGGTCTTTGATCCCTTTCTGATATTTTATCCAAGACTGATTCCATCCACACCGCATATAATTCCGAATATTCGCACAGTGCAATTTCGGCATGTTTTTCTTCTGCCTGCTGTACCAGTTCTTCTATCAGAAGAGGATGAATGGCATCATCACTGTCCACGAAAAAAACATATTTTCCTGTGGCAATATCCAGCCCACGATTCCTGGTCGCCGAAACACCTTTATTTTCCTGGCTAAATAAGATAATTCTATGTTCAAGTGTACTCAATTCTTTACATATTTCCAGACTTCTGTCTGTAGAACCATCATCAATCACAATAATTTCTATATTAGAATACGTCTGATCCACTATTGATTGAACGCACCGCCTTATAAATGATTCAGAATTATGCATTGGAATAATAATAGAAACCTTCTCTATCTTCTCCTCTACTCGATTCTCTATTTTCTCTTCTCCTGTCTTCCCTGCCTGCTTCTCTATCTTCTCCTCTTTTGTCTTCTCTGCTGACTTTCTTTCATTACATATAGCTGCTTCACTTTTATAATGATCCCAGGTATTTTTCTTTTCTCTCCAAATCTGCGTTAATTTACGTTTAAGCCGAAAAAGCGGATAACTATAAAGCATTAGATAAAAATCCTTTTTATTATGCCAGCTCGTCAGAGAAAAACCCTCTCGTTTTGTTTCAGCATACATCATCCTGTTCAAATATTTTACTACTTCATAATTACATAATTCTCTGTTTAATGCCTTCCACTCCAACATACATTTCATGATATATTCTTCGCAGCACAAAGCATTTGTTTTTCTTCCCATTTTATTTTCATAATCGCCAATATATGTCATGCTCTCATATATACTTTGATATGCGTTAACCGTACTCACTTTACTTACATTATTTTCATGCCTCCTGTAATAATACCAATTCTGGTTCAAAATTATAGCATCTGCCCCTTCTGCAATCAATTGATAAATGAATTTCGTATCTTCCCCTACAGTCAGGTTCTCATCAAATCTTATAGATTGCAGAGCAGTATGACGGATCATCTTCCCACCAATCCCGCCCTGTGCTCCATACATGAGAAATTCCCACAGCATTTCCTGGTTTTCCAAATACCGATATCCAGACATGCTTTTCTTGTCTAAGCAACTTCCCGGCATATGGTTCTCTATAGATGTATCTTCACATTTTACTTGTTCCGGCAATTTATATAAATCTTCTGCTTCCCGGCAATAGTTTTCCGTAGCTATAACAGCACCGTTTTCTTCCAGCAGCTTATAAAAAGTTTCCAATAATTCAGAATGAATCATATCATCACTATCCAGGAAAAATAAATATTTTCCTTTTGCTACTTCAATACCTGTATTTCTTGCAGCCGATACCCCTTTGTGCTTCTGTAAAAATATATGTATTCTCTGATCCAAACAATCTAGTTGCTTACAAATCTCCCTGCTGCCATCCACAGACCCATCGTCTATCAACAGAATTTCCAAATTAGAATAGCTTTGATTCTGGACAGACTGTATACAATCAAGAATATACTGTTCCGAATTATATACTGGAATTATAACTGAAATTATGTCTTTCATTTTATCCTATTCTTTCCCGCAATTCTCCTGAATAAACTTGAGTGAAATTTCTTTTTCTTTCTCAAGCAGCCCCTTCACATATTTCCAATCAATTGTATCCTTTATAGCTTCTTTTGCCGCACACATTCCTTCTTCAATCAAATGCGATTTTAAATCAAGTTTATTTAAAAAGCTTTCTATTCTTGCATTTTTATTACTGTGGCTGAACACGAGAAATTGCTTTTCTAATAAAACAGAAAACACCATTCCATGAAAAGAGTTCGTAACAATATAACTTGCATTTTGAAAATATCCTATAAACTCAGATGGTCCTCCTTCAATTCTGATATCGATCCATTCTTCTTTCTCTCCTGGCCAGGGCATTGACAGTTGAATCACTTTCTTGTGCAGATCTTTAGAAAGCTGACGTAAATACTGAACCATTTGTTCATTATATTCTGTAAAGACAAATAAAATATAATCCTGTTCCTTCGGCAACTTTCCTAAGCTTTCCCATTCTTTTTGTTCCAATAATAAAGTCGGATCAAGGACATCCACAACACTTCTTTGTAAAATATCTTCGACAAATGGAACTGCACTCTTCTCACGCAAAGAAACTGCTGCAAAATTTTTGTTTACAGCCGATTCAAAATCAACTTTATACTCTTCCGGTACTGCATTCCCCCCAAAGCTTGCCGCATAAGCTATCAGTTTGCAGTTTCCTTTTTCCTTTATATTTCCAATATATGCATCGTCCAGCCCAACCGTAATCTCCGGATTCCAAACCTGATCACTTCCGACAAACACATAAGAATATTTTTTTAAAGAGATTCTGTCAACATTTCTTATAGCGGGCTTTCTTATCAGATAGGTGTGACGAAACCTTCTCATATTCTTCCTTCTTTTCAGAAATTCCTTCAAATAAGATGCATTTCTTTTAAACCTATATGGGACAAAGGAATATTTTAATTTTCCGTCTGACTGACTGGCCACCACCGGATAAAGCCAATATCTGCCCGTCAATTTAACCGGTGCATAAGGAATAATTTTCACATTCCTGCCACTCATTTTCTCCAGATAGTGTTTTAGTGCATAGGCCTGAAGCATAGCCCCATAATCATCTGCCCAGAAAAATGTCAGTATTCCAATCACCTTGTCTCCTCCTCTCCTGATTTCACTATATACATCTATTACTTATTCCTGCATATAATTTTGATATTCCTCAAGTATCTTTTCTGCATCACCAAATCTGACCATTTCTCCATTATCAATCCAAAGAGCTTTGTTACATAGGTCCGCCAATGTTTTCCTGCTATGTGAACAAATAATTACAGTCTTATCTTTATTACTGATTAATTGCTGCATTTTTTCATAGCTTTTCTTCTGAAAGCGCTCATCTCCAACACTCAGCACCTCATCTATTAAAACGATATCTGTTTCTAATGTAGCTGTAATCGCAAATCCCAATCTGGAATACATGCCACTGGAATAAGTTCTTACAGGCATGTCAATAAATTCACCTAACTCTGCAAAGTCAATAATTTCTTGTTCTTTCTTTTTGATTATTTTTTGAGAGAATCCTAACAGTAATCCGGCAATATATATATTTTCTCTTCCTGTCATTTGTGGTTTGAATCCTACACCAATTGCTAAAAGAGCTACCGACTGCCCTCTAAGGTCTATACTCCCTGCATCTGGAGACATCATCCCTCCAATTGCTTTTAGAAGTGTGGACTTTCCACTTCCGTTTCGCCCTATCAGTCCTAAAATATCACCTTTTTCCACTTCAAAAGATAAGTCATTGATTGCCGTATATGTATATCGCTTTTCCCTCCTATGAAAAAAATCAGTCTGTATAGAAATGCCGTTCAATGCTTTATAATTAATTACCAGATTTTCAACTTTTATTGATATCATATTCATATTACCTTTGCATAATTATTTTCATTTTTGTGAATCAATTCTATACCTATAGATGATAAAATAACAGATATCATACACCATATTAAAAATCCTATATATGACGGTGCTTTATCGTATATCAAAATATCTCGCATGGATGAAATAAAAAAAGCAACCGGATTCACTTGCCCAGCTATTTTTCCATATACACCAGGAATCCTCCCCTCAATGGAATAAAAAACGCCACTCAAAAACATAACAAAGTTTAAAACAATACCAACTACATATGTCAAATCATATACGTATACCCCAAAATGAATCAGTATACTGGAACAGCTAAATGCAAATAAAAAGAACCCCATAAAAAATGGAATAGCAGATAACATTTGCAAACTAAATTTTATTTGAAATACAAGCATCATGAAAAACTCTATAAGCATACCAAAAGCAAACTTAAATGCATATTGGTACATCAAACTAATCAATAAAATATATTTCGGTACATAAACCCTGGATATAATACTTCTATTATTTTTTACTACAGAGATACTTGATTTGACTACCCCACTGAAAAAATTCCACATAAGAATTCCTAAAAACAGAAACACCGTATAGTTTGGCTCTGATGCTTGGAAAATATAGCCAAATACCAGAATATAAATCATCATAGTGAGTAATGGCTCTAAAATCCACCATATCCAATTCAGATAAGATGCAGCCACCTCCGATTTCAACTGTGCCTTGGCTGCATATATTGCATAGCCCTGATATTTTTTGATATTATGAAAAAAACGCATTTTTCTTCTCACTTTCAATGAATCCCTTTTCCATTTAAAAACCCCACATAATCAAAATCATCCAAATACCGTCTTTTCAAAAACTGCTTTTTATAAAATGTAATAACCCCCAGTTCGTTTCTATCTTCGAATCCCTTGATATGACAAGCTGAGGAAAATTCCGGGTATCTTACATGCGTAAAAATCACTTTGTTTTTATATGGGAGCTGTTCAAATCGTCTGATTGTTTCATATGTACACCCGTCACGGTCTGTCCCTATAATAAACAGGTTATCCCAATTGATTCTCCGCTTCCTTTCCTCCCATTTCTGAACCCCCTCATCAAAGCTCTCATAATGTACAAGTTGGATTCTCACATCTCCCAGCATCCCCACCGGGTATGAGTTTTCTCCCTTTACTTCAACCATCTCCTGCCCCATATACCATTCGAGATTCTCCACCATCCTGACAAAGTCATTCATCTCAATGCTCAGATTCACAGTCGGCGTAAGATACGGCAGTTCCATATCATAATAGATCAGTGTTCCGCCGCAGTTGGAAGATATGATTGTAAAATCAGTATTTTTTAATCTGCTTCGCTTTCTTTTTTTATATCTGGCCCACTCTCGTTCCTGATACTCATTAATTTTTTCCTCCAGCTTTTTCCGCATCTGTCCATCCCCATCTGTTTTTGAATCACTGTGTTCTGTAAATATTTAACTGCTACTTATGCTTGCGCTCAGTGTCCCAAAGAGCCTTTGCTTCCACACCCACAGCGCCCTGACCGGCGGTATGTAGGAACATCCGGCATACAGGAACAGGAACAACAGCCTCGTTCCACTGGTCAGTCCTCTATATAACGGGTGCTTCATCTCCCTTATCGCCCATCTCTTCACAAATCGACTGTTTTCTGCACTCTTCGCATTCTTCATCACCAGATAGGCAGACAGGATATCCCACATCAATCCATATTCCCACTTCAATGCCCATGCAGAATGCCCTTTTTCATATTCCTGATCCCGGATTTTTTCATAGACTCTCCATTTCTGCCCCATCCCTTTGCGTTCATGTAAATGTGTCGCACTGTCCGAATGCATCCTGTAATAATACCACTGCACATCCGCATAAGCCATCCTAACCTGCCTACAGCACAATTCATATAAAAACAGTGTATCCTCTCCGCTTCGGATTCTCTCATTGAAGCGCTGTGCTCCTATATATTCCCGGCGTATCATCTTCCCGCCGATACAAGAGAGTTCTCGTTCAAATCGGATATGAAACCATTCTTCCGACAGATATTTTTCCGCCGTTTCCCAATTAAGCGGACTGCTGCTCTCTCGTTTTTGAGATTGTATTTCCTCCATCTGCAGCGTGGTTAACCTTACATAACTGCAGAAGCTCAGTTCTGCCTTGGATACCTCAGCCTGACAAACCGCTGCTTCGATCAGCGATGGATGTATGGCATCATCACTGTCCAGAAAAAACACATATTCGCCTGCGGCCGCTTCCAGCCCCAGATTCCTTGCGGATGACACACCTTTATTTTCCTGTCGGTACAGCCGGATCCGTCCGTCCTTTCTGCAAAACTGCTCACACACCTCACGGCTTTGATCCGTGGAGCCGTCATCTATGATAAGAACCTCCATGTTCTGATAGGTCTGGCGAATCACAGATTGGATACACTGCCGTAGAAAGGCTTCCGAATTATACACAGGGATGATCACAGAAACTTTGCTCATCGCACCAGTATCCTTTCCCATTCATCTAATATGTGCTCCTTTTCAAATCTGCAGATAGACTCTGCTGCAGAACTGCCCATCTTCCTGCGCAGTTCTGCATCCTTCATAAGCAGCTCCATCCTCCCTGCAAAGCCTTCTACATCTCCCATATCCAGTAAAAATCCGCTTTCCCCGTCAGTTATGACTTCCTTCGGCCCGGTCTTACAGGAATAGCAGACAGCCGGAAGCGAAAAGAACATGGCCTCCAGAAGAACCATCGCAAATCCCTCATTTCTGGAAGGGAGCACGAAGAATGCCGCCTTTTTATAGTACTCCTCAATATCAGATACGGTTCCTATAAAATGGATTCTCTGAAGTCCCGCATCTTTTACCCTTTTTTCCAGCTTTTTTTGATCCATCCCTTCCCCAGCCACTACAACATTCCACTGTGAATATTTTTCTTCCAGCAGACACCAGCTGTCGATCAGCAGGTCATATCCCTTCGCCTCCGTAAGCCTTCCTGCCGCAAAAATGAGAGGCGTCTCTTCCTGCTTATCGAATACTCCCACATAAGGAACCGGGTTATAGATCTGACTAAGCGCACATCGCAAATTTAATTTTTTCTGATAATACCCTTGATCTTCTTTTGTTAAAACAACCAATTGATCTGAGTATCTCGCCACCATCCTTCTTACAAATACCCTTAATAAATTATTTCTTTCAAAATGATAAAAGTAATTAAAATTTTCCCAGGAAATCCAGCACATTTGCGGTCTCTGATGCTTCAAAAAAATAGAATAGCAGCCCAGGATAATATCCACATCCACCAGGACATCCGGTCTTTCCCGCTCAATTAGAGCCATCAGATATTGAAGATTCCCTGTAATCCCTGGCTTTTTTCTTTCCCGCTCTACCCAATAAATTTTAATGTTTTCATTCAGCTCAAAAAAGGTCCGCCCATTTCCCCACAGGCTAATAACCGCAACCGGATAGCCCCGGTCCAACAGTCCATTCGCAATGACCGACAGAACACGCTCTGTCCCTCCGGAATGGCTCATATTCCCAATAAAGAATAACAACTTGCTGTGATCTATACCCAATGCATCTTATCTCCTGTGATTTCTCCGCAGTGAAAAATTCTTACTGCAGGCTGATCGTTCCGATATGATATCCATACTCTTCTTCCTCTTCCTCATTCGCCAGTTGAATCTCCTTTCCGGTATCCGGATCCTCCATATGGAAATATACTTCATACTCTCCTCTTTGAAGCTCCCCCAATGCAATCTTTGTCTCAGCTGTTTCAGTCAGTTCCGCATCCTCTCCGCCTGTCAGTTTCTGAATATCACATTTCATTTCTATCGGCGTAGACTGCCCTTCCTTTTCACTATACAGGGTCAGCTTGATCTTTGGCTTCTTATATATAGGCGCAAAACCCACATTTTTGAGTGTAACAGCCACATCAATACCGTTTTTTTCCGCATTCTCCTCCAAGCTTGCTTCCGTGATCAGAAGGCGATAGCCCAGATGACGCTCTATATAACTATAACCGTCCATCCCCTGAAAGCAGTCTTCTCCATTCCAGACAGCTTCCCTCCATTTATTCATAACAGCCAGATCATAATCCTGATTGAGATAAGTGACACGTCTCACTGCCAGCCCTGACACAGCATTTTCAAAATCATTATAGGGATTATTGTTGATAACCTCTCCGCCGTTTGGCACCGTGCAGAGCAACTCATTTTGAAAATCCAGTTCTTCCTCCCTGCTCTGCCGGAATAGCGAATCCGGCTCCAGGAGCTCCTTTGGCCTGTAGGTTCCAAAATCAGTTTCATTTCCCAGCATTCCGTCATTGAATAGTCCCAGTCTGCCTTCCAACGCTTCCTTCAGCGGTTCTGATTCCATAATGCTACGCCACTGTGCCGGGGTCCGCACTGCGAGATATGTGGACGAACTGGTTACGGCTTCCAACTGCCCGGCAAGCCGCTGCAGATCTGCGGAACTGTTATACCGTGTCCCATTCATTTCTCCCCAGTTGCCGGTAAAGAGTCCCTGTATGATAAAAATCTTTTTTCCATATTTCCTCAGAATTGGTTCCAGTTGCTGCATATGCAATGCAATGATGTCCAGGCTTTCCGGCTCAACCAATACATTCTGACCCTCCGCATCATATGCGAACCGAATGATCAATTGTTTGTCCAATGCCTCTAGCTCACAAAGAAGTTTTTCAATATTTGCAAGTCCCTTTTCCCCAATTGCGCCTTCCCTGTATGCCTGCAGGCAGATCTGAACCAGTGTAATCTCCGTGTCTTTATCCTTATAATACTTTTCCTTCACAAGCTGCCGGCAATCTATCTCATCCTCCGAAATCCAAAATCTGTACAAACTATAAAACCCACGGTACGGATTCCGAAGCTCTCGGGAGGATTCTGTAAATGGATGACTCTCCACATAGATCTTCATCCTCATGTTCTTCCATAACAAAACACAGACGAAAAGTGCCGCTACCGTAAGTATATAACGTATAACATACAGCCAACCCTTCATACGTTGTAGAATATTGCCACTTGTTCTTCTATAGCAGGTGGTTCTGTTCCTACCTTTCTTCTGACTATTTATCATCCTGTCCAATCCCCAGATTATATAGTGTTCCTGTATTCTGCCTGTAATAGTAACAGACAAAATCATCATCCTCATAATAGGCCTTCATAGCCTGCGGATACGTTTCTCCAAACCGCTGACAGCATTCATATGCCTTTGACTCCAGAATTGTACGATTTTCAAGCTGTTTATAAGAAAACCACTCATTCTCCGATTCTACGATATCACTTTGTGCCGCATCCTCAGAGATTTCTGATGTCTTTATTTCCGGAGCCTGGCTGGCGCCACTGTCCGGGAATTTTTTAGAATATTTCTTCCAATATATCTCAGAATACTTCTCTTCTCCCATCCAGAACGGCCCTTCAAAAAAGTGAGCCTGTGCATAGAGAAGCGGCTTCTTCTCCACATAGATAAATACATATTCTGACGGAAGTGTATATTCTGTGTCAGAACATTTTTCAACAAACATCTGAAGCTCCTCATGCCACCCATAAAGATTGACCGGATACAGTTCATCCGTAGGTGCTACGATTGTATAACTGTACTGCGGGAATTCCTCTATAATAGAATTTGTCACTTCCACAGCGGAATTATACCGCGATAACTCATAAAATAAAAATCCCCGATAATTTCCCGTCAGCATGGCAAACACATAGATTCCTGCTGTTAAAAGAGCAGACACCCGCCCAAGAACAGATTCTTTGAAAAAATGTGTCAACCAGGAAAGTAGCATATCCGCAGGCATGACCATAACGGCAAGTATCATCATACGCCCCGCCGAACAAAAACGAGAATCAGAGATCAGATCCAGATAGCCCATGTAAGGTGCTGCAAACAGCAGCATAAATATAAATGTAAACAAGATGACCGGCGGATATCCACAGCAGAAACGGTATAGGCATCTGTCCTTCCTGTGTCCTGCAAACAAACACAGCACAATTAAAATTCCTGTCACTGCCAGAATCCATCCAGAACGAATATCACCATAAAGTGTCTTGTAGCCTTTCCTGTATATTCCGTTGATTATTTTTTCAATAACTCTGACACCCTTCTCTGCAGTTTCTTTCCATTGGCTCAGCCCAATCCCCTTGTACTGGACATCCAGACTTTTTTCATCCTCAGCTTCCCCCGTTTCTTTTTCTTCCACCTGCCATTGCCTTGCCTGTTCCCCATCCATTGCGTCCATAGCCCACTGAATCGAGTAGTTAAAGGGGATTCCAGAAGCTAGCGCTCCTGCCATAGGCGTAATCGCAATCACACATCCACAGGCTACGCTGAGCGACAGCGATAACAGGTAGTTCCAGCTGAGTATTTTTTTCAGTGCGAACAGAGCGAAGGAAACACAAAGGATAAATGCCATGATCGTCACGTAAAAATGTATGGAAATCGAAGCCGAAAGAGACATCATAAATAAAAACAGATTTTCGTCCCAATAAAATTTTAATGTCTTTCCCTTTCTGGTAAAGTTGACAGTTTCCCTTAAGTAGCGAATAAGATACAACGCACATAAAAACTGTGTATGCAGGCCAAATTCCAATGGGAGTGTAATCTG
>ERZ777306.4185-NODE-4185-length-13576-cov-4.886103_pt1 | contig 13576 bp, 3 predicted proteins | sample MGYA00374966_ERZ777306 | MGnify/ENA primary metagenome ERZ777306 (study PRJEB29329, sample SAMN06343882) | mouse gut metagenome | isolation source: Mouse cecum | place: Austria: Vienna | collected 2014-11-15 ...
CCGTAAGCGCTTTATCGATCTCGTCCGTCGCGATACGACGGATGATCGCAGAAGGATAGATGATTTCAAGCGTCGTTTTTCCGCCGTAATCCTCCCGCGGTTCGTTAATGTTCATCAACTCGTCTTTTACTTTATCGGTCAGTTCTCCGGCGGAAAGAGAGAGGAAATCCAGACCGAACAGCTCCGCCGCATCCGACAACGCGCGGATCTCCTCGATTTTATAACATCCGTCTTTTTTCGCCGATGCGAGAACGTTCTCCGACACGACACCCTTCAATACCCGATCGAGTTCTACGGTCACGTCGTTACGCATGATCGCCGAATCGTAACAGAGTTCGAGTTTTGTCCGTTCGGGAACGAGCGACGACGGTTTGTTCATCGTGCGGAGGAGCTCGTTCATCTTCGCGGAAATCGCGTCGCGGTCCAACGAAAATTCCGCGCCCGCCGAAATTTCGAAAATTTCGTCCAGTGCCGTGATCAGCGCGGGCAGTTCCGCATGCCATGGATTCGTCACGCCGTAACGGTCGAGCTCGGCGCGGCTCGCGGCGTCGAGATAGCGCTCGGGAATGTTCAACGCGTCCCGCGTCGCGTCGTTACAGACGAGGAAATTGACGACGGAAGCGGAAATGATCTTGCTCTCCGAAATCAGTTCTTTGCGTTTTACGAGACGGGTGACGATCTGCGCCGGAGTCATTTCGGAAGAAAGCCCGAAATCTTTGAGTTCGGTAAATACGGCGATCAGCTCGTTTTTCGCGATCACGCCGTCGAGCACGTCGTCGACGAGCGGAATCCGCGAAGACGAGGGAATGATGACAAAGAAATCGCCGAACCCGAAGCTCTCCTTTTGCAGGAGATCGGAAACGGTATAGTGCAACACGTCGGAGCGGAACATCTCTTCGATCTCCGGCTGTTCGAGTTCGCGGAGTACGTCCAGCACTTCGCCGCCCGCGATCCCCTCTTCGAGAACGCTCGCGATATCGAGACCGAGGATTCTGATCGCCGACAGAATTTTCCGCAGTTCGCCCGCCTCTCCGTACGTGACCCACTCTTCGAAATCGGACAGCCTGCGGGGGATCATGACCGTGTCGTTCCCTTCGAGTCGCTCGATGATCGCGTTCGCAACGGTGCCTTCCAGAATCTTATTCCCGCTGTCCAGCAGTCCGTTCAGCGTCGGATCGTTCAACAGCGCCGCAATGTCTTCCGAGCGAACTTCTTCTTCCGTCAGCGGAAGGATCAGTCCGACGATCTTCGGCAGCGCATCGAGCAGTTCTTTGAGTTCCGCGCGGTTGATCAACTGTACGGGATTCCTGTCTGCGTCGGTATCGAGCGAGGATACGGGAACCGCAATCACCCCGTCCGTCCGTTCGATCATGACCGTGGAAATGACGGAGCGCAACACCACCGAATCGGTGAGATAATCGGCGAGCGACCGCCCGCGGGTGTCCTTGCGCACCAACGCCTCCGCAAGTTCGGGAAGCAACGCGGTTATCTCCGTATCTCCGCCGAGGATCCGATCGAGCAGTTTCCGGTTCTCTCCGCTCCCGAACAGCCGCAAGCCGCAGAGAAGCTGATAGGTTTCGCCGTGCGAAGCGAGCGCGCCAGCGCCGTCGTAACGGTTTTCGTACACGATGTCTTCGGGCAGATAAAGTCCCTCGCCCACGGCTTGCATCTGCGTGCGGAGAGTTTGCACGATTTTGCCCGACGAAAGCGCTTTCCCGAGCAATTTCGAATCCGCAAGCGTGTCGCAGATCCCGTCGTAAATCGCGATGTTCTGCGCGTAATGTTCTCCCGCTTCGTCGAACACGGAAAGTACCATGTCCAGCGCGCCGCCGCTGTCCTTTACGTTCTCGTAAAGAGTCAGCAAGCCGTTGGATACGCCGAGCAGAGCGCGCAGTTCCTGCGACCATTCCACGTTTTCCGCCGTGATTTCGGCGTACGTGATCCCGTCTTTCCCCGCTTCGGTCAGATACTTGTTTTCGAGATAGCAGTACAGCCGTCCGAGAACGGGACTGATCTCGCCGCTTCGCTCGGAGCCGAACAGCGAAAGGGTTTCGATCGCAGGCAGCAAGTTCCGCGCCAGCGTAAGCGGCTCTTTCACCGAGATCTCCCCCGAGAGCAAAGAGAGTACGATTTTCAGAACCGTTTGCGCGTCCCGCTTGGTGAACAGATGGTTCACATTCAGACAGGGGCGGATTACCGCTTCTCCTTCGCCCGCGGCAAGCTGTTGCTTCAGCGCGCGTTCGTCCGGAATGGTATCCGAAAGGTAACCTTTTTGAAACAGCACCTTTAAAAGTTCTTTGTTGTCTTCGCTCACGGCTCCCGCAAAGGACATTTCGTCGATATTCGCGACGACGGAATCGACGAGCGAAAGCGAAAAATTGATAAAATACGTCTTTGCGTCGAATCCCTCGACGAGGTTTTCGAATTCGAGCTGGAATTCGGGATCGGACATCACGTCCAATACGGCGTCCATCGCGCCGTCGGCATTCTCCCCGCGCAAGACGGGCGCAATCTCCGCTTCCCCGTATTTCAACAGCAGCTTCACCGTTTCGTGCGCGAAGCCGGTGTATGCGCCGAGTTCTTCGCGGAATTTGATCGTCCCCTTTACGTCGTGTTTTTCATCGTTCAACCCGCCCGACAATACCAGATCGGCGGCGTAGAGATAATAAGGCGTGTCGTCTGGATCCTTCATCTGATTCAGCACTTTGAAAATGCCCTGCGCGCCGTAATTTTCGACGGAACGGTACACCGAATAAGCGAAATCGGCATTCCTGTTCCCGAATTCGAAATCGGGCAATTTGCTCTCGCCCGTACCGCCCGCGACGACGAAAAACACGCTTCCGATAAAAGACAGCGAGATCAAACCGGTTATGACGCCGCGGAACAGTCCGACGATCCCGCCGCCGCCCGTCCGTTTTTTATAAGAAATTTCGGTCTTGTTTTGCGCGAACGCAAGCATCTTTTTCTTCTTGTATCTGCGTTCGGGGTAAAAAACCAAATAGACCAGATACAGCAGGAATACCAAAAGAAGATAGACGAAATAGAACAACACGGCAAACGCGATGCGGTAGGCAAGGTCGATCAGCGTCATTACGTACGCGCCGTTGTCGCGGATCAGAATCCCGATTTCCCGCGTGCCGTCGAGCTGTTTGAACACGAACTCGGCGAGAACCTCCCGCATCGAAGCGCATTCCGCGCTCACGCCGAGCGTTCCCTGCAACACCGTTCCGCCGCCCATTAGGGTGTTCGTAAGATCGAGCATCCAGACGTCGACCGTATTGCTCGTAACGCAGACAAAGTAGAACGCGAGACAGACCCCCGCGGCGCAGACAGCGTGCGTGAACAGGATCAGACTTTTCCTCAGCCCCCTACGCATTCCCGTCGCGGTCGAAACCAAAAGGATCAGCACGAAGATCACGGTCGGGACCCAGGCGACCGCGTAAGCGATCAGTCCCTGCAAATCGTTTTGGATCAGATACGCGACCGCGCCGCCCAAGAACACCAACCCCGCGGCGATGAGAAAAACCAGCGCCAGCACAAACGCGCGTTTAAAACCCTTGAATAACCCGACAAAGAGCACGGTAAGACATGCCAGAACGGTGAGCGTGATCTCCCACTGTTCGAGCATGATCCCGATAAAATTCGCAACCGTTGTAAAATGCGCAGCCAACAACGTTTCCGTCTCCTTTTTTATAGATAGTCCGCGGGAAATCTTCCCGCCCGTTTATACGGCTCCGTTACCGGAAGGCGACGTTTCGATTTCGAATGCGGGATTGCGCGACGAGAAGTCGTCCACCTCTACCCCGCTGAAAAAATCATGAGGCACGCGCCCCAAATCGACGTTCACTTTTCGGAATTTCATCGGCTCTTCCGCGCCGAAAACGGATTTCAGCGGCAAGGCGCGCAACGAGACGAATCTTGCGAAAGAAAGCTCCTCCACGCGGTAAGAACCGTAAAAACTGTTCGCGCTCAAACGCGCGGTCGGCAATTCGACCGTACGGAGCGCCGTACAGCCGTCGAACGCCTTTTCCATCAGAAAGATACTGCCGCATTCCTCCGAAGCGGTCACTTTACGCAAGGACCGGCAGCCCGCGAACGCGCCCGATTCGATCACAAGTTCCGCTTCCGTTTCGAAGACGATCTCCCTGACTCCGGATTTGCGGAACGCCCCCGCCGAGATCTTGCTCACGGTATAGTCTCCGATTTTCGCGGGAACGGTAACCGAAGACCCGCCGCCGTCGTACCCGAAAATATTCACGGTATCGTCGGAAACCAATTCCAGATCGAAACCGTCCGAATAGAACTTCTCCGAAGAGCGGCGGAAGAGAAACGCCGTCGTAATGACGAACGCAAGGATCAGCAAGCAGACGATAATATCGAACGCTTTGGGAAACGCGGCATGATTTTTATGCGTGACGTGCCGGACGGAAAATCCGCTTTTCGGGATTTTTTCGGCTTCTTTTTTTTGCGGAAGGGATTGCGCGGCGGGTGTCTTCGGTTTCGCGGATTCGGGCGCCGCCGCTTCCGCGTAACTGTCGAACCGATAGGAATTGTCGCGCAGTTCGCCGTCTTCCCACTTCACCCTGTCGAACGCGGCGAAGATCAGGCGGACCTGAATCCGACTGCATGCAAAATTGATACGCAGTTTCGCATCGGGAACAAACGGCGCGTTCGGCGCGGCGACGAAATCTTTGTAGATCGCCACCGACTTTTCCAGCAGATCCCCCTCAGGATCGTATTGCAGAACCTCGAAACGGAGTTCGTACAACTGTTGGTTGAGATTGTTCGAAAACTTGAAAACCACGCATTTTTCTTCCGCGCGGGCATTCTCGAACACGATGTATTCGTCGAGCGAAACGACGTCCGTCGGATCTTTGGCGTATTTGATTTTTTCGACGCGATTATAGGAACTCATATTCGAGCGACCCTCCGTTGCATGCTTTCATGTTTTTGCGGCGGAAACAGCCTACCGTCACAAAATAGCCGAGCAGGCAGAACGCAAAACTTGCGCCCAGCGCGATATAGTTCATGAGATCGGCAAGAAAATACTTCGCGCCGCTGCCGAGAATGAGTTCTACGGCGATATGGCGCGCCGCAAACAGAAACAGAAACAGCATAAAACTCTTTAAAAACGCGTAGAGCCGGATTTTCGTGAGCGTAAGCGGACGGATCACGTGATGATTGATCTCCAACCCGTCGACCGCCCCGACGACGACGTTCACGCTTGCGCAACGGCTGTGCAGGGAAATGATCTTCGACGCGTCGCCCGTGGAATACTCCGTCGCCTGCTGTACGGCAAGCACCCGCTTCCGCTTCGTATACTCGACCACGAAATAGCGGATGGAACGGAAACTCTTTGCGAAATTGCACACCAAATACTTATCGTAAGCCGTTTTGCACAGTGCATATTTTTTGATGTACTTTTTCGTCTCGCCCGACGTGAAATAGATGGAATTTTTCGAATTCGCCGTCTCCGTCTCCCGCATCAGTTCGTCCGGATAAAAATCGCGGTAATAGCGGTTTTTGAGCAGGCGGGTAAACAACAGCGCGAACAGCCCCGCGACAAACAGCGCCATCGACGCAAGGCATAAAATTCTCCAAACGACAATCGTCATGTTCTCTTCCTCCCGCTCATTTGCTCTTTTTCAGCCGCGAAATCAACTTGGACGCCGCAACGGGCTTCTTCCGCGCCTCTTTTGCGGTCTCTTCCGAACTCTCGGATTCGGGAAGAGCCTCTTCCGCGACCGGTTCGGCAGTATCCGATTCTTCGGATTCAAACGTTTCCGATACGGTTTCTTCCGCCGCTCCGTACGGTTCCGTCGAGGCGGTCTCCTCCGTTGCCGCGGGTTCTTCCGCCGTCGCTTCATGCTTTTCCGTCGGGCCGGTATCCTCCGTCGGCATAATTTCTTCCGTTATCGCAGGCTCCTCCGCAAACGTTTCGGTATCCTCCGACGGTTCGGATACGGGCGTTTCCACCGCGCCTTCATAAATTCCCGTCGGGGCGGTTTCCGTAATGGTTGCCGTTTTTTCCGACTCTTCGGAGCCGAACGTCTCCGTCGGCGCGGCTTCTTCCGCCGCGTTCCTTTTCATTTTTATGTCTTTCCACTCCGTTCGGTACGCGTCGCCGAGCGCGGACTGCGGGGGGAGAAATTCGGAAACGTCCGCCGACTTCTCGGGAACGGGAACGGAAATCGGCGCGGAAGACGGTTCCGTGCGTTCGAACATTGCCGCAAGCGCGGAACCGACGTTCCCGAAACCGATTTTTTGCCCCTTGCAGAACGAGATATTCACGCCGTTCGTCGTGCGGTTTACGGCGACGGGATCGACGACGATATCTTCGAAAAGACGGTTGTTCGCGGCGCGCAGCGCCAACGTAAAGATCGGCGCGACGATCGCATAGACGACGAGCGCCAATGCGTTCCAGCCGACGAGCGCCAGAACGAGCACGTCCTCATAGCGAAGGGAATTCCAGATCAGATAACCGCATGCGCCGAAAAACGCCAGACAGCCGAGCTTAGCCGCAAGCGTGACGAGTACGTTTAAAAACAGCGTGAGTTTGCCGTTCGCCTTCATGGTATTGAAGCATGCCGAGAGCGTGTCCCCCACGCCGATATCGGGATTGTTCGCTGCGATATAGGGCGTCGGCGCAAAGATCAGCGGCATGATCCCGACGTACGCAAGCGCGATCACTCCACCGGGAACGGAGAATATGATCATGAACACGAGCGGGTCGAGATTGTCCGTCAGCATGGAAATCCCGTATCCGACGGAAGCGAGAACCAACGTAACCGACGCAATCATCAACAGCCCCGCAAGGAAGAGCAATCCCTCTACGCACACCGTGACAAAATACGTCCGTCCCGTACGCCCGCGGCCTATTTCGCGGAAGGACTGCGATACGCATACGTCTTTCTCTTTGCGGACAAGTTTCCCCTGCCGCACGTTCGCAAGATCGAAGAGCGGGTTGAAAATCAACGCAAGCCTCCCGATCAGCTCCATGAAGTAATACGCGAAATAGCGGAAATAATTTTTATTGCGGAAGAGCGCTTTTGCCGAAGAACTGATCCCTTCGCGATAATAATAGCCGAATCCACGGTTCATATCTCTTTCCTCCCGGTCCTGACGCAACGATTTTTCATCTCTCTCAATCCTCCGTAATCACTGTTACCGTATAATACTTGTTTTTATCTCTGCGCTTGATCTCGCCGTTTACCGTCTCGTACGATTCGAAGATCGAAACGACGAACCGACCGCCTTCCACGACCACTTCTATTTCATGACCGTACAGCAGTTTCCCCGCTTCCGCCGTATAGTCCGCCGCGGACAAGACCGTCCCATCCGCATAATCCGCGGGCGATCCGTGTACCGTGACCGTTACGGAAATTTCAGCCAGATAGAGATAGGATTCTTCTTCGGCGGTGATCGTGACGGTGTACAGTTCGGAGACGTTGTTTCCGTCCGCATCGTACACTTCCATCCGTTTCAGCCATTTCTTGACGACGCCGGGCGTGTTCCCCGTGTTCGCAACCGCAACGACGAGCGAATGTCCCGTCAGCAGTCCGTACTCCTCCGGCGCAACGCCCTCGGGAATGTCCGTCACGTAAGTGAACAGATCGATCCCGCCGTTTACGATCGGAATATCCACGATGTTCCCGTCGTACTGAATGCGCCGCAGTTCTTCCGGCAGTACGTTCTGCGCGACGGTGATTTTCCGTTTCGTGAAACTGAGCCGCGCCTGAAACTTGGTTTCCTTGAACTTGCCGGAAACTTCCGGATCGTTTTCGTCATAACGGAAGGAAATCCGATAATTTGTTGTCACGTTCCGCTTCGTCGAAACGTCGTAGGCGATCGCTTCCTGAATCCGCACCTCCGTAAATCTCCCCGCCAAGGAATCCAGCACGGTATCCCCCGTAACGGCGAGGCTGTCGCCCACGGGCAGTTCGTACCCTTCCGCAAGCGTGTAAGAGGTTTCGGGCAAACGCAGTTCCTGTCCCGCATAGCGCAACGGTTCGGAATACGATTTCGGGAAGACGACCAGCGCGCGCGGCGAAATCGTAAGCCGCCCGGGCTGGAAGATATCGACTTCGTAGTTCCGGTCGATAAATCCGTCCGTACTCGTAAACGCGACCGCGTGCGAGAGATATTCGCCGGCGTCGCAAGGCGTGACGACGCGTTTGTCCAGATGGTATTCATACACGGGAACCGCGCGCGCCGCATCGTTTCCGACAAACCCTTCCGCGCCGCCCTCTTTCGCGTAAGAAGCGGTGTAGTGTTCGTTCGTTAAAAGCACCGTGTGCTTCGAATAGACCGTTTCGAAATCTTTCGTCTTCGTGTTGATCAAACGCTTTTCCACGGTAAAGCGAATTTCTTCTTTCGTGATCACGTACCCGAACGCCGTTTCGGGGTTGAGCGAAACAACCACGCGGTATTCGCCCGCCTGCAACACGCTCGCCGGATGATATTTCTGATTGGTCGTGAGATCGTAGATTCCGAACGTCGGCGTGAACCACGCCTCGTCTCCGTTCAAAAATCCGATCTCGTCGGGCGCGGTCGTGTGATAATGTTCCAACGTGAGGGTATTTTCGCCCAGCGCCGTTCCGTCGTATTCGTACCCTTCGAGCGCCGCCGCCCGCACCGTCACGTAACGCATGATGATTTCAAATTCGCCGCCGCGGTACGAGATTTCGTAATTTTCGCGGATGAGCGCGTTCCCGCCGAATCCGACCGCAACCAGATACGCCCCGACTTCCGACGGCGCGCCTTCCGGCGATTCCGGCATATACGCGTATTGCGGGATCGCGCCGTAATCGTCGCCGTTGACAAAGCCCGCTTCCCCGTCCGCTTTCGACGAACGGTAGGAACGCTGCGGGACGCGGATCGGCTCCCCGCAATATTCCCGCACCAGCTTGGCGGAATCCGTCTCGGCAAACCAAACCTCTACCGTGATCGCGCGTTTCGCGATCGTAAGCGCGCCGTCCTGCGCGAGCGTCAAAACGTAGTTCTCCGACACGTCGCCGCGACCGCCCGTGATCTGCCAGCCCGTACCGTCGAGCCGCAGAACGTACGCACCCGCGAACAATGCTTCCGTCCCGACGCCGTCGCGATACGCGCCGACGGCGCCTGAAAATGCGTCTCCCTCCGCAAGTTCCGAAGTCTCGATTTCCGAAACTTCGAGCGCATAATCGAAGCCGGTCCCGTTGTATTCGCGTTCGAAATTTTTCAATTTCACCGTAAACTCTTTCTTTGCGATCCGATACGAAACGTCATTTTCGCAGACGATCTCGTAATTGTCCTGCGCGGGAACCGTCCCGTCGATCCTGCATGCGGTCGGATCGAGCGAAATTCCGTAATCCCCCGCGTCGATCGGAAAAGCGACCGCCGCGTTCCGCGTTTCGTCGAAATAACTCACTCCGACGGTCAGCGTCTCCCCGTACGCCGTGCCGCCCGAAACGAAAACGAACGCCTTCCCGTCAAAGAAGAACGGCTTGCCGTCGTACGTCTTTCCCCCCGCTTCCGAAAGGCGGACCTGGATTTCCCGCCGCGCAATTTCAAATCGGGCGGAATTTTTCTGCACGAGCAGATAATTGCTTGCCGCGGACTGCTTGCCGCCGCGTTCGACGACGCAGTTTTCTCCGTCGAGCCATAAGTAATAGACACCCGCGTTTTTCGGCGCGGCGATTCGATCGGTGCCCGACGGATCGGAAGTAAAGTAAACGGAGATCTTCATCTTTTCTCCGAAAACGAGAGGGTCGCTCCCCGCCGAATAAGCGAAGTTTCCGAACGAATCGGGATACCCGTTCCAACCGTCGCCGTACACGAGATCGGACATCGGCAGAAGATCGAGCGCGAGTTCGCGGGGTTTCACTTCGAGCGTGCCGAATCGGTATTCGATGACCTTGTAATTCGCCGAAACATCCCTTTCGTCTTCGCCTTCGCCCTGCACGATCGTAAAGGTACAGCTGTTCGTCGCCGTGCCGACGTCGGTGATCGTCTGCAATTTATCCGTCGCTTTCAAGCGGTGTCCCAGCCCGCCGACAAGCGTTTCCACAGTAAAGTTTCCGTCCGACAGCGGCGCGCCGTCGTAGGTCTTTTCCGCGGACGGCGTGATGATCACGACGTCGAGCGGCAGGATTTCGATCGTCCCGTACGCCGTTTGCACGACCGAATAGTTATAGCTGATATCCGTACCCGACGCGTTCAGAACGCGGACGGAGAACACGTTGTTGTTTTCCCGATTCTCCCATACGTTCGTGACGGAAGCGACGGGACGTTCGGGGTCGGCGACCAGCCTGTGCGCGGAAGAGGCAAGGCGGTCCGCCTTGATATTTTCGGTGTAAGAGAACGCCGTTCCGTCGTAAACGTGCGTCGCGGAACCGGTCGCAACCGAAATTTCGCGCGGCACGAGACCGATCTTCCCGTAAACGTAATCCGTCACTTCGTAATTGTCCGTGACGTCCAGCCCCGAATCCTGTTCGACGATCCGGAAGAAAACGTGATTGTCTTTTACGACCCGCACGAGGTTTCCCGCGCTGTCCCGTTCGTAAACGTTCGTGACGATCGTGAAATCCCGAATGCGGGACATATCGGGCGAAAGCGCGTGTCCGTCGACCAGATCGTCCGCCGACGCGCCGTCGGTGTAATAGAAGGGCTGCGCGTCGTACTCGCGGTCGAGCTTCGTCCCCGTCGTGATCACGATTTCACGCGGCAGAACGGTCAGCGTGCCGTATTCGTATTCGATTGCATAGTCGTCCGTGATCTCTGTTTTTTCGCCGTCCGCAGTTTGGTATATCTTATAACGTGTATCGTTCGGAACTCCGGAAACCGCGCCGTTCTTTCGGGATACGTTCCATAACAAAGCCGTTTCAGCGGAATCCGCTTCCGCGAAATCCCCGCCGACGAACGCGTCGAGGAAGGCGAGCGGAACGGTAATTTCCCTTTCGTCCGTACTGTCGCCGCGAAGCGCCGAACCGTCGTACACCTTTTGGAGCGACGCCGTGACGATCCTCATTTCGCGCGGTTTGATCGTGAGCGTGCCGCAGTCCACGGTAACCGTATAATTCTCCGTGACTTCCCGATCGCCGTCGAAAATCGCAAAGACGAGCGCGTTGTTGCCCGCACGGTTTTCGCGTACGTGCGTTACGGAAGCGATCGGCGCGCCTTCGCGCAACGATGCGGTATGTCCGTCCACGATGCCCGCATGCGCGGCTCCGTCGAAAGGTTGCGCGCGGTACCCGTCCGTTTTCGAAAGCGGCGTGCCGTCGTACGTCTGTTCCGCATCCGCCGTCGCGATCGTAACCGGACGCGGCAGGATCGTAAGCGTGCCGTACCGATATGCGATTTCATAGTTCTCCGTCACGTCGCGGATTTCTTCCGCGTCGTCCGCATACATCGAGTATATCCTGTATTTGGTTTGGTTCTCAATCCCAGAGACCTCTCCGTCCGAACGGAACACTTCGGTGATTTGCGTATAAGAATCCGAATCGGTAATCGGAAAAAGAACGTGATTCTCGACGAGACTGTCCGCGGCAGCCGCGATCCCCGTAACGATGTCGCCGTCGGGGCGGCTTATGCCGCGAAGCGGCGCGCCGTCGTACGTCTTTGTCAGCGTTGCCGTCGTGACCGTAATCGGGCGGGGGCGCACCGTGAGCGAACCGTACTCGTACGCGATATCGTAATTTCCCGTCGTTTCGACCGTATTCCCGTCCCGAACCGCATAAACGCGGTACTGCGTCCGATTCTCCAACGCCGTAACGACGCCGTCGATCCGGAACACTTCCCGCACCCGCGTCGGAAGATCGGATTTCGCGGTCTCTCCGTCCGCAAGCCCCGCAAACCGCGCGCCCGTGCCCGTTACAACCGTACCGTCCGGCTCCGCGTCCCCGTCGAGGTCTTTTCCGTCGTAAATTTTTTCGAGCGTCGCGACCGTAACCGTAAGCGCGCGACGTTCGATCGTAAGCGTTCCGTATTCGTAAGTAATGTCGTAATTCGCCGTAACGTCCGTCGGGATACCGTCGCGATCCCCAAAAACGAGGTATTTCGTCGTGTTCGTCACGCTTCCGCAGTCGACGATCCGCGCGACGTCGTAAGGCAGACCGATCCGTTCGTCCGATACAAGCCCCGTAAACTCCCACTCGCCTTCCGTGCCTTCCAAAACGGTTCCGTCGTAAAGGCGGGTTACGGAAGAAGTCTTGACCGTCATCGCGCGCGGCGTGATTTTCAACGTACCGTAATGATAAACGATCTCGTAGTTTTCCGTCGTCTCCCGTTTGGAATCCGTTCCGTCCTTCAATACCCGATACGAAGTGAGATTGTCTTTCGAAGCGGGATTGCCGTTATCGGCGCGCAACACGTCCGTCATGACGGACGCGTCCGCCATGAAAGTCTCGCCCGTGACAAAGCCCGCGAACGCCGCGTTCGTTCCCGAAACGGGTCCCTCGGGCACGGAATCCCCGCTCAGCGGCGTGCCGTCGTACTCTTTTTCGAGCGTTGCAGTCGTGATCTGCGCTTTGCGTTTTAAAATGGAGAGCGTGCCCTTTTTCACGGTAATCGCGTAATTTGCGGTCACGTCGGTCTCCCCTTCGTAGATACGGAAAGACAGCGCGTTGTTTTCGGGCGCGTTGTCCGACACGTAGGTGACGGAAGCGACGGGCGCTTTCAGATCGGCTTCGACGCGATGCCCGCCAACGAGTCCGGCGTGATTTTCTCCGTCGAAAGTTTGCCATACGTATCCGTCCGTCTTGGTGAGCGGCGTGCCGTCGTACGTCTTTTCCGCGTCCGCCGTCGTAACCGTGATCGGGCGTGCGGTTACGCTGAGCGTTCCGTCTTCGTAAGATATATCGTAGTTGAACGAGACGTCGCGCACTTCCGCGCCCGAAGCGTCCGTCTCGACGATCCTCGCGCCCGATACGGAAAGCGGACTCTCCCCGATCGCCGTCTGCGTTCCCGCGAATACATAATCCACCGCGCGGTGTCCCTTCACGAGCGCGGATCCGTATTTCGAGGTCAGCCGAATCTCCGGATCGACCGGAAGCGGCGCGCCGTCGTACACCTTTTGCTGTCCCACGGCGGAGATCGTAATCGGGCGTTGCGTAACCGTGAGTTTTCCCGCGACGTACGTGATCGCATAATTGTCCGTCACGTCCTCGATCGTCTCGCCCGTCGTATAATCCAAAACACAGATCCTGACGGCGGTCGGCGTAAGATAACAGCTCCCGACATCCGTCTGCTGACTGCCGTCGGTCGTAACGTCGTCAACGATGTGGTTCTCCCCCGTGACAAGCCCCGCGTCGTTGCCCGTATCGTAAGTAATATAAACGGGCTTATTCGGCAGCGGCGTGCCGTCGTACATCTTGGTCTGATCGAGAACGGAAACCGTGATCGGACGCGCCGTGACCGTAAGCGTGCCGAGCTTCCAGGTGACGGAGTAGTTTTTCGAAACGTCGCGGTATGCGACGCCGCCCTCGTAAAAATCAGGATCGGATTCGAAAGGCCAATCCATCTTCACGCCCATGAGAACGGAATAGGCATTGGGGATACTTCCCACATTGCGGATCGTCGCTCTTTCCCGAATCAGAAT
>ERZ777306.4187-NODE-4187-length-13569-cov-5.618766_pt1 | contig 13569 bp, 13 predicted proteins | sample MGYA00374966_ERZ777306 | MGnify/ENA primary metagenome ERZ777306 (study PRJEB29329, sample SAMN06343882) | mouse gut metagenome | isolation source: Mouse cecum | place: Austria: Vienna | collected 2014-11-15 ...
GCGGCTGATAGGTTGAGCTCAGGAAATTATCTGACGCAGTGTAGATGTTCAGCCACACCTTCTTTGAAGCATGTGCTCCTTCGTCAAGCTGTGATGATACTGGCTCATATACCTTGGTAGAATCCGTGAAATCCTCATAATTGTCTGCAGTTACCGCCACATTCAGTGCATAATAAGAACGCTCTTCCTCTCTGTATACATACACATCGTCGCTCAGAACATTGCCCGCATCGTCTTCTGTACCGATACCAGTATCAACGTCTGCGCCGTCTAAAGCATTTCTCAGAACACGGAGTGTCAGATAAGCCTGAACGTCTGCGTGCTGGCTGATGGTTCCGCCGTAACCCTCTGCGATCGCTGCTACAGCGTCAGAGTTCGCGTCATAACCAAATGTCGGAACATTCTGATCCTTTGACCATGCGTTGAACATTGACATACCCATACCATCATTATTAGAAGCGATCACATCAATCTCCTCGCCAAAAGATGATGACCATGTTCCAATCGCATTTCCTGCCGTTGCAGCATCCCATGTTGCACCTGCAGAGTTCTTCATCTCCTGGGAAGCGAGTTCGCGCACTACGTATTTCTTTCCGCCGACTTCAATTTCCCCGTCTTGAACAGCCTTTGCGGAACCGTCCGTGTTTGTTCCTACTGGTTCGCTGTTGATCTCCCCATCTTTATCAACACCAGTACCAAGCGCCTTACGAACGCCTCTTGTACGTGCGATCGAATCATTATGCCCGATATCGCCGATCGCAAGAACATATCCGATCACGCCGTCGCCGTTGCGGTCAAGCGTATCAATATTTGCTTCGATATACTCCTTGATCATCGTTCCCTGAAGCTCTGCACCCTGGTTCGCATCAAATCCTACATAATATGTATTGTCATTGAAGCTTAACGCAGCCATATCAAGCTCTCCCGTGGAGCTGTTGGACGGCTGGCGGTTGAACCATACCAGCGGCTTATCCTTGTTCGCCACATCTGAGGACGCGCTGCTAGATTCACCGGAATCTTTAGCCCCCGCATCATCGGATGTGGAACCGCCGCCTCCACAGGCGGCAAGTGAAAGCCCCATCATCGCCGCAAGCGTCAAGGTCATCATTCTTTTTCTCATTTTCATTTTACATTTCTCCCTTCATTTCCACGCTTTTTCCGTGTTTTGTTGATGAAAATAGTATATCGGAATGAAGGAAAATAAAACATAGAATATTTTTCACTATTCATTGAAATTTATTAGACAATTCATCTCCAGGACGATCCGAAGCTTCTCGCCTGCAAGCTCTGCTCTCACGCTCCCGCCCATCTTCTCTGTAAGTTCCTTTACGATAAACAGACCAAGCCCGGAGGAACCTTTCCGCCGGGCTGAATCTGCCTTATAAAATTGTTCAAAGATCTGTTCCGTATCGGGCGTGCTGGTGCCCGACATCGGATTTTCAAAAAACAGGGTTCTTCCTTTCTGGCGGATCGCCAGTCCTTCCTCGCCATGCTGCAATGCATTCTGGATCAGATTGCAGAAGATCCGCCGAAGACATTCCTCATCTGCAAGAACTTTGACACCCTCCGAATCAAATTCTACTTCCGGGACGATCCCTTTCTTCTCAAATTCATGGTAGAAACCCACCAGGCAGTCGCCAAGAAGAGGAAGTACCTGTATTTCTGACAGATTGAATTCAAATCCTGCGCTGGTAAGCTTGGTATAAAGGAATAACTCTTCCAGCATATCCCCCAGCTCCTTTAACCTGCCGCCCGCCGTCTGCAGATACCGCTCCCGCCTTGCGGACTCGCTGCATTCCTGTGCAAGCTGAATGTAGCCTGCCGCCCCGGTGAGGGGCGTGCGGATATCATGGGCAAGGCTGGCGATATTCCTCTTCAGTTGTTTCTCATCTTTCTCGTACTGTCTCTGGCTTAGGATCCACTGCTGCCTGAGCTGATCCAGCCGCCTGCATAATGCCAGCATATCTCTCTGGCGATACTCTGTGCCTATCTCCATATGGCTGCCCCGCCCGATCTCATCCAGCTGCCTGCACAGAGAACGTATGGCAAGGATACTACGGATATACTGCACGCCTAAAATTATAGATACAACTCCTGATACTACAAGTACAATAACCATATCTGCCTCCCGTACATCTACCTTCGGATCAAATATCCTTCTTCTTAAGAACAGTCCCCGCAAACATGGTATATAAGATCAGAAAACCAAACCCTACCGCATACACATAGAGATTCTTTACGGAAGTATAGCTCTGAGGACCCATCGCACAAGTCAGGTAGATCGAATATTTCAGCCATCCTCCGATATGAAACATATTCAGTATCCCGTACACCATCGTCACGATCATCCCGCTGCCCAAAGTCACCGCGGCCACCGAGCCTGCAGCCACACTTCTGGTCAGGACGCAGATAAAAATAAGCAGTGCGGCAAACGCAGCCGTCACAAACCACACCCATGACAAATAGAACAAGACATCCTGCCACCTTGCATAGGGCACCAGCGTGCCGAACACCCGGTTCATCAGAAGCGCAAATAGAAAATGCAGCGCCAGATAACAGCCGTCGACGATCCATGCCGTTATAATCTTGCTTCCTATATAATTCCACCGGTTCTGGTGCAGCGCCATGATATTCTTAATAAATCCGCTCTGAAAGTCCGAACATACAAATAACATCACCCAGATCCCGAACAGCAGGTTATACATCCCTCCGTCAAGACAGATCTGCCGGAAAAATCCCAACGAATCTATGCCTTCCAGTATGTTCTCCACTTTCCCCGCTTCTTCCGCGGTGATCATCCCAATGCGCAGAGCCGCATCCTGTCCCTGCGGCGTATCAAACATCCACATCATTCCATATACCAACACCGTTGCCAACATCATCATCCCGAAGCAGATATAGAAAGACTTGCTTCTCTTCACCCGATAAATCTCCATACGTAACAGATTAAACATACTGCCGTCCCCCTTCCATGCGGTTCAAAAAATATTCCTCCAGATCCATATGGTGGAATCCGGAAGCATACACAGATATCTGGCTCTCGATCAACAGTTGGTTGACTCCCGCCCCATCCACTGCTCCGAATAGCCGGATCGTCCTGGAGTCCGACACCTCTGTCTGCACCTCCGGGAACGTCTCCTGGATCAGCGCCAGCGCACGGCCCATATCCTGCACCTCGATCTGAAAATAATCCTGACACTTTTCCTCTAATTCCTCTCTGGTGAGCTGCTCGATCATCTCCCCATCCTTGATGATCCCATAGTTGGTAGCGATCTTGCTGAGTTCTCCCAGGATATGCGAACTTATAAGAATCGTCTTCCCTTCTTCGTGCAGCTTATAGATCAGCTGACGAAGCTCCCGGATCCCTTCCGGGTCAAGCCCATTGATCGGCTCATCAAGTAAAAGCAGATCCGGATTCCCAAGGAGCGCCAGCGCAACACCGAGCCGCTGCTTCATTCCCATGGAGAAATGCTTTACCTTCTTCCTTCCCACATCCGCAAGCCCTGTGATCTTAAGCGCCGCATCCACACCGCTCTCATCTGTAAGTCCCATGCACTTCGCCTTCATTACCGCATTCTGCCTTGCCGTCATATTGGGATATATTCCCGCCGCTTCTATGAGGACTCCCATCCTTCGGCGCACTGCCGGGTCGCTGACCGGTCTGCCAAAGAGACGGATCTCTCCCTCTGTCGGGTTTGCCAGTCCGCTCAGCATCTTAAGAGTCGTTGATTTCCCGGCTCCGTTTCTGCCGATAAATCCATAGATCTCTCCCTCCCGGATCTTGATCGTCACATTCTTTACCGCCGCCTTATCTTTGTACCGCTTCGTAAGCGCGATGGTCTCTACGGCTAACTTATCCTGTCTTTCCATATTCACAGTCCCCTTTCCTGTATGATGATGCGGTCTGCCTGTATTCTTCATTTCCCGGCACATCTTCATCACAGAATATATTCTAATACAGGAATATTCAAAAAGTACTCAGAAAAGTTTAAGAAAGTTTAAAGCCCATCCCCCACACCGTCTGGATATAGGAATCTGTACCGCTCTTCTTTAACTTAGAACGAATATTGCTGATATGGACATTGATGGTCTTATCCTCCGCCAGATATTCCTCGCCCCATGCATACTCATAGATCATCTGTTTCGTGAACACCCGTCTGGGATTACGGATCAGAAGCTCCATGATCAGGAACTCATGCCTGGTCAGTTCCACTGGTTCGCCATTCGCAGTCATCTCCTGCGTATCCGGATCCATCGTCCATCCGCGGTAAGTATAAGCATGTTCTCCGTCTCCCGGCTGTACCTGCCCGGAAATATACTTCCCATCATTCCCGCCGTCACCGCCTTCTTTGCGGCGGCTCTCCTCCTGTCTTTCGTACCGTCGGAACTGTACCTGTATTCTTACCAACAGCTCCGGCAGGTCAAACGGCTTACACATATAATCATCCGCCCCGGCAGACAGCACGTCCACCTTACTGTCAAGCCCGCTCTTTGCAGACAGCACGATGACCGGGATCTTCCCTCCGAACAAAGACACCAGTTCTTCCCCCGGTATTCCCGGAAGCATCAGGTCAAGAAGCACCAGGTCATATTCTTCCATAGAGAACAGCAGCTTCGCCTCGCTGCCGGAATAAGCCTGCGTACATCCATACCCGTGTTCTTCCAGATATTCCTTGAGCATCTGGTTATTCTCCGTATCGTCTTCTACGATCAAAATCCTGTACATGATATCAACTCCCTGTGCAAATATATATTTCGTATTTTCTCCCGATTATATCACATGTACCGGATAAAGCGGAGATTATCCTTGTATTTATCCTCTGAAAATTGTAAAGTAAAAATCAGAAAATCTTTGTAACGAAACATCATTTTTCCGGATATATAGATGTAAAACTCCAAAACCGAAGGAGGTGAGCGCCCTGAAAGAGATTGAAAAAGCCTACACGCAGCATGCCAAAGATGTATACCGGTATCTGCTGAGCCTCACACATGACGAGGATCTGGCGGAAGAACTGACACAGGAGACCTTCTTTCGCGCCATGCGGACCATCCACCGATACGACGGCGCCTGCAAACTGTCCGTATGGCTCTGCCAGATCGCCAAGCATCTCTGGTATCAGCAGCTTGACAAATATTCCCGGCGAAATGAGGTAGAGCTTACGGATGAAATACCGAACAAGGAATCGCCGGAACAAACCACACTGCTTCATATGGAAAAGACAGAGCTGTACCAGGCGATCCACCGGCTGCCAGAACCCATGCGAGAGCTGATGTATCTGCGCCTGACCGGAGAATTCTCCTTCTCGGAGATCGGAAGCCTCCTGGGCAAGAGTGAAAACTGGGCGCGCACCACATTCTATCGGGCAAAGCAGAAAATCATCAAAGAAATGGAGGGATCAACATGAAATGCTGCATTGTGATCGACCTGCTGCCAGGTTACATCGACGGCATGACAAGCGAAGAGACCAACGAAGAGATTGAGAAGCATCTTAACGGCTGTTCTTCCTGCAGCGCCGTCTACAGGCAGATGAGCGCAGGAATTCCAAATGAGATAACGGCAGAGCGGCGGGATATTGATTTTCTGAAAAAATTAAGAGAACGTATGCACCGAAAGTACGTTGCCGTCGCACTTTCCACCTGCGTCATATTGATCGGGAGTACGGTTTTTCTGAAAAACTATAATATCCCGGTTTCCTACGACCCGGATTGTATGACTACGGAATTGTACGAGATCGCATATGTTCCAAACCATCTCGGACTCAGAGAATGGCAGTACCAGCCGCCGGCGGACACACAGACTCCCAGTGCGGCCGATACGCCGGATTCCGGCGAGACTCTGACCCTGGAACAGATCCGGTTTGTCCTGAACATGTCGCCAGAAAAACAGAAGTCTCTGAAAATCAATAACTTCATATCCAAAGGGCGAACCATCCGGCGGGACGGCAAAACCATACGCGTCGTCTACTATTGTTATACGAAGACCATGTGGAACAACCTGTTTCCCAATGACGGCAGCTTCATGAACCCCCTGATCAGCAAAGGGGACGTATTCGAAGAAACCTTTCACCGAAACGCCAACGCCGGCTATCAGCCGAAAGCGCGGGAAATCTACTATCTGCCAATGGGAAATATGAATAAGCTTGAGAGACTGTCAGACGAAGAGTTTGACGCGCAAAAGGAGGACGCCGTACTTGTATGGAGCGGGGTGATCTGATAAGCATAGCGTAAAGCTATAACACAGATCTATACGAAAACTAACCAAAAAAGAAAAACTGAATATAAAGGAGGAAGATATTATGTATTATGCGATTTATCTATTAGGTATTATTTTCTGGATCCTCAGAGGCATTGGCGGCGGATTTGGAAATCTGATCAACTATATGGACGGTTTTACCTGTATGTTCGTCCTGATCCCGTGCGTACTGATCTTATTTGGCACCGGATCTCTGAAAGCCTTTTGCCGAGCCTTCCTTTTTGCCTTCAACAAAAAAGAGGCTCCCCCCGTCTCGTACGAAGAGAGCTTTCTTGCAGTCAGGATGGTACTTTGCATCTCGGCGCTATTTGGATGTCTTGGCTTTCTGATCGGAACCTTTATCAGCATTCATTCCATTGAAGACTTCTCCACCATAGAATCACTGGGCTGGATCGTCCGCGACCTGTCCGTATCAATGATATCCCTTCTATATCCGCTGCTGATCTGGAGCATCCTGCTGCCGTTATGTTTTATACTGCGAAAAAAGGTATTGTCATCAAAAATAACTAAGATTCCCAAATAATGCGATGAAGAGCAGCCCAACCGCACCTACTGCCATAAAGCACAGAGACACTCCGGATCTCTTCTTACGAGAATCTAATATTTTTCTGGTGCTGTCCGTCATAGAGGAAGGAAATCTGTTTCTCCCGATCAGGTACAGCACCAGTCCGCCTCCGCCGTTATTGCCGCCGCCAAGCGAAAAGAATCCCCACAGCCTGGGATGCTTAAGCCCTCTGCTCTTAGCATCAAGAACCACCATTTGACCGTGGAACTCCCCAATATCAAATACGGGTTCCTTATGATCAATCCATTGAATAGTATGAATAAGATAAGCAGCCCTACATTTACAAGGATCGCCAGAATAAGCTTCTGGTTGCTTCTCACAATGTTGGTGCTCTTTTCCAGATGTTCTATCATTTCTTCATCTCCTTTCAATAGTTTATCAAGGCTGACGTCATATAGATTGCTTAATTTGATCACACTGACAATATCAGGAAAAGACTTTTCGTTCTCCCAGTTCGATATTGTCTGCCGCGTGACCTGGATCTCTTCCGCCACTTTTTCCTGCGTCATTCCTGCACGCGTCCTTGCATCTTTTAATTTAACCCCGATCTCCATAACCGTCCTCCTTTTGCGTCTATTATCATGTCTTCCTGACAACTTGTCTATCAAATATATTTTACAAACACGAAAAAATCATGTCAAAATCCTTTTACATATCAAAATAGGGACCGTTTGAAACAGTCCCTTACCCCAATGCAACATCCAGGATCATCATAACCAGAAAGCCAACGACAAATCCCAGTGTTCCTGATTTCTCTTCTTCCCCGGCAGAAGCCTCTGGTATCAGTTCCTGGACGACCACATAGATCATCGCCCCCGCCGCGAAGGATAGAAACCAGGGCATACCGATCCGGACCGCATTGCCAAGGGCGGCAGCCGCTACCCCAAAGACCGGTTCTACCACCGCCGACATGCTTCCAATGAAGAAAGCTTTTCGTTTACTGCATCCATCTTGACTCAGAGGCAGTGCGATCGCCGTTCCCTCCGGAAAGTTCTGGATCGCGATCCCAACGGTAAGCGCGATCGCTCCGGACAATAACGCAGGTTCTCCCGGATTCTGTGCCGCAAGGGCAAAGGCAAGACCGATCGCCATGCCCTCCGGTATGTTATGCGCCGTGATCGCAGCCACGAGCATCGCCGTATTCTTCTTGATCCTCAGTTGCCGCCTGCCGATCAGGTGATCTGCCGCCAATAAAAGGATCACACCCAACAGAAAACCGCCTGTGATGACCAGCCAGCTGATCTGTCCGTTCTCTTCAGCAAATTCTATCCCCGGCAGAAGCAGGGACCACACGGACGCCGCGATCATGACGCCTCCGGCAAATCCTAAGAATCCGCTCTGAATCTTCCCTCCTGCATCTCCTTTTACAAAGAATACCCCTGACGCACCAAGCGTTGTTACAGAAAACGTCAGCAGTGTCCCAAGAAAAGTCCATAAGATTCCATCCATCTTCCCACCCCATAATCACTCTGGCTCTGCCATCATTATATGGTAAAAAGACGGATTTGGTTACACTCAGAACATATCGAGCTTCGCCTGCTGCCGCAACATATTTATTCCCCTCCGGAAAATACCCGCATCGAAGCCTCTTCTTCAAACTGCCGGGAATAAAGGTCATGATAATATCCATTTGCCCTCAGAAGCTCACTGTGGGTCCCGCGCTCGATGATCTTGCCATCCTTCACTACAAGGATCAGATCCGCCTGCCTTATCGTAGACAGCCTGTGGGCAATGATAAAGGACGTATGCCCCTTAAGAAGCCTCCCCGTCGCCTGTTGGATCAGTTGCTCCGTCTGTGTATCAATGGAAGAGGTCGCCTCGTCAAGCACAAAGATACTCGGATCTGCCAGGATCGCCCGTGCAAAAGAGATCAGCTGCTTCTCTCCGGTAGACAGCCTGCTGCCGCTCTCTCCCACATCACTGTCATATCCATGTTCAAGCTTCCTTACCACATCGTCTGCCGAGACACTTCTTGCCGCCGCCTCGATCTCCTCATCGGATGCATCCAGTCTCCCGTAACGGATGTTCTCCCGGACCGTCCCGGAGAACAGATGCGGATTCTGCAGCACGTAACCAATCTGGCTGTGCAGCCATAGCTGGGAACGTTCCCGATAGTCCACGCCGTCGATCAGGATACGCCCCTTCGTCGGTTCGAAGAAACGTCCTGCCAGATTCACAAGTGTAGACTTACCCGCACCCGTTTCTCCGACGATCGCCACATTCATGCCTGCCGGTACATGGAGGTTAAAATGCTCCAGGACATACTCTTTCCCGTCCGGATACATGAAGGAGACATCCTCAAACACAATATCTCCCTTAATCTTCTCCCAATTCTCCTTCTTCGGATGAAACGTGTCCCCATACCGTTCCACCACTTCTTTCGTATCCACCACATTCGGCTCCTGCTCCAACAGATCCATCACCCGTTCGATATTCGCCTGACAGGAGATCAGCTCAGCCAACAGCCTCGCCAACTGCTGGATCGGCTCAAAGATGATCACCGCATAGGATATGAATACCGATAACGTTCCAAGCCGCATGATATCCTCTTTGACCATATATCCCCCCTGTGCAAGGACGATCGCCGCAGCAACGGAACTAAACAGCAGGATTGTCGGTATATAGATCGCATTCAGCTTCGCGGACCGTCCTGCCGCACGCTGCATATCGGCTGTCCGCCGGAAAAATGCCTCTTCATTATCCTTCTCGATCCCCATGCTCTTAGAAGTCCTGACCCCTGTTATTCCCTCATTGTATGCACTGGTGATCTGGGAATTGATCTTCCTCACTTTCCGGTTCCAGTGCAGGATCTTATTCTGAAAATAAACCGTCAGTACGGCGATGCACGGCACGATGACCAATAAGATCAAAGCCAATCTGGCGTTCAGCATGAACATGATCCCAAAGACGCTGACAACATAGAGGAATGCCCAGAACATATCCACCAGTCCCCACGCCACCATGGTCGCGATCCGCAGAGTATCGCTCATCACCCTGGCATGTATATATCCCACCGGAGTTGTATTATAATAAGAGAAGGACAGCGTCTGAAGATGCGTAAACTGCGCCCACTTCAGGTCCTTTCCCACATTCATTTCAATGATCGTAGCCGCCCTGACAGACCAGTAGACACTGCATGTCTGCGCCGCGATCACCGCCGCATAGACCGCCGTGAAGACGCCCAATCCCTGCAGCGTATCCTGCGTGATAAACCGGTCGATAGCATAGCTCTGGAACAGAGGCACGATAACGTCAATTCCCGCAAGCAGGATATTCAATCCCAGCGTGATCGCGAAATATTTCCGATAAGGCTTAAAAAAAGGCAGCATCTTCGCCCATGTCCTGAAGCTGAAAGGCTTATTATATTCTTGTTCTTCATATGCCGCCATCTTCGATCCCCTCCCTCCTGCCGTGCATACTCTTCCTGTCATCCTGGCTCATCTGTATATCGTAGATCCGGCGGTATATTCCATTCCTTTGGATCAGCTCCTGATGTCTGCCCATCTCTTCTATCCTGCCATGGTTAAGAACCATGATCTGATCCGCACTCATAAGAGTGGTGATCCTGTGGGAGATCAGTATGACTGCCGCATCTTTCATATGCTCCTTAAGCGCTTTTCGGATCAGCGCATCCGTCTGAGAATCAACCGCCGAGAGAGAATCGTCGAATACCATGACAGGCGCATTCTCAAGCAGCATCCTGGCGATCGCCACTCTCTGCCTCTGTCCCCCTGATAATGTGACCCCGCGCTCTCCTACCAGGGTATCGTAACCGTCCGGAAAACTCATGATCGCGTCATCAATACAGGCGATCCGCGCAACACGGCGGATCTCTTCTATAGATGCATCCTGCCGCGCCGCCGCGATATTCTCGCGGATCGTCCTTGAGTACAGAAACGGCTCCTGAAGTACTATCCCCACGTGCCCGCGCAGATTTTCAAGCGGTATCTCACGTATATCCCTTCCTCCGAGCCTGATACTGCCCTGCCCGTCCTTCCCTTCATACAGACGTGCCAGAAGCTGTACGATCGTAGACTTTCCGCTTCCCGTACCTCCCAGGATCCCGAAAGTACAACCCTGTGGAACCCGGAAGGTGATATCCGAGAGGATCTCCTTCCCGTCCTCATATCCGAAATTCACATGGTCGAATTCTATATCAAATCGATTCTTTTCCGCTTTCCCGTCCGCATCCTCCTGCTCACAGGCTTCTTTCCTTTCTGCAGCGGCGCCATCCGCACCTTCATACGCCTCTTCCTCTGCGCGTATGATATAGTCCACACGTTCAAATGATACGCCTGCTTTACTCATATCCGACAATATACGCCCAAGTCCGCGGATCGGCCATACAAGCGTCGTATTATAAGAAGCAAATGCGATGAACTCTCCCACGGAAATCTGTCCATGCACTGCCTCCGCCGCCCCCAGTACGATGACGGTAACTACCTGCAGCCCGGTGATAAGATCTCCGACGCCCCAATATAAACCAGACAACGTTCCAAGCCGGATCCAGAGCTTCGCAAAATAATCATTCTTCTCCTTGAAACGATCCATCTCGAACTGCTCTCTGCCGAACGCACGCACCACGCGGACGCCCGTGGCATTCTCCTGCACGACCGTTGACAACTCTCCCTCCGCCTCGTCTGCAACGATGAACCTTTTCGCGATCAGCCGGTAGAAGACCGCGGAATACAATACCACCACAGGCACGAATAACAGCACGGTCAATGACAGCTTCACGTTCATGGACAACATCATGGCAAAAGACGTAACGATCAAGAAGACCGTTCGGAACACTTCCAGCAACTGTGTTACGACAAAATTACGGATCACCTCTACGTCAGATGTACACCGCTGAATGATGTCCCCGGTCTGATTCTTGTCATGCCAGCTCATTGGAAGCTTCTGCACATGGACAAATAATGCGTCCCGCATATTCCTGGCAAAATTCTCACCTGCCAGCGCCGTATTTGCCCTGCAGGTATACTGCGACAACCCTGACAACACCGCGACCGCAACCAGCAGAAGCGACAGGACCCACAGATGTTCCGACAGATATGCATACGAACTCCCGCCCAATACGGAGTCGATACTGAAACGAAAGATCTGAGGCGTCATAGCATTCAAAACGGTTGTCGCCAAAGACGCCGCAACCGCGATCACAAAATATTTCTTAGAACCGTCAAAAAACTGACGGATCAGTTGCCATTTTCTATATCTGATCTTAATCCCTTCTTCCTTAATCTTTATTCTCCCAGCCGTCCGATCTACGGCAGTTCCTATTCTCCCGACCGCATGATCTTCAACAAGAGCTCAATGTGCTCGGCGATCTTCTCGTCTTCAAGCTTGCCGACACTGTCTCTTGCCTGTTCTAATCCTGCTTCCTTCTCTATCTCCACTAATTTGGCATAGACCTTTTCCCGCTTCTCCTGCAGTTTTGCATTCTCATCTGCAGGCGTACGGACCGTCTCCTTCTTAACCGTCTGCTTTTTAGTCGTCTGTGCGCCTCCGCTTTTAACCGTCTGCTTTTTGACCGTCTGTGCGCCTCCGCTTTTAACCGTCTGTTTTTTGACTGTCTGCTTTTTTGCCGTCTGCTTTTTGACTGCCTGCGGTTTTTCTTTTTTTCTTCCAAACATAATTATCCCCTCCCCTGTTTATCTTGTCTAGTGTAATTTCTACATTAAAGTGTGTTTGAAAATATATTCCCCGATCCGTCCGGCTCCAAATCGTATTACTTCTTAATATAACAAATATTATAGTTCCCGACAATGGGATTCTGTATAAAATTACTCTTGTCCTTTGACAAAACAGCTGTTATAATATCACCGTAATTGTATTGTATCTCATTTCATATGAGAATGATAACAAGGAGGAATTGAATAATGAAAAAACAAAAGCATGACACTCGTTGGATGGTCAGTGTTGCACTTATGGCTGCGATCGTCATCGTGCTGGCTAATACGCCGCTTGGTATGATCCAATTGCCGATCATCAAGGCAACAACTGTACATATTCCGGTTATCTTAGGAGCGATCTTACTGGGTCCGTCTGCCGGTGCGATCTTAGGAGCAGTATTTGGCATCTGCTCGCTGATCAGCAACACTATGGCGCCGACACTCTTATCCTTTGCGTTCTCTCCATTCATGAGCACGACCGGAATACCTGGCGCACTGAAAGCAATCTGGATCTCCGTAGGCTGCAGGATCCTGATCGGAGTTGCCGCAGGGTGGCTTTGGATTCTGTTCACGAAACTTAACGTCAACCAGATGATCGCTCTTCCGATCGTTGGTTTTACCGGATCCATGGTAAATACCGTAACCGTGATGGGAAGTATCTATCTCCTGTTCGCACAGCAGTATGCCGATGCCCGCGAAGTGGCTGTTTCCGCCATATGGGGACTGATCATGGGAACCGTAACCGCATCCGGGATCCCGGAAGCGATCGCTGCCGCTATCCTGGTAGTTGCAATCGGAAAGGTTCTCTTAGGAGTCTTTAAGAAGATGAATATAGGATTCGTCAGCGCTCAGACAGTAAAATAACCGATGTGGTAAAAATGATCCGACAGACAAACGTTGGAGCATCAAAAAAATAAAGTCGAAAAAAGTCAAGTGTCATGTAAATTGGCACTTGACAAACCTATAGATTATATGGTATAAATATCTAGTGTGATTGAGACACGTAGGGGATTGGTCAAGTGGTATGATAGGGGTCTCCAAAACCTTTGGCGGGGGTTCGATTCCCTCATCCCCTGGTA
>ERZ777306.4189-NODE-4189-length-13566-cov-4.071423_pt1 | contig 13566 bp, 9 predicted proteins | sample MGYA00374966_ERZ777306 | MGnify/ENA primary metagenome ERZ777306 (study PRJEB29329, sample SAMN06343882) | mouse gut metagenome | isolation source: Mouse cecum | place: Austria: Vienna | collected 2014-11-15 ...
ACGCTCAGTACGTCGCTGCTCCAGAAAGGGAACTAAGGGAAATCCATTATGAGATTCCGCCGGAAGAGGCTGCTTTTTTTGCAGTGGCTGAAGTGGGGCTCAATGGGATAAGGAGGACAAGGGTTGAACTGGGTAGCAGGGTCGTTGTATATGGGGCGGGAATTATCGGACAGCTCCTTGTGCGTTTTCTGCTTGCGGGAGGATGTACGGAGATCGTTGTGGCTGACGTGGCGGAAACAAGACTTGGATTTCTTCCGGACTCACCTGCTGTGATTCCGGTCTGCTCAAAAATTCAATCTGTGTTGGAGAAGGTGCGACGGGTTACATATGGACAGCTTGCAGATATCGTATTTGAGACTACTGGAAATGCGGATCTGATTCCTTATGAATTTGAGGTGCTGCATCAGCAGGGGAAGCTTTGTATGTTGAGTTCCCCGAAAAAAAAGACATGGTTTGATTTTCACGATTTTTGCAATGCGGGAAGCATCCAGATCATCGGAGCACATACATCGGCACAGGCTCCGGTTGCGACTTATGACAATCCATGGACCTGTGCGAGAAACAGTGAGGTCTTTTTTAAAATGATACACAACAGGCAGATCGATATTTCTAATTTGATCAGCCATCACGCATCCTTTGAACAGGCTCCCGATATGTATCAGATGCTGTTAAAGGACCGCTCGCAGGCTATGGGAGTCGTTCTGCACTGGAGCGACTCTGCACTCAACGAAAAGAAAAAAGAAAGGTCTGGTAAATAAAAATGAAGCAAATACAATACCCTCCTGTTGCTCTTACCTGTGAATACAGAGAGAATCCAATCGGGATAGAAAGCGTGGAGCCGCGCTTTTCATGGAAAATGACAGGAGGCGGAAGAAACAGAAGACAGACTGCATATCAGATTCTGGCGGGACATACCCCATCCATGGAAGAAATTTGTTGGGACAGTGGAAAGACAGAAACATCGGAATCCGTAGGAATTACTTATGGAGGACCCATGCTGACTTCCCGGGAGAGGATCTATTGGAAGGTACGGATATGGGATGAAGAAGGCTGTGCCTCACCTTGGAGTGAAGCTGCATTTTTTGAAATGGGACTCCTGGAGGCCAGAGATTGGAAAGGAATCTGGATCGCGGCAGAAGACGAAGTCAGTGCCCCGCATTTCCGCAAAATATGGCAGACGGATGAAAAACCGGAATCCGCCCGTGCATATATATGCGGCCTGGGATATTATGAATTGTATATCAATGGTAAAAGATGCGGAAAGCAGCTTCTGACTCCGAATCGATCAGATTTCAAAAAGCACATATACTATCACACGTATGATATCACAGAATATATTACAGAAGGAAAAAATGCGGCAGGCATCATCTTAGGTAATGGATGGTATAATCAGAAGGATAAGCTTAATGAAAAAATGCTATGGTACGGATATCCCAAAATGCTGCTGCAGATTGAACTTCGCTATCAAAATGATACTATAGATTATATAGTCAGTGACACAGATATGCACTGGCATACAGGACCATGGGTTTACAACAATATTTATTTCGGAGAGATATTTGACGCGCGGCTGAAGATGCCCGGATGGAATACAGCTGATTTTATAGAAGTGGGTTGGAAAAATGCCAGAGAGGCAGAGGCGCCGGGCGGCAGGCTAAAGGAGCAGAAAGCTCCGTCTGATTCTGCTGTTCAGGAGCTTCTGCCGAAAACCATAACACAGCTTCAGTCCGGTATGTATGTCGTGGATTTCGGACAAAACATCACCGGGTGGGTACGGCTGAAAGTATCCGGAAACACAGGACAAAAAATACAGATGCGTTTTGGTGAGGAGCTATGGCCGGACGGGAAAGTAAATTATTACAGTACAGGAAGCGGATGGAACCAGCAGAAGGATATTTATATTTTATGCGGGGAAAAAACAGAAGTGTATGAACCAGCTTTTACATGGCATGGATTTCGATATGTGGAAATACAGGGATTTCCCGGTTCACTTGGAAAAGCGGATCTGACCGCAGTGGTCGTCCGAAGCGGTGTCAGGCAGACAGGTACATTTACCTGCTCCAATGCGGTAATCAATCAGATCCAACATGCAGGCCTCTGGTCATTATCAGGAGGGATGCACTGCGGGATGCCGCTGGATTCTCCCCACCGGGAACGGCAGGGCTATGGCGGAGACGCATGGATTACGGCAAAAGCATGTATATATAATTTTGAAATGGAACGCTTCTACGCTGCATGGATGGACGATTTTGCTGATGCACAGGATGAAAACAGCGGATTTATCCCTCATACGGTGCCCTGCCAGGATGGCGGCGGCGGACCGGCATGGGGCAGTGCCTATATTGTGATCTCCTGGCTCTGTTATTGGTACTATGGAGATAAAAGGGTACTGGAGAGCCACTTTGGAAATATGAAACGCTGGATGGAATTTTTGAAAACAGGGCTTGAGGATGGGATCCTGGAAGGGGAGGGAGCAGATAAAGGCTGCCTGGGAGAATGGTCTACGCCGGGAGAGATCCTGATCCCGCCGAGATTTGTAAATACGTATATTTATGCATACGGGGCTGGCCTGATGGCAAAGATCGCGGAAGTCCTTGAAAAGACGGAAGATGCCGTAGCATACAGAAAAATCGAGAAAGATACGATCGAAGCATTCCGCAGGGAATTTTATGAAGAAGAGAATGGCTGCTACAGTATCGGCGCCCAGGGGACGGAAGCCTTTGCATATCAGATGGGGGCTGTGCATGATGAAGAGATTGAAAAGACAGCAGGATTTCTTGCAGGCCACATAGAAAAGGACTGCAATGGAAATCTGGATACCGGTATTTTCGGAACCCCCTGTCTTTTTGAAACTCTGATCGACACGGATTATGGGGATACGGCTTACCGTATGATTACAAGCGTTACCTATCCAAGCTATGGATACCTGTTATCAAAAGGCGCGACTACGCTGTGGGAATACTGGGAACCTGAATATGGATTTTATCAGGTGGCATCCTGCCATAACCAGCCCATGTTCGGCAGTATCAGCGGGTGCTTTTATGAGAAGCTGGCTGGGATCCGGCCTCTCGAAGCAGCAGGAAAACGTATGCTGATCGCCCCCAGGCCGATCGGAGACCTGCGGTTCGTATCCGCAAAGGCTGAGACAATGTATGGTACAGTAACCGTAGATTGGGAGAGATCAGATGTGGACTTCCATCTGTATGTATCCATTCCGTTCAACATGACGGCAGAAGTAGTGATTCCGATTTTATGGGACTGTCCCAGTGAGTACGAATTGGATGGGCAATGCATATCAGAAACCGGAAAAAAAGGGGCCTGTGTTAGGATTGGTTCCGGCAGCTACCGGTTCTGCATGGCAAAAAAAGAAGGAGGCAGATATGAAAACCAGGAGCGGTGATATACTGTCAGGGCCGGAATGGGCAAATGTGAGGGCTTTATATAAAGCATGCGGATATTCGGACGAGGAGCTTCATAAGCCTCTTATTGCGGTGGTAAACTCTTACAATACGGTCTGCCCCGGACACATGATACTGGAGCAGTTATCTAAACGGGTAAAGGAAGGAATCCAGGCGGGAGGAGGTACTCCTGTTGAGTTCGGAACGATCGGTGCATGCGACGGGATTGCTATGGGGCATGAAGGGATGCGTTATATCCTGCCGGCCAGGGAAATGATCGCAAACGATATTGAAGCCATGCTTTGGGCCCATCGGCTGGACGGCATGGTTTTGCTCGGAAGCTGTGATAAGATCATACCAGGCATGCTTATGGCGGCTATGAGAATCAATCTTCCTTCGATCGTCGTAAACGGAGGTCCGAGTCTTCCGGGACATATGACGAAAAATAATCCATATGGGGGGACTTATATTGACCATTCGATCATTCAGGAATCGGAAGGGGCGCTGAAAGCCGGACAGATCAGTGAAGAAGAATTTACATGGCTGGAAAATCATGCGGTGCCATCCATTGGCTCCTGCGCAATGCTAGGTACGGCCAATACGATGGGATGCCTTGCGGAAGCCATGGGAATGATGCTGCCGGGAACCTCAGCGATACCCGCGGTCTATAGCAAAAGATTGTCTGCCGCATATGATAGCGGCAGAGCCTTGATGGAACTGATACGGAAAAATATCCGTCCGAGAGACATTGTAACCAGACAGGCTCTGATCAACGCGATCCGTGTCAATTCTGCAATCGGAGGTTCTACAAATGCGGTGCTCCACCTGCTTGCGGTCGCATATGAAGGAGGGATTGACCTGGATATTTTTGAGTTTGGAGAGGCCGGCAGCGAGGTGCCGCATCTTGTGCCGCTGATCCCGTCGGGCGGATATACACTTTTAGATTTTTATGAGGCGGGAGGGCTCCCTGTTTTGATGAAAGAGATCGAAAGCCGGTTGTATACACAGGAAATGACCTGCACTGCAAGGACACTGGCAGAAAATCTGGAAGGGGTCACAAACAACAGACCAGAGATCATACATCATCTGGATGCCCCGGTGCATCAACGTGCCGGAATCGGAATCCTGCGGGGGAATCTGGCGCCGGACGGAGCTGTAACAAAGCCCTCCGCAATCCCGGAAAAAGCACTGTATTTCAGAGGAAAAGCAAAAATATTTGAAGGGGAAGAGGAAGCCCTTGCGGGAATCCGCAAAGGACAGGCGATGCCGGGAGATGTGATCGTGATCCGGAATGAAGGTCCGAAGGGGGGACCAGGCATGCCGGAGATGTATAAGGCGATGAAGCTTTTGGTGGGAATGGATTTGGGAAGCCAGGCATGTGTGATCACAGACGGACGGTTTTCCGGTTCTAACAATGGCTGCTTTGCAGGACATATCTGTCCGGAAGCGGCAGATGATGGTCCTATTGCTTATCTGGAGAATGGAGATGAGATCATTGTAGATATAAAGAATGGATCTATTGAAGCGTCTGTAGATTTTGAGGAGCGGCGCCGCAGAAAGAACACATATCAGCGCGCGGTACAGGGCTGCCTCTATCAGTATGCAAAAAATGTTTTATCCGCATCCCACGGAGCAGTCATTCCTGTGAGGGAACAGTAAAAGTACTGGCTGCAAACTTATTATACGAGGAGAAAATAGATGAATATTATTGATGTGCATGCACATTTGGGTGACGACTGTGTATTTGACCACCACATTTCGGAAGAAGATCTTCTGAGGGGATACCGAAAAACACCAGTTGACGGAGCAATCGTACAGCCATCGCTTCCCAGATTTTCGCTTAGAGCGAATCAGGAGATTCATGACAGGATCGCTGCATTTTGTGAATGTAAAAGCATGAAACTGTGGGGGATGGCGTCAATCTATCCGCATTTCACAGAAGAAGAGTACCGGAGAGAAGCATACCGCTGCATAAAGGAACTGGGATTTGTAGGATTAAAGATGACCCCGATCGGACATGCGGTCAATCCGGAATCAAAAGACGGTATGTTTGCGTTTTCAGTGGCAGATGAACTGGGTGTTCCTATGATGGTACACACAGGATCCGGCATTCCATTTTCGGATCCGATGAAAGTTTTAAAAGCTGCAAAAACATTTCCCAAGCTAAAGATCGTGCTTGCGCATGCAGGTATGGGAATGTTTACACATCAGGCAGTTTATGTGGCGGAGGTCTGTCCCAATGTATACCTGGAGCCAAGCTGGACAGGGATTTTTGATACAGGCGAGATATATAGAAAGGTCGGGGCAAGAAGAATGCTTTTTTCCTCGGATCATGTGAATAATGTTCCGGTTGAACTAAAAAAATATGAGTCAGTAATTCCTGCCCATGAGCTGGACTGGGTACTTGGAAAAACGGCCTGTGAAGTATTTGGTATATAATGGCTGTTGTCCCCGGAAAGAAAAGTTTATGTTATAATTACAATATAGTGAATTGTGAAAAGGCAAAAACGGAAGGGGAATCACAGGTTGAACACAAACTGGAAAGAAAAAGCAAAGCAGAGCTTTCATCATCAGAGCATTGCTACAAAAATGTCAGCTTTTATGATGATCATTATTGCTACTGTGTTAGTTATGACAATGGTGATCCTGCAGTCTTACAGAAACCGTACTTTATACGAAAAGATCAGGGACGTATCGATGGCGAATCTGGTCAGTATCAGTATGCTGATACATAATACAGTGAAAAATATAGATACCTATTCCTATATCTGCCTGTCTAACGCTAGAGTGCAGAGTACTCTGGAAGGAAGGATGCAGGGACAGGCAGATTATCGGATGGTAGAACAGGTGGATGGATATCTGGATGAACTGACAGGCAATATTGATCTGATCGAGTCTATCTATATATTCAGTAAACAGAGACTTCTTGCCAGTGCTGACAAATCAGGCAAACGGGTTCTGGTGCATTCAGACATCCGGGAATATGGGTGGTACGGGGAGGACGACGGCAGATACCGGTTAAATTATTATTGCGATGATATGTTTCTTGAGAAGACAGACATACCGGCAATTTCCTTCAGCCGTGCCATCCGCAGTCTGGCTACTATGAAGCCCATGGGATATATGGTGATCAACGTATCACAGGAAATGCTGGAACAGACACTGACAAATCAGGAAACAAACGAGTTTGATATCCGCTATGCTATATTTACTGAACAGGGGGAACCTGTGATCAATACCGTAGACGATGGATTTCAGGGACAGCTAAAAATGCTGCGGAAGGATATGATGGAGCAGGAGGAAACTTCGGTTGTAGAGAGGTTCGGCGGCAGCAGATATTATGTGTCCCTGTATCAGGACAACGGACTGGTCTATATGAATATGCTGTCTTTCGATGAAGTATATCAGCGGGAGCAAAGCGGAACGATCATTACACTGCTTTTACTGGTGCTGCAGTCCCTTGTTATTTTTGCGGGGACTTTGTTTGTTGCACGCTGGTATACCCAGCCAATTAACGCATTGATGCAGTCTATGGAGCAGGTAAAGTGCGGAAAATTTGAACGTGTGGCAATTCGGACCAGCCATTACGAGATTCAGGAGTTTGTCAATGTCTATAACGAGATGGTAGATGAGATTCAGAACCTGCTGGTTCAGACGAAGCAGGTGGAACGACAAAAGCGAAAGGCAGACCTGGATGTGCTGAATATGCAGATCCATCCGCATTTTCTGTATAATACTTTTGATTCTATAAAATCCTTATTTTTATTAAAACGCTATGACGATGCTTATCGAATGATGAACGAACTGGCACAGTTTTATAAGATCAATCTGAGCAAGGGCGATGATTTTATCACGATCGAGCGGGAAGTCCAGATGCTGACCAGCTATCTGGAAATTCAGAAGATGCGGTATAGCGATGAGTTTGACGTGATTTATGAAGTGGATCCGGAGTCATTTCACTGCAAAATATTAAAGCTTGTACTACAGCCTCTTGTAGAAAATTCAATCAACCACGGGATTCATGGATTTACGGAACAGGGGCTGATCACCATCCGCATTTCGGTACAGGAAGATACCTGTCTGAAGCTGGAAGTCCTGGACAATGGGATTGGGATGTCTCAGGAGCTGCTAGATGAGATCCTTCATCAGGAGAAGCATGAGAATGAAAAATCGTTCGGTCTGATGGGAACCTTCTGGCGATTGGAATATTGCTATGGAGAGCAGACATCCTATGAGATTCATAGCAGAAAAAATCAGGGAACTCACATTATTCTGTATATTCCTCTGCAGAAATTCTGAATGCCAATGTATGCAGAAAGGCCGCAGGCGGCAGGACTTCTGCATGCATTTTCCAAAGTGTTCTTATATGTATTTAGTGAGAGAGGAGAAGAGCCTATGCTGAAACTGATGATCGTAGACGATGAATATTTAATCCGCCAGTATATACGCAATTGCATCGACTGGAAAAAGCTTGGATACAGGATTGTTGGAGAATTTGAATCTGCCGCATCCGCTTTACGGGCAGCAAAAGAAACCAGGCCGGATGTTGTATTGACGGATATCTGTATGCCGGAGATTGACGGACTGTCTTTTACAGAAAAAATAAAAGAGTGCTTACCGGATGTGAAGGTTATCGTAGTAACTGGCCATGATGACTTTGCATATGCGCAGAGGGGGATTCAGGTAGGATTGGACAATTATCTGCTGAAGCCTGTGAATGAAGAGGAATTAAAAGCAGTTGCACTAGAGACGAAAGAACGGATATTGGCAGATAAAAAACAGAATCTGTTATTTCAGGAGCTGGCAGATTACCGGAAAGAAAATGAGACTATAGTACGGGAATATTATCTGCGGAAGCTTTTGGAAATGGATGCGGAGGAAGAGATACTGAATTCACCGATCATTCACCAGTGGATTCCTGGAAATTGGGACTTTTTTCAGGCAGCTGTGCTTGGATTCGATGACTTTTCTCAAATATTAGCCGGAAATCACATCAAAAAGGGAGATTCAGAATGGCTGGAACGATATCTGCAGCTTCATGCGGGAAAAAGATTTGTATGGGTGCCGGATAAATTTGGACATATGGTATTGATCTGCCTCTGTTCTGATTTCATGTGGGAACCGTTTTTAGAACAACTGGAAGTGGAATGGATGGATACATTTCACTTCTCGATTGCGTATGGAATAGGAATGGAACAATACAGCATAGAGGATATTCATGAATCCTATCTTTTGGCAAATAACCGTCTGAATTGTGCGATCGCATTTGGTGATAACCGGTATCGAAATAATCGAGAGGGACAGCAGGCGGAACGCAGAGTCAGGCCGATCGCATTTACGGACCTGAAAAAACTACAGCAATATATAGAAACAGATTCCCCCGCCCAAATGCTGTCTCTGGTCGACAAATGGTTTGAAGGCTGGAAGCATACAAATCTGATGGACCTCTCGTATCTGCGCCTGCAACTGCTGAACGCGGTGTTCTATCTCTATTTGATGAATCACGGATCGACAGAAAACTTTCAGGAGGAATATAACCAGCATTATCAAAAGGTATTCCAGACACCTACACTGCATTTTTTGCAGGAGTATTTTGTTGAGATCTGTAAAAAGATGATGAAAAGATGCGGAGAGAACAGCAGTGCACGTCCGTCCAGATTGATTTATACGATCAAACAATACATGGAAGAGCATATCAGTGAACCAGAGCTGTCACTGGCATCGGCGGCAAAGGTTTTTTATCTGAACAGCAGCTACCTGAGCAGGATTTTTAAGAAGGAGACAGGACGGTCTTTCGTAGAATACCTCACAGATCTGCGCATTGAAAAAGCAAAATTACTGCTGAAAAACAGCGACCTGAAAATTTACGAAATTGCAGAAAGGGTGGGAATTGATAATCCAAATTATTTTGGTATTTTGTTTAAAAAAGTAGAGGGCTGTTCTCCGCTGGAATATCGAGGAAGATAAATATAAACTTTTTGAACAGGATTATTTTATATGATGGGGTTGTACAATGTGGATATAAAAATACAGAATATGTAAAAATATTTGTATAATTAGTAAAAATGCAAAGAAAAAGAAGGGACTCTAAGAGTTATAATCAAAATACCAGAAAAAGTTATAAAATCTTTTGACAGGAAGGAGGAGGTTATCGGGATTGATACCGATAACAAAGAAACGATGAAAAATTGGTGGAGGAAAGGCGGTGCAGTCTGTATGGCAGCGGTGCTGGCTGTATCATTGGCTGCCTGTGGAAGTACAGGAGAAAGCAAAACAGAAAGCAAAGGAGAAGAGAATACCTCAGATGTGGGAGAGCAGATTGAACTTACACTGGGACATATTTATGTAGATGCCTCCAATGGTCAGACCGTTGCATGGGAAAAGGCGCTGAACGAATATAAAGAAGCCCATCCTAATGTAACGATCAAGGAAGATAAGGCTGATAATGATGCTTACAAAACAAAACTGAAGACGACACTTGCAGCAGGCTCTGCCCCGGATGTGTTTTGTTCCTGGGGAGGCGGATTTTCAACTTCCTTTGTGGATGCGGGGATGGTAGAAAATCTGGACTCTTATGTGGAAAGCGGTGTGATTAATATGGATGAAATGCTTCCGAATATCTGTAACAATTTCTACTATGATGACTCCCTGTACGGCCTTCCGTTGGACAGCTTCTTAGGCGTACTGGTATGCAACCAGGAGGTATTTGATGAATATGAAGTAGAAGCACCGGAGACACTGGAGGATCTGTATGAGATTTCAGATGTATTTAATGCAAACGGTATTGTGCCTATCGCTATGGGAGAGAAGGATAAGTGGCCGGGTCTGTTCCCCTTTGGAATTCTGGCTCTTCGTTACGGTGGAGTGGATGAAACAACAGCACTTCTGAACGGTGAGGGAAAATTTGACCAGGAATATGTGAGAAAGTCAGCAGAAACTTTGATCGAAATGGTTGATAAGGGAGTATTTTCGGATAGCTCGGTTGCCCTGACAAATGATGAGGCTCTGAATGAATTTCAGCAGGGACGTGCCGCAATGTACTACAGCGGAACCTGGCAGGTAGGTGATTTTATCGGAGAAGGCATGAATCTGACATTGGTAAATTTCCCGTCGATCGAAGGCGCTTCTGGTGATCAGAATGCGTATATCGGCGGTGCGAGCGCCACTTTGATGGTATCTGCAAAATCTGAAAATGTGGAAGCGGCTGTGGAACTTGCTGTATTTATGAGCCAGAAGTTTTCAGATTATGCCTATGAAACCGGAGCGATTCTTCCTACCTGGATCTATGAAGGAGATGCAGAGCTTCAGGATTTCCAAGTGAGATTAGGGGAACTGATGGAAGGAGCGGATGGTTTTTGCCTTGCATGGAATACACTTCTGGATGCAGAAGCAGCAAGTGTCCATGAAAATTGTACACAAGGATTCTATGCAAAGCAGATGACAGTAGATGAATATATCAAAGCAATGGATGCGACCCGCTGATTTTTTCGAAATTTTGACTGGTTTGTAACACTTTCTTACGGAATGCGCGGCAATCATTTGCCGCGCAAGCGATTACAAATAGCGAGGGGATAGAAATGAACCGATTTATGGGAAATAAAAAGGCAATTGCTGTTTTCATCCTGCCGTCACTGTTTTTGTTCGGCGGCCTGCTGCTTGTGTCGATTGGATTCTCTGTTTACTACAGTACCCTGGAATGGAGCGGGATCGGAGAGGGCACTTTTATCGGGGCACAGAATTATTTTGAGATGCTTCAGGATGTGATCTTTCAAAAATCAGTAAAAAATTCAATGCTTCTGGCTGTTCTGACGTTATTGCTCCAGCTTCCCTTTGCTCTGTTTCTGGCACTGATTCTGACTTCCGGTATCAAAGGAGAAGGGATTTTTCGCACGATCTATTTTATTCCGGTAACGCTTTCTACCGTAGTTGTAGGACAGCTTTGGATGAAGATATATAATCCGAATTACGGGGTTCTGAATTCCTTTCTACAGTCAGCAGGACTGGAATCTTTGACACATAACTGGCTGGGGGATGTAGATACGGCGTTATACTGTGTGATTGCCGCAAATATCTGGCAATATATAGGATATCATATGTTGCTTTTGTATGCTGCAATCAAATCAATACCACAGGATATCTATGAATCGGCCCAGATTGATGGAGCGACAGGGGTAAAGGCGGCAATGAGGATTACGATTCCATTAATCCTGCCGACATTGAAAACCTGTGCGATTTTTGTGATCACGGGATGCCTGAAAGCTTTTGACCTGATTTATGTACTGACAAACGGCGGACCGGTAAACGCAACGGAAGTTCCGAGTTCTATGATGTTTAACAGCATTTTTGTGATCAACCGTTATGGCTATGGAAGCGCGATGGCAATTTTTATTGTGGCGGAATGTGTGATCATTGCGTTTGCTCTTCAGAAAATGATCAGGACACGGCAGGTAGAATATTGAAAGGAGATGTGGAAACATGAAGAAAATATTCAGCAGGCGGACCGGAAATCCTTTCATCCGTTTTATACTTATGATGTTCTTGATTTTTTTTGCGCTCTTCCAGATATATCCTTTGATATGGCTTGTGTTTTTTTCTTTTAAAAGTAATGAAGAAATTTTTGGAGGAAATATATTGGGACCGCCGAAGATCTGGAAAATAGAAAATTACAGAAATGCGCTTATGGGAGGCGATGTACTGACATATCTGCTAAACAGTATTTGGATTTCCATGGCAGTGATTTTTTTGTCGACGATCCTGATCGCAATGGCAGCTTACGCGATCAGTCGCATGAAATGGAAATTAAGCGGCGTTGTTTACTGGATCTTTATGGCGGGACTGACGATTCCGATTCATGCGACTTTACTTCCGCTTTTTATTTTATTTAAAACGATGGGGGTGCTGAACACTCCGCTGTCGCTGATCATACCATATACAGCATTTGCGTTGCCGTTTGGAATCATGGTGCTGAGAAATCACTATGAAACAATTCCGCGTGAGATGGAAGAAGCGGCCTGCATTGACGGATGCAGTATTTATCAGACTTTTTTTCACATTATCCTTCCGCTGGTGCGTCCGGCTTTGGCGACAATTGCAATTTTTTCCTTTTTATCATCCTGGAATGAGTTGATGTTTGCCATGACGTTTATCAGTGATACGAAATATAAGACGCTGACGGTCGGACTGCAGAGTCTGACAGGGATGTACTATACAGAGTGGGGGCCTGTCGGAGCAGGAATGGTGGTTGCTGCGCTCCCTGTATTGATTATCTATGTCCTGTTAAGCAAACAGGTACAGAATGCCATGCTTGCCGGCGCAACCAAGGGCTGAGATATGAAAAAAAAGAGATATGTAGAGGAGAGGACTGTATAATATCACGGAATATCATACAGTCTTCTTATTTCAGGTATGAAAAAAAATCCGCAGCTTTTCCACTGCGCTTTTTTCAATCCTGGATACATATGACCGGGAGATCCCGAGCTGCCGGGCGATTTCTCTCTGGGTATATTCTTCTCCGTTATACAGTCCATACCGCATTTTCAATACCAGCTTTTCACGCTGGGAGAGTTCATTTTCTACCTTTTCGTATAGCTTCTGGATATTTTCCTTGAGATAGAGCCGTTCCGGGACATCCTCCTCTTCCGTTTCGATGATATCATAAAGCTTGATCTCATTCCCTTCCCGGTCCGTGCCGATCGGTTCATACAGGGAGATCTCCCGGCATGTTTTTTTACGGGACCGAAGATACATCAGGATTTCATTGTCAATGCATTTGGAGGCATATGCCGCCAGCCGGTTTCCTTTTTCCGCATTGAATGTAGCCACTGCCTTGATCAGCCCAATGGTTCCGATGGAGATCAGGTCTTCCTGGTCTTCTTCCAGGTACTGGTACTTTTTGATCACATGTGCGACGAGCCGTAGATTCCGTTCGATCAAGATATGCTTTGCCTGAAGGTCTCCTTCCGTATATTTCTGGATGTAGTATTTCTCTTCCGAAGGAGTGAGGGGATTGGGAAATGATTTCAAGACGACACCTCTTGGCACATTTGATATAGTTTATGTGGAAATATGGGATTTTGTGCTTTTCCACTTAAAATTGTTGCGTGCGTTAAAAAAAGAGGTTGACAAGCCTCAGCCAGATAAGGTATGATAACAGACATCAAGCGGTACT
>ERZ777306.4192-NODE-4192-length-13562-cov-5.155031_pt1 | contig 13562 bp, 11 predicted proteins | sample MGYA00374966_ERZ777306 | MGnify/ENA primary metagenome ERZ777306 (study PRJEB29329, sample SAMN06343882) | mouse gut metagenome | isolation source: Mouse cecum | place: Austria: Vienna | collected 2014-11-15 ...
AAGAGAACATCACAGCAGCTGAGTCTCGTATCCGTGACGTAGATATGGCTAAGGAAATGATGGCATACACGAAGAACAACATTCTGGTTCAGGCTTCTCAGGCAATGCTTGCTCAGGCAAATCAGGTTCCGCAGGGAGTTCTTCAGTTGTTACAGTAATCACTACAGTTACAATTTCAGAGAGCGCCGGTCCACTGGATGGGCGCTTTCTTTTGTATACAGCTTGGCTTCTGTATATAAAAGAAAACGCCTTTTTTTCTGAAATTGGTATTATGCTACATAATAAGGAGACACGACACCATGAAAATACAACTCACCATTTCTCTGCTTGCGTCAAACCGCGCAGCGTCTCTGGAAAGATGTCTGGATTCTCTTCGCCCTCTGCTGATGCAGGTTCCCAGTGAATTGATCGTAGTATTCACAGGGACAGATGAACGAGTGAAGGAGATTGCCAGCCGTTATACAGATAAGATCCTTCCTTTTACATGGTGTGATAACTTCTCCGCGGCCAGAAATGTTGGGTTATGGGCGGCCAAAGGGGAATGGTTTATGTATCTGGACGATGACGAATGGTTCGAGGACGTAACCGAAATACGGGATTTCTTTTTGTCCGGGGAATATCGAAGCTTTGGTTCTGCGTGTTACAAACAGAAAAATTATTTGGGCTGGGATGGGATTCAATATTCTGATTATCATGCTTTTCGCATGTCTCGGCTTGTGCCAAATCTGGCTTTTCAGAATGTGGTCCATGAAGAAATGGTTCCCCGTCTGATGCCGTGCAAATATTTTGACGCATATGTAAACCATTATGGATATATCTATGACAGCGGAAGTGATAATACGGATAAACAATCCCGAAATCTTCCTCTTCTGCTGCAGAATATCAAGGAGAGGCCGTCATATGTGAAAAACTATCTCCAGATCACACAGGAATATACTATTGCGGAAGACTGGGCAAACGCAGAAGTATATTGTAGAGAAGGCTTGCGGCTCTGCAAGAAATATGAAGATGATTTTTACCGTGGATGGCTGCAGGTGAATCTACTGTCAATCTTATGCAGAATAAATAATTTTGAAAAAGCGGAGCAGGAAGCGCTTCGCATTTTAGAAAAAGAGCCGCCAAGAGAATTGATAAGGCTGGACATCTATGAGACACTGCTTGCAATCTATACCAGGCGTAAAGCAACGGAGGAGACCCTGCGTTACGGCAAGCTATTTGAAGAGAGCCTGGCTTATATGGAGCAGCATCCAGAATTATGGAGACAGCAGACCTATGCTGACATTACAGAGGAAAGGATTAAGCTTCCAGACAGGCTGTACCAAATTCGAATCAATTGTACAGAAGCCGCGTTAAAATTGAATGACACGGCGCAGGCTGTGCGGTTTTTCAAGCTTCTTCCATGGGAAGATGAAAGCTGGATGCAGCGTTATTATCCAGTTTTTGATAATTGGAAAGAATCCTATCAAAAACTTTTCCCGGAACTTCTGAAACACGTTCCGGAACACTCTCCGTATTTGTTGCTGCAGATGGCAACAGGACAGAATTTTGAGACCGAAATAAATAAATGCCAGAATTTTTTTGTGCAATGTATGAAAAGAACGGAATCTGCTTACCTGCAGTATCAGGCGGTAAAAGAGGCAGTGCTGCATGGTATAAATCTAAAAGCAATTGTAAGCATAATGGATCTGGATACATGGAAGCAATGTGCGGAAAAACTCAAAGATTGGGATACACGCGAAGATAAAGAAAAACTGAAAAGCGCCGTAGAAGAGCTTGTTCTGGATGCTCCGTTATATGGGTTTTGGCTGAAAAAGCTTTTGAGCGAAAAGGAGCTGATTTACGGATATCTTACAGGGGATTCCTTGATATGCGCGTTAAAGGAATATAGTGGATACATTCTGCGGTTTTATCGGATCCAGTATCGGGACGAAGTGTTTAGTGAATCGAAACATATTCTGCTTCCAAAAGACGGCCGTTTTGCCTTTTTTGTATGGGAGGCGCTGGAAAGGATGGAACAAATGGATTTTCCGGAAGCCATCCGTCTATTCCGCAGAGCTCTTCGGTTTTGTCCATCGATGACAAGTGTGATAAGGGAAGCCATCCGTCAGATATCGCAAAAGGCTGAACTTCCGGTTCAGAACACAGGGGAAGAATTTCAGCTGCTTGCGCGACAGATGAAGGAAGTTCTGCGGGCACAGATAGAGCATGGGCAGCACACAGAGGCCCTGCCGATTATTTTGCAACTGTCTCCCCTCCTTCCGGAAGATCTTGAGCTGCTGCGAATGCGGCAGACGGTTCTACGTGAAACAGCCGAATAAGACATCCATTTGTTGGCTGATTCTTAGCAATTTATTGGATGGAATAAGGAGATGGATAATATGAGCCGTACATTAAGAAAGCAGATGTTTAGAATGATAGACCTGTTGGATAAAGCAAACAGGGTTCTGAAAGTGAACCTGACCGCAAACCGCATGAATGAAAATGGGATCCGGCAGCTCTTGGCCGACTGCCAGGAAACAGCAGTCACGATGGGAAATGAGCTGGAAATGATTTATGGGGAAGGAACGGAACTTGTCCATAAGCTGGAAGAATATCACGAGAGTTTGTATCAGATGACCCAGGTATTAAAGCATCCCGGGAAACGCTATGAGTTAATAAAAGAACTTACAGGACAGATCAAACAGGCCGGGAAACTGCTTGACGAACAGATTCCTGACCGATTGGAAGCCGTATTTCTGCCATATAAAGCGTCTATGTGGGATTCCATGGAGCGGCTTTGGTCGGCATCCCAAAATGATGAAGATTGTGATACATATGTGGTCCCGATCCCGTACTATGACCGCGGAGCGGAGGGCTCGTTTACCAGCTATCACTATGAAGGGGATGAAATGCCGTCCCATGTACAGGTAACCCATTACGAGAATTATGATCTGCAGAAGCGCTGGCCGGATACTGTATTTATACAAAATCCATATGATGAAACAAATCCAGATATCAGTGTGGATCCAAGATTTTATTCGCCGGAGCTCAAAAATATTGCGGAAACATTGGTGTATGTTCCACCGATTTTTTCAGAGGATTTTTTGGCAGAAGAAGGAAATATTCATGAATACGCAGACCCTTATGTAGCTCCAGGCATTCTGAATTCGGATATGGTGATCGTAAGTTCTGAAGATATAAAGCAAAGATATATAAATATATTGGCTGAAAGATTCGGAGAAAGCACACGAAAAGACTGGGAAAATAAAATATTCAGCATACGTTCTTACGAGCATAGTGGAATACAGGAATGTGAAGAAAACGAGGAAAAATAACTATGAAAGCAATCTTATTAGCGGCCGGAAGGGGAACCCGGATATCCAGAAAAGTAGAACGCGTCCCAAAGTCAACCCTGCCGGTCGATGGAGTTCCTCTCATCCGGCGTTCCGTAGAACTGCTGCGGTCCGCAGGTATGCAGTGTGTTGTATGTACGGGGTTCGAGGAAAAGAAGGTAAAAAAGGCGTTGGAAGGAATCGAAAATATTATCTATTGCTACAACCCTTTCTACGATATCACAAACAGCATTGCCAGCATCTGGTTTGCCAAAAAGGAAATGGATGACGATCTGCTGGTGCTCAATGCGGATGTGTTCTTCTCCAGTGAGATATTGGAGCAGGTCATCGCTGACCAGCGTAATCCCGTTATGGCAATAGACTATTCCCGAACTGTCGAAGGCGATTACTTTTTCTCGACCAGCGCGGATGGCCGCATTGAAAAGTATGGAAAAGGGCTTCCTCTGGAACAGCGCAGCTGCGAATATGTTGGAATGGCCAAAATAGGGAAAAATTTTCTGCCGAAGTTTATCCGCCGCATGGACGAACTGATCAAAAACCAGCAGCATAGTGTCTGGTGGGAAAATATTTTATACTCCTTCACGGATAAAAAGGAAGAAGCCATTTACACGGTAGACGTGAACGGGCGATTTTGGGCGGAAATCGATTACTTTGATGACTATGAGAGAATCCTTGATTATGTAGCAAAGCAAAAGGAGACAGAATGAGAAGGCAGGCAAAAAAACAGCTCTGTGAAAGCATGGAATATCTGATTCAAACGTCGGAAACCATCGGCGGGCTTCTGGGAAGACTCGGCAGGGAGCAGGCAATGGATGTACTGGCACAGATGCAGGAACTTGTCATCCATGCCGGAGAAACCATTGAGGCTACTGAGGATGATTGTGCTAAGATCATCCAAAAACTGGAAAATGCCTGCGAGATCATTTACCAGCTGACCGACTCCCTGGACGACTTTAAGGTTCGAATCCATTTGCTGAAAGATCTGAAGGAGCTCTTCAATGCTGCCCATGATGAGATCCAGAAAAATATTCCTGAAAAACTGGAGATTTTGTTTCTCCCTTATCAGGTTTCTATGTGGGATTCTCTTGAGAGCGTATGGATGGCCGCAAAAGACAGGGATGATCTGGACTGCTATGTTGTTCCAATCCCCTATTATGATGTGCTGCCGGATAATTCACTGGGAAATATCCATTACGAAGGGGACAGATATCCTGATTATGTGCCTGTAACCTCATATTTAAAATATTCAATTGAAGCCAGGCGTCCGGATGTGATTTTCTTTCACGATCCATATGATGAATTTAACAGGGTAACGAGAATCCCGGAACAGTTTTATTCTAAGAATCTGAAAAAAAGCACGGATATGCTGGTTTATATTCCTTATTTTGTAAGTGAAGAAGGGGGACCAGCGGAATATCAATGCTACACCTCCGGAGTTTTGTTTGCGGACAGAGTGATCGTACAGCCAGGCAGCGTTTATGAGAAATACTGCAGGGTATATACGAATGTAGTCCGGCAGAACGGATTGGAGCATACCCTGATTCCGGCGGAACAGAAATTCCTGCCGCTTGGTTCCCCAAAGTTCGACAAGGTTCTGAATATGAGGTGTGAACTGGAGGAGCTGCCGGAGACGTGGCAGAAAGTCATCCGAAAGCCGGACGGTAGCCGTAAAAAGATCATTCTATATAATTTATCCGTTTCCCCCATGTTGGAGAACAGAGAGCAGACGCTGAAAAAGCTGGACAATGTATTTCGCTTTTTCAGAGAAAGACAGGAGGATTTGGTTTTGCTGTGGCGTCCTCATCCGCTTCTGCTCAAGACCATCGAGTCCATGGTTCCTTGGCTCCGGGATGCGTATATGCAGAAGGTTTTGCAGTTTCAGGAGGAAAGCTGGGGAATCTTTGATGAGACTCCGGATCCGAATCTGGCGATGGTGGTGTCGGATGGGTACTATGGGGATATGAGCAGCCTGGTGACTACCTATCGGGAGACTGGGAAGCCGATATTGCTGCAGGATTCTTTTATTGAAGAAATCGATAAGGCAGAGTTAAGAACAATTTACGCTTTAGCAGGAGAATGTATTGAAAACAAGATTTATTTATATAGTATATACAGTAATAGTATATGCAAAATAGATACGACAACAGGAAATATAGAAGTGGAATATGGGGACTATAAAAGCCCCTATTATGAAGCCTATTTATATTTTAAGTCTATTATATATCAACAAACCATTTGCTTTATTTCAGAGAAAGAAGAAAAATTGTTAAAGTTTGATACGATTACCGGAAAAAAAGAATGGATTTATTTTGAAGGCAATGGTATAGAATATGAACCTGCTTTATGTGAAAGTATGCTGTTTTTAATGCCTGTCGGGTATTCTGAAGAATTAATATGTATCAACCTTATAGACAATAGTGTGAAGTATATTCCAACAAATTACTCTGTCCAATTAAATCATTCCTTGCAAGCAGAACAATATATATATGGAAAAGCACTGTATCTTAATGACTGGATATATCGAGGAGGCTGTCTGGAGGCAGGCATCCAGAAATTCAATATAAAAACAGGTGTTTTTGAGTATATTGCTGTTAATCATTTTAACCGTCCGATTAGAGCGATTACTTTTGACGGGAAGTATTTTTGGATTCTTAGCCAAACAGACGGTATGATTGCACGCTGGGATGAAAGGAGCAACACGATTATGACTTCTCTTGATTTATCCCAGGAGTCCGGAAAAAAGGGAATGACATATGTAACTTGCTTCTATGCTAATGGAATTGTTTATATTCCGGAAAAGAACGGAACATGCATTTTAGAACTGGATGTGAAAGAGTCTTTGCTGGTCAGTTACAATTGTAAAGATCTGCCTGGATTCAAAATGAATGCTCAAGGAAGTCAGGCATTTGGAGAACATATTCGGATTGGGAGCGATGGAGCCGTATACTTCTTTCCTTTCAGAGCCAATGGTGTAGTAGCGAAAACAAAAACCGATGATGTACATTTTTATAAAAGCGAAACTGCGAAAGGCTTGGGAATTGCGGCTGATCAACAGATACAAAATGAAAATACATGTACATTAAATCAATTTTGTGAAAAATTAGGATTAAAAAAAGAATGTATCGAAAATAAGTCTAATATAGGCATAAAAATTGTGCGGAATATATGCAAAACAGTTTAACTTGCTATTGAATGATAACTCATGATCTCCGGCAGAAATTTATTCAAAATAGCTTTTCATATTCGTCTTTCAGTAAAGGAGTACACATGTATCGTAAAGATCTGAGAGAATCCATAGATTCTGTCATAAACTTTGATGCCTTATATGATAAGACTTTTCTGATTACCGGAGCAGCCGGATTAATCGCATCTTTTTTGATCGACCTGTTGTTTTACGCAAATGAAACTATGGATGCAGGGATCAGGGTATATGCGCTTGTACGCAATCAAGCCTATGCAAAAACACGCTTTCAAACTCTCATGAATCATCCCGGCTTTCATCTGGTGGTGCAGGATGTATGTGATCCCATTCTTTTGAATGAAAGGGCGGACTATATCATCCATGCGGCAGGAGACGGATATCCGGGCGCCTTCAGGGAACACCCGGTGGAGACCATGCTCCCGGCTGTCATGGGAACCTTTCAGCTGTTGGAGTATATGAAAAAAACAAATGGTATTCGATTTCTCTATATCTCATCCGGGGAAATCTATGGTTCCGGTCATCAGACAGGGCTGGTTGAAACCGACAGCGGGTATGTAGATTCTATGAAAAGCAGATCCTGTTATCCCTCCGCAAAGCGTGCCGCTGAAACAATGTGTGCCTCTTATTTTGCGGAATATGGGCTGGATACCGTTGTAGCAAGACCAAGCCACGTATACGGCCCCAATAGCACAAGAAATGATAACCGGGCATCCGCACAGTTTTTTCGGGATATATGCAACGGGCGGGATGTCATTCTAAAAAGTTCAGGACAACAGTTACGGAGTTATACCTACGTAGCGGACTGCGTATCTGCTTTGCTGACGATTCTGGCCTGCGGAGTCTCCGGCGAAGCTTACAACATTGCCAAGCCTGCGGCAACGGCAACCATTGCTGAATTTGCGGAAACAGCAGCCAGAATCGGCAGAAGGACATGCCGCTTTGAACATGCGGATGAAAAGGGCACTCAGGAAAAAACGCCGGTTTCCTATGCTGTATTGGATTCCGGAAAGTTGCAGGCACTGGGGTGGAAAGGAAAGTACGATATCCAGCGTGGCATTTGCCATACACTGGAAATTCTTCTGCAACAGGCCTAAAAACAATGATTTATCAAGGCAGGACAGAATCATTATTGCCCCGTCTAAACAAAAATAGATAAAAAACAGGCAGGTATCATATGGCGCAGGAATATCAGATATCGGATACGGAATTAAGACAGTTGCAAATGATTGAATTAGAAATGCTGGTCGAACTGGATCGGATCTGTAAAAAATACCAAATCGAGTATTCACTGGATGGAGGAACACTGTTAGGCGCGGTACGTCATAAGGGGTTTATTCCGTGGGACGACGATGCGGATGTGATCATGCTTCGCAAGGAATACATGAAGTTCCGGAAGGCTTGTAAAAAGGAGCTGGATCGGACAAGGTTTTTCCTTCAGGATTATCAGTCAGACCCCGAGTATCGGTGGGGATATGCAAAGCTCCGGCGTAAAAACACAAAATTTGTCCGGCAGGGGCAGGAAAACTTAAAGCAACAGGGAGTGTTTATGGACATCCTGGTAGCTGACAATGTACCGGATGGTTACATCTCCAGGAGGTTTCACCATTTTCTGTGCTTCCTGATTCGGAAAGCATTGTATTCAGAGGTTGGGAAATCTCAGGATCCTAAAGCTATTTTAAGATGTATCTATCGGATATTGAGCAGGGTTCCCAGAAACTGGTTATTTCGGGTAAGAAACCAGCTTGCGGCAAGAAGCAACCGTAGAAGAACTAAGCTGATCAGCCATTATACATTAGAATATCCAAAGCACTGCCGTTACGGATTGCCCCGAGTATGCTTCGACGAAATGATCGAAATAGACTTCGAAGGAAAAAGATTTTATGGATTTCGAAATTACGACCTTTATCTGTCTACATATTATGGTGACTACATGACACTTCCGCCAAAGGGAAAACAGGTTCCCAAGCTGGCAATCACGGGACTGGAGCTGACCGAGCCGAAGATAGATTCCTTCGATACATTAAAGGATGGTCATCACGAACTGTATCAGGAGATTCAGGAGGACTCATAATGAGTAAAAAGCGTATCTATGGAGAAAAAGTAAATATTAATTCCAATCATACAAAAGATTTTTACAATCACAGAGCAAAATCCATTCAGAATATGGCCAACCCTTATGTATCCGTACTTCTGGGCGACCAGAACCCGGAATATGCTCTGGCATGGGATGCATATGAAAAGGAAAATATCCTGCCCAAAATGCAGATTGATGATCACAGCAAGGTCTTGGATATTGGGTGCGGGATGGGACGCTGGGCAGAAGTTTTAATCCCCGGGAGCGGTTATTATTGCGGAACAGATCTTTCTCCTGAGATGGTCAAATGTGCAAAAGAACGTAATCAGTTTCCAGAAAAGTCATATAATTTTCTGAATTATGGATTTGAGGAGTTCTGTGCTTTGCCGGAAGCAGAACTGCCCTGCCGTTTTAACCGATTATGGATCTGCGGCATTATGATGTATATCAATGATGATGCGCTGTTTACCGGAATGGAACGGCTTTTGGATAAAATGGATGCACAAGCGAGGGTGTATTTTACGGAAACAATTGCATTAGAAGAAAGGCTTACATTAAATCAATTCTATTCCGAAGCATTGAAGGCGGATTATGACGTAATCTATCGCACAGAGGCGGAATATAACCAGATATATGAAAGGTGGCTGGATGCCGGTTTTCAGATCCTGGAACAAGGAATGCTCCCTCACCTCAATAAAGAAGAGAAATACCGAGAAACTGACCGCTGGTATACGATTATGAAACGGTAGCAGCTGACTTGTATCGAAACAAATATTTCGAGGAAAAACAGATGTATTATGTAAATGAAAATATCAAAAATATTTATCGTGTAAAATTTCATGACGAACGTTTTAATATGCTGCGTCTGGATATGAATGAAAACCCGGAAGGACTGCCCAGGGAATTTTTTGATGCCGTAATCTCAAAGATCACTCCGGAATATATCGCCGCATATCCTGAAAAAGATCAGCTGATGAAGATGCTTGCAGAGCATGACGGAACCGCTTATGAAGAGATCTCGGTCACTGCCGGCTCGGATGAGGCCATGCGGCTTATCTTCCACTGTTTCGGTTCGCCCGGAAAGAAGCTGTTAACGGTAACACCTACCTTTGAAATGTACGGAGTCTATGCTGGGATGTTCGGGATGCGGCACGAAATGATCGGCTATAAAGAGGACTTTTCGATTGACCCGACAGAGCTTTTACAGGCTATTGACGTAGATACAGGGCTTGTCATTCTGTTGAATCCAAACAGTCCCATCGGATATGCCTATAGTGAAAAAGATGTAAGAGAAATCATCGAACGCGCACAGGACGCCGGAGCAATTGTCGTTGTTGATGAGGCGTATCATTATTTTTACGCACCGACCTTTATGCCGCTGATTAGGGAATATGATAACCTGCTTGTTCTACGTACCTTTTCAAAACTGTTTTCCATGGCGGGGCTTCGAATCGGATATGTGTCCGGAAATGCGGAGCTGATCAATTACATAGAAAAGGCGGAATCTACCTTTAATGTGAACAATATTGCCATTTTGTTTGCTCAGGAAGTAATTCGAAACCAGAAGCTTGCTGATGTGCTGATCATGACGGAGCGCGAAGGACGTATGTGGATTGCTGAAAAGTTAAAAAATGCCGGATATCAGACATTGATGATGGAAGGAAATTTTGTTCTGTTTCTGCCGAAAAGAGATTCAAGGCTGATTGTCAATGAACTAAAAAAGAAAAATGTCTGGGTGCGGGATTACAGCAGAGGAATCCTAAAAGGATGGGTGCGCGTATCTACAGGATCTGTGGCTTGTATGGAACGGTTTTGGGATGCATTTGTTCAGGTTGAGGCGGAGCGGAACAAATCTTCACATATTGAATAGCCCCATACCGCGTCGATAATTTCATTGCTGTGAACACAATAGGTATGAACAGCATATATAATTTCAGAAAGAAAAGAGGATCATAATTGTGGCAAATATTGCTCTGCTGATTGCAGGTGGTTCCGGAGCGCGAATGCACCAAAATATTCCAAAACAGTTTTTGACAGTTAACGAACGGCCGGTGATAGTCTATACACTGGAGGCATTTCAAAATCATCCTGAAATAAGCGCTATAGCGGTAGTATGTATTGAAGGATGGGAATCCGTTCTTTGGGCGTATGCACAACAGTTCAATATTACAAAGCTTAAATACGTAATACATGGCGGAAAAAACGGGCAGGATTCCATACGCAACGGCGTGTTTGAATTGGAAAAATACTATGCTCCAAAGGATATTGTGTTGATCCATGATGCCATCAGACCTATGGTTTCTGCAGATATTATTTCAGATTGTATCGTTACTGCTCAAAAATACGGATGTGCCATTACAGTTATCCCCTGTGCTGAGGCAATGCTGCAGACGGAGGATGGAGAGGTTTCGCATAGCAGCTGTCCCCGCGATAATCTTAGAAGAACTCAGACTCCACAGGCATTTCTTTTGGGAAAGATCTGCGAGCTTCATAGAAAAGCATTGGACGCCGGGATTACAAATTCCGTTGCCTCTTGTACATTGATGATTGAAATGGGGGAACAGGTGCATTTTTCTATGGGCTCTGAAAAAAATATTAAACTCACAACGGTTGAGGATATTGATATTTTTAAGGCTCTTCTTGCGGCCAGGCGCTCTGACTGGCTAAAATAAGAATGGGCAGAAAGATGATTTGAGGGTTTGCCGATGGATTATGAAAAACTGCAGAAATATTTGGGTACAGAGGATATGTCCGTAGTAGAGGCTATGCAGAAAATAGATATGAATTCCAAAGGTATCATTTATATTGCAGACGAAAGTGGAAAATTGTTAGGAAGTCTCACAGATGGGGATATACGAAGATGGCTGATTAAGACAGCTGATCTTAATGGAAGGGCATCTGATATGATGTTCCGTAATGTACGGTTTCTGTTTAAAGACGACTATAAAAAAGCCAAAGAGTTTACCAGGCGGTGGGCAATTAATTCCATACCTATTGTGGATTCTGACTACAGGATTTTGGACCTTGTAATTGAGGAAGAAATTCCGGAGGAAACAACGCAGAAAGATCATGCCCTGAAAGGCATCCCTGTTATTGTTATGGCAGGGGGAAAAGGAACACGTCTGTATCCCTATACCAAGATACTTCCAAAGCCACTTATACCAATTGGAGATATTCCGATTCTGGAGCGGATTTTTCAGGCTTTTTATGAATATGGTGCAGACGAATTTTATATCACTGTTAATTATAGAAAAGAAATGATACGTTCCTATTTCAATGAGCAGAAGCTGCCCTATACCCTCCATTACGTGGATGAGGACAAGCCTCTTGGTACAGCGGGCGGGATACGATTTATCAAAGAACAGTTTCAGGATACTGTTATTGTTACGAATTGTGACACCTTGATTGAGGCCGATTATGCAAAGATAATCGAGTATCACAAAAATTCGGGAAATGGCATGACCGTTATTTCTTCACTAAAAAATACGGTAATTCCTTACGGAGTGATTTACTCCCAGGAAGATGGAATCATTTCATCAATTAAGGAAAAACCAAAGCTTTCCTACTTTATTAATACCGGGATGTATATTGTTAACCCGGAATGTTTACTTCAGATACCAAAGGGAACGTTTTTCCATATGACGGACCTGGCAAATCGGCTTATGAGTCAGAAGGTTCAGGTTGGAATGTACCCAATCAGTGAAAATTCTTTTCTAGATATGGGAGAATTTGAAGAGATGAAAAGGATGGAAGAACGAATCAATAATAGAGCCGAAAAATCATGAGGCATCGGATATGGATGAAAGAAAACAGTTAGTGCTCCTTGGCGGCGGCGGACATTGCAGGTCTGTCCTGGATTCAGCCAGACGCACGGGTATGTATGGGGAAATCGTGATTACAGATGTGGATATGGCTGCGGGAACCGAGTTTATGGGAAGCCGGGTTGTTGGAAATGATGATATGCTTTCGCTGTTATTTCAAGATGGAATCCGGATGGCTTTTGTCTCGATGGGAAGCATCAAAAGTACAAAAATGCGTAGGAAGCTCTGTCAGCTTGCGGTGAAAGAGGGATTTGAATTTCCAAATATCATTGATCCGTCTGCATCCGTATCGGAGTATGCTGTATTGGGAAAAGGAATTTTTGTTGGAAAAAATGCGGTGATCAATGCCGGGGCAGTGATTGGGGATATGGCGATCATTAACACAGGAGCAATCATAGAGCATGGATGCCGCATAGGCTGTTTTTCACATGTCTCTGTAGGCGCTGTGATCTGCGGCGATTCGGATATAGGAGATTCTGTATTTATTGGCGCAAACGCAACCATTATACAGGGAGTAAACGTAGGAATAGGCAGTATTGTAGGGGCAGGCAGCCTGGTGCTTAAGGATATTGTGTCGAACAGCCGGTTTATCGGACCGGCAGGAAAGAAGGAAATAAATGGACGGAATACGGATTATAGCTGAAGCCGGTGTAAATCATAACGGATCTCTTGAAACGGCAAAAGCCTTAGTAAGCGCAGCTAAAGAGTGCGGTGCGGACATTGTAAAATTTCAGACAATGAATGTAGATGGATTGGTATCAAAGTATGCCGCGATGGCTGATTATCAGAAGAATAACCTTGGCTTTGAGAAGCCGCAAAAAGAAATGCTGAAAAAACTGGCTCTTAAAAAAGAGGATTTTCATATTCTGGCTGATTACTGCAGGCAGGCAGGAATTCAGTTTCTATCTACGCCATTTGATATTGATAGTATTCATTTTTTGGACTCTTTGCAGGATATGTGGAAAATACCGTCTGGTGAGATTACCAATTATCCTTATCTTGCTGAGATAGGGAGAACAGGGAAAGAGATCATCCTGTCAACAGGTATGAGTACATTAATGGAGGTAAAGGCTGCATTAAATAAATTGAACGACCATGGCGCTGGAAGCATAACTCTGCTGCATTGTACAACA
>ERZ777306.4195-NODE-4195-length-13560-cov-5.185191_pt1 | contig 13560 bp, 17 predicted proteins | sample MGYA00374966_ERZ777306 | MGnify/ENA primary metagenome ERZ777306 (study PRJEB29329, sample SAMN06343882) | mouse gut metagenome | isolation source: Mouse cecum | place: Austria: Vienna | collected 2014-11-15 ...
AATCTGGATAAAGAAACCGAAAATGATATCTTAACCATTTTTGAAAATCTAGCCAGACAAGAAAATAAATGTATTATTATTGTAACCCACTCCCAAAATGTTTGCGATAAAATGGACGTTGTATATGAACTGAAAAAAGAAAATCCATAAATTTGCAAATTGCCCTTTTTTGCTATATAGTATAGAAAAAGGAGGGGAAACCAATGAATAAAACGATAAAAATATTACTCATTGTATGTGGAAGTATTTTTGTATTTAGCATGATTGTTGCCCTTGTTACCTTAACCATTGTATTTCATGTACTTGGAAAGGCAGCAAATGCAGATACTTACGAATTAGGAAATGAAAGTATTTCGTCCATAAAAGCTGTTGTTGCAAAAAGACAATTTGTTTCCAGTTCCAGCACAACCAAGAATGGCGTACTAAAAAAGGAGTTGGAATACAAGTCCAGTAGTGTCCAAGAAGACTTACAAAAATATGTGGAATATCTACACGAAACAGAGGATTTTTCCTTTACCAAAGATATGGACTTAATGGTTGTACCATCGACTGTTGAGATGGCTCGAAAATCCAAAACGGATGCTGAAAAAATCATAACACTAACCATTGAATATGATGCTTTTGGGTATACGTTAACTTTTCAAAAAGGAAAAGGAACACTTAACCTATTCGAGTAAGGAGAAAGAACCAGCAAATGGAAAAAGAAATTTGCCGGTTCTTTTTGCAAATATCCATTGCTAATTATTTACTTTTATGATATGGTTAATACAGCGAAAAAATAGGAGGATACTTTTATGGCAGAAACAAAAGAAACAAAGAAAATAGAAATTGAAGAAAAGGTGGTACCACAAACCAGAGAAAACTACCTTGTAATTGGTATGAGTTTAGGTATGAGCCTTGGCGTTGCCGTTGGAGCAATGATAGGAGCAGCTGTTGAGCAAATTGCTGTTGGTATGTGTTTCGGTGTTGGCATTGGAACCATTGTCGGAGTAGGCTTAGGATTAGTGCTAACCGTTATGAGAAAAAAACACGACCGCGAAGATAAAGAAACCAAAAAAGAGGCTTAGAATGGAACCATTAGAACCATGGCTAACTTGGGCAATGGAAATTCAAAGCATTGCACAAAATGGATTAGCCTATTGTAAGGATGTTTATGACCAAGAAAGATATCAGCAATTAAGGAAAATTAGCAGTCAAATGTTAGCCCATAAAACTGGAATTTCAGAAGAAAAAGTAACCCAGTTATTTTGCAATGAAACGGGTTACCAAACACCAAAAATGGATTGCCGTGCCGCTATTTTTGAAGACGGAAAAATCCTATTAGTGCATGAGAAAAACGGAACATGGGCATTGCCAGGTGGCTGGATTGATGTGCTTGAGTCTGTAGCGTTCAATACGAAAAAAGAAGTAAAAGAAGAAGCAGGTCTTGATGTTAAAATCAAGCGAGTGATTGCCTTACAAGACTATAAACAACATAATCAACCAATGCGTCCATATGGAATTTGTAAGGTGTTTCTTTTGTGTGAGAAAACAGGAGGACAATTTGTTCCCAATATTGAAACAACAGAAACGAAATATTTTTCCTTAGACGCGTTACCAAAATTAGCAGAAGAAAAATGTAATTTAGCACAAATTGAAATGTGCTTTCAAGCAAATGCAGACGAAAACTGGAAAACACAAGTAGACTAATTTGACAGATAGCAAAAAATAGGATAAAATAACCATATCCAAAAACACAAAAAAAGAAAGAATTATGAAGTTACAAACATTTTTGAACCAAGTATATCATCATCGTAGGAGCCTGTAACCGTCGCAAAATATGCGTAGGAACAGGCTAAAATCTGTGCCTACGAAATAGTTTAGAAAGAGAAAAGAAGGACTATTGGTAGGAGAAAAAATATCAATAGTCTTTTTGGTGTCAAAAATTCCGTAACTTCATAAATCGAAAGGAGAACGTTATGAAAACAATGAAAATCAATCAAAAGGAAGTAACATACAAAATCTTAAATCCGGGAGGAAACCAAACAGCACTTGTGCTCGGAAATGAATATACAAAAGAAGAAAGACAACAAATCAATGCTAGTATCTTAAACGAAAATCCAGAAGTAGAACAAGTTGGTTTTTTGGCGACCACAAAGAAAAGACTTGAAATGGCAGGTGGAGAGTTTTGCGTCAATGCAACCAGATGTGCCATTTGGCAGTACCTAGCAGGACAGCCAGGAGAGATAGAATTAGAAGTTTCTGGATTTTCAGGTAAGATACTAGGTGGAATTACCCCAGAAAAAGAGGTATATGCAGAAATGCAAATTGGACAAACAATGGAGAACTTAATCGAAACGAAACGGTAAATTCAACTTGGTAAAACTAGATGGCATCCTGCTAGCTGTTGTAAAGGAGCAAGATGCAAAAGAAAAGATAAAACGCTTACAAGAAGCGGAAGAACAAGCAAAAGCAGAATTAAAAGAAAGCATGAAAGAATTTGAAACCAAGGAAAATGCAGTCGGCATTATTTTATTGGAAACCGAAAATGGAAAAACGAAAATCAATCCCGTTATTTGGGTAAAAACCATTGATACTTTGTATTATGAAACAGCGTGCGGTAGTGGTAGCCTAGCGACTGCTATTTACCAAAATAAAATAGAGGGGTGTACCAATTTAGAAATTGTGCAACCATCTGGCTATTCCATTTTCATTCGCTTAAAAAAAGAAAAGGAAGAAATCCAAAAAGCAGTTGTAGAAGGAAAAGTAATGGAGAATTGGTAAGAAAATTGAAAAAACCGAAGATAGGGCTACACAAACGACAAAAAATGTGGTAAAATATAACAAGTTCAAAAATAAAGGAGGAATTAACCATGTCAGGACATAGTAAATGGCATAATATTGCAGCCAAAAAAGGAAAAGCAGATGCTGCAAGAGGAAAAGTATTTACCAAATTAGGAAGAGAGTTGTTAATTGCAGTAAAACAAGGTGGTCCTGACCCAGCGGGAAACTCCAAATTAAAAGATGTTATTGCAAAATGTAAGGCTAACAATATGCCAAATGATACCATTACCAATGCCATCAAAAAAGCATCTGGTGCAGGAAATACTGAAAGTTATGAAGAAGTTGTATACGAAGGCTATGGTCCAAACGGAGTGGCTGTTATTGTAGAAGCAAGCACAGATAACCGTAATCGTACGGCTGCAGATGTACGTCATGTTTTTGATAAAGCAGGTGGAAACTTAGGAACTACAGGATGTGTATCGTATCTATTCAGCAAAAAAGGTGTGATTGTAATTGACAAAACCACTACCAATTTATCGGAAGAAGATTTAATGCTTCTGGCTATCGATAATGGAGCAGAAGACTTCCAAGCAGACGAAGAATGTTACGAGATTACCACTGCCCCAGAAGATTTTTCAGCAGTTCGTGAAGCATTAGAAAAAGAAGGCTTAGAATTTTTAGAGGCAGAAGTGCAAATGATACCATCTACCTACATCTCATTAGACGAAAAAGGTGCAGAAAGAATGCAAAAACTATTAGACAACCTAGACGATTTAGATGATGTAGCCAATGTGTACCATAACTGGGAAGAATAAAAGAAGTCATAAAGCAAACGAAAAGAGCATATATATATAATATAGGCTCTTTTTTTATGCCTCAAACAAAGGAGAAATGCTTATGAATACGTGGATAAAATATTTACCCAAAAGAATACAGGAACATTTGCGGAAATCTGTTTCTGCCACACACCATAGAGGAAGTCCGCCTGCGTGTTAATTTACCAGTAATTATCCGTATTCCGCAAAAAGAAATGATACTCGAAGTACGTATGACGAGTGAAGAAATGCAAGAAACCTTGGAAAGAATGTGCCAAAACTCTATCTATTCCTACCAAGAACAAATTTGCCAAGGCTATGTTATTCTTCCCAGTGGCGACCGTGTCGGCATTACCGGAAATGCAGTGGAAACCAGTGGAACGATATCCCATCTAGCATATATCTCCAGTATGAATATTCGTGTGGCAAGAGAAGTGAAGGATTGTAGTTTGTCTGTTTTGCCATGGGTCATTCGTGACGAAACGCAAATTTGGAATACCCTTATTCTTTCTCCACCAGGAAGAGGAAAAACAACACTACTTCGCGATTTAATCCGAAATCTAAGTACAGGTGTACCAACATTGGGGTGGAACGGATCCAATATTGGTGTGATTGACGAACGAGGGGAAATTGCTGCCATGAGCCGTGGCATTCCGCAAAAAGAGGTGGGACTTCGTACCGATGTGTTAGACCATGTGCCAAAAGCAGTGGGAATGAAACTACTCATTCGCTCTATGGCACCACAAATTATTGCAGCAGACGAAATTGGCTCCAAAGACGATGTAGAAGCCATTTTGCATGCGGTTCATTCAGGCGTGCAAGGCATTTTTACAGCCCATGCTGAAACCATCGAAGAATTGCAACATAATCCAGAATTAAAACGCCTTATGGAACATAAAATATTCCATAATATTTTGTCCATTCGCAAGGATAGAAGCATTGAAAACTTGTGTGAAAATAGTTCTAAAAAAGAAAGGACAAGCATATATATGTACAAAGAGGGAGAAAAAAATGCTTGAATTAAAATTGATTTTACTTGCTTGTATTGTACTAACAAGTTCTGGAATTGGCTTTCTGTATGCCAAAAAATATCGAGAGCGATTGAAAGAGTTAAAAGACTTAAGACTTGCTATGACAATCCTAGAAACCAAAATGAAACTAACCAAAGAACCCATTGCTCATATTTTTGAAACGGTCGCAAGACAAGCCCAAACCAGAAATATTTCTCTGCTATTCCGGACAAGCAGCAGACCATATGGTATACACCACTGCGAGCAATGCTTGGAATGAAAGCCTAGTGAGTAGCAAAACAAATTTAGTGGAAGAAGATATGGAAATGCTAAGAGCTTTTGGTAAAATGCTTGGAAAGACGGACGTGGAAGGGCAAGTCAAAGAAATTGAGTTGACCAATTTGCTTCTGGACGAGCAGGCAGAAGATGCTCGCAAGAAGAAAATGAAAAATGGAAAAATGTATCAATCACTTGGCATTATATCCGGACTTGCCATTTGCATTTTACTGGGTTAATACCAAAGAGGGAGGCCTTTTGTGAATATTGATTTACTATTTAAGATTGCAGCCATTGGAATATTAGTTGCGGTGCTTCACCAAGTACTGGTAAGAGCAGGAAGAGAAGATCAAGCCATGATGACAACCTTGGCTGGACTTGTAATTGTATTAAGTATGGTCATTAAAGAAATTAGCACATTATTTGAAAGCGTTAGAACCATTTTTGGACTATAACGAAAGGAGTACCAATTGGAGATTGTAAAAATTGTAGGAGTTGGTTTAATTGCAACGGTTCTAGTGATTTTGCTCAAACAATATCGCCCAGAATTTGCCTTGTATTTATCGCTAGCAGCAGGTGTGCTATTGTTTTCCATGGTTATTGGAAAAATGGCGAGCATTGTAGAACTCCTTCAAAACCTAGCCAATAAATCCAATTTCCATTCGCAGTTTTTGTTGATTCTATTAAAGATAACAGGAATTGCTATTCTAACAGAGTTTGCAGTAAGTATTGCCAAAGACGCAGGAGAAAGCGCGATTGCTAGTAAAATTGACTTAGCAGGAAAGGTATTAGTCATATCGTTATCAGTTCCAATCCTAACGAATCTAGTGGAAACCATTACCACCCTATTACCATAAGGAGAACCAATGAAAAAAGTGAGGAAAATTGTCCTCGGAATCCTAATTTTGCTCTTTGTAATTTTTCCAGAAATCTCATATGCAACAGAAGAAGGACAAGCAGTTTCCCAAGAAGAAGTACTGGATACACAAATGGAGCAATTGGGAATTCGAGATTTTTTAGAAGAAGGAAAACAGTACACCAAGGATATTTATGGCGATTTAGACTTTAATCAAATTTTAACAGATGCCATTACTGGAAAAGTGGACAATGAAAGTATTATCCAGGGAATTATTCATAAATTGGGAGAAGAGGTTTTGGACAACATTTCTCTCATTCTCAATATTATCATTATCATTGTGATACATAGCATTTTAAGAAGCTTTACAGAAGGACTAGAAAACCATGGCATTGGAAAAGTTGCATACTATGCCCAGTATTTGCTGATTGCAACTCTAATTTTAACCAGTTTTACGCAAATTATTGGAATGGTCAAAGAAGCGGTTGAAAACCTAGTTGGATTTATGGATTGCCTAATCCCTATTTTAATCACGCTACTAGTAACAACTGGCTCGTTTGCAAGTGCTGGTATGTTAGAACCAATCTTACTTTATTTAATTACTATCATTGGAAACTTAATGGAATACATTGTGCTACCACTGATTTTAGCCTCCACCGTTCTTATTCTAGTAAGCCACTTGAACAAACGTGTACAAGTGGACAAACTTGCTAAATTTTTTCACAGTTCTGCTACCTGGATTTTAGGAGTCGTCCTTACGTTGTTTGTGGGACTAGTTTCCTTGGAAGGGAGCCTAACGAGTAGTGTGGACGGTGTCACAGCAAAGACCACAAAAGCAGCGGTTAGCTCTTTTGTACCAGTCGTGGGAAAAATCTTAGGAGATGCAGTCGATACGGTGCTTGGTTGTAGTTCTATTTTGAAAAATGCAGTTGGAATTGTTGGCTTTCTTGTTATTCTTGGTATTTGCATTGGTCCCATTCTCAAATTGACGATTTTAATGGCACTGTATTATCTGACTGCTGCTATCTGCCAACCGATTGCAGATGAAGCCATTACCAAATTACTGGAGCAAATGGGAAAGACTTTTCAAGTGTTACTTGGCATTTTGTGTAGTATTTCCGTGATGCTGTTAATTGGGGTTGCTTTAGTCATTAAAATTTCAAATGCTGGACTGATGTATCGATAGGAGAAATGAAATGGAATGGTTTCAAGATTGGATTAACCAAATTGTACTTGCTGTTATCTTATGTGTGCTTATAGAACTCATTTTGCCGGAAAATGCAAGTAAGAAATATGTCAAAACAGTGATTGAAATTTACTTGGTTTTTGCTATCTTTTCGCCCATTGCAGGACTTTTTCAAAAAGAAAGTTGGAAGCATTTTTCACTCGAAAATATGTTAGCGGAACAAGGACTCACGAAACAAACTCATGCAGATTTATCTGGCGGAAATATAGCGGAAATCTATGAAAAAGAACTAGAAAAAGCCATACGAGGTACACTAACAGAGAAAGGATACCTAGCAGGAGATATTATTTTGCAAACCAAACAAGATGGAACTTATGAAATAACGCAAATCCAGATACAAGAGCTAGAGAAAAAAGAAGTCAAAATTCAGGCAATGCCCGTTAGCAAAGGAGAAGAAAATATGCTGAAAGAACTACTAGCAGAAGAATATGGGTTAGCAAAAGATCAGATTATAATCGAAAGGAAAGAGAGGTAAAGGCTCATGTGGAAAGAAAAAGTGAAGTTATTACTCGAACGGAAAAGAAGGAAATCCAAAAAGAAAAAGAGAAAATTTAATTGTCTTCCTTGTGATATTAGTGATTACTGTCATTTGTATCAATGTCATTTGGAAAAAAGATACAAGCAAACAGTCTTTACCACGAGATAATAACGTAAAATTAGCCCAAACAAGTTCTAATCTACCAGAGGATAGCATATCTATCCAAGAGAATACATTGGAAAAAAGATTAGAAGAAATTTTGAAAAAAATGAGTGGAATTGATGATGTGAAAGTGCTCATTACCTATTCTGAAACCAATCAGATTGTACCGCTATATAATGAACAAGAGAAAGAAACGGTTACTTCAGATGGACAGAAAACAGAGCGAGATGCAAGCAAAGAGGTGGTTTTTGAAGAAAACGGAAGCACGAAAACACCAGTCTTGCAAACCACGAAACTTCCCAAAATGGAAGGTGCTATTATTACCGCAAAAGGAGCCCAAGATATTGAGGTGAAAGCCAACATTATTCAAGCAGTTGAAGCAGCAACAGGGCTCAGTTCCAACAAAATACAAGTTTTTGAAATGAAATAGGGAAGGAGAGAAGAGATATGAACATAAACTGGAGAGGAAAAGGACAGATTTTCTTAGGTGTAGCAGCGATTATGCTAATTGCTGTTCGGTTATCTCAACTATTCCGGACAAACGACTAAGGAAGCCATCACAACTGGAAAAATGCTTGATGCAGAAGAAATGGCAAGTATTGGAGACGCTACTTTTGTCAGTAGCACAGCAACAGTGGAAGAGGAATCAGAGACTAACTTTGTAGCAAATGCAATAAGCGTTGAAACTAGTAGCCAAGAAGAAAAGCCAGTTAAGGTTAATCCAAATGAATATTTTACAAAATCTAGACTGGAGCGAGATAAAATGTATGCAGCAAGTTTGGAAACATACCAAAAAATCTTAGAAAATGCACAAATGACAACAGAACAGAAAAGCATTGCAGGGGAAGAAATCCAAAAATTAAATCAAGAAAAAAATGCAGTAATGATTACTGAGAATTTAATTCAAACCAAAGGTTTTGAGGAAGTTATCCTATTTGTCAATGTAGATAGCATTAGCGTGGTTGTAAAAGCCGAAAAACTAACGGATGAGCAGATTGCACAAATACAGAATATTGTTTCTCGTGAGTTGAAAGCAGAGGTAGAAGATATCCATATTAGTATGAAATAATATGACAAAAACGTAACAAGAATATAACAATTACATAAAATTTGGAAAAACCATATCAATTATCTTGATATTTTGTGAAAAATTTGGTAAAATATACTAGGAATATGGAAATGAGAAAATAAAGGAGATAATCATGAGAAACCAATCAGGAATAACAATGACAGCACTAGTCGTAGCAATTATTGTTATGGTAATTTTGCTAACCGTTACTGTTACAGTAGCCATTAAAGATGGTGGGATTTTTGATACCACAAAAAAGTCTGTACATCTAACACAAAATGAGATAGAATATGAACAAAATACGTTAGGAAATCATGTACAAGGATTTGTTGAAAATACCATCAACGGTTTTGTACCACAGTAAAATTTCAAAAAAAGTATTGAACTTACGGAAAAAACGTGATAAAATAAGCCACATATAAAAAAGCGAATCAGAAGGACAAGATTGACTGGGTAAAATCGACAGAGAGCCAAAAAGAAACAAGCTGAGATTTTGGCAGAAAAATAACCAATCAATTATCACCTTTTAGCTGTATCTTTGAACCAAAGTAGAAGATACCGTATTCTTGCGTTAAAAGAAGAGAGGGAAAAGAGAAATCTTTTAATCTAGGTGGTACCGCGGAATTCTAGCCATTTCGTCCTATAACAGGATGGAATGGTTTTTTTGCGTAATTCGAGAAAGTAAAGGAGAGAAGAATATGGAAGAAAAAAAGGATTATGGACAGACATTAAACCTACCACAAACAGATTTCCAAATGAGAGGAAATTTGCCAGAAAAAGAGCCAAAGATTTTAGAAGATGTATTGGAAAAAGGACTTTATGAAAAAATGCTCAAGAAAAATGAAGGAAAAGAGCCATTTGTTTTACATGATGGACCACCGTATGCCAATGGAGAGATCCATTTAGGTCACGCCTTAAACAAAGTATTAAAAGATACAATTGTCAGATACAAAAACCTAAAAGGGTTCTATACCCCATATATTCCAGGCTATGATACTCACGGTATGCCAACCGAGAAAAAAGCCATCGAAAAATTAGGGCTAAATCGTGATGAAATCCCTGTAACCAAATTCCGTGATACCTGTAAAGGCTTTACCGAAGAATACAAAGATAAACAAACAGCAGGTTTCAAACGTTTAGGTGTACTTGGCGATTGGGAACATCCATATATTACGTACCAACCACAAATGGAAGCAAAGCAAATTGGCGTATTTGCTGATATGTACAAAAAAGGATATATCTATAAAGGACTAAAGCCAGTTTACTGGTGTACAGACTGTGAAACTGCTCTAGCAGAAGCAGAAATTGAATACAAAGATGTAACTTCTAATACTGCATATGTCAAATTCCCAGTCAAAGATAGCAAAGGACTATTTGATATAGCCAATGCGTATGTTGTAATTTGGACAACAACACCATGGACTTTGCCAGGTAATACCATGATTGCAGTTGGTGCAGATTTTACCTATGCAGTGGTAGAAGCAAATGGAGAAAAACTAATCTTTGCCAAAGATTTAGTAGAAGATGTCATGAAAAAAGCAGGGATTAGCGAATACAAGATTACCAAGGAAATTTCAGGTTCTGACCTTTATGGCGTGGTTTGTAACCACCCATTCCTAGACCGTACTTCTAAAGTAGTCAATGGTAGCGAAGATACCGTTGATGTAGAACTTGGAACTGGTACAGGATGTGTTCATATTGCACCAAGTTATGGTAAAGAGGACTATTTGCTAGGCTTAAAAGAAAAGAGCGATATCATTGTTCTAGTGGATAGCAAAGGTGTACAAAGAGGAGAAGGAGCAGGTCCTTTCCAAGATATGTACTATGCAAAATCTGATAAAGAAATTATTAAATGGTTAGATGAGCATAATCGCTTACTTGTTAGTGAGCCAGTCTTACACTCCTATCCACATTGTTGGAGATGTAAAAAGCCAGTTATATTCCGTGCTACCAGCCAATGGTTTGCGTCAGTAGATGGTTTCCGCAAAGAAACACTAGATGCTATCAAAACCGTAAAATGGTATCCTGCATGGGGCGAAGAACGTATTAGCAAGATGGTAGAAGACCGTAACGATTGGTGTATTTCTCGTCAACGTACTTGGGGGGTACCAATTCCAGTTTTCTATTGTAAAGAGTGCGAAAAAGAATATGTAACAACTGAGTCCTTACAAAAAGTACAAGATATTTTCCGTGAAAAAGGTTCGAATGCTTGGTTTGATATGTCCGAAGCAGAACTAATGCCAAAAGGAGCAAAATGTAGTGCTTGTGGCTGTACCGAATTCAAGAAAGAAACCGACATTATGGACGTATGGTTTGACTCTGGTTCAACCCACGAGTCTGTTTTAGCAGAACGTGGCTTGCCACCAGCCAATCTATATCTAGAAGGAAGCGACCAATACCGTGGCTGGTTCCAATCTTCCTTATTAACCTCTGTTGCAACCAAAGGAAAAGCACCATATAAAGAGGTGTTAACACATGGTTATACGGTTGATGAACAAGGCAGAAAAATGTCAAAATCACTTGGCAATGGAATTGAGCCACAAGAAGTTATTAAGGAATTTGGAGCAGATGTATTAAGATTATGGGTATTAGCATCGGATTATAAATCGGACATTAGTGTATCCAAAAACATTATGAAACAAGTTGCAGAAACATACCGTAAAATCCGTAACACTGCAAGATATATTCTAGGAAATACCAGCGATTTTGATGTCAACCATCCAGTTGCTTATCAAGATTTATTAGAAATTGACCGTTGGGCATTAACCAGATTAAACCACTTAATTGAAGATTGCACCAAGAGTTATGATAACTATGATTTCCATGAAGCATACCACGCAATTAACACGTTCTGTATTGCCGATATGTCCAATTTCTACCTAGATATTATTAAAGATAGATTATATACCGCGAAAAAAGACTCGGTTGCAAGAAGATCTGCACAAACCGTTATGTATGAGATTTTACTTGCCCTAGTAAAAATCTTAGCACCAATGACTTGCTATACCGCAGAAGAAATTTGGAGCTTTATGCCACATCGTAAAGGCGAGGAAGCAGAAAGTGTTATGCTAACCTATTATCCAGAAGTAAATCCGGATTATGATGATGCAGCATTAGAGAAAAAATGGAAACAGATTATGGCATTAAAAGAATTGGTAGCAAAACGTTTAGAGGATGCTAGAAATGAAAAGATTATTGGACATTCCTTAAATGCAAAAGTAACCCTATTTGCAGATGGCGAGGAATATGACTTTATGAAAGAAAACTTAGAAACACTAGAGCAAGTGTTTATTGTTTCAGAAGTCGTATTAGAGAAAAATGCTAGACAATATGAAGAAAAAATTGGCGTAAAAGTAGAAGTAGCAGAAGGCGAAAAATGCGAAAGATGTTGGAAATACTCTAAAACAGTAGGAGAAGACAAAGAAAATCCAACCATTTGCCACTCTTGTAGTGAAGCACTAAAAGATTAAAAAGGAGTTTCGAATGGAAAAGAAAAAGAAATCCCACCTTAGTTCTACGCTATTTATCCTAATTTTGTTAGTTGTTGTATTTGGTTTTGTTTATCCCAGATATAGTTTCGGGTATTTTATGAAAAGCATACGAGAGAATGATACTGCGTCATTCTCTCGTGATCATGAAGAAAAATATAAGGGGAAAGCCAGTTACAAAATAACAAATGAAGAATATTCCGATGCACTGTTCTACCAAACTGTCTCAGTAACTCCACATACTAGTTATCGAGTAAGCTGTATGGTAAAAACACAAGACATTGAAAATTTGGAAAATACCAAAACAGGTGGTGCACAAATTTCTATTGCAGGAACTAGCGAACGTTCTCATAATCTTTATGGGACAAATGATTGGACTAAATTAGAACTCGTATTCAATTCCAAAAACCGTACCGAGGTGGACATTGCTTTCCGTTTAGGCGGTTTTAACGACGAATGTAAAGGAGTAGCATATTTTTCTAATTTTACGATGGAAATGGGATCACAAAGTTACCAAAATAACTGGCATTTTGCTTGCTTTATCTTTGAGAGTCTAGATGCTACTTATGGGGTAAAAGAAGGAACCGAAAAACACGAAACTGTTCAATTAACCCAGCGAAACCGTGAAGATGTGTATGACGATATGAGCCGTATGCAGAAAAGTATCAAAGAAATGTCAAAAGGTAAAATGACCATGACGTATGATATTCTAACCATCAAAGAGCCAATCAAGACATTAACATACGACGAAGAAAATGGCTACTATATTGATGCACTAGATGTTTTAGAAAGCATCCAACCATATCTAGAAAAAACAGAATATGACCATTTCTTTTTGGTAAGCCCATTCGGAGAAATCAACAAAAAAGAAGAAAATGGATTACCACTTTGGGTAGGGCTTGGTGGAATGGACTATTTAGGAATTGGCTATTCCAATATCCGTTTATCTGGTGCAGACAATGATTATACCCTTCGCTATGATACACGTATCAACACCTTCCCAGAAGAAGTATTTTTACATGAGTTTTTACATACCCTTGAGCGAAATGCAAAGGAATATGATTATGAAGACATCCCAGCATTACATAATTACGAACAATATGGTTATCAAGACAAAGACTATGTGGGATTACAAGAATGGTATCAAGACTATATGAACCAAGAAATTAAAGATGGAAGAGGAATACAGATAGGACTTCCAAAAGAAGTATACATTTCCAGACCACCACATGAAACAGACTTTGTGCTCTCTATAGAAATGTTAGATGCTATTCGCGAAACGGATAATATCTTGGAAGAAATGTTGAGTATTTTTGAGCGAATGAAATTTGTATTTAATCGTATTCGCCATCAAGAAGTAAATATGACAACAAGTGGTGGCGAAGCATAGAAAGGCA
>ERZ777306.4208-NODE-4208-length-13511-cov-4.874257_pt1 | contig 13511 bp, 12 predicted proteins | sample MGYA00374966_ERZ777306 | MGnify/ENA primary metagenome ERZ777306 (study PRJEB29329, sample SAMN06343882) | mouse gut metagenome | isolation source: Mouse cecum | place: Austria: Vienna | collected 2014-11-15 ...
CCGCATGCCCGCCCTGTACTTATAGTAGACGTACAGTTTCTGCATTCCACCCACCATGTCGCCGACGGGGTCCTCTCTTCCCGCCGCAAGGAGCAACGGAAGTCCCGCGGGGAGAGACGCCGCATAGCGTTTGGTGTACAGCTTTTTCAGCCCGCGGAAAAAATCCGCGTAAAAGCGGTACGAACAGGTAAACGAACAGAACGGATCGGCATGATAACGGACGTTGTTCTCCGCATCGTTGCTCAGCCATTCTTTATCTTCGAAGCGCTTCGCATACGCGCCGAACGACAGCTTTTCGATCATCTTCGCGGGCCTTGCCGCCCTGCCGAAGAGGATGTTCGTACCCGCAACGAAGGAACCGAGGTAGACCTCGAAGTCCTTCTTTTTATTGCTGCCCGCGATCACCGCGCCGTCGATCAGCTTTCCGTATTTTCCGAGATAGCACTGCGTGAGAAATGAGCCGTACGAAAAGCCGAGCACGAAAAATTTCAATTCGGGATATTTGCTCTTGTAATACGCCGTGATTTCGCCCTCGTCGCGCACCGTGTCGGCAAACATATTGCCCGCGCAATAGCCGAGCGAATCGGGATCGGTCTTGCCGTGTCCGCGATGGTCGTCCGCGACGACGAGATAGCCGCGCGAATTGAGATACTCCGCAAACTTCGCGTAACGCCCGCCGTACTCCACCATGCCGTGAACGATCTGCACGATCCCCCTGGGGTTTTCCGCATCCAGCCATTCGTTGACAAATATTTTCTTGCCGTCAAAACTTTCGAATTCCATAAACCTCTCCCGCCGCAACCGCGGGTTCCCGCGCGCGGTCGAATTTATTATAGCACGCCGCAAAGTCTTTGTAAACCGCTTTCCGTAATTTTCCGTTTTTGCCAAAAAGACACCTGCATGAAACTCTTGATTTTGTAACGTCGGCTCTGATATACTGAAAATCCGAGAAATCGGAATAAAACAAAAGGAGAACTACCATGAAGAAAACCCGCTTTGCGGCTTGTGTGGCCGCGATCTGTCTGGGATGCGCCGCGCTCGCAGCATGCGGCGACAATAACAGAGGAGACAGCCTCGTCACCGATCCGGAAGACGTGGAAACGGTCGTACCCCTGCCTCAGCCCCCCGCTGACACGCAGGAGCCGCCCGTTGTCGAACCCCTTCCCGATCCCGCGCCCGATCCCGAACCGGATCCCGTACCCGATCCCGTACCCGATCCCGCGCCGTTGCGCGCGCAATACGTCTACGTCCGTTCGGACGGCTTGAACGTACGGGCGGGAGCCGGAACGTCGTTCGCTTCGCTCGGCACGCTGGAAAAAGGGATTCTGCTGCAATTAAACGGCACCGAAAACGGATGGCACGAAACCTATTATAAAAATCGCAAGGCGTACGTGAGCGCCAATACCAAATACACCTCCGTCACCCTGCTCGACCGCGGAGAATCGGACGTGGAAAACGTCATCGAAGAGGGCTTGCGGCTGTTGGGCGTCCCGTACGTGTACGGCGCGGTGCGCCTTCACGACGGCAAGGGAAATTTCTTAAAGGGATTCACCGTAAAGCAGTTCGACTGCTCCTCGCTGATGCAATATATCTTCTATCAGGGCGCGGGAAAACTGCTCGACGTGACGACCCGTACGCAAATCGTACAGGGAAAGGAAGTCAAAAAATCGGAAATCAAACGCGGCGACCTGCTCTTCTTTACCAACGCGTCGCGCAAAGACAAAGTCGGCTTGGAACGGGTAGGACACGTCGCGCTCTATCTGGGCGACAACTATATCCTGCACACCGCATCCGATTACGCGAAGATCGAACAGATCTCGGCGACCCGTTGGAGTTATTATCTCGCGGCGAAACGGGTATTATAACTTGCGAAAAGGTTGCCGGTATGCTATAATCAAGGCATGAAACTCACCGACGTTCACACCCATTCCGCTTATTCCAACGACGGGATTTCCCCGCTCGAAGAGATGGTCTTCGCGGCAAAAGCGCAGGGGCTTTCGTACTACGGCGTGTCCGAACACTTCGATTACGATTATCTGCACCTTGGAATTCTCGCAAGCGGAAAGCACATCCGCATGACGGACGCGGACGCGTATTTCGCCGAAGCGCGCGCCTTACAGCAAGCGCTTTCGGACGGAACGTTCCGCATCCTCGCGGGCGGCGAATTCGGTTTCGCCGAAGACGCGCGCTGTTACGGAGAATACGGGCGGCTGATCGAAACGTACCGCCCCGACTTCGTCGTAAACAGCGTGCATACCTGCGACGGTAACGACTGCTATTTCGCCGACTATTTTCGCGGCAAGGACAAAGCTTACGCATACCGCTCCTATCTCGAAGCGGTGCGGAAAAGCCTCGACGCGCCGTACGGGTACGACGTCGTCGGGCATATCGGATACGTGTCGCGAAACGCGCCCTATCCGGATAAAGCTTTGCGTTACGAAGAATTTGCCGATCCGTTGGACGACATCTTAAAAACGGTCGTCGCCAGACGCAAGATCCTCGAAGTCAATTCTTCGATTCGCGGAACGGAAAGCGGGTTCCTGCCCGCAACGGATATTCTGACCCGTTATTTCGAACTCGGCGGCAGAGAAGTTTCGTTCGCCTCCGACGCGCACGACGTCGCGCGCATCGCCGAAAAACGGGAATCGGTATGCGCCGCGCTCAAAGCGATCGGGTTCACGCACGTCACCGTTCCCGACCGCGGAAAACGGATACGGGTCGAAATCTGAAAAACAAAAAACACGCCGCGCTTCAAAAGAAGCGCGGCGTACTTTGTTTCTTATTGAATCACACCTTTTTCGACGAGCAGATCGGACAGCGCGCCGAGTACGGGCGGGGTCAGCGTTTCGCCGCGCGCGCCGTCGGGAATCCCCGCCGCCTGCAAGATCTCTTTCGCCGCCGCGCGCGTCAGCCCGAACGTATTCACGAAATTGTTTTCCAGCGTTTTTCTGCGACTCAGAAAGGCGCACCGCACCGTTTCCCGATAGGCGCGCGGCGAAGCGACCGCAAAGCCGCCCTCCGTAAAATCGATTTTCACGACGGCGGAATCGACGTTCGGACGCGGCGTGAACATTTCCCGCGGGACGCGGCGGACGATCTTGCACGTTCCCCGCCGCGCGATCGCCGCCGTGACCGCGCCGTATTCCGCCGTTCCCGCAACGGCGCAGAACCGTTCGGCGACCTCTTCCTGAACCATAATCGTCAGCCCGCGGCAGGATGCCGATTCTTCGACGAAACGAAGCACGATGGGCGTGGTGACGTAGTACGGAAGATTCGCCGTTACCACGTATTCGCCCAACTCCCCTTCGAGCGCTAGCAGATTCTCTTTGGAGAAGTCGCGGAACACGACCTCCGTATTCTCGCAGCCCGCAAGCGTCCGCGCCAGAACGGGTTGCAGCGCGCGGTCGATCTCGTAAGAAAGAACCCGTTTCGCGCGTTCGGAAATCGCCCGCGTGAGCGCGCCGGCGCCCGCGCCGATTTCGAGCACGACGGTCGATTCCCTCACGCCCGCGTCCGAGACGATCGCCCGCAGCAAATTCGTATCCGTCAGAAAGTTCTGCCCGAACTGTTTTTTAAACGAAAATCCGCACGAACGCAGAATATCTTTCAAATCTTCCATAAATTTCCTCACTTAAAACGTACGCGGACGCACAGAATGATCGTAGAGGGAACGCCCTCCCTACGAAAGAAAATCCCGCCTTCTCGCGAAGGCGGTTTTGTTTTTCAGGGAGTTTAAGGGATCATTTCCCGAATGCGCAACGGAATCCCGACCGATTCCGCAATGGCGCGGCAACGCGCGATCTGCGCTTCGCCGATGCAGTCCACGACCGAAAACCAACAGTTTATCTCCGCCGCCTTGCAATCGCGCGCAAATCCGATCGTCGCGTCGAACGCGCCGTCCAGGGTGGGCCGGCAGACGGTCACGTAGTCCTCTTCGTCGGGCGCGTTCAGCGAAATGTTCATTCTGTCGATCGCGCCTTTCAGTTCCGGCGCGATATTCCGTCCGTTGATCAGATTGCCGTGCCCGTTGGTGTTCAGACGCGTCTTTCCGCGGCAGTCGTGCACGTACTTGCAGACGGCAAGCATGACGTCGAGACGGTAGGTCGGCTCGCCGTATCCGCAAAACACGATTTCGCGGTACGCCGAGGGATTGCCGATCGACTGAATGATCTGCTCCGCGGTCGGCTCGCCTTCTTTCAGCCAGAGGGAATATCCCTGATATTCCGGACTTTGTTCCCGCACGCAAAACAGGCAGTGATTGGAACAGCGGTTTGTAAGATTGACGTACAAACTACTCCCGATCTGATAAACATACGTATCCATAAGTTCACACTCCGAATAGTTTATTTGCATTTTTCCGAATCGCAACTTTCAGATCTTCCTCGCGCTCCCCGCGCAACTCCGCAAGCCGCTTTACGATCACCGGAATATTCGCGGGGCTGTTCTTTTCTCCGCGGAAAGGCGAGAGATAGGGACTGTCCGTTTCGGACAGAATCCTGTCCTGCGGGCATGCGCGCACGCATTCCCAAACGCGCGCGGCGTTTTTGAAACAGGCGACGCCGCCGAAAGAAAAATATCCGCCGAGCGAAAGAATCTCCGCCATGAGATCGGGACTGTACGAATAGCAGTGCAGGAGAAAACCCTTCTTCAACAGCGCGCCGTTTTCGCGCAGGATCGCGAGGGTGTCCGCCGCCGCGTCGCGCGAATGAATCTGCACCGGCATATCCAGTTTCGCCGCCGTTTCCAGTTGCGCGACGAACGCTTCCCGCTGTTTGGGCTTGTCCGTTTCGGGATAATGGTAATCGAGTCCGATTTCCCCGATCGCGACGCATTTGGGATCGCCGGCAAGCTCCGTAAGCGCGGCGACCGTCTCCGTGCCGAACCCCTCCGTGACCGAAGGATGAACGCCCGCGCAGAAGTACGCGCCGTCGTGTTCCGCGCAGAAATCACGGTGCATGCGGCTGTGCGCCGCCGTGTCCCCCGCAAGGACGACGGTCTCCACCCCCGCCGCCCGAATACGCTCCCATTCCGCGGGGAAGTCGTAACCTTCGTCCGCAAAATGCGCGTGAATATCGAGATAACTCATCTTACCGTGCCGCCGCTCGCCATCGCCTTTTCGGGCGAAACGAGACTCAGATTCCCGTCCTTATCCTCGGCGCAGAGGATCATGCCTTCGGAAAGAACCCCGCGCAGTTTAACGGGTTTTAAGTTGGCGACTACGACGACCCGCTTGCCCACCATCTCTTCGGGCGTGTAGTACTTGGCGATGCCGGATACGATCGAACGGGTCTCTTCTCCGATTTTCACCGTCTCGTGCAGGAGTTTGTCCGATTTTTCCACCCGCTCGCAGGCGATCACTTCGCCCACCTTCAACTGAATTTTTTCAAAGTCCTCGATGCCGATTTCGCTCACCGCCGTCTCCTCCGCCTTGCTCTCTTTTACGGGCTGCGTTTTCTTTTTGCTTTCGCGCGCGATCTGCTCCGCTTGCGCAAGCTCTTTTTTGATATCGATCCGCGGGAAGAGCGGCGGGATTTTTTCGATCGCGGCGCCCGCTTGCAATTTGCCGAATCCGAGACTTTCGAAGCCGGACGCGGGATCGCAGGAAAAACTCTTTAAAATCAGCGCGGGCGCTTTCGTGAGAAAGGGCTTCAACAGCACGGCGCAGATGCGCACGGTCTCGGCAAGGTGATAAAGCACCGTCCCCAACCGTTCTCGCCCGGCGTCGTCTTTCGCAAGAATCCAGGGCGTCGTTTCGTCGATGTATTTGTTCGCACGGGAAACGAGCGCGAAAATTTCGCCGAGCGCTTCGGGCGCGTTCAGCTTCTCCATCGCGGACTTCACCCGCGCGAACGTCCCCTCCGCAAGCGCGATGAGTTCGCCGTCCACGTCCTCCTGCGGACCGCGCGCGGGAAGCTTCCCGCCGAAATACTGCCCGATCATCGCCGCCGTGCGGGAAACGAGGTTCCCCAGATCGTTGGCAAGATCGGAATTGATGCGCGTCAAAAGCCGTTCGTTGGTGTATTCGCCGTCGCTGCCGAACGGAATCTCGCGAAGCAAAAAGTACCGCACCGCATCCGCGCCGTACCGCTTCACCAATTCGTACGGATCGGTGAGCTGCGCGCCCGTCGCGTCCTGTTTGCTCTTCGAAAGCTTTTCGCCGCCGATCAGAAGCCAGCCGTGACCGTATACCTGTTTGGGGAGCGGGAGACCGAGCGCCATCAGGATCGCCGGCCAGATGATCGCATGGAACCGCACGATTTCCTTGCCGACCAGATGCAGTTCGGCGGGCCAGAATTTGCGGAACAGCGCGTCGTCGTCGCTCAGATAGCCGAGCGCGGAAACGTAGTTCGAAAGCGCGTCGATCCAGACGTAGGCATAGTGCTCTTTATCAAACGGAAGCGGAACCCCCCACTTCACCGTCTTGCGCGAAACGCTCAGATCGTTCAGCCCCGGCTTCAAAAAATTGTTCACCATTTCGTTGATCCGCGACTTGGGCTGTAAAAATTCGGGGTTGTCCTCGTAAAGCTTTAAAATCCGCGGCGCGTATTTGGAAAGGCGGAAGAAATAGCTCTCTTCTTTTTGAAGAACGACTTCCCGCCCGCAGTCGGGGCATTTTCCGTTTTTGAGCTGCGCCTCCGTCCACATGCTCTCGCAAGGGGTGCAGTACCGGCCGCTGTACTCGGATTTATAGATATCGCCGCTCTCGTAGAGTTTCTGATAGATCTTTTGCACGCAGGCGACGTGATCCGCGTCGGTCGTGCGGAGAAAACGGTCGTAACCGATATCGAGCAGTTTCCACATATCTTTCATCTCGGCGATAAGCGGATCGATAAACTCCATGGGCGTGATCCCGCGGCTTTTTGCCTCCCGCTCCACCTTCTGCCCGTGTTCGTCGGTTCCCGTAAGAAAAAACGTCTCTTCGCCCAACAACTTATGAAAGCGGTCGAGCGCGTCGCAGATCACGGTGGTATAGCAATGTCCGATATGCCAATTCCCGCTCGGGTAATAAATCGGCGTCGTTATGTAATATTTTTTGCGTTCCATTTTTTGCCTCTCCCGATGATTATAACCGATTTTTTCGAAAAAGTAAATTATTTCCGCATAAAATACTCTTCTTCCAAAATCCCGCGCAATACGACGTCCGCATACTCGCCCGTGGAATGCAGGCGGATATGTTTGCGCAGCGTTCCCTCGTAACGGAGCCCGCATTTTTCCATGACCTTTCCGGACGCGGGATTTTCCGCCGCGTGCGAGGAGCTAATACGGTGAAAGCCGACCTCTTCGAAACAAAACCGAAGCACTTCCGCCAACGCCTCCGTCATGATCCCCTGTCCCCAATACCTGCGCGACAGACAGTACCCGACGACCGCGGCGGCGCTGTTTTCGCTCACCGCAACGAGCGCGATATCCCCGATCGGCTCGCCGTCGAGCGTAATCGCCCAATGATAGACGTTCGGTTTCTTGCTCTCCTCTTCCCAGACTTTCAATAGCGCGCGCGTTTCGCCCGCGTTCTTATGCGGCGACCAGTCGAGAAACTTCGTCACGTCGGGGTCCGCCGCCCAATTATCAAACATCCGTTTCGCGTCTTTCGTACGGAACGGGCGCAGGATCAGCCGTTTGGTCGTCAATATTTTACTGCCGAGATGATTCATCCTCCCCTCCTACTTCTGCGTTCGGTAATAGGTGCTCAGCGAATTGAACCCCGATTCGAAAATCGCCTTCGTCTTTTTGCCCGTGCCCGTCTTTTCGTAGACCGCGCGGGCGCGCACGGAATTGATGTACGTGTTCAGGTTGCAACGGAAAGTCCTGTTGAACAGCCTCGAAAAATAATATTTGCTGTATCCGAATTCGAGGCTCAGTTGCGCCAGCGTCAGCTCCTCGTCGTAATGCTCGTCGATAAACCGAATGATCTCCAACATCAGACTGTCGTGCGTGCCTTTTAAAAGCACGGGCTCGTATTCCCTTGCGATCAACCCGAAAATCATGTTCACGTACGCCCGCACGAGCAGTTCGCCCATGTCCCCGATCCCCGCGGCAAGTTCTTGCAACCGCTCGCAGATCATCCGGTTCTTCTCCGCGTCGCCGAGAAAGAAATAAGAAGCGTTGTCCGTTTCCCGCTCGAACTCCTCGTAATACTTTTTCGGAACGATCAAAACGACGGCGAACGGTTCCTCGCCGCTGTCCTCGGCGGTATTGGAAGCATGCGTATAATAAGCGGGAACAAACACGATCTGCCCCGCTTGCGCGGAAAACCGTTCGCCGCCGATATAGAAGTCCGCCTTCCCGCGCAACAGGCAGGTGATCTCGATGCTCTGGTGAAAATGCGGTCTTACCGCCCCCACGGGACGAAAGACGCAATTCACGGCGTGAACGACGTCCCGCTCCGCCTCGTACCTCATTTGTTCTCGGTTGGATGTTTTCATGACAATTTCTGAATAAAAAATAGCAATATTCGCATTGAATAACGCAAAATTTAGTGATATTATAACGTTGAAATCAAACTTTGTCAATCAAAGTTACGGAGGATTTATTGATGAAATACGCCATTATCGGTTACGGAAACCGCGGATCCCTGTATGCGGAACTGTTCTCGGCAGACAAACGCGCCGAACTCGCCGCGGTATGCGACCTCAAACCCGTACGTCTCGGGCACGTGCAAAAGAACTACGGGATCGCGAAAGAAAAATGCTGGCTTTCCGAAGAAGAATTTTTCAAACAGGGCAAACTTGCCGACCTGCTCGTAGTCTCGACGCCCGACGCGGCGCACTACCGCCATGCGATCGCCGCGCTCCGCATCGGTTACGACCTGTTGCTGGAAAAGCCGATCGCGGACTCCCTCGACCGCTGCGCCGAAATCTACGAACTCGCGAAAAAACTCGGGAGAAGAGTGTTCGTCTGTCACGTACTGCGCTATGCGCCCTTCTTCGCAACCATCAAACGCGAACTCGAAAGCGGAAAATACGGACAGCTGATCACCGCCAATCTCACCGAAAACGTGGCGTACTGGCACCAAGCGCATTCCTACGTGCGCGGAAACTGGGCGGACACCAAAAAATCCACGCCCATGATCCTCGCCAAATGCTGTCACGATCTGGACATTCTCAGCTGGCTGTTCGGCGGCACGGAATGCAAAAGCGTCTCCTCGTACGGCTCGCTCAGCTTTTTCAACCGCGCGCACGCGCCCGCCGAATGCGCGGACTACTGCTTCGAATGTCCTCTGAAAGAAACCTGCGCGTACAGCTGTCTGCGCTTCTACTGCAACCCCGAAAACCGCTGGTGGCTCGCGGGACTGGACTGGTGCGATCCCAACGGAACGGACGCGGACGTCGCAAAGGCGCTTGAAAACAAAGACTGCCCCTATACGCGCTGCGTGTTCAAATGCAACAACGACGCCGTCGATCATCAGGTCGTGAACCTCCTGTTCGAAAACGGCGCGACGGCGCACCTTACGATGACGGCGTTTACCGATAAATGCTATCGCGAAATTCACCTGCACTGCACGAACGGCGACATCTCCGGAAATATGGAATCCAGCAAAATCACCTTTAACGTGTTCGGCGGCGAATCGCGCACGGTAGACGTGTCGCTGACCGAGGACACCGAATACGGACACGGCGGCGGGGACGCGAAGCTCGTTCTCGACGTGATCTCCGTTTACGAGGGCGGCGAATGCAAGGGACTTACGAGCATCGAAGAGTCTTTCGCCAGCCATTGCATCGGATACGCCGCGGAAAAATCGCGCCTCAAAGAGGGCGCGACCCAAAAGGTCAAACGGCTCGGCAAATAAAATTCGGAGGAACGCTCGGTGATACTTTCAACGCAGTCGCTCATCATGCAACGCGCGTACGGTTACGAAAACGGCGTGCGGGCGCTGAAACGGATCGGGTTCGACGCCTACGACTTCACGATGTTCGATATGGCGGAACAGCCGGACGACCCGATGACGCGCGCCGACTTCCGCGAAACCTGCCGTTCGTTGCGGAAAGCGGCGGACGAAGCCGGAATTCTCTGCAATCAGACGCACGCGCCCTTTCCCTCCCGTAAGGCGGACGACGCGGCGTGGAACGGAGTGATTTTCGACTACCTCGCGCGTTCCGTCGAAATCACTTCCCTGCTCGGCGGAAACGTGTGCGTGATCCATCCCTGCAACGACTACACCGCGGAACAGAACGCGGAACTGCTGTACCGTCCGCTCGAAAAACACGCGCGGAAATTCGGCGTGAAAATCGCGCTCGAAAACATGTGGAATTTTTCGCGGCAGGCGAACAAAGCGGTCCCCTGCGCCTGTTCTACGGCGGAAGACTTTCTGAAACACCTTGACTTGCTCGACCCCGAATATTTCGTCGCCTGTCTCGATATCGGGCATGCGGAAATGCTCGGAGACTGCGTTTCGGCGGCGGAACTCATCCGCGCGCTCGGACCCCGTCTGCAAGCGCTTCACGTGCACGACAACGACCGCGCGCACGATTGGCACACCTTCCCCTACGCGGGGAACATCGACTGGGAACCCGTTTACGCCGCGCTTCGGGAAATCCGCTATGCGGGAGAACTGACTTTCGAGGCGGGACTCGGGATCATGAAATTCCCGCCCGAACTGCAATACGACGCAACCGTACTGCTGCACGCGATCGGGCGATATATGATCTCGCGAATCGAAAACGAATAAGCTTCGACGGAATATGCCCGCCCCGAACTTCGGGACGGGCATATTTTATGACCGCCGCTCGTAAAATACACCGTGAACGGTATTTTTGCGGCGGTGTTTTTGCTCTCCGCCGCCCTCTTCTTATTATCCGATCCCGACGGGTTTCTTTCCTCCCTGCTCGCAGGCGGGGAAAAAGCCGCCGCGCTCTCCCTGTCCCTGCTTGCAGTATACTGCGTCTGGCTGGGATTTTTCAAAGTGATGGAAAAGAGCGGGCTGGCGGGAAAACTTGCAAACGGCGTCTATCCGCTCGCCAAGCGGCTGTTCCGCTCGAACGACAAGGAAGCAGTTTACCTTGCCGGCTGTAACCTTTCGGCAAACTTTCTGGGACTCCCCGGCGCGCCGACGCCCTTGGGGAAAAAGGCGGTGGAAAAATTTTGCGCGGCTTCCAACCACTACGCCGCGGATATGCTGTTCGTGCTCAACGCGACCAGCCTGCAACTGCTGCCCACGACGGTGATCGCCCTGCGGACCGCCGCGGGATCCGCGCTCGCCGCCGACATATTCTTACCGACGCTGATCGCGACGCTGTTTTCCACCCTGCTCGGCGGACTGCTCGTCGCGCTCACGGGAAGGCGCAAATGAAGTACGTCGCCCTCGTCATTCCCCTTTTATTCCTCGCGCTCTTCTGTTACGCGCTGTACCGGAAAGTAAAACTTTACGACTGTTTTACCGAAGGCGTGAAGGAAGCCGTCCCCCTCGTCCTCTCCCTCTTTCCCTATCTCGCGGCGATCCTCATGCTCTCAGAACTGTTCGAACGAAGCGGGCTGTCGGGATACCTGACTTCCGCGCTCTCGCCCGTGTTCGGCGCGCTCGGGATCCCGCCGGAACTCTCCAAGCTCGTGTTGCTGAAACCCTTTTCCGGAAGCGGTTCCACGGCGTTGCTCTCCGAAATTCTCGGCACGTACGGCGCGGACAGCTATATCGCGCGCTGCGCCTGCGTCTCTTACGGGTCGAGCGAAACCGTTTTTTATATCCTCGCCGTGTATTTTGCGGGCGTAAAACGGAAAAAACCGCTTCTGCCCGTTCTGATCTCCCTGTTTGCGAACTTCGCCGCGATCGTGCTCGGTTGCTTTTTATGCCGTTTCCTTTAAACAAAATTAAAACACTCGGATTGATTTTCCGTTTTTAAGCCGCCGATTGATAAATTACAACATGATTTGATAATAAATATTAGAAATAAAGTTTTCCGAAAAAGGCAGGTTATTTTTTTGCATTTCGTCGGAATTCATATTATAATAGAATCACAAAACGGAACTGCGCAGGGATGCGGGATTCCGTTTCCCGAATAAGCTCATAATTTTCCCCCTTATCATAAGTAGAACCCCTCGGAACGCGAGTTTCGGGGGGTTCTACTTTTTGTTCGTTTTCAGCAAAGCGTTGCCTTTCGTTTCTTCAAAGGGATCAGTTCCGTTTCCTCCGCGCTCTCGCTACGCTTTTCGGCGAATACCAAGAGTATGGAATACAGGATCGCGGGACCGAAGTTGAAGAAATGGCAGTCGAGAATGCTCGTCAAAATCAACGCGGCGATGGAAAACGCGATCAGCGTCTTTTCCTTAGACGGGCGGCGGAAGAGCAACGCGATCGTTTCGAAGCGGTGATAGAAGTACGCAAAAAACCCGAACGTACCCGTGCTTGCAAGCAACTGCACGTACGTATTGTGCGCGCGAGGCGGCAAAAACACGCCCTCGGGCGCGGTGATGATGCCGGGGTGTCCCACAAGCGCGCCGGGAGAGGCGTAAAATCCCACGCCGAACAGGGGATCGGATAGAAATACCTCCCAGCAAGCCTGATAGATTTCAAGCCGTCCGCGCGAACCGAACTCGTCGCGGATCACGGAATAAAAGAGTTTGTTGAATTCCTCCTGAAACGCGGCGACGAAAACGACCATCGCCAGAATCACCACGCCGAACACGATCGCGTTGCCGACGCGCTGTTTCCCGCGCGAACAGACGAGCGTGTACGCAATGCAGGCGCAGAACAGAAGGGTGCCGAACAGCATGGCGGTGCGGCTTTGCGTGAGCAGGACGCCGAGATAAAAACAGCAGCCGAGTACGGAAAACCCCCACGCGCGGCGGTCGGTTGCGGAAAACCAGAAGGGCGCGGGCATGCACATCGCCATCACGCAACCGACGTTATTGTTCACGCCCCAACCCGTGAACAGCTTGTCGCGATTGACGCCCGAAGCCGAAAATACGTCTTTGCCGAAATACATGCCGCCGATTTCCACCAGCATGCCGACGCCGACAATCGTAAACACTTCGAAGAGATAAGATTTGTCGGTATTCTTCCAATCGACCGTATAATAAAAATAGAAATAAAAGAGACAGAGCGAAAGGGTCTGCACCGCTCCGAAAAACGCGGTGCGGGCGGAATAGTGTCCGGAAAACGCGCCGCCGACGAGATAGGCAACGCCGAGCACCAAAAACCCGACCGTCAGCTTCGGAAATCCCTTTTTCGGGCGTTTCACGAGTTCGAAGATCAGACGGGAAACCAAAAACACACCGATCAGGATCAGCACTACGATCAGCGCCGTTGCCGCGGCGGGTTTTGAAAACACCGCGGTGTCCGGAAACAAGACGGGATTGTTCTTCGCCGAAAAAGTCATGTACCCGCAGACGGCGGGCGGGACGACGGCGAGCGTGTCCTCCGTAAACAACAGCGCGACCGCCATGAAAAGGAAGTACGAATAGTAAACGAAAAGCTCCGCTCCGAACAGCTCGGAACAGACCATCAGCGCGACGATGAGCGCAATGTAATATCGCGAACGAAAAAACGCACGGAGAAACCGCACCGCGCGGCAGTCGTT
>ERZ777306.4219-NODE-4219-length-13470-cov-4.849720_pt1 | contig 13470 bp, 10 predicted proteins | sample MGYA00374966_ERZ777306 | MGnify/ENA primary metagenome ERZ777306 (study PRJEB29329, sample SAMN06343882) | mouse gut metagenome | isolation source: Mouse cecum | place: Austria: Vienna | collected 2014-11-15 ...
CATTAATATGCTTCAACTTATTTGATTTAAGTTTGGAAAGCAACACGATACTTTCGACTGTGTTTTGTTTGAGCAACCGAATTGTATCACCCTCAGAACCCTCATAAAACACCGGAAATCCTAAATGCAGCTGCTTTAAGATGCGTCCGTCTTCCTGTCTTTCAGGGTACAACTCAATCTCGTCAATGAAATCTCTCATGAACCTCTTCTTTTCGAGATCGGTCATCTTAAAGTACATTCTATCAAAACTCAGGAGAACTTTATAGAGCTCATCTGCAGTAATTTTCTCTCCGTAGGCTCCGCTGATCTTCTCTTCGATTTCGGCTATCGTGTCCTCCAGCTCTGATATCCGGTCGTACAGGATATCCAGTCTATCGTGCATATCCTGATACTTTCTGTCATAGTGCTTGTCGTTTACATCCAGCCTGTCCAGCATCTCCGCCAGCTTCTTCTTCGCTCCCACGACCTGACGAAGCTGTTCCCTGACCTGATCCCTCTCGGCTTCCAGTGATGAGACATCCACCTTCTCGTCCATCTTCATCACCATGTAATCCTTGAACTGCGGATCCGCCACCATGTCCAGGATGATCTGCTCTACCTGACTATTAAGCTCTACCTGACTCAGCACCAATCGAAAATCACAGAAATGCGTTTCGTCTATCTTTGTACGGTGCAGGCACTTATAATACCAGTCATCCTTGTACTCGCCGGACTTCTTGTTCTTACGCCTTCTGACGGTTCCCACAAGACTCCGGCCGCAGATCGGACATTTGATGATACCAGTCAGAATGTGCTCATGATCCATGCTGTGCGTCTTATTCCATTTGACGCCGGTATCTTTTCGCCTGAGCCTTGTCGCTTCCCATAAATCCCGGTCTATGATTGCCTCATGCATCCCGTCAACAACCATATAATCATCAGCCATGACTCGCTTATATTCATCCCTGCTGCCTTTGACCTTTTCGGTCTTATGCCTTCCGTAAACGATCTTACCGGTATAAACGGGATTATCAAGGATCTTCATTATAAAGCTTCTGGCGAAATAATTCAGTTCCTTTTTCTTTACTTTCTTTTTCGTATATCCGTGCTGATTCAGATAATCACAGATCCGGTCAGCTCCTAGCCCTTCATGAGCAAACTTTGTAAAGATGATCTTTACGATCTCCGCCTCTTCCGGATTGACGATCAGCGTGCTGTTCTTGGAATCCAGCGTGTACCCGAATGGAGCCTGCCCGCCGTTCCACTTCCCCTCTCTGGCTTTCTGGCGGCGTCCTTCCATCGTCTGTACCAGAATGTTTTCTCTTTCTATTTCGGCAACAGCGGATAGAACCGTAATAGTCAGCTTACCGGAATCTTTGGAAGAATCAATCCCGTCCTCCACACAGATCAGGTTTACACCGAAATCCTGTATATACTGAAGGGAATTGAGGACATCCGCCGCATTTCTTCCGAATCTTGAAAGTTTGAATACCAGGATGAAATCCACACCGTCACGATCCTCAGCCACATCATTCAGCATCTGGGAAAACTCTGGTCTGCCAGTGATATTCTTACCGGACTTTCCTGCATCGCAGTATTCCCTGACTATCTCAATGTCTTGGAAATCCGCGAACTTCGTCAGCCTCTCCCTCTGGGCTTCAAGGCTGTAGCCCTCCACCTGCATTGAGGTGGATACCCTTATGTAGATATAACACTTCAGCTTTTTCTTCTTCATACTGCCGCCTCCATATACTCTGTGTCTTCTGTCAGCATCCTGAATGCCTTCAGCGCATCCATGATAGCCAGTTCCTTTTCAACCGGGCATACCGGCACGTGATTCTTGTTCTGTTCCGGCTTGTTGTAAGCAATCCCGACATCAATGCCGTATTTCCGTTTTATCTGAGCGATATATAATGATGAAACCTTCATTCCCGTATGCTCCAGTACATATGCCCTGATTTCGGCATAGGTCGCTTTCGCTTCCGCTGCCGTCACCTGTACCTCGCTGCAATCCAACACAAAGGAAATCTCATCATCAGGCTCACCCTCGGCTCCCATCCAGGTCTCAATTGTATCCGTTTCACCGTACCGTACAGGAAATCTGAAATGAATGCTCTTCAGTACCCTTCCGTCTTCCTGCTCTTCCGGATAAACCTCTATCCGTTCGATGAACTGACGGTACAGCTCCCTTTGTTCCTCAGAAGTCAGTTTTTCATAGAACCTCCCGAAATTCTTCAGGATCTTCTTTATCCCTTCAATAGAGCTGACACCCTGCCTGGCTTCGTTGCACTTCTTCTTTATCTTCTTAAGAGAAAGCTCCAGGGATTCTATCCTGTCATAGATATCATCCATCTCTGCCTGGATCCGTTCATATTCCGTATCGTAGTCATCAGACAGAACATCCAGATTATCAAGCTCCGCTCCGACGCGGTTCTTCTCATGTTCCTGATGATACAGATCCTTGCGGATTTCCTTCATCCGCTTCTCATAAGCATCTACTGATTCATCACCGCCTGCAGCCATCGCCATTGCCTTTTCAAATGCCGGATGAGCCGCCAGATTGCTGACAATCTCAAATACCGCAGAATCGATCTTCGCCTGATTATAAGTATGTTTGAACTCGCAGGTTCTTCCGGCTGATTTCCTGTAGTATCGGCAGGAATAATAATGAATGGTCTTATAATGACCGCCACGGTTCCTGTTAACGTGCTTGCTCTTCGTAGCGATAAGACCGTTCCCGCAGGCGGGGCATTTGATCAGACCGGACAGTAGGCTCATGCGATCAGGTTCATCCACCTTTTCCTGTCTCCCGGAAGAAGCCTCCCGCTTTTCCCGTGCCTGCTGCCACAGATTTTCATCTATGATTACCTAATGGATCCCGTCAACCTCAACCGCATCTTTCGGATTTTTCCTTATGCCCTTGATATTTGTCCTGCGGAAGTAATTGATCTTTCCGTGATAAGTCGGATTATCAAGGACATTCACGATGAAGTCATATGTGAACGGCTTTACTTCGCCTTTGCTGATTCGGCTGTATCCGTTGTTGTTCAGCCAGATCGCAACTCCGTTCAGTGTTCCGTCATCCTGTATATACCTGTCAAAGATCAACTTCACAATCTCCGCCTCTTCCGGTTCTACTACCAGTTCCTTATTTACACTGCGGTATCCATAGGGAGCAGGTCCTCCCGGCCATCCACCGTTAAGAATCTTCTGCATTTTTCCAGCCATGAACTGAACATTGATGTTCTCACGCTCAATCTCTGCCACGGCAGACAGAATTGTCAGCGTCAGCTTTCCGCCCGGTGTAGAACTGTCAATGGCGTCTTCCACACAGATCAGATCCACCTCATAATCTTCCAGCAACTGCAGAGACTTCAGTATGTCCGCCGCATTCCGTCCGAACCTGGACAACTTGAATACCAGCACAAAAGAGATATTGTCCTTCTCGCTGGATATATCGTCCAGCATCTGCAGGAATGCCGGTCTTCCGACTATGCTCTTGCCGGATTTTCCTGCATCACAGTATTCTCCGGCTATTTCAAGGTTCTTATAATCCGCATACTCGCGGAGGCGTTCCTGTTGTGCCTCCAGGCTGTACCCTTCCGTCTGAGCTGCCGTAGAGACTCGCGTGTAGATATAGCATTTCTTCTTTCTCACCGTATCCCTCCCTTCGGTTGCTCATCGTCACACAGTACCTCGGAACTTCATTATGTCGGGCTTTGACAGGTTTGTCAGCGCCCCTTCTGAAGTTTTTTCACCACCCAAAAATCGCCGGATCACAGATCTGTGTCCGACGATTCCTGTTCCTGCTTCTCCACTGCCGCACGTTCCTCAGCCTCTATCTCTTCCAGAACTTCTTTTCCGTACTTTTCAATCATCTTCACCAGAAAATTCGCGCAGCGTTCCATATTGGCCTTTGCCTTCGGACTAAGCTCTGCAGGTTTAACTCCATCCTTATACTCCAGGATAAACATTGTTCGGAACCTCCTTCATCTCTTTGGAAGGCATAAGTTCCCAAAACGACCCGATTCCGATTTTTAAGCAAAAAAAGACGGCCAGCAGAGAAATCAATCTCCACCAGCCGTCATTCTTAAACTCTCTTCACATGATCCAACGAGATCCATCCGATCCCGCTTTTCAGCCTTCCCCATGCGGAAGCGCCCTTCCCAGACTTCACTTCCACAATGGTATAAACACCAATCGGAATAAACTGCACTCTGTCATAATCCGTCCCCGGACCCTTCCTGATATTCAGATCAGAGAGACTGACCTTCACCAGAAACGACACCTTCTTCGCTGGCTCCGCCGACTTCGGCTCATACACCACATTGCCGTCCGCATCGAACACTTTATATCCCGGATTCTGATCCGCGCATTTCTTCGCATTATCCAGAATCTTAAAAGCACCCTTCTGGCTCTTGCTGTCAGCCCAGCTCTTGCGGACACGGTACCACCGGATCACTTCACCGCCGCCGGGATCCTTAACGTCATACTGAGTCAAGTTCCACTTCTCGATGATGGAGCAAAGTTTCTCCACATAAGTCAGGCTTGTCGCATATCCGCCATCCTTGATAATCTGAACCGCCTTCTTATAATCCGTGCATCCCTTCAACCCATCATACCTGAGCTTGCTGCCGTTCTTCGCTCCAAGCAGATAAGCAGAATGATCGGCGATAGAATCCTCAATGCAGGGATACTTGCGGAAATCAGCCGTGATCGTCTCATAGCTTCCGTCCGTGTGCTGTTCCTGCGTTTTCTTCGTGTACTTGCTCTTGCCATCCCATGCGGAACCGCTCCATGTATTTCCGGACAGGCTGCACTTCATCCCAAAGATATTGTTGGCATTCTGCGCAAGCTCACTCTTGCCGTATCCCGATTCCAGAATGAACTGAGCCAGCGATACCGATGCCAGGATGTCGCTCTTCTTCATATCAGCCGTAAAAAGAGCACCGACCTTCTTGATCGCATCCGCCTCGGACAGATCCTTCAGCACAGCCGCCTGCGTACCCTTTGAACCGGAACCTGAATCCGATCCCTGCAGCGCTGCCGTCACCTTCTCAGCCAGATCACCCATCCTCGCATACATCCAGTTGCCCGGACAGCTTTTATTCGCAAACCACCTGTGAACCGTCAGGATCATCTCCCCGCTCTTCGGAGAATAGTTCAGCGTCTTGTCCTTATCTCCGAACCAAATCAGCTTATTCTTTCCATTCCTTTTGCAGATATCGATGCAGAGCTTGATCAGAGTCTGATACACCACATCCCTGAAAGCGTATGGCTCCGTGGTATCAGACGCGCACTCAATCGTGATCGCCCTCTGATCATTGGCGCTTGAAGAAGAACACCACGAACGGTTCTTTTCTTCCACATACATTCCGACACGCCCGTCCTTGTCGATGCCGTAATTGCTGGATGCCTGTGTGCTGCTCTTATAAAACCAGTCGCCCAGACCTTCCGCCGTGCACTGACCGACCACACAATGAGGCGTGATCCTGTCAATCGCCATCGTCCTCTGCCCGGAATGGTTCGGACTCAGCTTCGTATAAACTACCATCGGACTATTGGTATATCCCATTACTCGTCACCTTCCTTTTTCTCTTCGACAGCTTCCTTGCCGTCATCTTCCTTCTCGCTCCTGTCATGTAGCTGTTCCAGCACCTTCCTGAGCTTCACAGGAATCGGCAAACCCAGATAAGCGGCGTTCTCCACCAGCGACAATCCTTCATTGCTCAGATAGAAGAAAATGATCGCCGTTCTCAGCACGCCAGCCTCACCGAAAATCTGAGTGTCCAAAATATGCCCGATCCCCACCAGCGCAAAGATCAGCACCTTCCGGCAGATTCCTTTAAAGCCCACGGCAGACGAAAGTTTCTTGTCCGCCACCGCGCACATGATTCCGGTGATGTAGTCCAGAACCACGAACGCCAGAAGCGCGTACAAAAGCCCGTCACATCCCCCAAGGAAATAACCAAGCCATCCGCCGATCACCGCAAAGATTCCCTGGATCACATTCCAAAACTCTTTCATCGCAAATCCCTCCATTCTTCATTGCAAAATAAAAGGGACAGCCGAAGCCATCCCTTAGAAACCATTATTCAGTTGCCCGAAGCCTTATACCGTCTGCTCCGTCAGCGTATAGGTGATCTTCATGGTCTTATCCGCATTCTTCACCACCGCCTGCGACAAATTGCAGATCGTAGCCAGATACGGCGTAAGGATCCATGTGTACCTGTACTGATTTAGATAAGCGCCGCCCCAGGCGAAAACATATTCCTTATACCGGAAGAACGGCGTGGAAACATTGCCGCACCTCGTTCCTGCATAAGTCGCAAGCACGTTGTCACTAACATCGATTTCAAAATCATAAGCAACGATGATGTCATTAATGAGCGCCATGCAGCAATCGCAGCTTCCTGTCTCTCCAAGACATCTCATCGCGGAAGTAAAGCCCAGGGAAATCAGCGTAACATCCGTGCTGTTGGTAATATTGATCTTATAAACACCGGTCTTGTCATAAGACGGCGCGTACAGATATCCGTTTCTCACCACCGCACTTCTGTTCCCGGAAGGATAACTCGAACCTTCCTTGAAGCTTCCCATTATCATCAGCGTGGCATTGGAAAGCGTCCAGCTTCCTTCCGTGAATGTGTAATCGCTCTGCTTGATCTTGATCCACAATACCGTAGCGCTGCCGGATGAATTGCCCTGATTGGAAAAACCATACCAGTACCCATCGCCGCCATCCATGAAGATTCCATACGGCGTGTAACTTCCGTAGAAACGGAAGGTCGAACACTGCAGAACCGTCGTATCCTCCAAAGTAAGCGTGCTGTCATCCAGCTTCTCATTCAGCCCGATATCAAACACCGGAATCCTGTACTTCTTGATTGTGACGGTATTGCTCGCATAAGACAGGGAATACAGCTTCGCATTCGCAAAATCCACGGTCACACACCGATACAGATCATTGATAAATCCATCCTCATCGTCCAGGCTGACCTTCTTGATCTGAAGAAGCGTACTGTCCACAGCCACCTCAGACCCATAGGCATTCGCCCCGCCATGCTTGGAAGTCAGACCGACCGCCGCGATCGTGCCGTTTCCCTGCGAAGGCGTGAACTCCCAAACGAATTTATACCCATTCGACAGCTTCATGCTCTCCGTAAGGTTCATGCTGCCCCTCTTCGTATTCGCCGTGGCATTGACATCATTGCTGGCATACGCCACCGGCAGATTCGTTGAAGGCAGATAAAGATTATCCGCCTGCTCCGTAATGGAACTCGGAAAGAGAAGGATGCCTCCGATCATATTCGGACAGATCGGAAGCAGTTCATCATTCCATGTCAGGGAATCATCGTACTGACCGCCCGCCTTATACATGACACCCATAGGATTTACTCCCAGAATGTCGTTGACGGCATTGGTAACCATATTGGTCTCCGATACCGTCTCCACAACACCCGTATTCACATCTTCCAGTTCCAAGACCAGATTTCCTGTATATCTCTTCATAAAAGCCTCCTAACTATTGCTTCCCGGCACATCCACCGGCATAGCGAATCCGCCGACAGCCGTCCTTCCTGATTTCACATCGGAATAGAACCGCTTCACGGTCTCCTTGATCTCCCAGATATCGCTCTCGATAAATGCCTTCACCTGCAGCCTGTCTGTCTGCGAACCGTTGCCGATCCTGAACAGGTCAATATATTCCTCAACATCGATCCTGCCGTCCCATGCCGCAGAAGCGCCCATGCTCTGACCGGAAATGGAAGCAATACACATCCCGGTATCCACCTCCGCCGTGCCGCCTTCACACCTCATATAGACATTGAAGATGTTCGTGAAATTCGGAATCACATCCTCAATCGGATAATACAGAAGGATCGTATGCCGCCCTGAGTGCCAGTTTTCCTGCGGATAATGAACCGGGATCATCTGGTTATTGAACTCAAAGGAAAAGATCACATCCGCGTGACCGTCCTCCGTCCAGCTCACCGGAAGGGATACCGTTACCGTCTGTTCTTCCGTATTTCCGATCACTTCCGGATTATCAGGATCCAGCGGCTCCGGCTCATCCACCGCAACCGACGGGATCACCACATCCCCGGAAGCCGTTGCACTCTTAGTCACTTGCAGAGCCGTCACATCCACAATTACCTGCCCGAAAAACTGAGCGTGATTCGCTTCCGTTGTAGCAAACTCGATGGAAATGATCTTTGTGTCCACATTTCCCACGGTAAATGCGGAAGCATTTGTGAAAGTATGGATACCAATCTTTCCCGCCTCGATCTGAGCAAGAAGCCCGGAGATATTCTTGTCATTCTTGCTCTTTGCCTGTGACAGCTTCGGATTCTTTCCCACGCACTTGATCGTCTGTCTGCCGCCGATCTTGATACCGTTAGACGTAATACAGGCAATCTTCGTTGCGTCAGCCTGCCCGCCGGTAAAGGAAAGAATGTCACCAACATCTAGCGCCGGATTCCCAATCGTGTCAGAATCAAACGGCACATAATTCACCACGGACAGGTCATTAAGGATATTCTCGCAAAGCTGCCGCCTTGTCTCTTCCAGACCAAACTGCAGAAGCGGATTCACGCCCAGATTCATTGTCAGCCCATCATCCGGATCCAATGCGTAATACTCCGCGATCTGCGTCCTTAAGTTTGTGGAACTGACCGCCGTGTACCTTGTAATAAAATCCGAAAAGCTGGAAGTGAACCTGTGCTTCCGCTCCACCACAAGCACCGGCTGATTCCCGTACTTCCTCAGTTCCAGTTCCCCGGCACGGTTGATCACAAAGAACCCGCCCAGCACCTGACCGACATAAAACAGGATATCCCTGTAGGTCTCAATGTCATTGTCAGAGTATATGGAAAGATTTTCTGATCCGTTCGGCATCGCCTCGATCGTCGCTCTGCTCTGAGCCAGAACCACATCACAGGCCGTAGAACACAGCACCATGAAATCATAGGCGTTGCCGATAGCTTCCAGGGAAGTGAAAGCCTTCTCGAACCGCACCATATAGTCATACGCCTTGATCTCCAGGCACTTCGCTTTCCTGTTCGCCTCGGATACTTCAAATATCCCCATCGGGATCGTCTCATAAGAGCCGCCCGCCACCTGAAGGTGATAGAACAGTTCCACCTTGGCATCTTCCAGCGTGTACCTGTTGATCTCGGAGAAAAGCGAAATCCCCATCTCAGCGGCGTACACCGTACCAAGCTCGATCTCCGTACTTCCGCAGCACTGGCTTGTGATATATCCGCTTCCCTTGACCATATCTTCCTGGTCGAAGTTATAAACCGTCCCGGCAGTCGTCGTGATCTTACCGGTCCAGTAGTATTTTCTGTTGTTCGCCTTCACCGCATTCAGGAAGGCGCTGCTCACTGGATACATAGCCGCCCTCCTTAAAACTCTTTCAATGTGAAGGAAACCTCCCAAAGTGAACCATACGACGTATCGGAAACCAGCTTCACCTGATACCCGTCAATGTACATCTGCGTATCCACGGTATTCATGGTCTCCATATCCAGATATCCTACCGTGATACTTGCCAGTTTCTTATACGCCGAAAACTTATTCAGCCACTTCTTCGATACCCTGAAAGTGACCCCGATCTGCACCACGCCTTCCCGGACAACATCCCTCTGCGTGGTACCTGCCTCTGTCACACCGCCGCTGTCCGCCTCTATATCCGATAAACTCACAGAATAAGAGGCAGGCTTCGGGATGTTCTCATTGTTAAAAACAAGATACTGCATATGAGCCATCTTACCTGCCTCCACTTCTTAGATTCATTCTCTGCTGAGCCGTGACAACAATCTCATCGATCATGTCACCGCCGATATAAACAGGGATCACGATATCCCCGGCAGCGCCTCCACCGGCAAGAGCCGTATTCAGCGCCGTATTGATGCCGGAGATCAGATCACCGCCCGAAACACCAGCTCCGGAATAACCGCCGGAAGCCGCCATTACTCTCGGATTGATGACCATATCAGAAGTCACACCCTGCATCGCCTGTTCGATCATTCCCCGGCTCTTCTCAATGCCCTTCGCCAGTCCGCCGATAAAGTCCGGCATCCAGCTTTCATAATCCGTCAAAGGACCCGTATCCGGCACGGAGAAATGCAGGAACTCCCTGATCTTCGACGCCACGCTGCTTGCCGCCTCACCGACCTTGCTGATCACGGACTTGATACCGTTCACGATACCCATGATCAGATCCTTGCCCCAGTTGAACGCCTGGGAAGCCAGACCAGTGATATGTTCCTTCACACTGGCAAATCCGCTCTTTACCGCATTGAACACATTGGACATCGCATTCTTCACGGCGGAAGTCACATTATTCCACATGGTCGTAACCGCGTTCTTTATGGCATTTCCGATAGAAGTCACGGTATTCTTGATATTATTCCAGGCTGTCGTCACCGTATTCTTGATCGCATTTACGGCATTTGTAACCCCTGGCTTGATCCCATTCCAGCAAGTCGTAAAGAATCCGGATATGGCATTCCAGATCGTAGTCGCGGTATTCTTAATGCCGTTCCACGCATTCGTCAGGAATGTCGAAACCGCATTGACCGCCGTTGTGAACACATTCTTGATACCTTCCCAGATAGTCGTGAAGAAGGTTTTTATCGCGTTCCACACCGTCGTCACGGTATTCTTAATCGCATTCCAGGCATTCGTCAGGAACGTGCTGATCGCATTTACCACAGTCGTGAAGATATTCTTGATACCATTCCAAAGCCCGGTAAAGAAATCCTTGATCGCATTCCAGACCGTAACAGCCGTGTTCTTTATCGCTTCCCACGCCGCCGTGAAGAACTCTTTCAGAGCCTCCCATACGGCAACGGCAATCTCTTTGATACTCTCCCACAAATCAATCCAGAACTGACGGAACTCTTCGCAGTTATTCCAGAGATAAATGAACGCCGCCACCAAAGCCACGATCGCCGCTATGATCAGCACATACGGATTCGCCGCACACACCGCATTGAAAGCCGCAAATACACCCTTCGCCGCATTGATCACACCCGCCAATTTCGGGATGATCGTCATGATCGTACCGATAGCAGAAATGACTTTTCCGACTATGATCAGCACCGGACCGATAGCAGCCGCCACCAAAGCAACCGTGACAATGACCTTCCTTGTGCCTTCGTCCATCGAATTGAGCCAGTCCACGAACTTCTGGATCCATCCCACGATCGTCCTGATCGCGGGCATAAGCAGTTCACCGAAAGAGATAGCCAGTTCTTCCAGCTGTGACTTCAATATCTGAAGCTGACCGGCAAGGTTATCCTGCATGGTCTCAGCCATCCCGGCAGCACAGCCGTCACAGTTATCAATCGCAGATGACAGCTTCTCAATGTCGCCTTCCCCGGCATTCATCAGAGCCAGGAAGCCTGACATCGCATTCTTTCCAACAAGGCTTTCCGCTGCAGCTGCCTTCTCAGATTCTGATAATCCTGAAAACGCGGTTCTGCAGTCAGCCAAAATATCCGAAAGATCCCTCATGGAACCGTCAGCGTTCGTAGTCGCAACCGTAACCTCTCCGATAGAAGATCCGCAGATCGTCACATCCCCGGACAGGTTATTCATGATCGTCCTTAAAGCGGTACCGGCCTGTGAACCCTTGATACCTGCATTGGCCATCAAGCCTATCGCTTCCGCCGTATCCTCCGCGGAGAATCCCAAAGCACCGGCAATAGGAGCGCAATACTTGAAGGTCTCACCCATCATGGAGACATTCGTATTCGCATTACTGGAAGCCGCCGCAAGGATATCCGCAAAATGCCCGGAATCAGCCGCAGTCAGACCAAAAGCCGTGAGAGCATCCGTCACGATATCGGAAGTGGTCGCCAGATCCTCACCGGATGCTGCCGCAAGATTCATCACGCCCTCGATACCGGAAAGCATATCCTCAGTCTTCCAGCCAGCCATCGCCATATAGTTCATGGCTTCCGCCGCCTCGGATGCGGAGAACTTCGTCTTCGCACCCATCTCACGGGCTTTATCCCTGAGTGCTTCCAGATCAGAGCCGGTCGCGCCGGACACCGCCGATACCTTGCTCATCGCCGTATCGAAATCAGCCGCCACCTTCACAGCGGCAGTTCCAAGTCCCACAACAGCACCGGTAACAGGAAGAAGCTTTGTACCGACATTGCTGATATTGTCACCGACCGTCTTAAGCTTCTCACCCTTCGCGGCGATACTCTGAAGAGCCGTTGCAGACTGATTTGCCTGTTCTTCAAGAGACTTCAGCTTTGCCTCGGTCTCAGCAATTTCCCTCTGTAGGCCGTCATACTGTTCCTGCGTGATCGTGCCGTTCTTTAACGCTTCATCCGCCTGCTCAGCCGCCGTTTTCAAGGTTTCCAGCTTTTCCTTTGTTTCCTTGACGGCATCGCCCAGGAGCCTGTGCTTCTGAGCAAGCAATTCCGTATTCCCCGGATCCAGTTTCAGGAGCTTATCGACATCTTTCAGCTGGCTCTGCGTATTCCTGATCTCTGTATTTACGCCCTTTAAGGCAGTTTGTAGTTTGGTGGTATCGCCGCCGATCTCAACGGTGATACCCTGGATTCTGCCAGCCATGTCTCAACCTCCTTCCCATTAGAATCGATCCATATCATCCTGGCTTGCGATCTGATCATGAGGCTCGTCATCCCTCTGAAGTTCCGTGTACATATCAAGCACGGTTCCGATCGTCAACAGTTCCAATTCGCTGATATGGATTCCCAACTGCACACACCTCAGCAACAAAAGAGGCGTTGTCATTTCCCGGTCAGTCGCTCGAAGTTTTTTTTACTCTCCACCTGCGTCTGCACATTCAAGCCCCAAAGCTCGATGATCTCAGGAAGCACCTGGTAAATGGAAAAAGTCCCGAACTGGTCAAGCCATTCATCCGGCGTATCCGGAACATTTTGCGGATCCGCGTGTTTCGCCATGATATAGCTGATATCCTCGAACAGCTCCAGCGAAAAGGAATCCAGCGCGGAATTTTCCGGATCATTCTCGTCAATGCTTTTCTGAAGGTCATGAAGATCCTTATAGATATCCCTGTGGAACTTGTTCCTGTATATTCTCGGAATGGCCGCTGATGCCCTGAAAGTCACATCATTGCCATCAATATTCACTGTCTTTGTAAGTGCCATAATATAATCCTCCAATCACGATAAAGGGCAGAGCCGAAGCCCTGCCCTAAACACTTATCAACCCTGTCCGTTCTTCGTTACCGTTACGGTATATGCCGTACTTACTGCTCCGGTCTTGCTCGCGATCACCGTCACGGTATTGGTTCCACTCTCCCATGTCGCATCATCGTCGCTGGTATGAGCAACACCATTTACCAGAATCGTAACCGCCGTTCCGCTTGCCGCCGTCGCAGATACCGCATCCTCATCATTCACGGTTTCAGCCGTGTAAGAAGTGGTACCGGCATCAAAAGCAGGCGTAAGCTGAAGGCTTCCGATCGTGATACCGGTAAGA
>ERZ777306.4228-NODE-4228-length-13442-cov-4.577426_pt1 | contig 13442 bp, 19 predicted proteins | sample MGYA00374966_ERZ777306 | MGnify/ENA primary metagenome ERZ777306 (study PRJEB29329, sample SAMN06343882) | mouse gut metagenome | isolation source: Mouse cecum | place: Austria: Vienna | collected 2014-11-15 ...
CAAAATTTACACCCTTTGGAATATGACGGCGTACTAATTTGTTTTGGTTCTCGTTGCTGCCACGCTCCCAACTGCTATATGGGTGACAGTAATATATTTTCGTCCTTTTCTTTTTGCCACGCTTGGATCGCTCCATTCCTTCCCAATCTGCAAATTCCGATCCATTGTCTACGGTTATACTTTTAAAGATTTCTCTAAATTTCTTTCCTAACTTCCTTTCCAACCGGTCTAATGCCTTTACAACTGCTGCCGATGTATGCTCTTTCAGTAAAAATATTATTTCCTTTCGTGTTTTCCGCTCTGTCAGTACCAATAAAGACTTTTTGGAAACGCCCCGCGCCCCTACAACGGTATCCATTTCCCAATGCCCAAATTCCTCCCGCGTGTCTATTTCGTCCGGTCTGTTCTCGATGCTCTCCCCCTTTGTAGCCCGCTTTTGTGTGGTTTTCCTCTTGTGTTTCTTCTCCCCTTTTCTCTTTTCCGGCAGGTGTTTCATTGTCAAATTTAAAAAAACGCCTTTATCAATGTAACTGTATAGAGTGGTTACGCATATTGAAAAATCATATCCTTCAGCTTTCACTTTTGCCAGTGCCGCCGCAGGGCTGTACCCCTCGTTTATTATAATTTCCTCTATCCGGTCTGCAAATGCCTGCTCGTTTCCAATTTTCAGATCTGCGCCCTTTGCAGCTAAAACCTCCTCTTTATGCTGCTGTGCTATGTCGGGGCTATATCTCATTTCTTTTGTGAGATCCGAATTTAACGCCTCAAACTGTCCTCGGTTTAATTCTCTGTAAATCGTGCTTATATGGAAATGTAGAATTTCCGCGATCTCCTTTGGTGTATGCTTTGCCTTAACCAATACCTCCAACCGCAACCGGTCATTATATGTAAATTGTTTGAATGATTTCATAAAATTGTATCATCTTCCTTTCTGCACACGCCGAAGGGCGGCGGGTAATAGTCTACCTGCCGCCCTTTACACGCGCCAAACTTTTTAATTCATGTCATTATCAATTAAGCTGTTAATATATTCGTTCACGCTCTTTCCTGCTGCTGCTGCCTTTTTCTTTATTTCCTCCTTTCTGCCTTTTGGCACCGTTAAATTGATCCGATCGTACTTTTCTTTGATATAGTCGTTTTGGTATGCAATTTGGTTAAACTCATTGTTGGATCGCAATTTCAGCCCTCCCTTCTTGACTTTTCCGGCTCCCATGATATAATGTAAATCAGTTAAGGGGCTTTGGTTGCTTAGTTACTACTGCTCTTTATCGTCTTTGGGGTTGTCGGTTTGGTCGCTGTCAACCCTATTTTTTATGTCCTCGATTATCTCTAAGACAATGACTGTTACTATTGCTATTTCTGCCAAAACTTCTATTAACTTTATCATGGGGCTTGTTTCCTTTCCTTTGTGCCGCCCCTTAACTGTTTACATGAATATTATAACGCATATTACGCAATATGTCAATACATATTGCGTAATATCTACAAACTTTATAAAGCTGCCTGCATCGCCTCTTTTGCCTCATCGTCCAAATACCAATATCGCCCGAAACCCCTTGTATATGGTTTATCAGAATTTACTTTATATACTCTGTTTTCACTCGTCACTTTTCCGTCAACCCTTATTTGTTGCCAAATCGCGCCGCCGCGCTTTATGTATTCCGTTTCCAATAACTGCCCTTCGTATATTTCCGAAACTGTGGCTTTCTTCCTTTGCTCTGCCGCTGTCTGCTGTGCCTCTCTGATTGCTGCCTTTACCAATTCGCCATACTCTGCCATTTCCCCGCCTCCTACATCATTTCTAAAATGGTTTCCAACTGCTGCCGCCTGCCTCTAATCATCGCCGCCGCTGTCTGTGTATCAATCTTTCCCGCTGTCGCTTTTACTATTTCCCTTGCCAACGCCTCAAACGCTTTGTATTCCTCGCTATATGCCAAATCAAAAGCCTTTTCTTTTTCCTCATTTTCCGGATCGTTTTCATACTCCCGATCGGCTGCATCTGCTTTTTTCTCTGCCTCTTTCAATCTCTTTAACAATTCTTTCATGGTGCTTTACCTCTCTTTCATTTGATATATTCATTATATTACATATTACGCAATATGTCAATACATATTGCGTAATATTTTAAAAATATTTCCGCGCACAAAAATAAAGGGGTATAGCCCGCGCCATACCCCAATATTGCAATTACATTTTCTTTACTGCTCGGAAACCTCGGCTTTTACCTTTTTCGCCTCGATTGCCTTTTTTGCCGCCTCTGCCTCTGCTTTCGTCATGCCCTCGGCATAAAGCAGGTTGTACTCCGTCTTGCAGATTGTCAGCGATACATGAACGCCTGCCCTTCTCGCCTCTGCTGCCCTCTGTAACGCCTCATTTCGGGCTTTAAATGTACCGCAGGTAACTTTATATGTCTTTTCCTTTTTTAGCGGCTCCTGCGCCTCTCCTGCCGCCTTGCTTGCCTTGTTTTCTGCCATGTGTGCCTCCTTATCTCAACTTTAAAACCTGCCCCACATTGATAACATTAACATTTTTAATGTTATTCAGCTTTGCAAGGGCGGCAACCGTTGTATTATGTTCCCTTGCGATCGCGCTCAATGTATCGCCCCGCTTTACGGTATATGTTGCCGGTGCCGATCCGGATCCATTCATAAGGGCATTAACCGCCGCCTGCACTTCGGCGTAATTGTAGCCCGCCTCCTCTAACCGTTTCTTTCTTTCGGGATTGTTGCCCCATTTACCGGCTTTTACTTCCCGCGCCACTTCTGCAACGCTCTTTTTCTCCGGTGCTGCCGGTTTCTCCGGTTCTGCTGCCGTTGCCATGCTCTTATAGTCCGGCAAACCGTAACCCCTGATGTACCTGCCGTTTACCTGCAGATCGCGGTATTCCACCGCATCATTTTTATTTCCCTCGATCACTTTAATAGTGCTGCCGGAAACGCCGCACACCAAACCAACGTGATCCGGATAGCCGGTATTGTCGCCCTTTCCGGTGTCCTGCCAGTCATAAAAAACCACATCGCCCGCGCTCGGCACATAAGCATCATTTTCCTGCCAACGCCCCGCCGCCTTGTAGAGTTCGATCATTGCACCGCACCCACATTCACGCAGGATAATCTTTGATAACCCCGCCGCGATGCCTACCGCGCTAACGAATGTCGCGCACCACGCATCATTATACTTTACCGCATACCCGCGCGGCAGGGGCTTTACTGAATTGTAAAGGTCAATAATCTTTTTATGCGTTCCGTTGCTCTCTTTGCAGCCTGCCCATGCTTTCGCGGTATTTACTGCCTTTTCCCTTAACTGTTTTTCCGTCATAGTGTCCTCCTTCTTCTGCATCACCGCAACTTTTTCATATACCTTTTTGCGGCGTGTCAGATATTTATTTGTGTGTTTCGTGGTTGCCTCATACATTGCCCGCGCATCGCCCGCGCCCTTTAACGCCTCTGCCGCGATCGTTTTCCATAATGCGGAGGCGGTTCCGTACTGGTTTACACCGTCCGCGAAATAGATCAGTGCGCCCGCATCGGTCAAGCCGTAACTTTGCCCCTTTTTAATGTAGGTTGTTACATCTGCGATCGCCTGCTCGTCCTGTGCTGCCTTTCCTGTGCCGGTTGTTAAAATTGCTTTCAGCTTTGCCGCCTCTGCTGCGGTAACGATACGCGCCGCCCAACTCGCGCCTCCGGTAATTTCCTTGTAAAGCGCATCGCCTAAAATGTTCTTTGCGCTCGGCTCCGCTTTAATGATCCCTCTAAGCAGGGAGGCGGCTCTATCCGCGTGCCATTGCAGCTTGCCGATAGAAACCGCCCCTTTATCATTTTTATTTACGCTGCCATAGCTGCCTTCATTGTCAAAAATGATACCCGCCGCCGTTACTGCCAGTTCCTTAATTTCCATTTGTGCCTCCCTCTTTTTTCAGATTGCAGCGATCTTTTAATTCGCAGGTTTCGCAATTCTGATTTTTGCAAACCAAATCATTGATCTTTCCCTCGATCTTTTCATCTGCAATCTTTAATGTTTTTATCAACCAAACCGGCACCTTCTCCGGCATGATTACATAAAGGTTTTCTAAAATGCTTGTAAACTCATTCACAAGCATAACAGCGGTAACATACCAACCGATCAGCAGGGCAAATTCCAAATTCAGCCCTGCGCCCGCTCCCATTTCCTTAATGCCCCACCCGATTAAAAAGGCGGTTCCGATCATCACGAAATACATAACTTTCTTGATGATGCCCTGCAAGCCGGTTTTAGAGTTCCAATCATGCAAAAAATACTTTGCCTTGATCCAGCCGGTCACATAATCAATCACAACCGCCGCCATGAATAAGATCAGAATGACCGGTATTTTTCCCAACGCCGCCGCTACTGCCGTAAAAATTGCCGATACGCTCAAACCTGCCGCGTCCGGTGTTTTCATTGCTACAAAAAATTCTTTCATTGTCTGCCTCCTTTTCTTTGCAAAAAAAATAAAGCCTATCGGCTTTCCAGTGCTTTAGCCCGCGCCGCATCGGTACAATGCAGCACAAAACCGTTTATAATGTTTTCTTTCAGCCCCGCATTTGTACAGTGCTTTAGCAATCCGAAATAGCTTTGCATGGTTGCGTTCACTTCCTTTAAAGTCATTTCGCCGCGCTCGTATGCTTTCACAATGTACTTTATGCGGGATCTCATTCTTTTAACTGTCGCGGATCTTAATCGTATTTCTTTCTCGTTTATCACATATCCCACAAAATCAACATTGCAGCTTGCCGGTCTTATGGCGGTTTTGCTATTCAGATTTAAGCGCAATTTTTCAAGCAGGAAAGTTTCTATTTTCCCCAACGCCCAATGCGCCTTTTCTTTACTCTCCACCAAAATAACCGTATCATCTGCATACCGGATCAAATGCTTTATGTGTAATTCGTGCTTGATGTACTGATCCAGTTCGTTCATGTAGATATTTGCAAACATCTGACTTGTCAGATTGCCGATCGGCATACCCTTATCAAATAGCATTTCGCGCGGATCTACCTCACAAGGATCCACGCCCAACGGCAACCCGAAGGCTCTTTTCTCCGAATTTATAATAATTCTGAATAAGTTTATCAACCTCGGATCCTTGATCCGGCGTTTCAAAATCTCTAACAGTATTTCGTGATCCACTCGGTAAAAGAATTTCGATATGTCAAGTTTCAAGTAATAGTATTGTTCCGGCTTTCTGCTTACCTGCCGTAACCAATATTGCAGCCTTGCCGCCGCCTTTTCTCTGCCTCTGTCCTTGATACAAGCGTAACTGTCTTTTATGTAGGTTTTCTCATAAAGTGGATTGAGTACCCTATAAATAGCCCATTGCAGAACACGATCCCGAAACTGCAACGCCATAATAAGCCGTTTCTTTGGCACATAAATATAAATAATTCTGTACCCGCCTACTTTGTAACGCCCTTCCTCCAGTTCCTTGTATAAGCTGTTTAAATTGCTGTCAAGTTCTACTGAAAAGCGCATAATTTCATTGCGTTCACTTTTTCCTTTTCGTGCATCTAAATAAGCTGCATAAATATTTGTATAGCTTGTAATCTGTTCATAGGTTACATTAAATTTTTTCATACTTTTATTGCCTTAATACTCCATGCGTTACGCCTTTCGCTTTTGCTACTAACCGTATTCATGGAAATTTTTGTTTTGCCCGCACCCCTGCAGGCAGGGAAATATGCCCCTTTTCTTCTCTCTGTACGCTGCGCCGCCCGCGTGTTGCGGCGCAATCTGACTATATGAGAAAAGCGGAAAACAACCCCACATTCACATTGGAGATAGAACGCGGGTTGTTGAAATTGCCGTTAGCCTCTCCTGCGTTGCCGCCATTACCATAATTACCGCCACGAATAAGCAACCGTTACGGCATATTCCCCATAGTTTGCTTTATGAATTTAGCTTTTTAAGCCAACTACCTAAAATTTTACCCATTTCCTCCAACATCTCGCACCACTTTCTTTGACTGTCAAGCGGTATCAGAACGGCGGTTGTATTCATTTTGGGATCTACCGCCGTTATTAAAAGCTGCCGCAAATACAGTATTTTGTGATCTACCTGCGTTAATGCTGTTTTCTTATGTTCCTTTGTTACTGCCTCGGTCAGTCCGTCCAAAATGTCATACATCGCCTTTTCGATCTGCGCTCCGATCGCGTTTCCAACGCGATACTTGCGCGGGAATTGTTTGTTATACAGACAATCATTGCCGTATGCAATCATTTCCCGCGCTTTCTTTAGAATTAGCAGATCCGCCTTCGGTTCGGGCGGTTTTGCCGTTGCCCTAAAATTTCTCTGCATCTTTTTAGCCTCTCAAAAATAAGGCGTATGCTGCCGCATACGCCACAAGGATCAAGCATAGAGCGCAGGATCCACAAAAGCGGAAAACAGCCCCACAGCCACATGGGAGATAGAACGCGGGTAGGTGAAAGTGCCGTAGGCCTCTCCTGCGTAGCCGCCATCACCATAAGCACCGCCACGAATAAGCAACCGTTCCCCATTGTTGCGGAAATATATAAACCCTCTGCCGGTCTTGTCGCTGTTCGGGAAAAGTGCTAATGCCTTTAACAGATCGGGGATCGTTACGCCGCTTTTTGCTGTCAGCGTTCCAAAATCTTTTGCGCCGTACCCTGCGTTATCGTCTGCCTGCTGATGCTCTAATGTGGTTGTGATATGAAATGCCGCCGTACTGTTGGCAGGATTGCCGGTATAGTCAAATTTCAATGTGCCTTCTGTCCCCGGCGCAACCAATGTACCGTTCGGCAGGATTGCCCGCCATGCCGCGCTATTTACGCCCAAATCGGTATTATGGATTGCCGCGTTATTGTTCGGCACGATCTGAATTTCCCCATTTACCAAACGCGCCACAACCCATTTATGCACGTTTCCGACAATATCATTTACACCCAACGCCTCCCAGTTCTTGCCTCCGGTGCCGGTCAATGTCCGGTATACGTTGGCGGGGTTCTGCAGGCTTAATACGCCCCTTTCATACGCCTTTATATGTGACTTTCCCTGCGCCGTATTTCCGCGCGGCTCTAATCCTGCTGCCGTAATGAGATTATGCAATACGCCCCATTCTGCCGCCGTCATAAGATGCCACCCTGCGCCCTTGTTATAGCAAACCTCAACCGCCCGATCGAACGTGATACAGTTTGCCGGATCCTGATTAGGCAGGGAATAGGCGCGGTTGTTCTTAACTACATTGATGTACTTGGAAACATAAATATACGGCACCACTTTATCATTGATGATAAATGCAGGGTGCGGCGTATGGGCGGATCCAATCCCCAATTCGTCCAAATACACAAGCGGCACTTTTACCATAACCGAAGGGATCCCCATATCGTCCAAAATGATCTCGTCATTTGCTGCTGCGCCTCTCAAATCTTCATAACTACTCATTGATATATACCTCCTCAATACTCCATAATGTCAGTGTACACTTGGAAACATCAAAACTTTTCTGTACCTTTTCCGTTGTCGGCTTGCCCTCGCCGTCCGGCTCCCCTGCGATATAATCATATTCGCGGGGCGGGATCTCAACCTGTGCGACATAATTTTCGCCCAAACCAAAAACCAAATTTCCGTCTTTGTCCGCGCAAATGTCCTTTTTTACCACATCATCGGTCTGTAACCGCTGCAACTTCATAGCGATCACATCGCCGATCCATAGTGTGTTACCGTCCAACTCATAGCCGATCTTTTTTCCGGCGTTCTTTTCGATAACCTTGATCGTCTTTGCCATTACATCATACCTCCTAAAATGAAATATTTTATAGTTACCGGCGTTTTCGGGCAGTCCTCAACCTCGATTTTAAAGCCGTTTAACTGCTTATCCTTGATCCGGATCGCCCGCCCCTGCTGCAAATCGTCACAAAACGCAATCACGATATAATCTAACGTGTTGCGGGCTTTATCCATTGCAACCGTTACGCTTTCTTTGTTGAATGGATAGTTTTCATTGCTGCTTATATTGACGGTTCCGGTTTCAAAATAGGTGTTCTCTAATTCCCTTTGGTGCTGCCTCAACTGAATAATTCCCATGTTGGCAATTATCATAGCCTCGTTGATGCCGTTATCCATGTGGTTCATGTTCTGCTGATTAAAACTTGTGCCTGCCTCGATCACTTCCCCGACAACCGGCGTTAATGTATAGGTGCCGTCCGGCTGCTTTGTTTTCGGATCAATGTTTTCTGTGATCGTGTATGTGTTACTCTTTTCAGTACGGCGGTTTTTCCATAAAATCAGATCATACATTCCGCTTTGCCCTCCTTACTCTTTCCTTATGGTTATTCTGATGCCAATAGTTGCGGTTGCCAGTGTGTCCTTCTTGGTGTTATAATCCTTGCTTTCCAAAAGTTCGTTATTGACATCGTATAATTTGGCATTTGTGATTGTTCCGTTGGTTTCATCATCAATATAAATGTAAAATGTGATGCTATCGCCGGATCGCGTAACCTTGCCAATGGTTCCTTCTTTTTCCTCTCCGTTAATGGTATATGTCGCCCTTTTTACTATGCTTTCCGCATACTGCAAAAGCCTTTCTTTTAACATTTTAGCCCTCCTCTCTCGCGTAATCTGTGCCGCACATCATCAAATCATTTGTTGCCGCCTCTGTGTTCATTTGCAACGCTGCCGCGCTCTCCTGCATCTCAAACGGCGGATCGGTTCCCACGGCTGCGGTATTGTCGCCGCAGGCTGCAACCGGCGTTTCTATGCTCTCTGCCGCCGTTCCTATGGTTATTGCCCCTTCCTGCATCTCAAACGGTGCCTGCAATCCTAAACAACATTCAACGCCGCAAACCGCCTGCCCGCTGATCGGGTTATCCTCATGCACAAAAGAAAAGCCGCCCACATTCTGAATGTAGCCGGTTTCCTTCCTCTCTGTTATGTTGTTGTCAAAATTGCAATATTCTGTGTCGGCTGCTGCCGGTTCAAACGCCATAAAGATCAGATCCTCTAATCTGTACTTTATGACGGTTTCCCGCTGCATCGCAAACATGAAATAAATATTTAATGGCAGGATCTCGTCAATGATGCTGTTTAACGTATCCAAACTGCCCGCATCGGTGTTTATTTCTACGATCATTTCCATGTTTGCAATGTCGTTTAATATCGTGATGCCCTCCGAATAATTGGATAACATCGCCATTAGTTCGGACAGGCTCATTTTGCGCCGGTTCATCATGGAAAGAATGTATATTTTCCGATCGTCCAAACTCTGCGCCGCCTTTGGCTTTATGCCTAACAGCTTTTCAAACCGAATAACGCCGGTTTCGTCTGCCGTAAACACAAACATATTTCGTATAACTTCATTGATTGATACATTCAGCTTTGAAAACTCTATATCCTCTGCCTTTGCGATCTGCTGCATTTCCTTGATCTGCTTTATCACTGGAGGATAATGGTTTAATATTAAGGTCTGCATAAAATCACGCCCCTAACCGGTATTGCGTTCGGATCTAAAAGCAGGTTTTCCTCTTTGCCATTTAAAGCTGTGTCCTGCACATCTACAATCCCCTCCACGCTTGCGATTGCCGCGTTTACCTTTAATATTCTTACGGTTATATGTTCTTCATTCTCCCAACCTTTCGCCAACTCCAAAAAATAGCCGTCTATCCGCTCTTGTATGCTCGGTAACAAGTCCTCCCATACATAGCCGGTATCTATCGTTATTTCTGCCTCGATTTTTACCATTTCCGATATGCAGGGGTAAATATCCACTACATGAAATATTGTCGCCTCTCCCTCTCCCTCGCCCTGCTTGCCAATCGGATCTATGATTTCCTGCACATCTGATACAAGGGCATTGTTTGGCGTTTTATATGTGCTGTCAAGAAAATATATCTTTATTTTCTTTTCTTTCTGTGTCACGCGGTATATTTTGCAGGCTCCGACTCCCTCTATTTCGTGCATCATCGCTTTGTACTGTGCGCGATTGCCGCCAATTGCCTGCGCCGCCGAAACAATGGAAATGTACCGCGCCCGAAAAGCCTCCGTTTCTTCATCATCTCGCGCCGGTTTCAAAAGTTCCGTTAATTCCCCGTTGTCGAAACCGTCTATATATTCAATCGGTGCCAGTTCTTCCTGCTTTATATTTCCCCTTGTGCCGGTCTGCTCGCACATAAGCCGGTATTTCCTCGGCTCTATCTTTTCAGTGCATATATAGGTTAATTCCCCCGCCGAAAAGCGGGCGTTTAATTCCACATCAATATTAAATTCAGCTTTCCAAACGGCGTTAGATGCCGGAAACGGTTCTATGCCCCTTTCCTTTGCCCTTAATATTAAATGCTCTCTGTCTGCCGTTTCCGCATATCCGTTTTGGTCTATCAACCCCAATTCGATATATGCCTGCTCAAACTCGGCGGCGGCTCCCCTAAAGGAATGATCTATAAGCGTTCCTTCCTCGGTGTTTGTGTCCGGATCTGTCGCCTCTTTCAAGTCGATCATAATATTGTTTTGCGTCTTATCATCAAATAACATTCTATCGCCCCCTTATGCCGCTGCCGGTCTTGCGATCGCCTCGTCCTTAAATTCTATTTCGCCGTATATGGTGTTTGCCGTAAATGATACGGTTAATGTGTCGCCCTCCATGCTTACGCTAAATTCCGTTATACTCTGTATGTTCTCATTCACAAGCAGGCAATCCTCCGTCATTCTCTGCGCCTCTGCCTCTATGTATTCCTCTGTATATCCTTTTCCTATGAGATCCTCAAATTCGTTTCCGTAATCCCATGTATAGATATAGTACCGGTAACGCGGCGTTTGCAGAACAAGCCATATCCAAACTTTTATAGCCTCTTTCCCTTTCACTATCTCGCCGGTTAGCTGTCCGGTTTTGAAATCTATGCCGTATTCCCTCGGAGGCTTTATTTCTTCCTCCAGTTCTTCTATTTCGTCCTCGTCCTCGATATATGCCGGTAACAAATTCATGCGCTACACCAACCTTTCCAAAATAATATACAATTCATCGCTGATCCGGTAAACCGCCACTTTATCGCCGCTCTTTAGTGGCGCAACGAATGTATTCTTATCTTTTTTTGACGGTGTATCATCATAAACCGCGCAATGATAGCCGGTTTTCAAATGTTCGGCTATCAGCAGATCGCCGCCCGATAATGTCAGCTTTCCAATCTTGCAGCTTGCCGCGCCGGTCATTATGCCTATTTGGATCGGCGCGGTATTGTCCTTTTTCCCCTCATTCCTCATTATTCCTAATATTTCCTCGTATGGGTTGTTCATTCCCGCGCCCCCTCTCTATTCCTCGTTTTCCTCGTATTCCTTGCTATCCATGATGTTTTTAAAATTCAATTCCAAACTCATTATGTGTGTGCCGTTCTCCCATGTGTGGGTATCGCTGCCAATCCAAAACAGCCCGTTTAATCCGGTTGCTTTGTCGTAAACCTCTACGCCGTTACCCGCGATGCACTTTAGATCTCCATTTATCCCTTCAACCGTTACCCGTTTTTCCACGCCTTGCAGCATACTTTTAGCCGCCGCCTGCTCGTTTATCCCCTTTTCTTTTTTATATATCTGCTGATAGATGCCGTATTTCTCTACCCATTTATCCTTTTTTACCTCTCCAACCTGCGCCCCTTTTTCATCGTAAATCTTTACCACATTTACCATGTTTTCTATTGTTTCCTCGTACTCGGCGTTTGTTATGTTGTATTCCTCTGCCAGTACAAAATTTTTAACTTTCTTCCCCTTAACCTCAACCGACAATTTGGATCCGTCCATGCGGCAAATATATTTCTTTCCGGTCTGCTTTGCCGCTTTCGTGTAGGCTTTCATAATAATGTCATAGAATGTATCGCCGTCTATAATCATCTTTTTTATTGTCGCCTTTGTCGCCGCGATGCTGCCGGTCTTGATCTCCAAATCAGCGCATACTTTTTTTGTGATCCGTTCTGCCGTTGTGTCGGAAAAATTATAAACGCCGGTACTTTTAAGCAAGTGATTTAACAGATCATAGCAGGTATATGTTACGGTGCCGGTTTCGCTCGTTTTCCTTGCGCTCTGTACTTCCCCGAAAAAAATCAGATCGCCGCCCTCATATAGCTTTATTACCTGCCCCGCGCCGATGTTCAGCTTTAAATTTTTTACATTCTTATCATTTGGCGCATTGATAACCGCTATTTCTGCGGTACGCGCCGCCTGCGATACGGATCCACTCCATGAAACGCTTGATACTGCCTGCGTTATGTCGCTTGTATATACATAGCCGTTTTTATGCCTAATCCATTTTATTTTCATACGTTAATCACCAACTGTTGACCGGGGTATATTAAGTTTGGATTGCCGCCTATAACCCCCTTATTTTGATTGTAGATCGCCTGCCAGTTCGCGCTGCTGCCGGTCAAATTCTTTGCGATCTTACTTAGGTTATCGCCCTTTACTACGGTGTATGTGGTGCTTTTTACTTCCTTTGCCGCCCGCTGTGTCGCCGCAGGCGTTACCTTTTTTGTAACCTTTTCTTTTTTCTTTGTGGTCTTTACCTTTACTTTCCGGTACTCTTTAAACTCCAACGTGAAATTTATGTCTTTGCTGCCGTCATTTTCTCCCCATGTGAAATTTTCTATTGTGCAATCCATATTAACCGGCGCACCGGTCATTGTAAGACGCAACACGCCGTTATTTTTCATTTTTTCGATCAGCTTTACACTTTCCTTTGGTGTCGGGAATGTCGTGTATTCGCAAAAACTGTATTTCTGTTTCGGAAAAAAGGAGGAAAAGGAAATATTTTTCAATTTCCTTTTCCCTAACAAATTTATTTCGCCTAACGAATTGACAACTACCTGCGTATTGTTGCTTTCGCTCGTCAATTCGTATTCAGACGGCAAAACCGCAAATCTAAAGTTCGTCTTGCCCTGCTTTAACCAAATTTCCAATTTTGCCGCCTCCTTTATGTTGTGCCGGTGTTAAGTGCTATTTTCTTTAACTTGTACGCCAATGCCTCCGCTATGCGGTCTATATCTTCATCGCTGCGTACTTCTATTTTATCCGCTAATTTCTGAATGTTAATTGAGATAGATCCGGATCCGCTCCGTTCTCCCTCTCTCCGCGCCATTTCCACGCTTTTATCGTGCGGGTATACCCTCGAACCTTGCGGAAGGTCTACGATCTCGCCGCCTCGGTCATGGATCATTGCCACGCCGCCCTTCCAGTTGTTCGTGCCTTTGTAAAGCTGCGGTATTGTTGGTATATTGATGCCGAACGATTTCCCGCCCAACACCGGCACCCAATCCGGTATTGTGACATTGATTTTGTTTAAAGCGGAAATTGCGCCGTTTATAATGCCTATGACCGCGTTGATCGGTGCCTTGCAGATTGCCGCGAACGTATCAAAAATGCCCTTGAAAATACTCTTTACGCCTTCCCATGCCTGCCGCCAATTTCCGGTAAATACGCCCGAAATAAAGGTTATCAGC
>ERZ777306.4237-NODE-4237-length-13424-cov-5.398908_pt1 | contig 13424 bp, 16 predicted proteins | sample MGYA00374966_ERZ777306 | MGnify/ENA primary metagenome ERZ777306 (study PRJEB29329, sample SAMN06343882) | mouse gut metagenome | isolation source: Mouse cecum | place: Austria: Vienna | collected 2014-11-15 ...
CCAGGTCGATCTCCTCCACGGTGCCCAGGAAGGACTCCAGAGCGCCGTCGGTGATGCGCACGTTGTCGCCCACCTGATACTGCACCACGATCTCCCGCTTTTCCACCCCAAGAGAGGCGATGTCGTCCTCAGACAGGGGGATGGCCTTGTTGCCGGAGCCCAAAAATCCGGTGACGCCCCGGATGTTGCGCACCACGTGCCAGGTCTCATCGGTCATGACCATTTTGACCAGTACATAGCCGGGGAACACCTTGCGCTGCACGTCCTTGGGGCCGTTGTCAGTGATCTCGGTGACGGTCTCCAGGGGGATGCTGATCTCGTGAATCAGGTCCTGGAGATGCCGGTTTTCCACGTATTTCTCGATGGTGGCCTTCACCGTGTTCTCATAGCCGGAGTAGGTGTGGACCACGTACCAGTTCGCATGTTCCGCCATAGCGCCCCGCCTTAGCCGAACAGGCTGATGAGGGCGCTGATGATGCCATTGGCGGCCCAGTCAAAGATCCAGATGAAAATACCCACCACGACGACGCAGAAGATGACAATCAGGGTGTTGTTCATGGTCTGCTTGCCCGTGGGCCACGCCACCTTTTTCAGTTCGCTCCTCATTTCCCGCAGCCACCGGCCGATCCGGGCGAAGAAGCTGGGCTTGGCGTTTTTGCTCTTGTCCTTTTTGGACTTGTCTGCCTTGTCGGAGGAGGTCTTTGCGGCCTGCTCCATCTTTTCGTTCTCAGCCATTGTACACCTTTCTTCCTAACTTACTTCGTCTCGTTGTGGACCGTGTGCTTCCTGCAGAAGGGGCAGTACTTTTTCAGCTCCAGACGGTCGGGGGTATTTTTCTTGTTCTTCATGGTGTTGTAATTTCTTTGCTTGCACTCAGAGCACCGCAGGGTGATCTTGATGCGAGCGCCGGCTTTGCTTGCCATATGTTCGGCACCTCCTTTAAGTTTTCGGGCTCTTCCGGGATAGAAAAACCGGGTTCGGACCCATTGGGCCGGACCCGGCGACGTGAGGACATACGTATGCCGCAGCGTTACGGTGGGGTCCGGCAAATTGCCTCCCTGTGTTCCGGCGGAGCGGGGAGGGGGACGGTACGCAAACACCGTAAAATGCGCACGTCAAAAAAGCCCCTGTTCACAGGTACTTTTACTATAGCATACCCGATTGCGAAAAGTCAAGACATTTTCCCGGAAATTTGCTTGCAAATTTATCGGTCCGGCCCTATAATCAGTGGTAAATCCAGCAACTGTGCAGTTAAGGAGGGAAGAGCTTTGGAATTGGAACGCTGTTTCCCGGTCTGGAGCAAGCTGACGCCCCGGCAGCAGGAGACGCTGTCCGGAGCGGCCTTGGACCGAACGGTCCCCAAAGGGTCAGTGATCCACCGGGACCATCTGGAATGCACCGGCCTGGTGCTGGTCGGCTCGGGCCGGCTGCGGGCCTATATTCTGTCGGAGGACGGGAGAGAGGTTACAATTTACCGCCTGCTGGACGGGGATGTGTGCCTGTTTTCCGCCTCCTGCATCCTGCACAACATCCAGTTTGACGTGTCCATCGAGGCGGAAAAGGACACCCAGGTGCTGGTGATTCCGCCGGAGGTCTACCGGGCATTGATGGAGGAGTCGGCCCCGGTGGCCAATTATACCAACGATCTGATGAGCAGCCGCTTCTCAGAGGTTATGTGGCGGATTGAGCAGATTATGTGGAAGAGCTTTGACCGCCGGCTGGCCAGTTTTCTCCTGGAGGAGAGCGCCCTGGAGGGGACGGATACGCTGTCCATTACCCATGAGAAGATTGCCCAGCATCTGGGCTCCGCCCGGGAGGTGGTGACCCGGATGCTCCGCTGCTTCCAGCAGGAGGGGCTGGTAAAGCTGTCCCGGAGCCGGGTGGAGCTTCTGGACCGCAAAGGGCTGGCCCGGCTGGCCCGGTCCGCGTGAGCCGTCCTCCGAATTTTTCTGGGTTTTCCGGAACTCGTTTCCGCCGTTTTCGTCCAAGCCGTGGAAACCGAAAGCGGACCGGAGGCATCGTCCCCCCTGCGCCCGCCGGACCTAGATTCTGAAGGCTTCTGGGGGCCGTCCAACAAATTTGAAAAATTTTCTGGAAACCTATTGACAGAAGCAAGCGAGTATGCTAATATATGTCTTGCGCTGAGGGAAACGGCGCGAAATTCCACGAGCGCGAGTGGTGGAATTGGTAGACTCGCTGGCTTCAGGTGCCAGTGCTCGCAAGGGCGTGCGGGTTCGACTCCCGCCTCGCGCACCACATCGGAGCAAAGCTTGCTTTGCTCCGATGTTTTTTATCAAAACCACCCCCCGAAGCCGAGAGACTTCGGGGGTTTTTCATGCCGGCCGCATGGAATATTCCGCATTTTACCGGACATTCAAATTGAACATCCGGAAATTGACGCCTTTTGCGCTCCGTGCTAAAATGACATGGGGGAAGCCCCGTGGAAGATCAAAATAGAAAGGATTGATTTTTATGCAGTATGAACTGAAAGGCGGAAATTTCCCGGTTGTAATCTGCCAGCTGGAGAACCAGGAGAAAATGATTACGGAAAAGGGCTCCATGGTCTGGATGAGTCCCAACATGGAGATGGAGACCTCTGGCGGCGGTCTGGGAAAGATGTTTTCCAAAGCCTTTTCCGGCGAGAGTATGTTCCAGAATATCTACACGGCCAACGGCCCCGGCATGATCGCGTTCGGGTCCAGCTTTCCCGGAAAGATTCTGCCCCTGGAGGTCGGCGCGGGGAGAGAATACATCCTGCAAAAGACGGCCTTTCTGGCCTCAGAGGCTGGCGTACAGCTCTCCATCCACTTCAACAAAAAAATGGGGGCCGGTTTCTTCGGCGGAGAGGGCTTCATTATGCAGAAGCTGTCCGGGCATGGCGTCGCGTTTGTGGAGGTAGACGGGGAAATGGTGGAATATACCCTGCGCGCCGGAGAGAAAATGATCGTGGATACCGGTAATGTGCTGGGGTTTGAGAGCGGAGTCTCCATTGATATTCAGCAGGTAAAGGGTCTGAAAAATAAGCTCCTGGGCGGAGAGGGCTTCTTCAATACCGTCTTAACCGGACCGGGGAAAATCTGGCTCCAGACCATGCCGGTCTCCGGTGTGGCCTCCGCGATCCAGCCCTTCATAGCGACGGGGGGAAATTGATCCATCCGCGCTTCCTTATCTCCGGTGCATCTGCCGCTCCTGCCGGAACACAAAGCTGCGCAGACCGGATTCGGTGGGGCTGTCCATGCTGACAAACTGGCAGCCCAGACCGTACTGGGGGAGCCCCTTTCGGACGCTGAGGGGCTCACTGCGCAGCACCCGCGCGGTCAACCGCAGGGGGGGCTTGGTCATACTCAGCTGGAACAGCAGAAGGGTGCCCTCCTCCAGATCGTAGGGGGAGATCAGATACACCCCGCCGGCGCTGATGTCCCGGGTGCGGATCAAAAAGGATGAGGTTTCGGGCTTGAAGCCGCTGGGGGAGCGCAAAAGAGTAGCCTCCAGATCCAGGTCCAGGGGGACCTTCAGATCGTTGCGGCGCTGCTCCTCGCTGATGGTCTCCAGAATAGTACAGCGCATGGTGGCCCGCTGGTCCGGGTGGGGGACGTAGCCGGACAGGGAACAGCGGGTTTGAATGAGGCCGGAAACCGGGTGAAAAAATTTAATGTAAACTTCCGAAATATCCTCATGGGGAAAAGGAGCAGGTACGTTGAGAATCAGATCATTTGCGGGGCCAACAGAGACGACTGCATCGCAGATCAGATGATGGCCCGCGTTATAGATTTCCGCTTTCCGACAGCGCTCCATTGAGGTCATAGCAGCCACTCCTCCTTAAAAAATTCTACTCCATTATAGCGAAAAGGGAGAAGAATGGCAATAAGAAAAGGGGGAAGAAAAAATTTTTTGATTTTATGGTTAATTTTTGGGGGCAACAGACCGATAAACTCAATAGTAAGGGAATCATAAGGTATGCGCATTGCTGCGTTTTGAGAATTTTGGAGGAAGTCGTTATGCTGCAAATCAGATCTGAGGGCTATCTGCCCCTTTCGTCCGCTCAGTCCCGGCCCGTCTGCGCAGGGCGCAAGACAAGTCAGGCCGGCGGGCGTTATGACCAAGTTTCCCTGTCCCGGGAGGGGGCGGGTGAGAGCCGGTTTTTGCGGGAGGCCGCCAGCCTGTCCCAGCAGGTGCGCACTACCAACACTACCGGCAAAATCCAGGAGCTGCGCCAGCAGGTGGCCTCCGGCGCCTATCAGCCCAATGCCCAGGAGATCGCCCGGCGGATGCTGCTGATGGGGGAGGCCCAAGAATGACCTGGACCTGGGAGGCGTATGTAAAGCTGCTGGGGGATGTGGGCGCCGCCATTGAACAGCTGGCCGCTGTGGAGCGGGAAAAGACCAAGGCGGTATGCGCCGGAGACCTGAACGGGGTGGATGAGTGCATGAAGCGGGAGCAGGTGTTCAGCCTGAGCCTGCGGGGCTACGACATCAAGCGGGAGGCCGCCATCAAGGGCCTGGGGCTGGAGGGCGTGAAGCTGAGCCAGCTGTACCGGCACGCGCCGGCGGAGCTGCGGATGCAGGTCAAGCAGACGGCGGAAAACGTGCTGCGCCAGTACGATGTGTTCAAAACCGCCAATCAGATCGCCCAGAGTACCCTGGAATGCAATCTGAGGGAGATTGAAAAAATGATGGCCGCCCAGATGGCGGCCCAGGGACCGGCTCCGGTTTCCGCTCCCGCCCCCCAGGGGGAGGGCGAGGAGATCCCCCATAAAAAAACAGATTTCCGGGCCTGAGTCCCGGCCAGCGAAAGCGAGGATTTTGACATATGGCTATTATCGGTACTTTTGGTTCGTTTACCGCCGCCCGGCTGGGCGTGTATGCCTCTCAGGCGTCCTTGAACGTGACGGGTCACAATATCGCCAATATCAACACCACCGGCTTTACCCGGCAGCGCATGGACCTGCGGTCTATTTACGGCGGCGGGGTGGACCGGTATGCGTCTCAGTACAGCGTAAACATCGGTTACGGTGTGCTGACCGAGGGGGTGTCCCAGCTGCGGGACCCCTTCATTGACATCCGCTACCGCACGGAGCAGGCTGGCCTGGGGCAAAACGAGTACAAGCTGAAGGGCCTGGATGTGCTGGTTTCCAAGCTGGACGAGGTGGGCGACGGCAAGGGCGAGTTCGGCGTGATTGAGCGGCAGTTCAACGACCTGCTCCAGCAGCTGCAAAACCTGAGCGAAAAGACCGGCTCCCAGGAGTACGACACCCTGGTGCGCGGCTCCGCCACCACGCTGACGGAGCTGTTCCGGAATTATGCGGAAAAGCTGGAGGAGGCCCGGGCGAATCAGGAAAAGGAGTTCAATGACAACGTAGATCAAGTCAACACAATTCTGACCAACATCCGCAACCTGAACGAGTCCATCCGGAAGGCGAACATCTGCGGCGACAAGGCCCTGGAACTGCGGGACGAGCGCAATCTCCAGATTGACAAGCTGTCCAAGCTGATGAAAATCAATGTGACCTATGACATGGAGCGCATTGACCAGTACACCGAGGTGGAGCGGCTGAACATTCATCTGGCCGACAACCAGGGCCGGGATGTGGCCGAACTGGTGCGGGGCATCTATGTGGGGCAGGTGAGTGTGCCGGAGAAAATTCCGGAGCTGAACCCTGACTATGATCCGGCGAACCCGACAACAGGAAAATATATTGATACGAATGGCGCGGGGACAAATAATGTCGAAGATGCAAGACTGGTGGACAATACCACCTACCAGATGCAGATTGACACCCTGAAAAACCGCTGGGATAAGGTTTTCGCCGACGAGAAAACCGGCAAGGTGAGCACCGATTTCAGCATTCCCGACGATGTGATGGTGGGCGGCTTGCAGGCTATGCGGGAGCTGCTCACCGAGGAGGGCGAGTTTGCCAGCAAGACGGATTTGGTCATGGACCCCAAGGCCGACATAAAGCGGGGCATCCCCTATTATCAGCAGTCCCTGGACGCGCTGGCGCGGAAGTTTGCGCAGATTATGAACGAGGCGAACCAGTTCTCCATGGACCAGCTGGGGACAGCGTATGAGACAGACCCGACGACTCGTGAATTTTTGACAGGCGACCCCCTTGCTCCGTTTACCATTACCGTCAAGCGGGATGATACCACACAGCCGGATCTGATTGTCAAGAGCGTAGATGCAGATGGCAAGCTGATTGACGATCAGGGCAATGTCATCGACGACACAACCCTCAGCTACAACGAAAAGCAGCAGATCCTCTCGGCGCTGGCCAAGGATGGCGTATTGACTGATAAGTACCGGGACGGGGAGGGCAACCCCACCTATAAGGGAGGCCCCCTGTTCACCATCGGCGACCAGGGGGATTCCACGAAGGGAATTCTTGCCAGCAATATCGCCGTGTCCCACGCCTGGTCCAACCGGCAGATTCAGATTATGAACACCCTGCGGCCCAACGAAAAGGTGATTGCGCCACCCACAACAGCCCAGTATGACAGCGGACCCGTGCTGTGGGCGCAGAACCCGAACGCTGCGCCCACAGACACCCAGAGCCTGACCATCGGCGGATTTACTGTAATTGCCCGCAAGGACGAGTCCCGGGAAGATGTGCTGAACAATTTTGTGACGCTCTATAACAACAATGCCGCCAATACAGAGTGGACCGCTTCCCTGAATAAAGACGGAGACGGCATCGTGTTCACCGCGAAGCAGGCCGGCTCCCTGGAGACGACCGGCTTCACGCCTCCGCCGGGTACGGATATGAAAACCGAGGGCTTGGACGAGCGGGAGGTCACTATCACCCACACCACCGCCAACGACAATATCGACCACATAATCGCCCAGATGGGGAAGAAATTTGACTACAACAGCAACGAATTGGGCGGCGACGCGGTGACCAGCGACTACTTCAACGGCACCTTCCAGGAGTATTTCACCAACATGAGCCACATTCTGGCCACCGATTATGAGACCACCAGCATTGAGCTGGCCAACCACGAGATTCAGTCCCTGAAGGAAGAGAACAACCGCCAGAGTGTGTCAGGCGTAGATTTGAACGACGAAGCGACCAACATGATGCAGTTCCAGAAATCCTATCAGGCGGCCTGCAAGCTGCTGACCACCTTGGATTCTATGCTGGATACGCTGATTAACCGTACCATTTAAAGTTAGGAGGACAACCGTATGGCTATGAGAGTAACCACCAGCATGGCGATGAATACCTACCGGTATAATTTGCAGGCCAGCATGGTGAAAACCACCAATTCCCGGGATAAAGTGCTCACCCAGCGCAATTTCAACAGCTATGCCGAGGACCCCGTGAGCGCCACCCTGGCCTTCCGGCTGCGCCGGTCCTACTATAACAACAGCAACCAGATCGCCAACAGCAAGGCCCTGATCGGCCGCTACCAGAGCGCCTGGACGGCCATGGGCAACATCACCACCAAATTGCAGGAGACCTCCACCGACGCGGTGATCCGGGGCGCCAACCAGCCCACTGGCGCCGGCCGCGTGGCTCTGGGCAAGGTTTTGAGCGAGATGGCCGACTCCGTGGTGGAGAATTTGAACATCAAGTACGGCGACCACTTCATTTTCGGCGGCGACGACGCGCTGAACGTGCCCTTCACCTGGGACGAAAAGACGGGAGATCTGCTCTATCGGGGGGTCAACGTGAACGCCGGCGGGGTGAAAAAGCCGGAAGATCTGGGCTTGAACCCGGGTACAGCGGAGTATGACGCGGCCCTGCAGGCCTATGAAAAGGACCAGTCCGATCTGGCCAAGCTGGAGGAGTTCGCCAAGGACGACCCGGTGTATATCGACCTGGGCATGGGCTTCCGGGAGGAGAGCCGGGGGGATATGATCAGCTCCACCGCCTTTGACAGCGCCCTGCCCGGCATCAGCATGATCGGCTTCGGCGTGGACAAGAAGGGGCTGCCCAATAATTTGGTTACCGTTTTGAAGAAAATGGGTCAGATTTTCAGCCGCTGCGACACGGATACCGGCGACTACGCCGACGACGGCGAGACCATCAAGGAGGCATACGCCTCTGATGACGACTACAAAACCATGTGCGAGCTGCTGAATAAATTTAAGGCTTGCATGAGCGACGTGGACAACGCTTATACGGAGATGGACTCCAAGGCCACCTATCTCAGAACCAACCTGGAGCGGCTGGAGACCGAGAAGGTTACCCTGAACGAGCAGATTCTGGACGTGGAGCAGGTGGATTTGGCCGATGCCATCACCTCGTTCTCCTGGGATCAGTTCTGCTACAACTCCGCCCTGAAGGTGGGCAACCAGCTGCTGTCGCAGAGCCTGCTGGATTATATGGGGTAAAGCAGCTTGATTTGCCGGGGAAATTGTTGTATACTAATTTGTGTGTGTTGAGAACGCGGAACGGATGCCGCGTTGGATATATTGATATATCTTAATAAGGTAAGGAGACTTGCGTTATGGGCCCATTGATTGAAATTACGACGGTTCCCATTCAAATCGAGATGAAAACCACCAACGCCAAGCTGGAGTACGCCCGCGGCACGGCGGAGATGGAAATTTCCCGGGACAACGGCAATCTGAGCATCAAAAGCCGCCCGGTCAAGGTGCAGATCGACACCTTTGAGGCGCGAAATTCCATCACCCCCACCCTGGCCCGCAGCCTGGAGCAAAACGCCCAAAAGGGCCATGAATCCGCCTATGAGGCAACTGCTACCTACGCCAACCAGGGCCAGCTGCTGCTGAAGGCCCAGGTGGGGGAGGAGATGGTCACCCAGTTCGCCAAGGACGCCATGATGAAGGACGTCAAAACCAACGTGGGGATTCAGTTTCTGCCCTCCGTTCCGCCGGAAATCACCTGGGACCCGGGCGAGATGAACATCCGCTATGAGATGGACAAATTGAGCATCGACTGGAAGATGAACGAAGGCGGCTTCGAGTTTACCCCCGGCGACATTGAGTTTACGGTGACCCAGCGGCCGGAGGTGATCGTCAAGTATATCGGCGGTCCCATCTATGTGCCGCCGTCCTCTGATCCCAACTACGAGCCGGTGGACGTAAAAGTGTAAAAAAACAGGAGGAGCCTCAGTGCTGTTTCAAACGAAGTATTTCGGCCAGATTGACTGCGGGGAAGAGGAGCGCATCTCCTTCCCCGACGGTCTTTTCGGCTTTGAAGAGGAGAAGGAATTTTTGCTGCTGCCCTTCCAGGGGAGCGGCGGCACCCTGCTGTGCTTTCAGAGTACGGCCACGCCGGCTCTGGCCTTTGTGGCGGTGAATCCCTTTTCGTACAAACCGGACTATGCGCCGGAGCTGGCCCCCCAGGAGCTGGCGCGGCTGGGGGCGGCGGACAGCAGGGAGCTGTGCTACTATGCCCTGTGCGTGGTTCGAGAGCCGGTGGCGGACAGCACGGTAAACCTGCGTTGCCCCATCGTGGTCAACGACCGGACCCGGCAGGCCGTGCAGACCATTCTGGATACCCCGGAATATGGGATGCGGCATCCTCTGTCTGAGCTCCACAGCCAGAAGGAGGAGGCGCCATGCTGATTTTGCAGCGGAAGGAAGGGGAGTCTGTTCTCATCGGCGACGACATCACAGTGAGCGTGGTGTCGGTGGACTCCGGACGGGTGCGGCTGGCCATCGACGCGCCCAGGAGCGTGTCGATCCTGCGCAGCGAGCTGCGCACAGCGGCGGACACCAACCGGGACGCGGCCCGGGAGGAGGGCTCGCCTCTGGCCCTGCTTGATATTTTAGAAAAATAACAAAAAATAAATGATAAAAAAAGGCCGGTGCGCACTTTACAGGGAAAAAGTGAAGTGGCGCCGGTTTTTTCTATGAAAATTCTGTAAAAAAAACAAGATAGGGTTGATAAAAGTGCTCAACAACTGGTAAAGTTTTCAACGGCCGGAGGCAAATTAACACTTGAATAATCCGGCTGGCTAGGTTATAATAGGGATTGACTTCATGGGCTGTTCTATTTTTTAAAGGACGGCAAAATTGAGGAGGAGCGCAGATGATTGATTGGATGAACAGCAATTCCATGCAGATGCTGCAAAGTTCCATGCGGTATCTCTGGACCAATCAGGCGGTTTTGCTGGACAATATCACCAACGCGGACACGCCAAATTATAAGGTGAAGTACGTGACCTTTGAGGATACCTTCAAGGCCAAGATTGAGGCGGCGGCCTCCCAGGCCAGGCTCCAGGGAGGCGCGATGCGCCGGGCGGTGAGTTTCGACGAGCCGGAGATCAAAGTGGCGGAGGACCAGACCTACCGGATGGACGATAACGGCGTGGATGTGGCCGAACAGCAGATGGAGCTGTACCGGAATACGGTGCAGTCGCAGTATGTGCTGGACTCCATCAACAATAATTTCAGCATTTTGCGCAGCGCCATCCGGGGCTGATTTTCCGGATGTTCATCATATATATTTGAATGAGAGAATAAGGATGTGAGATTGTAATGGCCTTTCTCAGCACCATTGATATTATCGGTTCCGGAATTACGGCCCAGCACCTGCGGCTGGATATTATCTCCGAAAATATCACCAATATGAATACCACCCGCACCGAAGCGGGCGGGCCATACCGGAGAAAAGTGACCGTGTTCCAGGCGGAAAGCGGCAAGGATGCGTTCCGGAACGAGTTGGCTGCGGCTCAGGGGAGAGCGGCGGTGGCCAGCAATGCCGGTTTTGCCCGCACCGCGGGGGTACGCGTGGCGGGAATCATTGAGGACCAATCGGACTTCAAGCTCCGGTATGATCCCACTGACCCGGACGCCAACGAGAACGGCTACGTGGAGCTGCCAAACGTAGACCTGGTGAAGGAGATCGCCGACGGCATGGCGGCCAGCCAGGCGTACAACTCCAATGTGACAGCCTTTAACTTGATTAAAAACGTGATTTCCAAGGGACTTGAGCTTGGAAAGTAAGTACATTGCGCTGGGTTTGTAAGCGGCTGCGCCGTGGGCGTGGGAACTGTTTTCAGACCCGGCTTGTGTGCTGTTTGGGAAATGGATAGAAAAGGAGCCGTATTTTTATGGATATGAATCTGTTGGGAAGCCGGGGGATTCAGCCCCTGTGGGAGACGATGCCCAGCATCAAAGAGCAGCCTCAGACTCAGGCGGCCCCGGAGGGGTCCTTTGCCGACGTGTTCCGCTGGGCCATCGACAATGTGCGGGAGACCGACGCGGAGATGAATAAGGCGCAGTATCTGCTGGCCACCGGGCAGCTGGATAATCCGGCGGAGGTGACCATGGCCAACACCAAGGCGGCGGCGGCGGTGGATCTGCTGGTCCAGCTGCGCAACAAGGCCGTGGAGGCCTACAGCGAGCTGATGCGCATCAGCCTGTAAATATAAAGTAAGCGGGAATACCGGAGGGGTTTGGCTTGGATACAAAGCTGAAAGGTTATTGGGAAAAGGCCAAGGAATTTTTCCAAAAACTGAGTAAAAAAGTGAAAATAGCGCTGGCTGTCGGAGTGGCAGTGCTGCTGGTACTGCTGGTGGCGGGGCTCTTTTGGCTGAACCGTCCGGAGGAGTACGCGGTACTGTTCACCAACCTGGAGTCCGCCGAAGCCACGCAGATTATCTCCTATTTGGATAATGCGGGAATCAGCAGCCGGTTGGAGGGGACGACCATCTACGTGCCCGCCAGCCAGGAGCCCGCCTTGAAGATGCGGCTGGTAATGGAGGGCTATCCTCAGTCGGGCTTCGGCTATGAAACGTATTTGAACGGCCTGAATATAGGCACCACCAATTCTCAGGAGCGCCGGCTCTATATCCTGGCCCTGGCCGAGCGGCTGGAGGCTACCATTTCCACTCTGGACGGGGTGAGCAGCGCCCAGGTGCAGATCTCTGAGGGGGAGGATATGCGGTATGTGCTGGATTCCTCCAACATGACCAAGGCCAGCGCCGCCGTTAAGATTCAGCTTGCTCCCGGACGGGATGAGCTGACCTCGGGAGAGGCCGACGGCATCCGGCTGCTGATTTCTCGGTCGGTCCAGGGCCTGGATGTGGAAAATGTGGCGATTATAGATAACAAGGGCCATACATACACCGACGTAAGCGATATCGGGGAACTGAGCGACGGCACCTCCCTGAAGCTGAAGTTTGAGGAATGGGCGGCTAACCGTATTCGGAATGAAATTTACAACGCCCTGCGCGGCCCCTTCGGAGAGGGCAACGTGGATATCGGCGTGTCTGTGACCGCGGATGTAAGCGTGCGGGTGCGGGAGATTGAGTCCTTTACCCATCCGGATATGATCGGCGAGGACGGCGAGGGCGTCATCGGGCAAAAATACTGGCTGGACCAGCTGGTTCGGGACGGAGAACTGCCCCAGGGCGGCGTGCCCGGCACCAGCACCAACTCGGATTTAAACAATTTTAACGACTATATGGAGGACTTGCTCCAGGACCCCGGCGAGAATAACTCGGTGATCAACTCCGGGCAGACGGACTATCAGAATCCCACAACCACCGAGCAGGAGAAGGGCGTCGCCGGTACGATTACCGACGTAAGCGTTGCCGTCTCCGTCAACCACGAAAACGACGGCTCCATCAACGAGGAGGAGTTGCGGGCCCATGTGGCCCGGGCGGCGGGCATTCTGCCGGAGCAGGAAGAAAAAGTACATATCTGGATCACGCCATTCTACAACTTCGAGGAGCCGCCGGCGGTCTCCGGCAACCCCTTCCGGACGGTGCCTACCTGGGCGCTGTACGCGGCAGTAGCCGGCCTGATCCTGTTCATTATCCTGCTGGCGGTGATTCTCAGCATCAGCAAGAAGCGCCAGAAGCAGCGGGAGAAGGAGATGCTGGCCGCACTGGGCGAAGCGGAAGCCGCCGCATTGGCGGAGGCCGCCGCGGCAGGCGGAGCCGGGAACCCGATGGCGCCGCCTCAGACCGGCGCGGACATCATGGATATCAACGCAGAGAAGAGTATGGAGCTGCGTAAGACAGTACGGCAGTTTGTAAACAACAACCCGGAGATCGCGGCTCAGATGCTCAAGACCTGGCTGAGAGGAGGGGAGGAGAATGCCTGAGGCAAAAACAGCGGCGGCAGCCACAGAAAAGCTCCCCATGGAGCTGACTAATTCCCAGAAGGCGGCAGCCGTGGTCGTCTCCCTGGGCGCTGACAAAGCCTCCCAGCTCTATCAGCATATGGAGCCGGAGGATGTGGAGGTCCTCACCTTAGAGGTAGCCCGGCTTGGAATGCTCAATTCCGAGACCACGGAGATGGTGCTCACCGAGTTTTACCAGAGCTGTATGACCAACAAGGCGGTCACGGAGGGCGGACTGGAGTATGCCCGGGCGGTGCTGGAAAAGGCGTTCGGCTCTCAGGCGGCCGCCAGCCTGCTGGAAAAGGTGACCACGTCCCTGAAGCGCCGGGAGTTCGATTTCCTGAACAAGGCGGATGTAAAATCCCTGTTCTCCGCCTTGCAG
>ERZ777306.4240-NODE-4240-length-13403-cov-5.655829_pt1 | contig 13403 bp, 11 predicted proteins | sample MGYA00374966_ERZ777306 | MGnify/ENA primary metagenome ERZ777306 (study PRJEB29329, sample SAMN06343882) | mouse gut metagenome | isolation source: Mouse cecum | place: Austria: Vienna | collected 2014-11-15 ...
TTACGATGGCCGCCTTCTGGCCCACGAACATGATGCCGGAGCCGAAGAACAGGGCGATGACAATTACCTGCAGCATGGTGGCCTGCACCATGGGGTCGAGGAAGTTGGACGGGAAGATGTTCACGAGGGTGTCCATGAAGGTGGGCGCCTCGGCCGCTTCGTAGGACAGCTCTTCAGCGGAGAGGGTGTAGCCGGCCCCCACGTTCAGCACGTTGGCGAACACCAGTCCGATCACCACCGCGAACACCGTGGTGAGCAGGTAAAGCACGATGGTTTTTCCGCCGATTGAGCCCACCTTGCGGGCATCGTCGAGGGAGATGACGCCGCAGATGATGGAGAACAGCACCAGCGGCACGCAGATGAACTTCAAAAGGTTGAGGAAGATGGTGCCGAAGGGCTTGATGTAGGTGGAGGCCACATCGGGGGCACCTTGCATGAAGAAGCCCACGACAACACCCAGCACCAGCGCGATGAAAATCCATGTGGTGAGGGAGAGTTTCTTGAACCAGGGCGTATGGGGCACGGCGGCGGTTTCCGTCATCTTGATCCTCCTTGCAGTGAAACCATGGCGCGAAAAAGGGGAAGGCAGAGCCCTCCCCTTTTTTTAAGAATTAAGCGTTAGCGGCGGTCGGTGAGCAATCGGTTCAGGGCATTCAGGTAAGCCTTGGCGGAGGACACGATGATATCGCCGTCGGCGCCGCGGCCGGTGAATATCTCGCCGCCCGATGCCTTCACCCGCACCGTCACCTCGCCCAAGGCGTCGATGCCGCGGGTGACCGACTGCACCGAGAACTCGGAGAGGTCGTTATCCACCTGCACGATGGCGTCGATGGCCTTGTAGATGGCATCGACGGGGCCGGTGCCCCATTCGCATACGGTGCGGGCGATGCCGTCGGGGCCGGTGAGGGTTACCGTGGCGGTGGGCTTCAAGGGGAAGCCGCAGCTCACCTGCACGGAGGTGAGGGCATAGACAGCGGTTTCCTCGCGGTCGCGCTCGTTCACCAGCGACTCCAGGTCCTCGTCGTACACTTCCTTTTTCTTGTCGGCCATATTCAGGAAGGCCTCGTAGATCTTGTCCAGCTCTTCGCCGGAGAACTCGTAACCCAGCTCTTCCAGGCGGTGGTTCAGGGCCGCGTGTCCGCTGCGGGCGGTGAGCACGATCTGGCTGGCGCCGGCGCCCACGTCGGCGGGGTCGATGATTTCGTAGGTGTCGCGCTTCTTCAGCACGCCGTCTTGGTGGATGCCGGAAGAATGGGCGAAGGCGTTGGCGCCCACAATGGCCTTGTTCGCCTGCACGTTCATGCCGGTGATGGAGGAAACCAGGCGGCTTGCCTTCACGAATTCGCGGGTGTGGATGTCGGTGTGGGCGTTCAGCTCTTCCTCGTGCATGCGGATGGCCATCACCACTTCTTCCATGGCGGTGTTGCCGGCCCGCTCGCCCAGGCCATTGATGGTGCACTCCACCTGGGTGGCGCCGTTCTTAACGCCGGCCATGGCAAGGGCGGTGGCCATGCCTAAGTCGTTGTGGCAGTGAACGGAAACGGTGACGTTCTCGATGCCGCGCACGTTCTCCATCAAATAGGCGATGCGGGCGCCGAACTCCTCCGGCAGCGAGTAACCGGTGGTGTCGGGGATGTTCACCACCGTGGCGCCGGCGTCCACCACCGCCTGGATCACCTTCACCAAAAAGTCGTAGTCGGAACGGCCGGCGTCCTCGGCGTAGAACTGCACGTCCTCCACGAAGGTTTTGGCGTAGGACACCGCATGCACCGCCCGCTCGACGCACTGCTCTTCGGTGATGCGCAGCTTATCGCGCAAGTGCGAGGGCGAAACCCCCAGGCCGGTGTGGATGCGGGGGCGCTTGGCGTACTTCAGGGCGTCGGCGCACACCTCGATGTCCTTGTCGATGGCGCGGGTGAGGCCGCACACCACCGCTTTGTCCCCCGCCAGTTCGGCGATGCGGCGCACGCTCTCGAAGTCGCCGGGGCTGGAGATGGGAAAGCCCGCCTCGATGATGTCCACATTCAGCCTCAGCAGCTGGCGGGCGATGACGAGCTTTTCCTCGGTATTCATGGAAGCGCCCGGCGATTGCTCGCCGTCGCGCAGGGTGGTGTCGAAGATGTTGATCTTTCTAGTCATGGGCATAAGGTCCTTTCCCTTGCAATCCCTTTATGCGTGGTTCCGAATGATAGCAGAACTGCCGCAGTTGACGGCGCTTTTCTACAGTGCCAGCCGCCACAAGTCCAGGCCCGGAATGGCCTCCCGCAGCTGCCGCAACAGCTTGTCGGAAACCTCTCCGGTCACGTTGACGAAAACAAGTGCGCTGCCATCGGGGGAAACGCCGATTTGCATGGTGGTGATGTTGACGTCGGCGTTGCCCAGGAGGGTGCCGATTACGCCGATGCGCCCCGGCGCGTCCTCGTAGCGCAGCAAAAGCGAGCTCTTCGAAGGCACCATGTCTATTTTGTAGCCCATGAGGGACACAATGCGCGGCGCCTGGCTGATGCCGAACACGGTGGCCGCCACCTCGGTGCCGTCCGCCACCGCCCGCACCGAAGAGGCGTACTCTTCGGCATCTGGCTGCAGCGCCACATCCAGTTTGATGCCGTGGCGCGCCGCCACCGCTTCGGCGTTGGCGGGGGTGATGCTACCCACGCGGCGGTAGGACAAAAGCCCGTCCATGAGGCCGGCAATGAGCACCCGGATGTCCGACTGGGCCAAAAGGCCGCAGGCTTCGATCTTGAGCACCTTGGGCATCTCGCCGTTGATCTGGGTGAGGATGCGCCCCATCATCTGGCAAGCGGGAGCATAAGGGCCTACCAGGTCAACCACATCGGGGGGAAGCGGGGAGATGTTGATGGCGGTGGGCACGATGGAGCCCTCCAGACCCTCCCACACGTATTCGGCGATCTGGGCGCCGGCCCGGTGCTGCGCCTCGTAGGTGACGGCGGCGATATGGGGGGTGAGGATGGCGTTGGGGAACTCGTGGAGGGGGCTCATGGTGCAGGGCTCCTCTTCGAACACGTCGATGCCGCAGGAGCGCACCTTCCCCGCCGCCAGGAAATCCGCCAGCGCCTTTTGGTCCACGATGCCGGGGCGGGCGGTGTTGACCACGATAACCCCGTCTTTCATCTGGGCGAACTGCTGCGGGCCGAACATGTGGTGGGTGTCTTCGGTGAGGGGCAGGTGCACGGAGATGAAATCGGCGATGGCGCAGATCTCGTCCACGTCTTCCAGCAGCGTCACCCCCAGCGCCTGGGCCCGTTCGGGGCTGCAGTAGGGGTCGTGCCCCACCACGTTCATGCCGAAGGCGCGGGCCCGTTCGGCCACCAGGCCGCCGATGCGGCCTAGCCCGAAGATGGCCAGCGTCTTCTCGTACAGTTCCACGCCGGTGAAAGGCGCGCGCTCCCACTGCCCCGCATGCATGGAGGCGTTGGCCTGGCACACGTTGCGGGCGCAGGCCAAAAGGAGGGCGAAGGTGTGCTCGGCGGCGGTAACGATGTTGGAAACCGGGGCGTTGCACACGATGATGTCCCGTTCGGTGGCCGCTTCGATGTCGATGTTGTCCACCGTCACGCCGGCACGGCCGATGATCTTCAGGTTTTGGGCGGCGTCCAGGATGTCGGCGGTGACGTTGGTGGCCGAACGCACGATGAGAGCATCGTAGTCGGCGATGGCCTCGGCCAGCGCTTGCGGCGAAAGGTCCAGATTAACGTCCACCTGATAGCCCTTTGCCTCCAAGGTCTCAAGGGCCACGTCAGCGATTTTCTCGGTTACCAGCACCTTCTTCTGGCTCATGGCGCCCTCCTTGCTCATGGCGTTCTGCCCTAGCCGTGGATCTTCTCAAATTCGGCCATGTAGGCCACCAGCGCCTCGACGCCCTCTTTGGGCATGGCGTTGTAGATGGAGGCGCGCATGCCCCCTACCGAGCGATGGCCCTTGATGGACTCGATGTTGTGGTTCTTGGCCTCCGCCACGAACAGGGCGTCCAGTTCGGCGTCGCCGGTGACGAAGGGCACGTTCATGAGGGAGCGGTCCTCTTTGCGGGCCGTGGCCTTGAACAGGCGAGAGGAGTCCAGGTAATCGTAGAGGATGGCCGCCTTTTCCTGGTTGCGCTGCTGCATCGCCGAAAGGCCGCCCATCTCCTTCAGCCACTTGAACACCAGGCCGCAGATGTAGATGCCGTAGGCGGGCGGGGTGTTGGAGAGGCTCTTGGCCGCCACCTGGGTGCTGTAGCGCATGATGGAAGGGGTGAAGGGAAGCACGTCTTCCATCACCAAATCGTCGCGCACGATCACGATCACCACGCCGGCGGGGCCGATGTTCTTCTGCACGCCGCCGTAGATCAGCCCGTAGTCGGCAACGTTCATGGGTTCGGAGAGGAACATGGAGGACACGTCGCTCACCAGCGGCTTACCCTGGGTATCGGGCAGCTTGGGATAGCGGGTGCCGTAGATGGTCTCGTTCTGGCAGATGTACACGTAATCGGCGTCGGGGGAAATCTCCAGGTTGTCCAAGTTGGGGACGTAGGAGAAATTGCCGTCCTCAGAACTGGCGATGCAACGGGCGTCGCCGTAGAGCTTGGCCTCCTTGAAGGCCTTTTTCGACCAAGATCCGGAAACGATGTAGTCGGCCACCTTGTTCTGCATGAGGTTCATGGGGATAGCGGCGAACTGCTGGGTGGCACCGCCCTGCAAGAACAACACGTTGTAGTTGTCGGGGATGGCCATAAGTTCGCGAAGGTCCGCCTCGGCGGTTTCGATGATGGAGGCGAAGGGCTTCGAGCGATGGCTCATCTCCATCACGGACATGCCCGTTCCCTGGTAATCGAGCATTTCAGCGGCTGCCTGGCGCAGCACCACTTCGGGTAGAACTGCGGGACCGGCGGAAAAATTGTAAACCCTGCTCATGTCAGCCTTCTCCTATGCTGTTGAAACCGCAGGCGCGGTTTGGTGGGCGAAACAGCATGAATTTTACCTGAGCAGGGGCGCGCTGGGCGCAAGGTTCGGCCTGCGGGGGCCCAGGGAGCGTTAGAACTCGCTCTTCAGGGGGCGATCCACCAATTCCCTCACCACGTCCTTCGGGGAAACCCCTTCCCAGGTTATGGCGCGAACGCCGTCGCACAGCGGAAGCTCAAGGCCAAAGAAGCGCTCCAGCACCTCCACGTTCTTGCAGGCCTGGGCCCCTTCCACCACCATGTGGGTGTCGGCGGAGAAATCCTCCAGGCTGCGGCCGCAGGCAAGGTAGTCTTGCCCGAAGCGGCGGTTTCGGGAATGGCGCGACATGCAGGTGACCACGGCGTCCCCGGCCCCGGCCAGCCCCATGCAGGTGAGGGCGTCGCCGCCGGCAACGGTTACCAGGCGGCTCATCTCCGCCAATCCGCGGGTGATGATGGTGGCGGCGGTGTTGTCGCCGAACCCTAAACCGTAGCTCAGCCCCACCGCGATGGCGATGATGTTCTTGTAGGCGGCGCATATCTCCACTCCCACCGGATCGCGCGAGTCGTACACGCGAAACCGCGGGTTGGCCAGCAGGTCTTGGAAGGTGCGGGCGGTGGAGGCCACGCAGCTGGCGGCCACCGTGGCCGACGGCACCCCGTTCACCACTTCTTCGGCGTGATTGGGGCCCGATATCGCCGCCAGTCGCTCCAGCGCCCCCAAGGTTTCCGTGAGCACCTGCAGGGGCAGCGCCCCGGTTCCCTCCTCGATGCCCTTGCTGCACACGGCGATGGGCAGCTGCGGCGGGCAGAAGGGCCGCATCTGGCCGGCCATGGTGCGCAGCAGCTGCGAAGGCGTGACGATGAGGGCTGCATCGGCCCCTTCAAGGCAATCCTTTAGGGAAGCGGTGGCCCGCACGTTCTCCGAGAGGCGGGCGTCGGTGAGGTAGCGGGGGTTTGCGTGGTGGCTGTTGATGTGGTGGGCCACTTCGGGCTTGCGGGCCCAAAGCCGCGCCTCGTGGCCGTTGGCGGCAATGGTCTGGGCCAGGGCGGTGCCCCACGATCCGGCGCCGATGACAGATACTATGGCCATGGAAACCCTCTTTCGAAACGATGCTTCAGATGGCGGAGCAGGGCGCTAAGCCGCCTTCTGCCCCAGCTTGCGCTCGGTGCCGTCGGCCAGTCGCTTGATGTTGCCCCGATGGGCCCAGATGACCACCAGCGCCGTTACCAGGCAGGCGGCTACGGACAGCGGGTGCCCCCAGAACACGAAGAGCGCAATGAATGGGCAGCCGCAGGCGGCTGCCAGCGACCCGGCGGAAACGTAGCGGGTAAGGGCCACCACAACGGCGAAAATGGCGATTTCCACCAGCGCTGCCGCGGGGCCGAAGGTGATGAACAGGGCCCCCACCGCAACGGCGATGCCCTTGCCCCCCTTGAATTTCAGCCAAGGGGTGAAGATGTGCCCCAGGGTGGCGGCCATGAAGGCGGCCACGGTGCAGGTGCGCTGAATGGTGGCGGCGCCGGCAAGGATGGCCTCGTCGCCGCTCAGGTGCATGGAGTATCCCACCGCCAGCGCCCCGGGTACGCCGTCGAACAGGGCCCCTTGCAGCCAGTTTGCCACGGCAAGCCCCAGAGCGCCCGCTAGAAGGCCCTTGCCGAAGTCCAGCAGGAACACGGCGGCCCCTCCCCTTTTCCCCAGCGTGCGCAGGGCGTTGGTGGAGCCGATGTTGCCCGAGCCGCTCTCGCGGATGTCGCGGCGGTAGAACACCCGCGATATGATCACGCCCCAAGGGATGGAACCCAGCAAAAAGCAAGCGACGAAGAGCAGCGCCTCGAAGAGGTGGATGAGCAGCATGGGCTAGTCCTTCTTCTTGAAGCGGAGCCGAACGGGAGTGCCGGTGAGGGGGAAGGCCGCCCGCAACCGGTTTTCCAAGTACCGCTCGTAGTTGTCGTCCACCACGTCGGGGCGGTTGCAGAAGAAGGTGAACCGCGGCGGCTTGGTGGCCGTTTGGGTGACGTACTTCATGCGCAGGATGGCCTTGCCCTTCGACACCGTGTGGCCGCTCTCGCGGATAGTGGTGAGGAAGGCGTTCAGCTTGCCAGTGGGGATGACCTGCGAGTAGTTAGCGAAGGCCTCCTCCACGGCGTCCCAGATGCGCTGCACTTTCTTGCCGGTGAGGGCCGAGATGGCCACCACTGGGGCGTAGCCCACGAACGTCATGCGGTCGGCGATGCGATCGCGGATCTTTTGCTTCTCGTCGGGGCCCTCTACCAGGTCCCACTTGTTCAGCACGATGACCATGGCGCAGCCGCGCTCGGCGGCGTAGCCGGCCACCCGCTGGTCCTCGTTGGTGAGGCCGATGGAGGAATCCACTACCAGAAGGGCCACATCGGCGCGGTCAATGGCGCGCATGGCCCGCACGAAGCCGTAGTACTCCACGTCCTCGTCTATCTGGCTTTTGCGGCGCAGGCCGGCGGTGTCAACGATGCGGTACAGGGTGCCCTCGTGGTCCACCAGGGTGTCGATGGCGTCGCGGGTGGTACCGGCCACGTCCGACACGATGGAGCGGTCGTTGTCGGTGAGGCGGTTAGTGAGGGAGGATTTTCCGGCATTGGGGCGTCCGATGATGGCCACGTTGATGGCCTCTACCTCGTCTTCGCCCCCCACTACCTCCAGTTCCCGCAGGTGCTTCACCACTTCGTCCAGCAAATCGCCAGTGCCGTGGCCGTGCATGGCGGAAACCGGCCAGGGGTCGCCCAGCCCCAGCTGGTAGAACTCCCACAACTCATCTTCGTGCTTGGTGCTGTCCATCTTATTGGCCGCCAGCAGCACCGGCTTTTTGGCCTTGCGCAGTATGCGGGCCACTTCCTCGTCGTCGGCGTTGATGCCCACTTTCCCGTCCACCACGAAGATGATCACATCCGCCTGGCGGGCGGCTTCCAGCGCCTGGGCGGTGATAGAGCCTTGGAACGAGTCGTCGCTGCCCACCTCGATGCCGCCGGTGTCGATGAGCTTGAAGTCAACGCCGTTCCAGTCGGCGTTGTGGTAGCTGCGATCGCGGGTGACGCCGCGCATCTCGTGGACGATGGCCTCGTCGATTTGGGCTATGCGGTTCACCAGCGTGGATTTGCCCACGTTGGGGCGGCCGACGATGGCGACGATTGGCAAGGGCATGGGGCTGATCCCTTCTGTTAGGTTACACCGGCTGCGGCTGTTTTCAGGCCCGCGCCGCCAGCGCTATTATCTCGTGCAAATACGCATTTGGATTACAGGATACCACCGCGATCGGCTTTCCCGCTGCCTTTTCGATGGCAGATACGTTCATGTCATCCAGCGTCACGCCGTTATGATTGAAAACCACCGAAGGAATGAGGAACGGGCCCTCTTCCGGCGACGCGGCGATGGCCTCCGCAATATCTTGGCCGGTGAGCAGGCCGGTCACGTTCACGTTGCCGCCGAAGTAGCGGTTGGCCACGGTGAGGGCGCTCAAGTGGCCGCAAAGGGGGCTCTCTTCCAGCATCCGGTCAAGGAAGGGCTGCATCGCCTCGCCGATGATGTAACGGGGGTGCGCATCGGCCGCCTGCAGCACCTCGGCGCAGCGGGCCATGAGGCCGTTTTCCTGCGCCTCGCGAAACTCGTCCACGTAAGAGCGGATGATGCCGATGCCGTCCTCGAACATCTCATAGTCGCCGTAATCGCTGGCGGGGGGAATGCGCCGGGGGGTGTCGGCGCCGAAGGCGTTGCCGTAGAACTCGTCGGCGGCGTACACCCAGGGGTTGCCCCGCTCTGCGCGCGCCCTTTTCTGGAAGGGCCCTATGGCCTCGATCACCGCGCGGGCGTCCTGCGGGGCGGTGAAGCTCTTCTCGAAACGGGTTTGGTGTTTGGTGAACCCCAGCGGCACAATGCCCACCGAGAGGATGTTGGGGCGCTGCCAGGCCCACTCCAGGGTGTCTTTCAGCACATCCCCGTCGTTGATGCCCGGCATCAGCACGATTTGCGCGTGCACCTGGATGCCCGCTTCCAGCAGCCGTTCCAACGCCGCCAGCCCCCAGTCGGCGTGGCGCCCTATGATGCGGCGGCGCACCTCCGGGTTGGCGGCGTGCAGGGAAACCCGCAGCGGGGAAATGAACTGCTCTTTGATGCGCTCTTCGTCTTCGGCCGACAGGTTGGTGAGGGTGACGAAGGTGCCCTGCAGGAAGCTGAGGCGGAAGTCGTCGTCCCGCAGCACCAGCGAGCCGCGCACGTCGGCGGGCAGCTGCTGCATGAAGCAGAAGATACAGCCGTTGCGGCACACTTTCACCGGGTCGAAGAGGGCGTCGGCGAATTCGAAGCCCCAGCTCTCCCCTTCGTCGCGCAGCAGCTGCACCGTGCCGGCCTCCCCGTCGAGGTCGATGTAGCCCACTTCGATGGCGTCGCCGTCGGTCAGCCAGCGCCAGTCGATGACGTCGCGCACGGGGGCGCCGTTTACCGTGGTGACGAAGCAACCGGATTCAAAGCCGGCGTCCCAGGCGGGGCTTCCCTCTTCCACTGCGGCGATGCGGGCCCGCGGGGCGGTTTTCGCGGCCCTGTCGCAGGCGGATTTCTCGATGTCGGCGCTGGGGTAGATCATTAAAGCTCCCGCAGCTTCTGCTCCACCGCGTGAATTTGGGATTCGGGGGTGGAGGCGCCGGCGGTCACCCCTACCGTGGCACAGCCGGAAAACCACGCAGGGTCAAGCTCGGCTGCCGATTCCACATGGTAGGTGTGGGGTGCGGCAGCGGCGCAGATTTCCGCCAGGCGCGTGGTGTTGGAGGAGTTGCGCCCCCCTATCACCACCATGGCGTCCGCCTCTGCCGCCACCTTCGCCGCCGACTCTTGCCGTTCGGCGGTGGCGGCGCAGATGGTGTCCATCACCCGGGGTTCAAGCCCCTGGGCCTTCAGCTGCCCCAGCACTGCATCGAGGTTTTCCCGCCGCTGGGTGGTCTGCACCACAACGCCGATGGGGTCGTAGAGGCCTTCGGGCACGTCGGCGGGGCTGCCCACCACATCGGCTTTTCCGCCGGCTTCGGCGGCGAAGGCGGCTATGCCCTCCACTTCCGGATGGCCCGCCTCCCCCACGATGATGACCCGGCAGCCTTCTCGCGCCAGCCGCGCGGCCGCCTTCTGGGCGCGGGCCACGTAGGGGCAGGTGGCATCCACCACGGCGGCGCCGGCCCCCTTAAGGGCCCGCAGCACGCTGGGGGGCACCCCGTGGCTGCGCACGATAACGGTGGAGCCCTCCGGCAGCTGCTCTAAGGAGCGGGCCACTTCGATGCCCTCCCGTTCCAGTTCTTCCACCACCTGAGGGTTATGGATGAGCGCCCCCCAGGTGAACACCTGGTCGTGCTGCTCGTTGGCCTCAAACGCGGCGTCCAATGCCCGCTGCACGCCGTAACAGGCCCCGGCGCACTGGGCCCTCAGCACCTTCACTGCTTCTCCTGTTTCGCCTTGGCCAGCGCGGCAGCCACCTCGGCTGAGCTGTGGCGCTCAACCGGGTGCTCGGCGAAGGCGGCGCTGTAGTCTTTGGCGGAAGGGAACAGGGCGGCCATGTCCACCTCCTCGGCGGGAATGCGCTGGGAAAGCGCGAAGCATTCCCGCATGGCGTACCAGGTGCAGGCGTCCAGCCGCTCCTCTTTGGGAAAAAAGTCGAAGTCGCCCACCAGCAGCGGTTGGCCGAATTCGACGGTGATCTTGGGGAAGCGGAGCCATTTGCCCTTCTGCTTCACCAGCTCGGCGTTGCGCACCGTCATGGGCAGGATGGGCGCTTTGCCCATGCGGGCGATGAAGGCGGCGCCGGAATGCAGCTTCATTTCGGCGGTGCCGCGGCCGCGGCGGGTGCCTTCCGGCAAGATGCCCACCAGCTCGCCGCTCTTCAGCATGGAAGTGGCCCGTTTGATGGCGCCCCGGTCGGCGGAATCCCGCTTCACCGGAAACGCCCCAACCCGCGAGAGGGCCTGGCCCAGAAGGCCGCCGGCGTTGTCGAACAGCGAATCGCGCCCCATCAGGCGAATCCACTGGGAGGGGCGGGCAGAGAGGTACATGAACACCACGTCCAAAAACGAGGTGTGGTTGCACACCACCAAAACGCCGCTCACGTCTTTGAAAGCGCGCAGGTTCTCGCGGCCGTCCACCCGGTAGCGCCACAGCAGCTTGCACAGGAACCCGACTACCGCGAAAGCAAGGTTCCCGAACCAATGGGGAATGTGCCGCTGCCCCCGCTCGCCGGGGAGCGGCAGGTCCCACATCTCGCTTTGGGGCATGAACAGGCTCACCGGGCCTCATCCCCTTGGGCGCCCTTCTTGCGGGCCAGCCCGCAAATCTGGTCGATCACGTCCTCGATGTAGGTGCCGGTGGAATCCATGTGCACGGCGTCCGCGGCCGGTTTCAGCGGCGAGGCGGCGCGATTGGAATCGATGTCATCGCGGCGGATGATGTCCGCCAACACGGTTTCGTAGTCGATGGAGCCCACGCCGCGGTCTACGTTCTGGCGCACGCGGCGATGAGCGCGCTCTTCGGGGCTGGCGGTGAGGAACACCTTCACTTCGGCGTCGGGGAACACCACCGTGCCGATGTCGCGGCCCTCCACCACGTAATTGCCCGCGCGGCCGATGCGCCGCTGCTGGTCCACCAGGGCAACCCGTACCGCAGGGCAGGCGGAAACCGGGCTGACGGCGCGGTCGATGGCGGCGGTGCGAATGGCGCTGGTCACGTCAACGCCATCGATGGCCACCGTCTGGGCGCCTCCGTCGCGGCCGAAGGAGATGGGGCAGTTTCGGGCGATGTCCTCAAGGCCGGCGGCGTCGTCCAGTTCAACGCCGCGGTGCTGGGCCATCCAGGCCACCGCCCGGTACATGGCGCCGGTGTCCAGGCAGTCGAAGTCCAGTTTCTTGGCCACTGCCTTCGCGACCGTGGACTTTCCGGCCCCGGAAGGGCCGTCGATGGCGATGATCATCTAGCGCTCCAATCTTTTGATATCTTCGAGGAAGCGGGGGTAGCTCACTGCCACGGCGCCGAAATCGCGCACCCCCACGGGCCGGTTGCCGCACAGCCCCGCAAGGGCCCAGGTCATGGCCAGGCGATGGTCGCCATGGGAATCGAACACCAGCCCTTCGGGCACCTCCAGTTGCGGGTTGCCCTCTATCAGAAGGTTGTTCCCCTCTTCCCAGGCATCCACCCCCAAAAGTTCCAGCCCTTCGATGATGGCGGCCAAACGGTCGGTTTCCTTAACCCGCAGCTCCCCCACCTCTTTGAAGACGGTGACGCCGTGGGCATGGGCCGCCACCAGCGCGAGCACGGGAATCTCGTCGATCAGCGACGCGATGTGCTGGGCGGGAATTTCGCAACCCCGCAGCTGCGGGGTGTAGGTTACGGTGATGGAGCCGTTGGGCTCTTTGCCCTCCTGCCCCTCGTGGCGTTCTTCCACGTTGGCCCCCATGCGCTCCAGCGTGCGCAGGAAACCGATGCGGGCGGGGTTCAGTGACACGTTCTTGATGCAGATGGAGCTGCCCGGCTTCAGCAGCGCCGCCGCCGCCAGGAAGGCGGCCGACGAGGGATCGCCGGGCACGTGCACCGTGCTGGCGCTCAAGGTGCTGGGGCCGGTCACCGAAGCGGTGCGGGTGGCGGCCGTGGTGGCCACGCCGAACTCCGGCAGCATCAGCTCGGTGTGGTTGCGGGAGGGCGCCGGCTCGTTCACCGTGGTGGTGCCGTCGGCGAAAACCCCCGCCAGCAGCACGGCCGTTTTCAGCTGGGCCGATGCCATGGGCGCATCGTAGGTGATGGCGCGCAGGGCCGGGGTGCCGGTTTCCGTTATGGGCAGCAGCTCTTGGCCCGCCGGCGCGAACTTTGCCCCCATCTTCATGAGGGGGGCGGTGATGCGGCGCATGGGGCGACGGCGCAGCGAACTGTCGCCGTCCAGCGTCACTGTGATGGGCCATGGGGCCAAAATGCCCATCAGCAACCGCACGGTGGTGCCGGAATTGCCGCAGTCGATGGGCCCTTGGGGCTGCGCGGGGCCGGCGGCGCCCCAGCCCTCCACAGTGCCGGCCAGGCTGCCGTCTTCCTGTACCGAAAGGTCCACCTTCGCCCCCAGCTGGGCCACGGCGCTCATGGAGGAGCGCACGTCCTGGGAGTCCAGCACGCCGGAGAGCTGGGACGTACCTTCCGCCATGGCGGAGAACAGCACGGCGCGGTGGGAGATGGACTTGTCGCCCGGCACCGTGGCGGTGCCGGAAAGCGGGCCGCTCAGCGGCTCTATCACTTGCACGTCATCACTCGACATGGGCATGCTCCTTAACCATGAGGGGGCTAAACGATACGGAGTAACCGGCATTGATGAGGTCGATGGACAGTTTGCCCACATTCCCCTCGTCGGTCAATACCAGCGAAAGCACGGCGTTGCCCTCGCTGATGTGGTCGATGTCGATTGATTGTATCTTGCAGCCGGCG
>ERZ777306.4246-NODE-4246-length-13375-cov-4.587462_pt1 | contig 13375 bp, 11 predicted proteins | sample MGYA00374966_ERZ777306 | MGnify/ENA primary metagenome ERZ777306 (study PRJEB29329, sample SAMN06343882) | mouse gut metagenome | isolation source: Mouse cecum | place: Austria: Vienna | collected 2014-11-15 ...
CAGACGCGGCGCGCGATGGAAAAGCATCCCGAAAGCGAAATGTGGAAGCTGTGCGGCGGCGATCCGGAAAAGGCGGACGGAAGAACTTCGTTCGACGGCATGCGCGCGGGCGACCGCACCGCAAAGACGGTCGTAAAAAACTATATCGGATATTTGTCGGAGGGCGTCACCAACCTGTGCAACGAATTCCGTCCCGAAGCGGTGCTTTTGGGCGGCGGGATCAGCGCGGAGGGGGATACCCTCGTGAAACCGCTTTCCGAACTCGTCGATCGGAAGGTATACGGCGGAACGGACTACGCGCCCGTGAAGATTTTAAAGGCGAGCCTCGGCAACGATGCCGGAATGTTCGGCGCCGCGCGGTTTGCGATGCTCAGGTCGCGGTAATTGCCGCGGCGGGAATCGGGCGAAAATCCTTTACACGGGACGCAGTTTGGTATATAATAGAAAAAATTGATTGACGGGAGAACGCTATGCGCGTGATGTTCGGGAGCTGGAAATATCTGTTTAAAAATCTGTGGTACGTACTTCCTTTCGCGATCGTACCGGCGGTTTTTTTAACGTTGTCTCTCGATTATACGGCGATTACGCGGATGGTCGGCGCGGTGCTTTCGGGGAATCCGCGCGCGGGTTTTCTCGATTACTTTTGCGCGTTGAGTTATATTGAAACGGACGTGCTCGGCGCGGTCTATAATGTTTGCGCGTTTTTTTCCGTCGCGCTTTGCATGACCTTGATGCTGTCGTTGGTGGAAAAGCACATGCGGATCGGCAAACGCACGCCCAGCGGCGCGTTTGCGGGGTTCGGAAGTCTGTTCTTTACGGCGTTCGTGATCACGTTCGTGTACCTTGCGGTGTACGAAGCCTGGGCGATCGTGCTTTCGGCGGTTCTGTTCGCCGTCGCTTCGGTTCGGAACATCGTCGTCGTTTACTTGATCGACGGCGCGTGCCTTTTGTTGTTTTCGTTCGTTCTGCTCTATCTCACCACGGTGTTTTATCTGTGGTTTCCGAGCAGGCAGATGACGGGATTCGGTTGGTACGATTCCTTTTTGCATTCCTACCGTCTGATGGCGGGCGTGCGCTGGAAGATGATTTTCTCTTTCCTGCTCTCGTTCGCGGTTGCGGTCGGCGTCGTCGCGGGCGTTTCGCTGTTGCCCGAACTTGTCTTCCGCGCCGTTACTTTCGTGCTGTTCGTGTTTTTGTTCCTCAATTTCGGCATCAGAATGGAGACCGTATATTTCGAAACGGATAAGGTGGACAGAGAGGACCTGATCCGCAGTTACAGGGAGCTTTGATATGAGATTCAGAAACGCGTTGCGCATTTCCGTCGATAATTTTTCATCCGTATTCAAGCTGTTGCTCTATCGTTTGGTTACGGGGCTGCTCTTTTTCAGTTTAATTTACGTGATCCTCAAACTGTCGCTGAGCGTCGTGACGGAGAGCGCCGAACTGCGGGAGCTGAAAGATCTGATCGGGATATTTTTCCGTTCCGTCGCAACGGGCGACACCGAGCGGCTTCACGGGATAGGAGACGAGTTTCAGACTGCGCTGAAAAATATCCTGCTCATGCTCGGCAAGCACAGCGGTTCGATCGCCGGCGCGATCGTCGGCGTTTGCGTCATCTATCTGTGCTCCCGTTTCGCGAACGGGCTTGCGGTTTTCGCGCTCGGAAACACCGTGAACGACCGAATGAGCGTGTTTGCGCGCACTTCCTTTTCCACGGCATACTTTAAAAATATCGGGCAGGCGATGCTCTATCAGATCATCTACGTGCCGTTGGCGTTCGTCTACGACGCGCTTTCGATTGCGCTTTGCTGGCTGTTGTTCTTCTATATCCCGTCCTTTTTCGCACTGCCCTTGTTGATCTCTCTGATCGTTGCGCTGTTCTCTGCGATGACGGTGATCGTATGCCTGCAAGCGTTGAAGATGACGGTGATTTCCGCCTGGATGCCCGCGATGATCGCGGACAAAAAGTCGGCGGGTGCGGGACTGAAAAGCTGTTTTGCCGACGGGAAGGGATTCGGACAGCGTTTTGCGGGATTTCTCGTTGCCGTGTACGCGATCGTGACGGTAAACGTGATGTGCGCGCTTGCGACGTTCGGCAGCGCGTTGCTGCTTACCGTTCCGTTCAGTTTTATCTTTTTGCTCGCAATGCAATTCGTAAACCATTATCAGGCGACGGGGAGAAAATATTTCGTTTCGCTGCATACGATAGAGGGACCGGGGGATAAACCGGAGGACCATCTCGAATAAATAATCCGCGCGCAAGCGCGGTTTTTCAAACAGGAGGGATCATGAACTATCAAAAGGAATACGAGGCGTGGCTGAACGACGAACGTCTGAGTGAAGAGGAGCGCGCGGAGCTTGCCGCGATTGCAACGGACGAAAAGGAGAAAGAGTACCGCTTCGGCGGGGAACTCGAATTCGGCACCGCGGGAATGCGCGGACTGATCGGTTGCGGAAAAAACATGATGAACGTTCGCACCGTCATGCGGGCGACGCAGGGACTGTCGGAATACATCGTTACGCTCGGCGCGGAAGCGATGGCGCGCGGTGTGGCGATCTCGTACGATACGCGCAGAAATTCCCGACTGTTTGCGCAAAAGGCGGCTGGCGTGCTTGCAAAAAACGGGATCAAAGCGTATCTGTTTTCCGACGTGCATCCCGTTCCCATGCTTTCGTTTGCCGTCCGCTATTTAAAGACGGTTGCGGGGATCATGATCACCGCTTCGCACAACCCCAAAGAGTACAACGGTTATAAGGTGTACGACGAGGACGGCGCGCAGATGTCGCCGGAAGCGACGGCGTCCGTCGTGAAATTCATCGAACAAATCGACGACTATCTTTCCGTCGCCTGCGAGGAGGACAGTCCGCTCGTAAAAGCGGTTCCCGCGGAAACGGACGACGCGTATATCGCCGAGCTTTCGAAGGTGACGCTTTCGGAAGAAGCGGTCAAAAAATGCGGAAAGGATTTAAAGCTCGTCTATACGCCGGTACACGGTTCGGGGTACGTACCCGTCATGCGGATTTTGAAAAAACTCGGCATCAACGTGACGGTCGTGGAGGAACAGACGGTTCCCGACACCGAGTTTTCCACGGTGAAAGTGCCCAATCCCGAATATCGGGAAACGCTCTCCATGGGCATCGAGCTCGCGCGGAAGATCCGCGCCGACGTCGTGTTCGGCACCGATCCCGATTCCGACCGTCTCGGCGTTGCGATCAGGGACGAGAAGGGCGAATTCGTCGCGCTTTCGGGGAATCAAGTGGGAATCCTGCTTCTCGATTATATCCTCACCCGCCTTTCCGAAGACGGGAAACTGCCCGCCAACGCGGCGGTCGTGAAATCGTTCGTGACGACGGGCATGGCGAAAGCGCTTTGCGATCGGTTCGGTGTCGCGCTCTTCGAAACGCCCGTCGGGTTCAAATTCATCGGCGAAAAGATCAAACAGTGGGAACGGGACGGGGCTTACGAATTCGTGTTCGGGTTCGAGGAATCGTGCGGATACCTGCGCGGCACGCACGCGCGGGATAAAGACGCCGTCGTCGCGTCCATGCTCTGCGCCGAAATGGTTTGCTATTATACCGACATCGGAAAATCCGTTTCGCAGAGACTGCGGGAGATTTACGACGAATACGGGTACGTTCTCGATTGCAACGTGTCGACGCAGTATTCGGGCCTCAACGCCATGAAAGAGATGAATGCGGTCGTGGACGCGCTGAAAACGGTAAAGGTCGAAAAGTTCGGACCGTTTGCGGTGGAGGCGTTGCGCGATTACTCCGCTTCGGTCCGCCGTACGTCGGACGGAAAGACGGAGACGCTGGATATCCCGAAATGCAACTGCGTCTATTACGAGCTTGCGGGCGGGTCGTTTATCTGCGTGCGGCCTTCGGGAACGGAACCCAAGCTGAAAGTTTACTATTCCGTCCGCGCCGCCGACGAAGCGGGCGCGGAAGCCGCGCTCGAAGCGGCGAAGAACGCCGTCGCCGCCCTTCTCGAAAAAGTGAAGTAACCGGAATTTCCGTGATCCCCCGTGTTTTGCACGGGGGATTTTTGGTATAAAAACCGTCCGCTCCGCATTGTCTATATCATGACGATGAACGACTTGCGGCGCGGCGAACGCGCCGTCGTGTTAAAAGTGGAACTGCCTGTTCTGTTGAAAGAGCGTTTGCGCTCGCTCGGCGTGTTTACGGGCGCAAAACTCACCGTTTTAAAGGTTTCCGGAAGGAAAAAGATCCGCCTGATCCAGGCGGGAAGCGCAAAAGTCGCGCTCGACGGGGAGACCGCTTCGGGGATCAAGGTATGGACGATATGAGATTGCTGTTGGTGGGGCATCCGAACGCGGGCAAGAGCACTCTGTTCAACGCGCTCACGGGCGGACATGCCAAAGTCGGGAACTGGCACGGCGTCACCGTGGGCGCGCTCGAAAAGACCGCGAAAATCGGCGGGCGCGACGCGGTTCTCATCGACCTGCCCGGCATCTATTCCCTTGCGGGCATGAGCATGGAAGAGAAGTTCACGCGCGACTATCTCGCCGCGCACGAGCGGGACGCCGTCGTGTTCGTGAGCGAATGCGCGGGCGTCGAACGGTCGTTGCCGCTCTTTCTCGCGTTGTTGAAAAAAGGGCGGAAAGGGATTCTCGTTTTGACGAAGCGGAGACAGTTCGAACGGGCGGGCGGCAAGATCGATCCCGCCGCGTTGGAAAAACGTCTCGGCGCGCCCGTGCTGATCGCGGAGCGAAAGAGGAGAAAGGCTTTGAAAGCCGAGTTTGCGGCGGCGTACGAAAATATTTCCGCAAGAACCGCCGCCGTTTCCGCCGAAGAGCTTTTGCACGGCTGTTATCGGCGGGAACGGGAGGGTCTTTCCCGCGCCGACCGTTTGTTCTGCAACGGCTTTTTTTGCATTCCCGTCTTTTTGGTTGCGCTGTTCGTCACTTTTTTCGTTACGTTTGCGCCCCGTTTCCCCGGAGACCTGCTCAAAAGCGGGATCGAAGCGCTGTTTTCGGAAGTTTTCGCAGGATATGCCGCAAAGATCCCTTCGCCCGTGATCCGCAGTTTCGTCACGGACGGGATCCTGAACGGCTTGGGCGGCGTGCTTTGCTTTCTTCCGCAGATCGCGATGCTCTTTCTCGTCCTCACGCTGATGGAAGAGAGCGGGTTTCTGTCCCGTCTCGCCATGCTTGCCGACGGGTTTTTCTCGCGGCTCGGTTTGAACGGCAGGGCGGTGTTTTCCCTTCTCATGGGATTCGGCTGTACCGCCGCCGCGGTGCTGACGACGCGCGGACTCGACGATAGACGGATCCAGCGCCGCGTGATTCTGTTGCTTCCGTATATTCCGTGCAGTGCGAAACTGCCCGTGTTTCTGACGCTCGCGGCGTCCTTTTTCGCCAATCCGTTCTGGGGCGTCGTCGCGCTCTATTCGCTCGGCGTGGCTTTTTCGCTGTTCGCGGCGTTGCTCACGCGCGGGAAGCGGCCGCCTGCGTTCGTCATGGAGCTGGCGCCGTTGCAGGCGCCCGATCCGATATTTACGGCGAAATCGTTGCTATTTCAGCTCAAACAGTTTATAATAAAAGTCGCAACCGTGGTATTGGCGTTTTTCCTGCTCTCCTGGCTGCTTTCGTCCTTCGATCTCTCGTTCCGCTTTTGCGCGGCGGAGGACAGCATGCTGGCGGGGATCTGCGGCGGACTGAAATTCCTGTTCGCGCCCATCGGAATGGGGGATTGGAAAATCGCGTACGCCGCGATCTCGGGACTGATCGCGAAAGAAAACGTTGCGGGCGCGTTGAATATGTTCTACGGCGGGTTTCCCTATTCCGCCGCAAGCGCGTTTGCGTTCGCCGTGTTTTTGCTCGCGTGTTCGCCCTGCGTTTCCGCCATTGCCGCAACGGCGAAAGAGGCGGGCTGGAAGCGGGCCGTTCTCTACGCGGCGTTGCAGACCGTCGGCGCGCTGTTGGGTTCGTACGCCGTCTATTTTGCGCTCACGGGCGGCGCGGCCGCGATCGTCGTGCTGTCGGTTGCGGTCGTAATCGTCATCTCGGGGAAGAAAATTTTTGAAAGAATACGTAGCAGAAGGGCAAGACACCCTGAAAAATTTCACGGATAACCGTTGCGCGCCGGCGTCGTTTTGCTTCCGCGCGCTTTTAAAGGCGCGGGAAATCCGCGTAAACGGACAAAAAGTTTCCGCCGACGTGCCGCTGAAAGCGGGCGATACGGTGCGCTATTACCTCACGCCCGCGCAGGAGCGGAAGCGCGGGTTTACCGTCGTATACGAGGACGAAAACGTTTTGGTTGCAGATAAAGACGACGGCGTGAATTCCGAAGCCGTTTTTTCGGCTGTTTCGGAGGCGGGCGAGCGCTTTTTTATTCACCGCCTCGATCGCAATACCGCGGGGCTGATGATCTTTGCGAAAAATCGGGCGGCGGAACGGGAACTGCTTGCGGCGTTTCGCGAACGCCGCGCGGAAAAGACCTATCTTACGCGGGTCGTGGGAAGGATGAAAGAAAAACACGCGGTTGCGGAAGCCTATCTCGAAAAGGACGAAGCCGCCGCGCGAGTTTTCGTAAGCGCGAAACCGTGCGGCGAAAAGATCGTTACCGAATACGAAGTCCTTTCGGAAGCGAACGGCGCGAGCGTCTTGAAAGTGACCCTTCACACGGGTAAAACGCACCAGATCCGCGCGCACCTCGCCTATCTCGGCTGTCCCGTGGCGGGGGACAATAAATACGGGAACGAAGAATATAACCGCGCGCACCACCTCTCCCGCCAGCGCCTGATCGCGAAAGAATTGCAGATATCGGGCCGCGGCGTTCTCTCCTATCTGAGCGGAAAAAAGTTCGTTTCCGCGCGGGAGTTGCCAACCGACTGAAATTTTTCAAAAAAATTCCGAAAAACGCTTGACAGCGTTTTTTTATTGTGCTAATATATGAACAGTTATTCATATATTAAAATAAAGGAGCGCGACATGGAAAACTGTCACCGTGAATCGGAACACGAACCGCTTGCGGAACTTGCGCGGGTGAACATGCCGGAAGAAGATGAGATCGTGCGGGTCTGCGCGGAGCTGAAAGCGATTTCGGAGCCGAGCAGATTGAAAATACTGTTGGCGTTGCGGCAGGGGGAACTCTGCGTCTACCACATCGTGCAGGCGGTGGGGGGTATGCAGAGCGCGGTCTCCCATCAACTGCGCATCCTGCGGGATAACCGCATCGTCAAAGCGCGGAGAGACGGGCAGAATATCGTCTATTCGCTTGCCGACGCGCACGTCGTCGCCGTGCTGGAACTTGCCTGCGCGCACGTGAAGTGCGAAGTGTAACGGCTCGAAAGAGGAGGAAACATGAAAAAAATCATTCAAATCGCAAACCTCGATTGCGCGGCGTGCGCGGCGGAATTGCAGGAGGAGTTGGAGGCGATCGGCGGACTTTCGGCAGTCTCCGTCGATTTCGTCGGACAGCGCGTCAGTCTCGACTACGAAAGCGAAGACGCGCTTTCCAAAGCCGTGGACACGATCTCTCATTTCGAAGAGGTGGAAATCGTGGACGGGTCTGCGCCGCAGAAAAAGGAGCGGCGTTTAAAAGAGATTGTTTCGATCGCGGTTTCGCTTGCGTTATTTATCGCGGCGATCGCGTGTCAGGCGACGAACGTGAACGGCTGGGTGGCTTTCGGGCTGTATCTCGGCGCGTTTGCCGCGGCGGGCTGGTCGGTCGTTCTGTCGGTGTTCCGCAATATTCCGCGGGCGTTTCAGGGCGGATTTCATCTCGGATTGCTGCTCGACGAAAATCTGCTCATGACCATTGCCGCCGCGGGCGCGTTTGCGATCGGCGAGAATATGGAGGGCGCGATCGTCATGATCCTGTATCAGATCGGGGAGCTGTTGCAGTCGATCGCGGTCGGTTCTTCGCGCGGCGCGATCGCGCGGCTTAGCGAACTCAAAACGGATACGGCGATCCGCATTACGGCGGAAGGGCAGGAAACAGTCTCCCCCGACGAGCTTTCCGCGGACGACGAGATCCTACTCCGGAAGGGGGACAGAGTTCCGGCGGATTGCCGTTTGGTATCCGAAACGGCTTCTGTCGACGCGAAGTCCATGACGGGGGAAGCATATCTGAAAGAGCTTTCCGCGGGCGACGAGATCCTTTCCGGTTGCGTCAACGCGGGCGGCGCGGTGCGCGCGCGGGTGATCCGTCCCGCGGCGGAGAGCGCCGCGGCGAAAATTCTCGAACTTGTGGAGAACTCCGCTTCGCAAAAGGCGAAACCGGAAAAGTTTATCACGAAGTTCGCGCGCGTTTACACGCCCGTCGTCGTACTGCTGGCGGTCTTGATCGCGGTCGTTCCGCCGCTGTTTCAGAATTACAACTTTCGCGAATGGATCGTGCCCGCTCTGAATTTCCTCGTGATTTCCTGTCCGTGCGCGCTCATCATTTCCGTGCCGCTCACTTATTTTTCGGGCGTCGGCGCATTGGCGCGCTGCGGCGTTCTCGCAAAGGGCGCCGTCTATCTCGACGCGCTTGCCGGCGTGAAAAATGCGGCGTTCGATAAGACCGGCACGCTGACCGAGGGGAAGTTTTCCGTTGCAAAGGTGAACGGCGGGGATCGCGTGCTTTCCCTTGCCGCCGCCGCGGAAAAGAGTTCTTCCCACCCTCTGGCGCAGGCGTTTGCGGAGATCCCTTCGGAACAGGCGGACTCCTGCGAAGAGCTTGCGGGCATGGGGCTTTCCGCCCTCGTCGGCGGGAAACGGATTCTCGTCGGCAATCTGCGACTGATGCGGGAATACGGGATTGTCGCCGAAGAGACGGCGAGCGACCATCTCGTCGTATACGTCGCCGAGGACGGAAAATTTCCCGGCAGCGTGGAGATCGAAGACAGACTGCGTCCGAATGCGGCGCAAGCGCTTTCCGATCTGAAATCCGCGGGGATCGGGCGGCTCGCGGTGCTCACCGGCGACACCCGCGCGCGGGCGGAGAGCTGTCTCAAAGGATTGCCGATCGACGAGATTCATGCCGAACTCCTGCCCGCGCAAAAGCCCGAGCGGGCGGCGGAACTGAAAAAGACGGGGAAACTGCTCTATATCGGAGACGGGATCAACGACACGCCCGTGATGGCGATGAGCGACGTGTCCGCCGCAATGGGCGGGCTGGGAAGCGGCGCCGCGATCGAAGCGAGCGATTTCGTGTTGGCGACGGATAACCTTTCGTCGGTTTCCAAGGCGGTGAAAGGCGCGAAAAAGACGCGCAGGATCGTGATCGAAAATATCGCGGTCTCGATTGCCGTCAAAGTCGCGCTGATGGCGCTTTCGCTGTGCAGTTGGATCCCGCTGTGGGCGGCGGTTCTGGGGGATACCGGCGTCATGCTGCTCGCCGTACTCAATTCCATGCGCATGCGCAGGAAAATCAAATAAGAACGGTGAAAGCCTATTTTTGCGGAAGGGGTTTGCCGCTTTTACGAAATTGCGTTTTCGCTTTGCAGAAACTTTGCCGCGGGGATTGATTTTTCCCCGCGGTTGTGTTATGATAGGGAAAAGAAATTGTATGATATAAATTCTATTAGGAGAACGAAAGATATGGCGGATTTGAAAAAGCGCATCGATTGTGCGATGAAACGGAAAAAATGCGATCTCGTGATTAAAAACGTAAGCGTATTCAACGTATTTACGGGCAAGACGGAAGCGTGCGATATCGCGGTTGCGGACGGCGCGGTCGTGGGGCTCGGTTCGGGATACGAGGGCGCGCGCGTTTACGACGGGCAGGGCAGCGTTGCGATTCCCGGTCTGATGGACGCGCACATTCACGTGGAGAGTTCCACGCTCTCGCCCGAAGCGTTCGCGCAAATCGTATGCGCGCACGGCGCGACGGCGATCGTTGCCGATCCGCACGAGATCGTGAACGTATGCGGGGTTCAGGGCGCGGAGTACATGAAAGAGAGTTTTCGCCGCCTTTCCGTAAACGGCACGTCGCCGCTCGACGTATATCTGCAACTTCCTTCCTGCGTTCCCGCGACCCCCTTTGAAACGAGCGGCGCGGTGATCGGCGGGAAAGAGACGGAGCGCGAGCTTGCGCGCGATATCTTTTTCGGCTTGGGCGAAGTCATGAGCTATCCTTCCGTGTTGGGTGCGGAAGAGGACATGCTTCGGAAATTGCAGGCGGCGGACGAACTCGGTAAAGTCGCCGACGGACACGCGCCGGGGCTCTCCGGCGACGGACTGAACGCGTATCTGTGCGGCGGCATGCTTACGGATCATGAAAATCTCACGCCGGAAGAATGCCGCGAAAAGGTGGCGAGAGGCATGTACGTGCAGGTGCGCTGCGGCTCTTCGACCAACAACCTCGCCGACGTTGCAAAGGCTTGCGACGGGTTCAACTTCCGCCGTTTTATCACTTGCACCGACGACAAGAACGCGCGCGATCTGTCGCAGCGCGGACATCTGGACGATCTGTTGCGCCGTCTGGTCGCGGCGGGCGTGCCGTCCGAACGCGCGGTCGTCATGGCGACGCTCAACGTTGCGGAATGTTACCGACTGAAAGGAAAGGGCGCGATCGCGCCCGGCTATTGCGCCGATATTGCGCTCGTAAACGACTTGAAGGAATTCCGCGTGAAGGCGACGTTTAAAAGCGGCGAGCTGACGGCGGAAAACGGCAGGGCGCTGTTCGAAGGAAAGCGGTATCTGCCCGATTCCGTACTCGGGACGGTACACGTAAAAGATCTTTCCGCAAAGGATTTTGCGATCCCCTGTAAGAGCGGGAAGCTACGCGCGATCGGCGTGTCTCCGCAGTCTACGATCGTCACGCGCGAAGAGATCGTCTCCGTCGGCGTGAAGAACGGTTTTGCCGATCTGACGGGAACGGGGCTTTGCAAACTTGCCGTGGTGGAACGGCATTTCGCAAGCGGCAGGATCGGACTCGGCGTCGTAAAAGGTTACGGATTCAAGGGCGGCGCGATCGGGATTTCCGTCGCGCACGACGCACACAATCTCGTGGTGCTCGGCGACAGCGACGAAGCGATGGCACGCGTCGTGGCGTTGTTGAAAAAAGCGGGCGGCGGTATGGCGCTCGTGTCCGCAGGGGGCGAGGAGACGTTCCCCTTCGACATTGCGGGACTGATGAGTTCCGCTCCGCTCGAAGAGGTCGTGAAAGGAGCGGGCGATATCACCGTTCACGCGCAACAAATGGGCGTGACGGAGGGGATCGAGTCGTTCATGACGCTCGTGTTCCTGTCCCTCGCCGTGATTCCGAATCTGCGTTTGACGGACCACGGGCTTGTGGACGTAAACCGATTCGAAATCGTGCCTTTGGAAGTGATTTGAATGGAAAAGACGGTAGTCGCCGCAACGGGCAACGCGCATAAGCTGACGGAGATCCGCGCGATTCTGTGCGAATGGAACGTCATATCCGCCAAAGATGCGGGATTTTTCGGCGACGTAGAGGAGACGGGAGAGACTTTTGTCGAGAACGCCTTGTTAAAGGCGCGCGCGGTCTGCGCTTCGACGGGCATTCCCGCGCTTGCCGACGACAGCGGACTTTGCGTCGACGCGCTCGGCGGCGCGCCCGGAGTATACAGCGCGCGCTATTCGGGCGGCGGGGATGCGGAGAACAGAAAACTGCTCTTGAAAAATCTTGCGGGAGAAGAGAATCGCCGCGCATATTTTGCAAGCGCGGTTGCCCTCGTTTTTCCGAGCGGAGAGACCTTTGTTGCCGAAGGGCGTACGTACGGGCATATTCTCGATGCGGAGCAAGGGGAGCGCGGGTTCGGTTACGACAGCTTGTTCTATTCGGACGATCTTAAAAAGAGTTTCGGGGAAGCGACGGAGGCGGAGAAGAACGCGGTGTCTCACCGCGGAAGGGCGCTTCGCGAGTTGGAGGCGAAACTGTGAAGACGTTCGTCGTACTTTCCGATTCCCACGGGCGGCGGAAAGTTGCGGAAAAGCTGGCGCCGCTGTTTGCGGAAAACGATTATATCGTTCATCTCGGCGACGGTGCGGGAGACATGCGCGAAGTGTCGGGCAGGTATCCCGACAAGACGTACGTCATGCGGGGAAACTGCGATTTTGTCTCCGGTCTCGAAGAGGCGGTGATCGAAGCGGAGGGGGTATCCGTGATGTGCTGTCACGGACACCGTTACGGCGTGAAAAGCGGGCTTTCGCGTCTGGCGGCGCGGGCGAAAGAACTCGGCTGTTCGGTCGCGCTTTACGGACATACGCATCGCGCGTCCGTCGAGGAGACGGATGGCGTGCTCTGCGTCAATCCCGGCGCGGCGGGTTCTTATTCGGATGCAAGTTACTGTTATCTGGTTCTGCATCGCGGCAAAGCGACGCCTACGATCGTACCGATTACATGAGGAAACAGAAGAAAAGCGTCCCGCCGGTCGGCGGGACGCTTTTGTAATAATTCAGAGAGTTGTTTTCGCGGCGCGTTTTCTGCGGACTGCGCTGCGGATAATTTCGAAAATACTGATGCCGATACCGGACAGGATATAAAGGTAATAGTTTGCAAATCGCCAGAGCAGGATCACCCAACCGAGTACGCTTCCGATTCCGGGGATCGTGTTTGCCGCCGCGAGGAATACGAGCGTCGTCATGGCTTCGCTTGCGCCGCTGTTGCCGGGAGTCGGCACCAAAGACGCCGCGTAGTACGAGATCATCGTGAAACAGCACGTTTGCAGCCAGAGCATTAAATGCCGGTCGGTAATGGCGGGACCTTCGATGGCGAGCAACGCCATGTACGGGAGAGTGAGATACAAAACGGTCTCGATAATGCAGATGACGGCAAGCGGAAGAAGTTTCCACCATTTCGTAAACAGAAGCTTCATGGATTTCCGGTACTCGCCCGCTTCGTATACGTACTTTTTCATGGTGGGGTAACGGTGCTTGACGAGCTTGATCTTGCTCAAAAAGCCGACGAGCTTGACAATCATCTTTTTTCCCAACCGCGGGAAAAGGGATACGAACACCATGATGATGGGAACGAAGAAATTAAACGCCATGGCGATGATTGCGATCGCAAGCACGATATCGCCGCTCCAACCGCCGCCCCAGCCGTCGAGCCAGTTATTGTGTCCGACGAAGATGAACAAGACGATTGCAACCAAACAGAAAACGATCGTGGAAACGATAAAGCGCACGAGCGGGATTGCCGTTGCGATCCCTGCGGGGATATCGTTTTTCTTGTGAAGGTAGTAGATCTGGAAGGGTTGTCCGCCCATGCCGAGCGGAGTAATACCGTCGTAATATCTGCCGAGGAACATCGTCTTGATCGAATTGCGCAGACGGAATTTTCCCGTGGAGATTTTTAACAGGTAGGCGTATTTCATGCTTTCCATGATCATAAAAAGCACGACCACGCCGAGGAACAAAAAGAGGTAGGGCAGGGAAATTTCTTTGATCATCGCCGCAAA